>JAEAMF010000615.1_pt1 | contig 39615 bp, 41 predicted proteins | sample 8958721 | NCBI WGS metagenome assembly JAEAMF01 (sample SAMN16933255, study PRJNA681124) | bioreactor sludge metagenome | isolation source: anaerobic bioreactor treating anionic surfactant - SDBS | place: India: Bengaluru | collected 2019-02-28 | reverse complement strand
TGAACAAAGGGTATTGCTCGAAATCTAACTTTTTTATTAGGACAATAGTGATTCGAAACAGCATGGGTCGACCTGTCATCGTAATGCATGATGTGCATCGCCAATAGCTCGATTCATTGCGGTTCCCAACACAAACACTAACACGAACACAAATAGCTCGCTTCAGATCTTATTGCGATCCGGTCCCTTTTCTGCTACCATGTGGACAATGCTCCCCCGGCGATACGTTTTCCCCGTTCCCGCCTTCCTGGCCTGCCTCTTGCTGCCCGCCCTGCCGCCGCCGCAGACGGAAGCGATCCTGGTCGACCGCATCGCCGCGCAGGTCAACGACCAGATCATCACCCTCCATGACATCGAGCGGGCCGTCGCCCTATTCCCGGTGCAGCGCCGCGAGAACGAGTCCGAGGACCAGTTCTTCCTGCGCACGCTCGAGGACCTGATCACCTGCAAGGTCATCGCCCTGGAGTTCGGCTCCGAGTTCACGGTGAACGAGGAGGACCGGGAGGCCGTGCAGCGGCAGATCCTGCAGAAGGCCGGCTCCCTGGAGGCGCTGCGGGCGACCCTGGAGGGCTTCGCCATGAGTTGGGGGGACTTCGAGGCCTTCATCCGCGAGAAGGTGCTGTACGAGAAAGTCCTGCGCGAAAAGTTCCCCGCGGAACTCATCATCCCCTTCGAGGAGATCGAGGAATACTACAACCGCGTCTTCCTGCCTTCGCGCCTGCAGATGGGGCTGGAGCCGCAGAGCCTCGTTGAAATGGCGCCGCAGATCGAGAGCTACCTGCGCCGGCAGCGCGTGGAGAAGCAACTCTCCGACTGGCTGAACGAGATCCGCTCGACCTATCGCATCGAAATCAAGCTGAGGAGCCCGCGATGAACCTCTTTGACAAGCCCAAGGACGCGGCGCAGCCGCTGGCCGGCCTGAAGGCCGGCGAAACGGTCAACTGGTACTACCGCGTCCAGGAGATCAGCCGCCGCAAGTCCCTCAACAGCAAGAAGGACTACCTCGACCTGGTCGTGGTCGACCGCAGCGGCCGCATGCCGGCCAAGATCTGGGACAACGTCGACTCGCTGCACAAGATGCTGCAGGCCGGGAGCGTCTACCGCTTCGCCGGCGAAGTGCGCGAGTACCGCGGCAAGCCGCAGCTGGCCATCAGCCGCGCCCGTCCGCTGGAGCCGGCCGACGACGCCTGCCGGCCCGAGGACTTCGACGAACGCCCGCCCTTCGACAGCGCGGCGCTGCTGCGGGAGACGTTCTCCCTGCTCGACGCCCACGTCAGGGACCCGCACCTGCGCCGGCTGAGCGAGATGTTCCAGCAGGAGTACGGCCCCGTCTTCGCCCAGGCCTACGGCGCCCAGAAGATCCACCATGCCTTTGCCGGCGGCCTGCTGCAGCACACCCACGCGCTGCTGCAGCTGGTCCTGGCCGTCGCCCCGCAGTACGGCCTGGACACCGAGCTGCTGCTCATCGGCGCCCTGTTCCACGACATCGGCAAGACCGAGGAATTCAAGACGCAGCCGGCGCTGGAGACCACCCTGGCCGGCGGGCTGCTCGGCCACCTGGTCATCAGCCTGTCGATCTTCCTGGACATGAAGAAGCGCATCCCCGATTTTCCCGAGCCACTGAGCGTGCGCCTCCAGCACCTGATCGTCGCCCACCACGGCGAGAAGGAGTTCGGCTCGCCCGAGGTGCCCAAGACGCGCGAGGCCTACCTGCTGCACGTCCTCGACCTGCTGGACTCGCGCATGAGCATCTTCGCCGAGCAGCTCAAGGCCGGCGAGCCGCAGAAGCTCTTTTCCGAGTTCAACCAGGCGCTGGGGACGCGCATCCTGCTGGACAAGTGACGCGCCCGCCGCCCGTCTGTCCGGCCTGCGGTTCCGGCGCGACGTTACCCTTCGAGCGCGATGGCCGGAGCAACGGCGGCCCGCCGGCGGCCGACCTGATCCTGGGCGCGCTGCTGCCCCTGCTCCTGCTGCTGGCGCTCCTGCTGTTCTTCCTGCTCGCCCGCGCCAGCCTGCCGGCGGCCCTGCTGTTGCTGCTGGCCGCGGGACTGTATGGCCGCCGGCGCCTGGAACAGGCGCGGCGCCGCCGCCAGCGGCCTCGCCGCCGCGTCTGCCTGGACTGCGGCCGGGAGTTTCGCGCCTGAGCGCCGGGGAGGTTCAGAAAAAGCGGCCGCTTTCCTTGTGGGAGATCTCGCCCTTCAGCACCCGGTTCAGCACCTTTTGGGAGACGGTCAGGTTGCCGGCCTCGGAGATCTTGCGCTCCAGGGCGGGCAGGTCCCGCTTCTGCAGCAGCGATTTCTCGGCGTCATCGACGGTGAATACCTCGTAGACGATCTCTTCGCTGCCGTAGCCGCTGGACTGGCAGGCGGGGCAGCCGGCCTCCTGGAACACCTGGTAGTCGCCGCTCAGCTTCTTGCCCTTGAACAGGGCGCGCGCCGGCTGCGGGTTGGGCTTCTTGCAGGCGGGGCAGAGGATGCGCACCTGGCGCTGGAACAGCACCAGCCGCAGGTTGTCCAGCAGGAATGAGTCGGGCACGTCGTGCTCCACCTGCAGCTTCTCGAAAATCTCCTCGTAGGAAAAGCCCTGCAGCTCGAGGAACAGCTTGCCCATGCCGGTAAAGCCCAGGAACTGCCGGCTGTAGTTCTTCTGGAAGAAGTCGAACAGGAACATGGAGTCGGGCTTGAAGAAGAGCAGGTTCTTGTAGGCGGAGTCGCCGACGTCGCCGCCCTGGTTCTCGATCTGGAAGAAGCGCTCGTTGCGCAGGACCACGTGGCTCTCGACGGTGGCGATGCGCTCTCCCGCCAGCGTGTTCATCAGGGCGTACATCGTTTCGCCGGTGTGGTTGTGGGGCGGGCCGGCCACGATGAACAGCCCGGAAGGGCGCCCGAGGAAGGCGCGCATGCGCTCCACCTCGTCGCGCTCCAGGCGCAGGTCGTCGACCGTTCGCGCATAGTCGCGGAGGTTGAAGAAGCGGAAGCGCACGTTCTCCTGCATGCCGCTGCTGTAGTAGAGCACCTTGGTCTTGATGTGGCTGAAGCTTTTGCTCAGGTTCAGCCACGACTCGCGGGGCGTCCGCTCGCTGGGGCCGCGCAGGCCGCAGACTTCCTTGAGCTTGGCGAAGAACTCGCGCGGCTCGTCGATGGACTGGGTGACCCGCGACAGGTGTTCGCCGTTGCGGAAGAATACGGCCAACTGCGCGTCCTTGAGCTCGAACAGGATGTCGGAAGCGCGGGACTGCACGGCCGACTTGACCAGGGCGTTCAGCACGCGCAGATGCCGGGTGCTGTCGTCCGCGGTGAAGATCTTGATCTCCTTATCGCCGCTCTCCAAGTCCTTCAGCAGCGCCTCGATCTCCTCGCGCGCCGCCAGGTAGGGGATCAGTTTGAAGCCCTGCAGCTCGCCGCGCTTCTTCAGGCCGGGGAGATCGTTCGGCGAATAAAAGGCGAAGCGCAGCACGCGGCCGCCGGCCACCTCCTGGATCTCGATGGGCACGATCTTCTGGTCCAGGCAGAACCCCTTGCCGAGCTGGCTGACCAGCCCCGAGTCCAGGGTGAAGTTTTTCAGGTCGATGGTCTCGATGCTCTTCTGGTTGAGCAGGTAGAGCTGCAGCTCGTCGGGCGTGATCAGCGACATCATGATCAGCACCTCGCCCAGCTTCTTGTTGAGGATGCGCTGTTTGTCCAGCGCCTTGCCCAGCTGCTCGCCGGAGATCTTGCCGGCCTTGACCAGGATCTCGCCGATCTTGCGGTACAGGGCGTCGCGGGGCGACCCGTCGTCGGCCAGCAGCTCGCGGGGGCAGTTCTTCTGGTAGTGGCGCTTGTAATCGTCACTGGCGCCGCAGAAGCACTTCAGGCAGAAGGGGCAGATCTTGGTCGGCGGCGAGTGGCCGCAGTCGGCGGCGCTGGCCGCATCGAACTCGGTCATGCAGTTCCAGCAGCGGATAATATAGCCCTGGGCCATTCTCCTTTCCTGGCGATGGTCCGCCCCACCCGCCTTCTATACGCAATCGCCGCGGAAAATGCAATACAGGAGGGCCTCAGGTAATTCCTGAGCCGGACGCACGGCGACGGGTGACAAAACACACCCATTCATGGTATAGTTCAGCTCCCGGAGGTCGACATGATCAACAAAAAGCTTCAGAACGCCTTGAACGGACAGATCAACGAGGAAATTTTTTCCGCCTATCTCTACCTGTCGATGGCCGCCTACTTCCAGTCGCTGAACCTGAACGGCTTCGCCGCCTGGATGAAGGCCCAGGCCAAGGAAGAGATGTCCCACGCCATGAAGTTCTTCGGCTTCATCGACGAGATGGAGGGCCGGGTGACCCTGAAGGCCGTCCAGGAGCCGCAGAAGGAATGGAAGTCGCCGCTGGACGCTTTCAGCGCCGCCCGACAGCATGAGCGGCACATCAGCGGCTGCATCAACGACCTGTACCGCCTGGCTCAGGCCGAGAACTGCTATCCCATGCAGATCATGCTGCAGGAATTCATCAAGGAGCAGGTCGAGGAGGAGGCCACCGCCGCGGCCATCGTCCACCAGCTGGGCCAGATCCAGGACAGCCCGCAGGGGCTGTGGTGGATCGACCGCGAGCTGGGGGCGCGCAAGGCCGACTGACCCGGACCGCAGTCCTGCGGGACCATGCCCCGGCGGCCATCCAATCCCCGATAGCGGGACGATAAGTTCCACTGACCGGTGTGGCAGCTCCGCCGACGGGGGGGGGCGCTTTCCCCACCTGCCGTTTTTTGCTAGAATGATCCCCGGACCCTGCGAGGTCCGTGCCCCGGAGGAACGCGATGGACGAGAAGGTGTTTGACGTCTCCATGATCTACATCCAGAACACTTCGGCCGACAGCTACAGCCTGGAGTTCTACTGCCGCAACAAGAACATCAAGCTCAACTACGCCAACGTCGAGGGCATCGAGCTGATCGCCAAGGTCCCGGTGGAGCTGAAGACGTCGTTCATACAGATGGCCGGGACCCTGCCCAGGGTCTGGAACATGAAGCTGGGCTATCCCACCAACTTCAAGGTCAGCTACAGCGGGCGCATCACCCTCGAATCGATGTGAGCGCCGACCCGGTCCCTGCCGCCGCTCCCCTGGCCGCCGAGGAGCTGTACCGCAAGATCAAGCGCATCGAGATCCTGTCGCGCAAGGCGGCGCGCGACATCTTCGCCGGCGGATACCACTCGGCCTTCCGCGGCCGCGGCATGGAGTTCTCCCAGGTGCGCGAGTACCAGGCCGGCGACGACTCGCGCTTCATCGACTGGAACGTCTCCTCGCGCCTGGGCCGCCTCTTCGTCAAGCAGTTCGTCGAGGAGCGCGAATTGACGATCCTGCTGGCGCTCGACCTGTCGGCCTCGCTGCGCTTCGCCTCCGCCGGCCGCAGCAAGAACGAGGTGGCCGCCGAGCTGTCGGCGCTGATCGCCTTCACCGCCATGCTCAACAACGACAAGGTGGGACTGCTGCTCTTCAGCGACCGCATCGAACAGTACACGCCGCCGCAGAAGGGGCGCACCCACCTGCTGCGCCTGATCCGCGACATCATCGAGTTCCAGCCGCAGGGGCGGGGCACGTCGCTGGCCAAGGCCCTGGCCTACCTGACGTCGCTGATCAAGAAGAAGGCCGTCGTCTTCCTCATCTCCGACTTCTTGGACGAGGGCTTCGAAACGGCGCTGAAGATCGCCAGCCGCAAGCACGACCTGATCGCCGTGCGCATCGCCGATCCGGCCGAGGAGGAGCCGCCGGCGGCGGGCCGCTTCGTCCTCCGCGACCTGGAGGGCCAGGCCGAGTCGCGCGCCGACTTCGGCCGCCCGGCGCTGCGCGACGGGTTCCGCCGCCGCCGCCAGGAGCGGGAGCGCCGGCTGCGCGAGCTGCTGCGCCAGCACGGCGTCGACTCGCTGGCCATCCGGTCCGACCGCGACTACGAGAAGCCGCTTTTCGACCTGTTCCTCAAGCGCCGCAAGAAATACGCCCGATGACCCGACACTGCACCGCCCTGCTCCTGCTGCTGCTGCCGGCCGTCCCCGCCATCCCCGAGCGCGCCGCGCAGGTGGCGCTCACGGCATCGGCCACGACGGTCACCATCGGCGAGCGGGTCGACCTGCGGGTGGTGGCACGCTCCGGCGCCGACGTCGCGGCCATGCGCGTCACGGTGCCGGCGGGCGACTACGACGTGCTGGACCGCCGCGCCCTGCCCGTCGCCGCCGCGGCGGATGGCCGCACCTTCGAGGAGATCGTCACCGTCGCCTTCTTCCGCACCGGCGAATTCGCCGTCGGCCCCTTCCGCGTCGAGCTGCTGCCCGCGGGCGCCGGAGCGGCCGCCGTCGAGGAGACCGGCCGCCTGGCGCTGCGCGTGCGCTCGCTGCTGGGCGAGAACGACCAGGACATCAAGCCGCTGAAGGAGCCGCTGCCGCTGCCGGGCGATCCGCGCCGCCTGTGGCCCTTGCTGGCGCTCCCGTTGCTCCTGCTGCTGGCGGCGGTGCTGGCCGCGTCCGCCCGGAAACGGGCGCGGCAGCGGCGCGGCCGCGGGGCGGCGCCGCCGCCGCAGGCGCCCGCCGACGCCGAGCTGGAGGAACGCCTGCGCCGGCTGCGGCACAGCGAGCTGCTGCGCCGCGGCGAGTTCCGCGCCTTCTTCATCGCCCTGGCCGCCGCGCTCAAGCGCTTTCTCGGCCGCACCTACGGCTTTCCCGCCGAGGAGTGCACCACGGCCGAGACCCTGGCGCTTCTCGGCCGGCACGAAGGCGACCCCGCCCTGGTCGCCGGCCTGGAGACGGTGCTGGCCCAAGCCGACCTGGCGAAGTTCGCCCGTCGTTCGCCGACCGACGGGGAGATGGATGTCCTGTGGGCGGCCCTGGACGGCCTGGTTGCCGTTCACCGCGCGCGCCGGGAGCGGGCCCTGGAGGCTGCCGATGCTCAGGCTGGCCGCTAAGCCATTCCTGCTGCTCCTGCTGCTCCTGCCGCTGCTGGCCTGGTGGCGCCGCCAGCTGCTCCGGCGCGGCCGCCGCCACGTCTGGTTCCCGGCCCGGGAGCTGCTGCCGGGCCCTGCGGGCGGAACGCTGGATTTCCTGCTCCGCCACCTGGAGCGCTTCAAGGACGCCGCGCTGCTCCTCCTGATCCTGGCCCTGGCGCGGCCGCAGCTGCTCCACACCTACCGCGTCGAGGAGCAAAAGGGGCTGGACATCCTGCTGACCCTCGACATATCGGGCTCGATGGCCGCCGTCGATTTCAAGCCCCGCAACCGCCTGGAGGTAGCCAAGGAGGTCATCGCCTCCTTCATCGCCAAGCGCCGCGATGACCGCCTGGGGCTGGTCGTCTTCGCCGCCACTTCGGCGACCAAGTGCCCGCTGACCGTCGACTACGACATCCTCACCTTCACCCTGCAGGAGACGCAGCTGGGGGAGCTGGAGGACGGCACGGCCATCGGCATGGCTCTGGCCGGCTCGGTCAGCCGCATCCGCCACTCGCCGGCCAAGACCCGGATCATCATCCTGCTCACCGACGGGATCAACAACCGCGGGGAGATCGACCCGCGCGACGCGGCCAAGATGGCCCGTGACCACAACGTCAAGGTCTATGCCATCGGCGTCGGCACCCGCGGCGAGGCCCCCTACCCGGTCCTGGACGCCCTGGGCCGCCAGCGCTACGTCATGGTCAACGTGGAGATCGACGAGGAGCTGCTGCGCGAGGTGGCCAAGACCACCGGCGGGCTGTACTTCCGCGCCACCGACCGCGACTCGCTGCAGGGCATCTTCGCCGAGATCGACCGCTGGGAGAAGAGCGGCGTCAAGAGCCGCTCGTACGACGAGACCACCGAGCTTTTCCCCTGGTTCGTCGCCCTGGGCCTGGCGCTGCTCCTCCTGGTCGAGACCGCCCGCCGCTCCTTCCTGCGCACCCTGCCCTGAAGGAGACCCGCGGTCGCTGTTGGCCGCGCGCGGCCCGGGATCATCCCAGCAGGAACAGGACGAGCACCTGGGCCGAGAGGATGCGCAGCAGCGTGACCAGCGGATAGACGGTGGCGTAGGTCACCGACGGGGCGTCCGAGCCGGTATGGGCATTCGCGAAGGCCAGCGCCGGCGGATCGGTCATGCTGCCGGCCAGCAGGCCGCACAGCTCGACGTAATTCGTTTTCAGGACCAGGCGGGCGAACGCCGCCACCAGCGCCAGGGGCAACAGGGTGATGAGCGCGCCGCAGCCGAGCCAGGCCAAGCCGCTCCCTCCCGCCAGGGCGGGAACGAACCCGGCGCCGGCGCGCAGCCCCACGCAGGCCAGGAACAGGACGATCCCCACCTCGCGCAGCATCAGGCTGGCCCCGCGCGGAACGTAGGAGGAGAAGCGGCCGATGTTGCCGAAGCGGCCGATCAGGATGGCCGCCAGCAGCGGGCCGCCGGCCAGGCCGAGCTTGAGGGGCATGGGCAGCCCGGGGACGGGCAGGGGCAGGCTGCCCAGCAAGACCCCGGCGATCATGCCCAGGAAGATCGGCAGGATCTCCGGGATGTCCAGTTGCCGGGGAGAATTGCCGAGCTCGGCGGCCAGCTGCCCCACGACGTCCTGGCCGCCGACGACGGTGAGCCGGTCGCCGAACTGCAGGCGCACGGCGGGACTGGGAACGAACTCGACGCCGGCGCGCTGGATGCGCGTAATGTTGACCCCGTAGCGCCGGCGCAGCCCCAGCTGGGACAGGGCGCGGCCGATCACCGGCTTGCGCGAGACGACGACGTGGCGGGAAACGAGCGGCCCGGCGACCTTCTTCAGGTCGACCGCGCTCTCCTGGCCGACCAGCAGGCGCAGCCGGTCCAGGACCGCCCGCGAGCCGACCACCAGCAGCACGTCCCCCTTGCGCAGGGGCGTGTCCTGCACCGGCGTGAAGACCTCCTGGCCGCGGAGGATGCGCGAGACCACGAACTCGGCCTGGATGACGCCGGCCAGCGCCGAGAGCGGCCGCCCGGCCAGCTGCGGGTTGGAAACTTCCAAGTTCACGCTCTCCGGGGCGGGGAATATGCCGGCCTGGGCCTGCTCGCAGGCCGTCCGCTCCTCGCTCAACGAGATCCGGAAGACCCGGCGGATCAGGATCATGCCCAGGATCACGCCGATGACGCCGAACGGATAGGCGACGGCGTATGCCACTCCCGCCTGCCGCGCCGCGGCGGCGGAGCCGCCGGCGACCTCGGCCAGCGCCTGCTGCGCCGCCCCCAAGCTGGGAGTATTGGTCACGGCCCCGGCGAGGAGCCCCGCCAGCGCCCCCGCCGGAAGGGAGAAGAGCAGCCGCAGCGCGACGGCGAGCCCCACGCCCAGGAGGACCACGGCGGCGGCCAGCAGGTTGACGACCAGCCCCTGCCGCTGCAGGGAGGCGAAGAACCCGGGCCCGACCTGCAGGCCGATGGAATAGACGAAGAGGATCAGGCCGAAGTCCTTGACGAAGTCGGCGGTAGCGGCGTCGATGCCCAGGCCGAGATGGGCGGACAGGATGCCGACGAACAGCACGCCGGCGATGCCGAAACTCACGCCGCGGACGCGGATCTTGCCCGCCAGGATCCCGGCCGAGATGACCAGGGCGAGGATCAGGACGGCGTGGGCCGTCGAGTCCGTCAGGAAGATGTCGGTCAGCCAGTTCATGCGCGATGCCGGGCGGCACGGCACATCATAGCCCCGGCCCCGGCCGGAGTCAAATCCATCTCCGCCTTCAATAGATCTCGATCTTCAGCAGCCGGCACTCCAGCGGGCCGTTGAACAGCACGAAGCGCCGCGACGGCTTGAGCCCGACCGCCTTCACCATCTCCTGGCTGGCGCACAGCACGTAGGCGGTGGATCCCGGGCAGCGCTGCTTGAGGAAGTCGCCGAGCTCCCCGCAGAGCCGCCGCACGGAATCCGCCTCGCCGACGCGGACGCCGTAGGGCGGATTGCAGATGATGGTGGCGCCGGCGATCCCCGGCAGTTCGCGGAAGTCGCGGCGCTCCACCGTGACGCCGCGCGTGCCGGGGATGCAGGCCAGGTTCTCGCGGGCAGCCGCGACGGCCTGGCGGTCGATGTCGCTGCCGCGCACCAGCCCCGCCGGCAGCGCCCGCTTCTCCCGCTCCGCCCGGCGGCGGACCTCCTCCCAGGCGCGGGGGGCGAAATCGGGCAGGGCCTCGAAGCCGAAGCGGCCGCGCTGGAAGGCCGGGGGGATGCGGCAGTAGTGCATGAAGGCCTCGGCCAGGATGGTCCCCGAGCCGCACATGGGGTCGACCAGGGGGCGCTCCCCCTGCCAGCCGCTCAGCCGCACCAGGGCGGCGGCCAGCGTTTCCTGCAGCGGCGCCGCCACCGTCTGCCGGCGATAGCCGCGGCGGTGCAGCGAGCCGCCCGAGGCGTCGAGGCTGAGCAGCGCCCGGTCGTCGCGCAGGCTCAGGTGGATCCAGGCGTCGGGATCCTCGGCGTCCACGTCGGGGCGGCGGCCGCAGCGGTCGCGGAAGCGGTCGGCGACGGCGTCCTTGACGCGCAGGGCGGCGAACTGCGAGTGGCTGACGCGGCTGCCGCGGACATTGGCGAAGACGGCGAAAGTGCGGTCGGGGGAGAGCAGCGCTTCCCAGGGAACGGCGCGGGCGGCCTCGTAGAGCGCGTCCGCGGAGAAGCAGGAGAACTCGGCCAGCGGCGCCAGGACCCGCGAGACCAGGCGCGAACAATAGGTGACGCGGTACAGGCCGGCGGCGTCGTGGCGGAAGTGGACGCCGCTCGTTCCGGCCTCGACGTCGCGCGCCCCCAGCTCGCGCAGCTCGGCTATGGCCGGCTCCTCGAGGCCGCGGGCCACGAAGGCGAAGTAGCGCCCGTCCCGTTGGTAGGCGAACATCGGGCTAGTTCAGGGTGGGGCGCCCCGGCGCCGGGTCACTCCCCGAGCTGCAGCGCCAGGAAGGAGAGGACCTTGGCCGGGTCGTGGCCCTTGCCCTTTTCCAGGACGCCGGTGGACTGGGCGCAGAGCAGCTTGCCCTGCTTGTCCAGCACGGCCAGCGCCGGGTAGCCGAAACCCTTGACGCGGTACAGGTCGACCAGGTCCTGGTTGAGGGGCTGACCCGGCTTCTCGCCGACATCGACGAGCACCAGCACGTAGCGTTCGGCCAAGAGCCTGCGGACGGCGGCATCGGCGGCGAACAGCTCGTGCAGCCGGTGGCACCAGGGGCACCAGTTGCCGCCGAACATCAGCAGCACGGCGCGGTTCTCGGCGCCGGCCTGGTTCACGGCCGCGGCGATCTGCGCCTTGGCGTCTGCGGCGGGATCGTAGATCGCCGGCCGCCCGGCCGGCTTGGCCTGGGCGGGGATCATCGCCGCCAGCACTACCAGGGCGGTGCCCAGCAGCAGCCAGAGGAATTTCCTGTCCGTCGGGATGGATTTGGACTTCATGGGCCGTACCTCCGGAAGAAGAAAGGCGATTGTAGAACAACGGAACTCGATTGTCAAAGCCGCGGCGCCGGGATTGACAACGCGCGGGCGGCGCCGGAGAATGACGGCGGCTGGCAATGGAGGAACCGCGCATGAGAACCATACCCGCCGTCCTGTGCCTGGCCGCCTGCCTGGCGGCGGCCGCGCCCGCCGCCGCCGGGGACGCCGGCGAGGTCGACCGCCTGCTGACCGCCTGGCACCGGGCCGCCGCCGTCGCCGACGCGCCGGCCTATTTCGGCCTGCTGGCCGACGATGCCGTCTTCCTGGGCACCGACGCCCGCGAGCGCTGGACGAAGGCGAGCTTCCGGGAATGGGCCGAACCCTATTTCCGCCGCGCCTCGGCCTGGACATTCACCGCCACCCGGCGCCAGGTCTCCTTCTCGCGCGACGGACGCGTCGCCTGGTTCGACGAGGACCTGCTCTCGCCCCACTACTGGCCCTGCCGCGGCTCCGGGGTCCTGGAAAAGACGGGCGGCCGCTGGAAGCTCCGCCAGTACAACCTGGCCTTCACCATCCCCAACGAGGCGACGGCGGCGGTCAAGCCGCTGGTCGAGGCGGCGCTGGCCGGCCAGGCAGGCCCGGGCCGATGACCGAGAAGCTCTACGACGCCGATCCCTACCTGAGCGAGGCCTCCGCCCGCGTCACGCGCAGCGAGGAGCGCGACGGCCGCTGGCGCGTGCGCCTGGAGCGGACGATCTTCCGCCCCGAGGGAGGCGGGCAGCCCGCCGACGCCGGCACGGTCAACGGGCTGCCGCTGCTGGCGCTGGCGGAGGAGGACGGCGACGTGGTGCACGTGCTGGAGCGCGATCCCGGCGCCGGCGAAATGGAGCTGCGCCTCGACTTCGTCCGCCGCTACGATCACATGCAGCAGCACACCGCCCAGCATCTGCTCTCGCAGCTCCTGCTGCGCCGCTTCGGCGCCGCCACCCTCTCCTTCGCCATCGGCCCCGAGCACTCGTCGATCGAGACCGGCCGGCCGGCCTACAGCGACGAGGAGCTGCGCGAGCTCGAGGAGGAATGCGCGCGCCTGGCCTGGGCCGCCCTGCCGGTCCGCGTCTTCAGCAGCGACGATCCCTCGCCGCTGTCCCTGCGCAAGCCGCCCAAGAAGAGCGGCCGCATCCGCGTGGTGGAGATCGCGGACTACGACCGGTCCGCCTGCGGCGGCACCCACGTGCGCAGCAGCGCCGAGCTGGCGCCGCTGAAGATCCTGCGCGTGGAGCGGGTGCGCGCCAACGCCCGCCTCTATTACGCCGCCGGCGGTCGCGCCCTGCGCGACCACCGCCTGAAGCACGACCTGGCGCTGCGGCTGCAGCGCCTCGTCACCCAGCCGCTGGGCGAGATCCCCGCCCGCCTGGAGGCGCTGCTGCGCGAGCGCGACGAGCTGCGCCGCGAGCGCCGGCGCGAACGGCGCCAGGAGATGGAGCGCGAGGCCGCCCGCGCCCTCGCCGGCAGCGACGCCCTGGTGCGCCGCGAGTTCGCCGCCGGCGAGCCCGAGGAGCTGCGCGCCTTCGCCGCCGCCGTGGCCGCCGCCGGCCGGAACGTCCTGGCCTGCTCGCGCCCGGCGCCGGGCGCCGGCGCGGCGCACGTGGTCGTCGCCCGCGGCCGGGGGGACGCCGACCTGCGCGCCCTGGCCGCGCCGCTGTTCGCCCTGCTGGCGGGCAGGGGCGGCGGCAGCGCCGCCCTGCTTGAGGGCCGGGCCGGCGACCTGTCGCGGCTGGACGAGGCCGCCGATCTGCTGCGCCGCCACCTGGGCTGAGACGCCGCGCCGGCGGGCTTGAAAATCCCGGCCATTGGGCTATAATGGGCTTTCCCACCCGCGGAAAGGAGAGGACCATGGACGAAAAAATCAAGGCCAAGATCATGGACGATAAGAAGATGAAGCGCACGCTGCAGCGGCTGGCCATCGAGATCCTCGAGCGCAACCGCGAGGCCGACAAGCTGGCGCTGATCGGCATCCAGACCCGCGGCGTGCACGTCGCCCGCCGCATCCAGGCGCTGATCCGCGAGCTGGAGGGGGTGGAGATCCCCCTGGGCATCCTGGACATCACCATGTTCCGCGACGACCTGCACAAGCACGAGCACCAGCCGGCGGTGAAGAAGACGCAGATCGACTTCGCGGTCGAGGACCGCGACATCGTCCTCATCGACGACGTGGTCTTCACCGGGCGCACCATCCGCGCCGCCATGGACTCGATCTTCGAGCTCGGCCGGCCGGCCACGCTGCAGCTGGCGGCCTTCATCGACCGCGGCCACCGCGAGCTGCCCATCTGCCCCGACTTCAAGGGCAAGTACCTGCCCACCTCGCGCCGCGAGCGCGTCAAGGTCATGCTGCAGGAGACCGACGGCAAGGACCAGGTGCTGATCATGGAGCCCAAGGGGTTTTAGATGAAAGACCGGACGTTCCGCCAGGACCACCTGCTGGGCATCGAACACCTCAGCGTCGACGACATCGAGACCATCCTGGAGACGGCTGAGGCCTTCATCGAGGTCTCCAGCCGCGAGGTCAAGAAGGTGCCGGCCCTCAAGGGCAAGACCGTGGTCAACCTCTTCTTCGAGAACTCGACGCGCACGCGCAGCTCCTTCGAGATCGCCGCCAAGCGCCTGAGCGCCGACCTGATCAACTTCAACTCCTCGGTGTCGAGCCTGAAGAAGGGCGAGACCCTCAAGGACACGGTGCTGACGCTGGAGGCGATGAACCCGCACATCATCGTCATCCGCCACTCGGCCTCGGGCGCCCCGCACTACCTGACCACCTTCGCCCGCTCCTCGATCGTCAACGCCGGCGACGGCTTCCACGAGCACCCCACCCAGGCGCTGCTCGACGCCCTGACCATCCGCCAGCGCCTGAAGACGCTGCGCGGCCTGAAGATCGCCATCGTCGGCGACATCCTGCACTCGCGCGTCGCCCTCTCCAACATCCTGCTGCACCAGAAGCTGGGCAACGAGATCGCCCTGGTCGGCCCGCCCTCGCTGGTGCCGGTGGAGTTCGAGAAGCTGGGCGCCACGGTCACCTACGACATCCGCCGCGGCGTGAGGAACGCCGACGTGGTCATGATGCTGCGCGTGCAGGCCGAGCGCGGCGCCCGCAACTACTTCCCCTCCATCCGCGAGTACCGCAACCTGTTCGCCATCGACCGCGGGATCTTCGCCCTGGCCGCCAAGCGGGCCATCCTGATGCACCCGGGGCCAATCAACCGCGACGTGGAGATCGAGACCACGATGGCCGATTCCGACCGGTCGGTGATCCTGCAGCAGGTGACCAACGGCATCGCCGTGCGCATGGCCGTCCTGTACCTCCTGAAAGGAGAGATCCATGAAGCTCTTAATTAAGAACGGCCGCCTCGTCGATCCCGCCGCCGGCGTCGACCGTCCCATGGACGTCCTGGTCGAGAACGGCCTCGTGCGCGGCATCGCCCGCCAGATCAAGAAGGCGCCGGGGGTCGCGCTGCTCGACGCCCGCGGCCTGGTGGTGGCGCCGGGCTTCATCGACCTGCACGTGCACCTGCGCGAGCCGGGGCAGGAGAACAAGGAGTCGATCGCCAGCGGCGCCCGCGCCGCGGTGCACGGCGGCTTCACCTCGGTGGCCTGCATGGCCAACACCGAGCCGGTCAACGACAACCGCTCGGTGACCGAGTACATCATCGCCCGCGCCCGCCAGGTCGGCCTGGTCAACATCTTCCCGGTGGCCGCCGTCTCCAGGGGCCTGCTCGGCGAGAACATCGTGGAGATGGCCGACCTGGTCGCGGGCGGCGCCGTGGCCTTCTCCGACGACGGCTGCTGCGTCATGAAGGCCGACCTGATCCGCAAGGCCCTGGAGTACGCCCGCATGCTGGGCGTGCCCATCATCGAGCACCCCGAGGACCATTCCATCTCGGGCGAAGGCCAGGTCAACGAGGGCTTCATCTCCTACAAGTACGGGTTGCGCGGCATCCTCAAGGCCGCCGAGGAGGTGATCGTCGCCCGCGACCTGATCCTGCAAGAGCGCATCCGCTCCCAGCTGCACCTGACCCATGTCTCGACGGCCGGCTCGGTGGCGCTGATCCGCAACGCCCGCAAGGCCAGGACGCCGGTCAGCTGCGACGTCACCCCGCACCACCTGCTGCTCAACGAGGAGCGGCTGCAGTCCTACAACCCGGTCTACAAGGTCAAGCCGCCGCTGCGCACCGAGGCCGACCGCCTGGAGCTCATCCGCGGCCTGCAGGACGGCACCATCGACTGCATCGCCTCCGACCACGCCCCGCACACCCGCGACGAGAAGGACAAGGAGTTCGAGTACGCCCCCTTCGGCGTCATCGGCATGGAGACCTCCTTCCCCGTCATCCACGACCGCCTGGTGCGCGGCCGGCAGATCACCCTGCCGCGCCTGGTCCAGCTGTTCGCGACGAACCCGGCGCGCGTACTGGGGCTGAAGGACCGCGGCCGCGTCCAGGCCGGGTTGCCGGCAGACCTGACCCTCATCGATCCCAAGAAGCGCTTCAAGATCGAGGAGGCTGACCTGCGCTCCAAGGCCAACAACTGCCCGTTCCTCGGCTGGGAGGGGCAGGGCGCGATCGCCTACACCATCGTCGGCGGCAACATCGTCTATAACTACAAAGAGAAAAATGAGCGCCAGGCACTGTTCAGCCGCTAAAAGTACGACGGTCCTTCAAGGTTCCACGTCCCATGTTCCATGTACCACGTTAGCAAGCAAAAGACGCTTGCCGAAATCCAAGCCGGTTCTGGTTGCTTTCAGAAACAGCCATTGCGACTTGGTTATCGGTAGACGGTCTACAGGAAGGCGTTGCCGCGAAATTTTTCTAGGCTTTGCTGCTGCCGTATACCGTACGCCGTAAACCGTACACCGAGCTCGCTTCAGTCCTTAATGGCAGCTGCCGCAATTGTGCGTCGAGCAGCTGCCGCAGGAGTGGGAATGCGAGGACGAGGAGGAAGCGCCGGCGCTTTCGCTCTTGCCCCCCGAGGAGATGGCGCAGCAGGTGACCAGCTTGGTCACCTGCGAGCTGCCGCATTTGTCGCATTTCACGGTGGAGGCGGCGGTCAGTGAACGCAGGAACTTTTCGAACTCGGTGCCGCACTTGCGGCATTTATAGTCATACACAGGCATCGTTCTTGACCTCTGGACTTATTTTACATCACTGGACTCCACCTGTAAAGGACTTGGCATAAGGAGCTCGGCGTACGGCTGACGGCTGACGGCGGACGGCAAAAAACAATTGAGCCATCATGACGCGTAACGCGTGACGAGTAACAGCAGGAGAGCATGCTGCGTAATTCGTGATTCGTGATTCGCCAGAGCCTTGAGGGAAGCCGCTGCGTTCTACGATTTTGCTCGCCTACTTGCTGCTCCGAATCACGAATTACGTTTTACGAATTACGAAGCTCTTGTTATTGCTTGACTGCTGCGTCGAGCAGCTTCACTGGCCCGTTCTCCAGCATGTCGACCACGGCCTTCTCGCCCTTCTCCAGATTGTAATATTGAAGCGCGGGATTCAGCGTATTGTACCTGGCGAACACATGCTTGGGTCGGTTCTCGGTCAGGTAGCCGTTGGCGCGGCGGAAGGCGAAGACATCCTGGTCCCTGAGGGCGAGGAACCTGGCATTGAGCGCGGCCATCCTGGTTCCGTAGCCGGCATAGAGCTCTTCCAGCTGCGGCAGCAGCACGGCGGCTTCGGGCTTGTCCTTGGCCAGGGCCGCGGCCTCGGCGACACATTGGTCGAAGCTGGCCAGGATCTCGTCGACGATCGCCCGGCCGGCGTCATCGGCGGCCTGGGCCTGGGCGGACGTCACGGCCTTGGGCGCCTCGGTTTTCTTCCCGCACGCGGCGAACATGGCCAGCGTCGCGCAAACAAAAATGATGATCATCGATCTCTTCATCGTCTTATCTCCTGCAGATCAGGTATTCGCGGCCATGACGCTTCAGGGTAGTTCATTCTAGTGCTCGCTACAAACACAAACACGAACACCAACACAGATGGTTCGTTTTATAAGGCTTTCTTGGCGAATCCGAGCAGATCGTCGATCACCGAGCCCTCGCCGTCGGAGTCGAGCAGGCCGGTGAGCGCGTCCAGCGGCGATGACGAGGAGGCCGCGGCCTTTTTGCGGCCGAATATTTTGCCCAGCAGCCCGCCCAGCAGGCCGCCGCCAGAAGAAGAGGACGACCCGCCGTTCAGGATGCCGCCACCCGAGGAGGCGGATGACCCGCCGCCCAGGATGCCGCCCAGCAGCTTGTCCAAGAGACCCGAGTTGCTTCCCTGGCGCTTGAGCGAGCCCATGACCAGGGCAGCGATCAGGGGCAGCATCATCTTCAAAACGCCGGAGCTGATCCCTGTTTTCTTGGCCGTGCGGTTCGCCAGCTCGCGGCTCGTGTCCTTGCTGCCGAGGATGTGCTTCAAGATGCCGTTCCCGTCGTCGGTGGCGTTCAGCAGGGCGTCGGAGTCGTCCAGGTAGCGGTCATGGTTTCCCTTGTTCAGGGCCTGCAGCAGGCCCTCCAGGCCGCTCTTCTGCTGGACGTTCTTCTTGACGCCGTTGGTCAGGGCCGGGATCATCTGCTGGATGGCCTGGGTGACCTGCCCCTCGTCCAGCCCGAATTTCTTGGCCATCGAGGTGACGGGCGAGCCGCCGCCGCCGAGGATCGCTTCCATCAGGTTCATGTTCCTCTCCTTCGCTCAATTTGCGTGACTGGCCCGATTATAGTTGTCACGGCTCATGATGTCAAACTGAATGAACCATCGAGCTATCGTGACACGTGACGCGTAACGCGTGACACATAAAGGCATTTGACTTCTTCCAAGAGTTCAGCTCCTGCTTAGATCTCGACAAGCAGCCAAGCATCGGTTGCGGCTAACGTCGGACGTCGAACCTCGAACGTCGAACCTTATAGCCTTCTAGCTCTTTTTTCTAAGCTCCGACGATCTCGGCTGCCGCGACGACGAAGTCGCCGTCGTAGGCCACGGCGAGCTGTCCGGGTGTGACGGCGCGCACCGGCTCGCGGAAAACGACGCGGAACCGCTCCGCCGTGGATTCGCGGACCTCCGCCTCGTGGCCGTTCGCCTCGTAGCGCACCTTGACCTGAAGCGTCTCGCCGGCCCGCAGCGGCCGCCAGTAGACGGGAGCGACGGCGGTCAGGGACGAGGACAGCAGGTCCTTTTCCCCGCCGAGCGTGACGGTGCCGGCGTCCAGGTCGCGGCGGACCACGTAGAGCCGGCGGCCGGCCGCGTGCCCTGTGCCGCGGCGCTGGCCCACGGTGAAGCGCAGGGCGCCGTCGTGGCGGCCGATGACCGCGCCGGCGGTGTCGAGCAGGTCGCCGGGCCGCACGCCGCCGGGAAGGCAACGCTGGAGAAAGGGATCGAGGCCTTCGCCCTGCAGGAAGCAGGCGTCCTGGCTCTCCCCGGCGTTGGCCAGCGGCAGTCCCGCCACTTTCCGCCGCACCTGGGCGACGGTCATGCCGGCCAGGGGGAACACGGCGCGGGCCAGCGTCCCGGGATCGATGGCGGCCAGGAAATAGACCTGCGATTTCCGGCGCTCGGCCGGCTCCTTCAGGAACCAGCGTCCTCCGGCAAGGGCTTTGTCGGCATAATGCCCGGTGGCGAACAGCGCCCCCGGGGCTTCCTCGGCCGCCGCCGCCATCAGCAGCCCGAACTTGACGTGGCGGTTGCAGGCGACGCAGGGATTGGGGGTCAGGCCGCTGCCGTAGGCGGCGACGAAGCGGTCCAGCACCGCCTCGCGGAACGCGGTTTCCAGGTCGACGGCCCGCCAGGGGACGGCGATGGCCCGGGCCAGCGCCTCGACGCGCGCCAGAATCTCCCCCTCCCCGGCCAGCCCCAGGCGCATGGTCAGCGCCCGCACCTCATGCCCCTGCTCGCGCAGCAGCAGGGCGGCGGCGGTCGAGTCCTTGCCGCCGCTGAAGGCCACGACGACAGGCGGGCGGCCGTTGCTCAGGGGCAAGGGAAGGTCTCCTCGAGAAAGCCGCGCGCCTCCTGGAAGTCCTGGCTCAGGAAGATGCGCCGCTTCCAGGAGCGCGTGCCGGGGCGGGACAGGACCAGGAAGCGGGTGAAGGCCTTGAGCTTGCCCAGGCGCTTGCGCTCGGGGTAGTGCTCCGCAATCAGGTCGGCCAGCCGGCGCACGTAGCCGCCCCAGTCCCGCTCCGCCGTCTCGCGGCCGGCGATCTCGCGGAAGAGGAAGGGGTTGGCCAGGGCGCCGCGGCCGATCAGCACGCCGTCCACCAGGCGCAGCTTCTCCAGGGCGAAGGCCAGGGTCATGATGTCGCCGTTGCCCAGCAGCGGGATGCGCAGGCTCTCCTTGAGCTCGGCGGCCAGCTCCCAGCGGGCGCTGCCCTTGTAGCCGTCGCTGCGCAGGCGGAAATGGACGGCCACGGCGTCGGCCCCCTCCTGCTCGATGACGCGCGTCGTTTCCATGACGTTGACCTGGTTGAAGCCGAGGCGCACCTTCACCGTCAGCGGCAGGCGGGTGGCGCGGCGCGCCGCGCCGACCACCTGCGCCAGGCGCGGCAGGTCCTGCAGCAGGCCGGAGCCGGCGCCCGAGCGCACCACCTTGGGGACCGGGCAGCCCATGTTGACGTCGATGCCGGCGTAGCCCGTCTCGGCCGAGACGATGGCCGCCGCCTCGGCCAGCGCCTCGGGCTTGGCGCCGAAGAGCTGGATGAACTGCGGCGCGCGGGTGGGAAAGCCGGCGATCATCTCCATGGTGCGGCGGTTGCGCCGGCGCAGCCCCTCGGCGGCGATCATCTCCGAGACCATGGCGCCGCAGCCGCCGATCTCGTCCATCAGCTGGCGCAGCACGCGGTCGGTCAGACCGGCCATGGGGGCCAGGACCGTGGGCTGGGCGAGGGTGAGGGCGCCGATCTTCAGCATGGAGGGATTATACCACGGGGCGCCCGGATCAGAGCTGGGCGAACGGCATACGGCGCACGGCGGACGGCAACCGCACGAATCGAGCTTTCGTGATTCGTCATTCGTGATTCGTGATTCGCAGCCGCATTGTCCGCTCAGTGCAGCTTTTCTTCCGAATTACGAATTACGCCTTACGAATTACGATAGATCGGAAAAATACTTGGCTAGCTGGTTAAACCGGGGATCCTGCAACACCGCCAAATGCGCGCGGATATGGTGCACCGTTCTGGGGATATAGCGGAGATAAACCCGGTGCCGGCGCTCGAAGGCCTGGAAGGCGAAGGTGCCCAGGGCCTTGATGTTGCGCTGCAGGGCGGTCAGCCGCAGCTGGCGAAGCGCCGCATCGGCGCCGGCGGCGGCGAGGCCGGGGAAAAGCGCCGCCCGCTCCCGGCCCAGGTCGAGATAGGAGTCGTAGGCCAGCGAGACCAGGTCGTAGAAGCTGGGCGCCAGCAGCGAGTCCTGGAAGTCGACCAGCGCCAGCTCCCGGCCGGCGACCAGCAGGTTGCGGGAGTGGAAGTCGCGGTGGGCAAAGACCGCTTCGGGCTCCAGCGCGTCGACCAGGCGGTGCAGCTGGCGGCGCAGCGGTCCGGCGAAGGCGGCCGGCAGGGGATGGCGGGGCAGGAAATGGGCCAGGAAGAAGTCCATCTCCCATTTCCGCCGCGTCGCGTCCAGCCGGACCGGGGCCAGGCGCGGCGGCACCGCAGCCAGCTTCTCCAGGATCTCCAGGCAGGCATTGAGCAGCGACCGCCGGTCACGGGCTCCGGCCCGGGGCCAGGCCTGCTGCAGCAGCCGGTCGCCCAGGTCTTCCTGCAGCACCACCTGGTGATCCAGGACCGCCTCGACGTCGGGGACGCGCAGCCCGTAGCGGCGGTAGAGCGCCTGCAGCGAGCAGAACCGCGCCGTCTCCTCCGGCGCCGGCTCGGGATAGATCATGGCCACGAGGGTGCGCCGGCCGCAGCGAACGCGGTAGAAGCTGCGTCGTGAGGCCTCGGCGTGGATCTTCTCCAGCCTGGCCCCGGGCCGGCGGGACAGGAAACGCAGTATGGAATCGGGCAGCACGGCGGGCTGGGGCATGATCCTCCTGGAGAGGAATTATCGCAGAGTGGAACGGCCTGGGCAAGAAGCTTGACGAACCGGCGATCTGAACGAACGATCAGTGGTAGTGATAGTGGTAGTGGTAGTAGCGGGCGATTGACGAACTTTCGTGATGAGTGATAAGTGATGAGTGATGAGAAAAGCCAGGAGCGAATTCTCCTTGTGATTTGGTAATTAGTGATTCGTGATTGGAACAGCAATGGGGCGTTTTTTTACTTTTACCTTTTTACTTTTACCTTTTACCTTGGAATTGGCAGGATTTTTTTGTGTAACCTTTTGCCCGCAGCGGGGTATTCTATATATAATGAAAGTCCTGGAGCGGGAAGCCGACGATGCCGAGCGATGAACAGGTGATGACCGAGGTACAGAACGGGCGGCTGGAGATGCTGGCCATCCTGTTCGAGCGCCATCACGTGCGCCTCTACAACTTCTTCCTCCGGCTGAGCGGCGACCGCGGCCTGAGTGAGGACCTGGTCCAGGAGGTCTTTTTGCGCGTGCTCAAGTACCGCCATTCGTTCCGCGGCGACAGCACGTTCAGCGCCTGGATGTACCAGATCGGGCGCAACGCCCACATCGACCAGGTGCGCGCCCGCAAGCCGGAGGTGCCCATCGACGAGGTCTGGGAGCAGGAGCCCAGCTCCGCCCCCGGGCCCGAGCGCCGGCTGGAGGGCGACCAGGAGGCCGACCTGCTGGCCCGGGCCATGGAACGGCTGTCGCTGCGCAAGCGCGAGGTGCTGCTCCTGTCCCGCTTCCAGGAGCTGAAGTACCAGGAGATCGCCGGGATGATGGCCTGCAGCGTCGAGTCGGTGAAGGTGCTGGTCCACCGCTCGCTCAAGGAGCTGCGCCGCCATTACCTCGACCTGCAAGGAGGAGCCTCATGAACTGCACGGAAGCCCGCAAGGGAATGCCCGACCTGCTCCAGGACGGGCTGGCCGGGGCGGAGGCTGCCCGGCTCCGCGAGCACTTGGGCGCCTGCCCCGCCTGCTGGCAGGAATGGCAGGAGCTGAACGAGACCTGGGCGCAGCTCGGGCTCATCGCCGAGGAGCAGCCGGGACCCGGACTGCGGCGGCGCTTCTACCGCAGCCTGGAGGAGTGGCGCCGCGAGGCGGAGCCCTCAGCGCGGCCGTGGCGCGCGCGCCTGCGCCTGCTGCTGCCCGACCCGCGCCGGCTGGCCCCCGCCATGGGCCTGGCCGCCGCCGCCCTGGTGCTTATCGTCGGTTTCGGCGCCGGCTTCTTCCTCGGCCGCGGCGGCGATGCCGACAGGTTGGAGCAGCTGAGCCGCGAGAACGGCCGCCTGCGTCAGCAGGCGTCGCTGTCGCTCCTGGAACAGCCCTCGGCCGCGGCCCGGCTGCAGGGAGTCTCGCTGGCGGCGCGGCAGCCCGACCCCGGCGGCGAGCTGATCCGCAAGCTGCTCGACATCCTGGACAACGACCCCAGCGTCAACGTCCGCCTGCAAGCCGTCGACGCCCTGTACATGTTCGTCGGCCGCGAGGAGGTGCGCTCCGCCCTGTCGGCCTCGCTGGAGCGGCAGACGTCGCCCATGGTGCAGGTCGCCCTGATCGACCTGGTCGTCGCCGCCAAGGAGCGGCGCGCCGCCGCAGCCCTGCGCGAGCTGCTGCAGAGCGAGAAAGCCGTCCCCGAGGTCAAGCAGCGGGCGCAGTCCGGAATTGAACGCATCCTGTGAGCGAGCATGAGAACAGGGGAGTTCTTTCTCCGTGCCGGTAACCTTTCCCGTGCCGGCCGGTATACCCTCCTGGAACGCCGGGAACGGCGAGGAGGCAAAATGAAAAGACTCTGGTTCTTCCTGCTGCTGGCGCTGCTGGCTGCGGCCAACGCCATGGCCCATGATCCCTATCGGCACGACCCCTATAAACTGGAGAAGAAAGACACCGTGGAGCGGGTCTTCCGCCTGGCCCCGGCTTCGCAGCCGCCCGTGGTCAAGGTCGACAACGTGATCGGCTCGATCGCGGTCAGCGCCGCCCCCGGCCCGCAGGTGCGGCTGACGCTGAAAAAGACACTGCGCGCCGACACCCCGGAATGGCTGGCCCGGGCCGAGAAAGAGATCCGGCTGGACGTCAGCGAGAAGGACGGCCTGCTCGAGCTCTATGTCGACGGCCCCTTCCGGCGTCACGAAGGACGCCACGGCGATTGCAACAGGGAATACGACGCCGTCTACGACTTCGAGCTGCAGGTGCCGGAGCGCTGCGACCTGGTCCTGAAGACGGTCACCGGCGGCGACGTTCGCGTCCGCGGCGTCACCGGCTCCTTCACCGTGCGCAACGTCAACGGCCGCGTCGACCTGGAGGGGATCGCCGGCAGCGGCAGCGGCCAGACGGTCAACGGCGACGTCCGCGCCTCCTTCCGCTCCGCTCCCGGCGAGGCCTGCTCGTTCAAGACGGTCAACGGCGACGTCGAGGTGCGCCTGGCGCCGGGGCAGGCGGCCGACTTCAAGGTCAAGACCTTCAACGGCGGGGTGTACAGCGACCTGCCCGTCCAGTATTTCCCCAGCGCCGGCGAAAAACCGCGCCATGAGAAGGGCCGCTTCGTCTACCGCAGCCATGGCTTCCAGGGCGTGCGCGTCGGCAAGGGCGGCGCGGAGATCACCCTGGACACCCTGAACGGCGACATCGTCATCGCCGGCGGAAAACCGAACTAAGGAGAACCATCATGAATATCAACAAGAAAATCGCACTGTCCGTCGTGTTCCTGGTCCTGGCCGTCCCCGCCCTGCGCGGCGAGGATGCCAACGAGCGCGTCGCCGTCCCGTTCAGCGACCCCGGCAAGCCCGGCAGGCTCGAGGTCAGCCTGATCAACGGCGGCATCACCGTCACCGGCTACGATGGCAAGGAGGTCATCGTCGAGTCGAAGACCCGCGCCCAGGTGGTCACCCCGGCCATGCCCGAGAAGCTCTCCAGCAAATACCCCGGCATGAAGAGGCTGTCGGCCATCGGCGGCGGCCTGCGCGTGGAGGAGGCGAACAACGTCATGGAGGTCTCCTCGCCGGCCTGGAAGGGCGACACCGACCTGGTCATCCGCGTGCCCTTCCACACTGCGCTCGAGCTGAACACGGTCAACAACGGCGCCATCCGCGTGGAGAACGTCGGCGGCGAGATCGAGGCGGCCCACGTCAACGGCGACATCGAGCTGCTGCGCGTGACCGGGGCGGTGGCGGCCCACACGGTCAACGGCAATGTCGTCGCCGCCTTCACCCGGCTGGACGGAAAGAATCCCCTCTCGCTGGTCTCCTTCAATGGCGACATCAACCTCACCATTCCCCCCGACGCCAAGGCCAGCCTGAAGATGAGCATCCACAACGAGGGAGAGATCTACAGCGACTTCGACATCTCCGTCCAGACCCGGAGCGAGCGCTCGGTCGAGGACGAGCGCGGGCGCCACGGCCGCTATCGCCTGAACATCGACAGGACGGTCGTCGCCGACCTCAACGGCGGCGGCCAGGAGATCACCCTGAATACCTTCAACGGCGACATCCTGCTGCGCAAGGCCAAGTAGCCGCCAGCGGGGATCAGCGCGCCTTGGGACCGGCCCGCGGGCCGGTCCTTTTTTTATTGCACCTGAAAGAAGGTCAGATGCTCGTCAAACTGAAATTCCAAGCACCAAGCACCAAAGAAAGTGATAGTGTTAGTGATAGTGTTAGGAACAGCGAGCAACGAAATCTTTTTGGCCCTGTAATGGGCTCTTCACTTGTGTCATTAGATGAATAATGTTTCGGTCATAAATTCGTTTTATTGATCTTGCAATTATAATAAATCGTTCAAGTGCATTCACAAACACTAACACTTTCACTTTCTTTGGTTTTAGTCATTTGGACATTGGTGCTTGGTGCTTATTTGGAATTTGGTGCTTGGAACTTGGTGCTTCGGTCTTACCAGTTTCTGAAAGTTATTTTTGATAGATCTGGTTAATTGCTGTTCCTAACACTAACACTATCACTAACACTTCTTATAATTAGTTCTTCTGCCGGTTAGCCGCCCTTCGCTGCGCCATTGGAAGCGCTCGAGGTCGACGGCTCCGTTGGCGCCGATTGCGACCCCCTCGCGGCGCAGGAGGCGACACTGCTCCGCAAAGCCGCCTCCGGGCGGAAGCGATATGCGGCCGGAGGCGCCGATCACCCGCTGCCAGGGCAGCCCGTAGCGTTCCGCTTGCGAGTGCAGAATCCATGCCACCTGGCGGGCGCCCCAGGGCTTGCCGGCCAGATGGGCCACCTGGCCGTAGGTAGCCACCTTCCCCCGCGGGATGGCGGCAATCCACCTGCGCGCCTCGGCGCAGAACGGATCGGCGCGTTGTACTGGATGCCATGAAGACGAACAATTTGTGTTAGTGTTTGTGTTAGTGTTAGCAGCAGCAATCAGCGGTCTCTTTTTACTAACCGGCGACAGGGCTTTCACTTTTACCTTTCTATTGCCTTGCTTTACCACTTTACCCCTCTATCCCTTTACCTCTTTCGTACGCCGTCCACCGTCAACCGTATGCCGTACACCGTTTCTTTAACAAGGCCCCCAGACGTGGCCGGGATGGCGCCTCTCGTACTCGCGGGCCGAGGCCTTGGTGATCCGGTGCCAGGGCTGGCCCAGCTTGGCGCCGACGATCGAGGCCAGGGCGCAGCGGCACAAGGTTGGGTCGACACGACGCCGGAGCTCGTCGAAGACTTCGTAGGGGTCGCGGCTCAGGAAATCCTCGCGGTTGCAGATGCCGATCCGCTTCAATTTCGCCTCGCTCACGCGGCCGATGTTGGGCAGTGAGCGCAGGGACGCGGTTTGCTTTTTCCTTGCGGTCGGCATCGATCACCTCACGACGGCGCGGAAGACATAGATCGCCGCGACGATGCCGCCGCCGATCAACAGCCATTGCCGCGCCAGCGGCCCCAGCCCCTCGCCGGCCTGGCGCCTCGCCGCCAGTTTGGCGCGCATGGGCCTGAGGGCCAGCAGGAGCGGCAATCCGCCCATCAGGGCGAAGATCACGCCGCACACCAGCCAGCCCCAGGCGAAGCCGCCGCCGGGCGGGGCGAAGGCAAACTCCAGGAAGTTCCAGCCCAGCGACAGGAACAGCCCCGGCCAGGCCAGGGGCATCAGGTTGACCCCGTCGTCATCGCGGGTGAACAGGTTGATGAAAAAGCAGGCCATGCCCAGCACGATGGCCACGGGCATGATCCAGGCCCAGGAGGGGGCGGGGTGCTCGATGGCGTAGGGGCCTCCCGAGGCGACCATGCCGCCCAGGCGCATGATCGGCCGCATGGCCTGGTAGAGCAGGGCGATGCAGAACGCCGCGCCGAAGATGGTGAAATGGAAGAGCAGCCGGCGCCTGGGGCTCGGCGGCCGCGGCGAAAAACCGGCGTTCATCCTTATCTGCTGGAAAGAAAAGCGGCCATCGGCCATGGTTCCTCCCTTCCCCGCCGGATTTTCTGCGCGGGCTGTGCCGTCATTCTATCACGACGGGATTGCAAAAAGAACGCCGGGGGAATATGATGATCGCCGGCAATCCCATTCCACCGCGGAGGTCGACTCATGTTCAAGAACCATCCCAAGGGGCTGTTCGTCGCTTTCTTTGCCAACATGGGCGAGCGCTTCGGCTTCTATACCATGATGGCCATCCTGGTCCTGTTCCTGCAGGCCAAGTACAACCTCAGCGCCGAGGCGGCCAGCGGCTATTACAGCTGGTTTTACTACGCCATCTACGCCCTGGCGCTGTTCGGCGGCATCCTGGCCGACAGCACCAGCAAATACAAGCTGGTCATCTTCTTCGGCATCGTTGTCATGTTCGCCGGCTACGCCGTCCTGGCCGTGCCGGGCATGCCGCTGATCGTCACTCTGGTCGGCCTGTTCGTCATCGCCTTCGGCAACGGCCTGTTCAAGGGCAACCTGCAGGCGGTGGTCGGCCAGCTGTACGACGACCCGAAATACTCCAAGCTGCGCGACACCGCCTTCATGATCTTCTACATGGGCATCAACGTCGGCGCTTTCTTCGCCCCTCACGCCGCCACCGCCATCCGCGACTGGTTCCTCAAAACCCAGGGCTTCGCCCACGACGGCAGCCTGCCGGCCATGTGCCACGCCTACCTGGACGGCCGCATGAGCGATCCGGCCGCGATCTCCGGCCTGGAGAGCCTGGCCTCCAAGGTATCGGGCGCCGCCGTCTCCGGCGGCGAGGCGCTGCGCGCCTTCGCGGCGAAGTACATCGCGGCCTTCTCCCGAGGCTACAACTATGCCTTCGCCCTGGCCGCCGTGGCCATGGTCATTTCGCTGGTTGTTTACGTGATCTTCAACAAGCACCTGCCCAACAAGGTCAAGGCCGCCAAAAATAGCGCGGGGGAGAAGGGCGAGCGCCCGATCGCCAACCTGCCCAGCCTGGCCATCGGCATAGCCTTCATCGCGGCCACCGCGGCCTTGTTCCACTTCGTCTTTCACCAGTTCGCCCTGGGCATGGCCATGGGCCTGTTCCTCGGCTTCATCGCCTTCATCTTCACCACCTCGGTCAAGGAAGAAAAGCCGCGCGTGGTCGCCCTGGTGCTGGTCTTCATCGTGGTCATCTTCTTCTGGATGTCCTTCCACCAGAACGGCCTGACCCAGACCTGGTTCGCCCGCGACTACACGGTCAAGGAGGTCGGCCCGGCCTTTAACGTCTTCTTCAACCTCGACTCCATGCTGGCCTTCATCGGCTGCCTCGCCGGCCTGGGCCTGCTCCTCAGCAAAAAGAAGATCGCCCACAAGGTCATCGGCCTGGCCATGTTCGTCGGCTTCGGCGCCCTGGTCTATTACTTCTACAACGGCTACCTCCCTTCCAACCCCATCGCACCCGAGATCTTTCAGCAGTTCAACCCGCTGTTCATCGTGGCCCTCACCTTCCCGGTGATGGGCGTCTTCGCCTGGCTGCGCAAGCGCAACCAGGAGCCGTCGACCCCGCGCAAGATCGGCATCGGCATGGTCATCGCCGCCGTCGGCTTCGTCATCATGCTGGTCGGCTCGCTGCACCTGGCGGCGCCCAAGCTGGTCGCCTCGGCCAGCATGACCGAGTGGGGCCGCGTCTCCCCCTCCTGGCTCATCAGCAGCTACCTGATCCTGACCATCGCCGAGCTGTTCCTCAGCCCCATGGGCCTGTCGTTCGTCTCCAAGGTGTCGCCGGTCCGCTTCCAGGGGCTGATGCAGGGCGGCTGGCTGCTGGCCACCGCCACCGGCAATAAGCTGCTGTTCGTCGGCGGTTACTTCTGGGACAAGATCGAGCTGTGGCAGCTGTGGGCCATCTTCGTGATCTGCTGCCTGCTGTCGGCGGTATTCATCTTCTCGATCATGAAGCGGCTGGAGCGGACGACACAGGGCTAGGCGATAAAAGAAAAAGGAGCTGTTCAGCAGCTTACAGAACAACGGTCCGTCGAGGTTCCACGTACCATGTGCCACGTTCCAAGTTGAAGGAACTCACGAACTCGGCGTAATGCGGACGGCAGGAGCCTAAGAAAGGACTTGAGTGAAAAGTGAAAGGTGAAAAGGAAAGGCATGGGAAAGATCTCGAGCCATGTTGTTCCGATCACGAATTATTGATTGCCGATCACCGGGCCATAAAGCAAAGTCAATCGGGCGGGAGGACAGGATCAGCGGGGAATAAACTGTCCTAGCGCTCTGGCGCGGGCATGGGCGACCTGGCAAAAATATTCACTCCAGGCATCGAGTCGGCCATGTTCAAGATACGCATGCGCCGGGCACCACAGGCAGAGGTTAACGATCGGGCAGGAACGGCATTTTTCTAGGAAGTCGGGATCAGATGAAGTCAGATTCCTCACTCGTGGCACCAGAGAATTCCACGCCTCGGCTAGGGCACATTTCTTTAGATCACACGTGCAATCTGGATGCCACAGCGAGGAACACAATCGGAAATGACCCTCCGGACCGACAGTAAAGCCGGAATTCCCGGCACCGCAATAAAATAGGTGCCGGCACTCCTGATGCTCGCCAGCGGCGAAAATAAAATGATCGCGGTGTTTCTGAAGAGATCCGGCGCGTTCCGCATCCCCTTGCTCCAGGGCGACAATTTCACCTGGGCTCAATCTTTCACGGCGGATATCCTCGTTGCGTTCCATATTGCCGTCAAACCGCAAGTGAAGCAAGGGATCAAAGCGGAAAAAATCCGTCGTGAACCGCCGGCAGAAGGCGGCGATGGCGGGAAGCTCGTCGACATTGCTTTTCAAGGCCATCGCTTTGAGGCGCACACGGAAATTATTCTTCAGAAGCAGATCGAGCCCATGACGGAAAACGGCGAACGAGCCGGACCGCCGGGTTATTTTTTCGTATGTTTCCCGGGTCACGCCGTACACCGTGACCTCGATGTCCCTGGGGGGATACTTTTTAAAGAGTTCGACGTGCTTCTGGGTCAGAAGGCAGGCATTGGTGAACAGCGACACCAGCAATCCTTTTTTCTTGAGCATCAGGTAGATATCGAAAAAATCTTCCCGCAAAAAGGGCTCGCCGCCGGTAAGTAAACACCACAAAACCCCAAGCTCAACCGCCTGGTCGGCAATCTGGCTGATCTGGGCAATGGTCAACTCCCTTTTCCGCGCGGCCTTGTCGTCGGCCGGCAAATTAATGTAGCAATGCCGGCAGTCGAGGTTGCAGCGGGCGGTGAGCTCAAGATCGAATGAAAAAGGGATTCGTATCCCCTCGAGCCGGTCCCAAAGCGGGAATTCCGCAAGGCGGGTCGATTCTGCGAATTTCTTTTTCATTCCCCCGTCTTGAATAATCCTAGCAGCCAGTGCCAACCTTGGGCCAGCACCCGGCGGACTGGCGGCCAGAGGGGATAAAATTCCAGATAAAGATCGGACCCAAACGAAGGTTCCGCGTGGTTCGGCCAGAATCTGGCCCGGCCCTGGCGCTCAACCCTCGTGACCAATCCCAGGATGTTTTCTGCCGGAATCCAGCCGTCAGCCTCAAGGCAATTGTCCCCTTTGACAAAAATTTTTTTCTCCCTGACGTGCAGGGCCCGGTGGACCAGCATCTGCGGCCGCTCGGGATGGCGGAAGGCCAGGACATCGCCACGGCGGGGCATGAGGTCCTTCAGCGGCGAGACGGTGATGACGTCGTTGTTGCGGATGGACGGCGTCATGCTATATCCTTTGGCCTGGAACCGGAATGAGGACCCCTTCTCATGGACCGCTTCGATCAGGTCCATGATCACCGGAGCCGAGAGGGAGATCCCTTCGTCCCGATAGCGAATTGTGCTCATCCTATGGCCGCTTTTTTTCTTCGATGATTCGTCGCTTTAGCAACTCGCCCGCCAGGCCGGCGATGTCTTTCTCGATCCGCGCCAGCGGCGCGTCAAACTGCTTGCCAAGCGCCTTGACGATCTGCGCCAGCGTCTTTTTCCCGTCCAGCATCTTCCAGAGAGCCCGCCCGGTCTCGTTCAGGGAGAACAGGTCATCCTCCGCGTCGCCGATGCCGGCGCTCAGGGGCACGATGATGATCTCCCCCTCGATCTCTCGGGCGACAACATCCTCGGAAGGAACATAAATTCCGCTCAGTACGATCTTGAATGCCATTTTCACCTCTCCGGCAACCGGCTTATCCTATCACGCCAATCCTTTACTTCCCAGCCGTGCTCTCCTTCTGAAAGCAGCCCCAAGTCAACGGCCTGGGCGTGGGCGACTGCGCAGAAATATTCCACTGGGGAATCCAAGCTGCCATGCTCGGCCCACGACCTGGCCGGACATTGAGTGCAGAGCCCTTTCAAGAAACATACGGCACAACGCCGCAAGTAAGCAGGATTGCTGGCGGCCATTTTTATCAGCCTTGGAAAATCCCGGGTCAAGGCGTCACGCAGGCTCACTTCCCTGAGATTTATCCCCAGCTCCGGCGCACGCAGCGCCAGGCAGGGCTGGAATTGGCCATAAGCGTCCACGCAACCGCCGAGGCCGGCGCCACAATGGAACAATTCCACCCCAGGTGGGCCGATGAACTTCATGCAGAATTCGCGCATCTCTCTGCGGTACGCTTCGCGGTGCCGATTAAGAATCGCGACAGTTTCCTCGGGAGTGGCGCGCAGTTTTTTTATAAGCGTGTTCCTGGCAGCGGAATCACGCCGGCCACGGAGTTCGAAATTCAGCGAAAATGAAGGCGGGGGGGCCATCCCCATCAAGGCCCGGGCCCAGGATTCGAACTCATCGATCTCGTTCTTATTCGCCGGGAGCAGGGCCCCTTTGACCGTGAATGGAATTTTATTCCGTAACAGCAAGTCCAATCCGCGGCGATGTTCATCATAGGAACCCGGAATACGGCTGACTGCCTCGTAGGATTCCCGCCTCAGGCCATACACGCTGACTTCGATCTTCTCCAGGGGCGTGATGCGGGCCATAAGATCGGCTAATTCGGGAGTGATTTTTCGCGCGTTGGTGAATAAAATGACCTTCATGCCCAACTTTCTGGCGAACACGTACAACCCGGCAAAATCATCCCGCAGCAACGGCTCACCGCCGGTGAAGCGGACGCTCAGCGCTCCGAGCTCCGCGGCATCCTGCAGGACGCGCCGCCATTCACTCGCTCTCAACTCCCGATCCTTGGCCCGGAAGTCGTTCTCAGGCAGGTTGATGCAGCAATGAATACAGTCATTGTCGCAGCGCTCGGTCAGCTCAATGTCCAGGTGGCCCAGCCGCGGCCGCTTTTTCCCCCACAAGCGGCGCGAATTCATGGTGATTTTTTCGGAATATCGGCTCGCCGGCATCAGTTCTTTATCCTGTTCCCCGTTTTCGCATCCATGCTGCCATTCGCCCCCTGGGACTTCATGAGCCAGTCACGGATGACATATTTGATGCGCCCAGATTTGTCAAATCTCATGCGGTAGGCTGGGACTTCCCGCACAAGGGCTTCCAGAGTGGCCAGGTTTTTCTCCCACCAGTCGGCCGTGACCAGCGGCTTCAGTACTCGGGGCAGGAGCCGCCGGATCACTTCCAATTTATCCGTGAACGGTTCCAAGCTATTCTCCCTCGCTTTTTCCAGAAAAAACAGCCCCCGCAGCGGAGCTTGGCCGTTTGACACAGCGGCCACATCCCCGTGGCTCCAAGTGCCGTGGATGCGAAAACCATTTTTCCAGCGCCTGACGATCATGTTTTCATCACACAAGATCTCGCCTTCATCCTTCAGGAGCATGACCGTGGTCGATTTGCCTGCCGTTGAGTGGCCGATGAAAAGCAACCCGGCGCCAGCGATCTTCATCCCAGCCGCATGGAGCGTGAAACCCCCGCGATCTGCCAGGAGCCTGGCCAACAGGATCTGATCGGTGGGGAAAAAAGTCAGCGAATGGTGGGTGGTTTTCAGGAAGAGCTCCGGCCTGTCCATGAAAATTTCGGCGCGGTCGTGGCTCTTGTTGAACGCCACAAGACGGTGGATAACGGGATCGCTACGCCCGGCGGAGATCCCGAGATAGATCCATGAGTCATGACGCCGGAAGATCGCCCAAGGAGGCTTGCGATAAATTTCCCGGCCCAGGTTTTTTCCTTCCATGTCGGGAATGCCGAAATGGATCCGCAGATGGACGATATCCTTCCCCGGCCGCTGCTTCTGAAAAAGCTTGAATTTGGGCTGGTAGGTTGAATCGCTTATGGGCAAGTCACAGTCCACCTGGATAGTGATGCCGGCAATATCATAATAGCGCCGATGGGACGAGAGCCAGTCTTTATTGTAGCGGCTCGTTTCGGAGGCGATATCGCACAAGTAGGGAATCGGGGCCCCCAGGCGGCGATACTCCAGGTAGGCGTACGCGCCGCACCAGCGACAGTCCCGGCGCTTGACGCACGAGCCGCATTTTTGACGGTATTCTTCGCCGCCGCGAACTCGATCGGCCAGGGCGGGAATAAATTTTTCCCAGGCCTCCCGGATGGTCCCCTGCCGCAGGTCATAGCGCAAGCCCGGGGCTTTGATGAACGAACAGAAGCTCATGCTGCCATATGGATCAACATGAAACGAGCGGCGGCGGGCGATGCAATCGGCAAAGATCCGATCATCAGCACGTTCACTGGGGCCTCCGGTCAGGTTACCTCGTTCACTCTGGCAGATTGAATCATAACCTGGGTTAGGAGGATCGATCTGAATGACTTCCTGCGGAGACAACCGCTGTTTTTTAATCTCTTCGTTCTTGCCCTTTGCTCCGCAGGCGGACATGAAAAGCCAAGCCGCCCCGATGCGCCAGGATGGACTGAGCTTTTCCGCCAGGCGTACCATTTGCCGGTATTGATGCCAATTGTCGCGCATGGGGATAACCTGCACCGTGAATCCGGCGCCGGCTTCCTTGAGATAGGCGATGCCCCTCATGCAGGCGTCGAAAGAACCCGGAGTTCGGGTAATCCCATCATGAACCTTCCGCGTGGCGCCATAGATCGCCACCATCTTGTCCCCCCTGCGCTTCAGGAGCCGGGCGATCTGGAGAGTAATCAAGGCGCCGTTGGTGTTCAAAGAGTAGGAAACGGCCTTGCGGGTCAAGCAGTCAAAGATCTCCGGGAAATCGGGACGCAGAAGCGGCTCGCCACCGGAGATCGACCAGCGCTGACAGCCAAGAGCCCGCGCTCCGTCGGCCAGGCCGCGGATCTCGTTTAAAGCCAATTCCTTGCTTTGTTGCGCGGCGTTATCCGCCACCCATAGCCAGCAATGACGGCAATTGTTGTTGCAACGGTAGGTCAAATCGATATGCCCTTCCAAGGGCAAGCGGGGACTTCTATGCGTGATCATTTTTTGCCGGGCATCATTTTTCAGATAATAAAAGCGAATGACAAGCCGCGCCCCTAATGTATCTTGCGTAGCAGAGCGCCGGCATTGTGGCTCGCGTCAGGAAAGACAAAACGCAGCACCTCAAAACCCGCCTCCGCGAATTCGGCATGCAAATCATCCTGGTTGGAGAATGCGTGCAGGAATTCCTGGTTATTCTTCAATATGTCACCTTTTTCGCAGGAAAAATTCCCTAGCGTGAGCCAAGAAAGAAGTTTTCCGGCTACCCACCTTTTGTTTCCGTGCCTGATGGAAGGATTCCAGTAAAAAAGGCAAGCGACACGTCCTTCTGGAACCAGCAATTGTTTGGCCCGGGCCAGCATCTCGATGCGCTTTTTTCTGCCGGGAACGGATGAGTAAATGGAACATGAAAACCAGATCACGTCAAAACTCCCGTGAGGGAAATCAAGCTGGGAAATGTCCTGGACAACACCTTGAATCTCCACATTGCTTTCCCGGGCGTGAGCCATCGATTTGTCGACCATTTCTTTGACAAAGTCAATTCCAGTCACACGGAAACCTGACTTGGCAAAAAAAATGGCCTCGCGGCCCCCGCCAAGGCCCAGCAGCAGCAGATTGCCTTTCTTTGACTCCAATTCGGCGAATAACTCTTTTTCACCAGAAAGAAGACCGGAATCAACAAAATCCACATCAGTCCAAAATGATATCGAAGCGGGTTGACCATATGAGCTCTGCCCGAATCGGATTAGTTCTTTGGGCCGTAAAATAAAGAGCGGAATTTCCTGAAAAAACAATCCGAGTTTAACAAAAAAATTGGCTGATTTTAGTTTTAAAGACAATTTTCCGAAAACTTCAACAATGAAGTACTAATTTGTCAGCTCTGGCCCCGGGCGCTGCAGGCACCACAGTCACCCGGAGTATTTGCCCCGCACATCTGGACCAAGGTTCCGGGATCGCGCGGTGTGGATGATTGCTGCTGCTTGCAAGCCGTTAAAACAAATTCTTGTGGAGTTACCCTGCTGATTATTTCAAGTTTTGGGGTCTTCCATTTCTTTTTTTTCATTTTTCCCTCAATGTACCCATTTTGATTATATATATTTTATCAAGTCATCCCACCATTGTCAAGCAGGCCCCTTTCGCTGATCCTCACAGGAATCCGCTTCGCCAACAAGAAGGAACGCTCATTTTTTTTAGAGTATGTTTTATTGAGATCTTCAGCCTGGACTGTGCTCCGGGCACGACCTATGACCTGAGGCAGGGAACACTCAAAACAGCCTGAAGGAGTTCGTCCCTTCCGTACACATCGCTATATTTGCCCGGCCAAGATGTTCCTCGATTACCTCCCAGAACCTCCCGTTGCGACTGATCTCCAGGCGCATGATCGGGATCTCGCGCGCGATCGCCTCGGCGTTATGAAAGCGCATCCGGTTGATGCGCTTTCGGGCGTCCACGTCCATGTCAATGAACAAATTGTGCGAGGCCTGGCCACTGACATCGACCAGCTCGCTCACGGCGCGAAGATACGACATCGCAGACATGCGATCGGGCTTTCCTTGGGACAGCATGCCGATGAGCCCAAGCTTGACGGCCCTTTGCACGTTCCATGATGCCTTCAGCTCTCCCCGGCGCACACGGCTCCACGTGGGCCAGGGGTGGGCCCAGTATGCTCCATGGGGGTCTTTGACGATCAAGGTCGCATCGTCGCTGAGGGCTCGCCAGGAAGGAGGCAGCCTCCTGCTCGCCGTCGACTTGCCTACGCCGCCAGGTCCGGCCAGGACCACCCCATGGCCTTTCCACTCGGCCAGGGCGCCATGGAGCAGAAGCCCGCCTGCTTTTTCGCAAAAATGAGCGACGACCCGCGAAAGGCGCAGAATTTGGAATCCCAGCAGTTCCTTGGTCGAAAAAGGACCCAACCGGCACAGGATTTTTCCCGATCTTTCGGCAGGGAAATCACGCCAAGCGATCTGTCGGCGGAAAACACGCACCTGGATATTTTTGACACGGGCAGAAGGTTCGCACGAATACGACGGCGACAACGGATCATCCGCTCCCATGATGGATGAAAAACATAAAATGACCTGCCCGCTTTTTTCCCCTGAGGAAGTAAAATGCCATTCGGTGCCGTCAGCGGTTTTGATGCGGGCAGTCACCGCCTTGGCTTCCTCAATAATAAACCGCCTTTTGCCCTTGCTTGCAGCTGCTGTCGGCGGTGCCGCCGTACCAGCAATTGCCGCCGGCGCTGTATCCCATTTTGCATTGGGATGCCGTATATGTCGTCCCAGGGCTACAGGCGCCTTGGGCGACGCCTGACAGGGAGATCGCCTTTGGTTTTCGGTACAGGGGTTTCAATCGTTCATTTTTCATAAATCTACCCGGGAAATTATATCACATTTTTCACTATTTCTAAAACCACCGGGGTTTCATTTACTGCGTTCTTTTATGAGGCTTCATTTGTAAATGAAGCATATTTCGATTATTTTAAGAGTTTCGCGAGGGAAAACCCATCCACCACCGCCCTGACTGCTTCCAAGCGCAATTCCACCAGATTCATGTCCAATTCGCGGCGTAAAGATTCACAGAAATACTGCAGGCAAAGCAGGCTGCGGGATGCAGGGGGCAAGCGGCAGCCTCGGTCCCAAAAGGCACATAAATTCTCGTGATTTTTGGCATAGTCCGGTGCAGGCAGCTTTTTCCCATGCCTGGCCAAAAGGAAATCAACCAGTTCAAATCCCCCGACCGAACGAGCGATATAAATGCTCAAATCTGACGATTGCAGCCGGCAGCAGGTCCCGTGGGGACACACAGGACAAATGCGGCGGATCGCGGGCAAGATCACTCGCTGCAAGTCCAGGACCGCTTTTCTGTAAGCTGTAGACTGCCGGCACAAGTAGGCCTTCCCTTCAGGCCGAAGCACTCGGCAGACGATCTCGAATGACTCATATTGTTCCCGGGATCGAGAGCAATCATCCAGAATCCTGTCTATCGACGCTGGAAAACCTGAAACGAGGCGCTGCCCCCTCTGCTTTATAGCATTCGATCGGTCTGATTTCGAGCTCCTCATGCTCACGATCCATTCTAACCCAAGCGGCAAGAATTACAAAACCGAGACTGATCGGCAGTATAGGGGAAGGCTCGTGCTGAAATTGACAAAAAATGGATATTGCCTTACACTCTTTACTCTGGCATAGGGGAAAAAATGAACACAAATGGGCAAAAAGAACTATTAGTTCGAAATCCGGACGTGATATTGCGCGAGGAGGATCCAGACGGTGCGCTGCTGTTCAATCCCGACACCAACCAAATCCGCGTGATCAACCCCACCGGCCTGTTTATCTGGAAGCAGTTCGACGGGAAGAAGGACCTGTCCGCCATCGTCGCCGCCCTTAAAGACGCGTTCGAGGGCGTTCCTGAGAAGGAAGTCGATAGTGAAGTGAAGGCTTTCGTCGAAGACATGCGCGCCAACGGCTTCCTGGGAGTTCATATCGGCACGCTGAACCCGCGCAAGAAATTAGCGAAGAAATAGTGCCTTTCCCCCATAAAAAAGGACTGTATTATTGTCTTTACTCATCACTCATCACTTATCACTTATCACTTTTCTTTAAGCAGGAGCTATATCTATGGGCTGTGAACCTGAACTGACACAGAAAAAATCGCGCGCCGCCAAGCCCCGCAAACTCGACCTTCCCAAGGGGGTACCGCCTCTGAGCTCGCTCTACCTTTATATTGCCGGCTCCTGCAACCTGGCCTGCCGCCACTGCTGGATCGAGCCCGATTACCAGACCTCAAACAAGAACGGCAAATTCGTCAAGATGGCGCACCTGAGAAAGGCGATCCGCCAGGCCAGACCTCTGGGCCTGGGCTCGGTCAAGCTGACCGGCGGGGAGCCGATGCTCCACCCCAGGTTCCGCGAGATCGTTGAATACATCGAATCGCAGAAGATTAACATGTTCATGGAGACCAACGGCATCCTGATCGATGACGAGATGGCCCGTTTCCTGAAAGCGAAGAAGCATTTTAATTTTATCTCGGTTTCTCTGGATGGCGCCAAGGCGACAACCCATGACTGGCTGCGCGGGGTGAAAGGTTCCTACAAGAAAGCCGTCGCCGGCATCCGCTCACTGGTCAAGGCCGGCTTCAGACCACAGATGATCTGCACCCTACACAAGGGCAATATCGCCGAATTGGAGGATGTTGTGAAATTAGCCCAGGGGCTGGGCTGCGGATCGGTAAAGTTCAACCACGTGCAGCACATGGGCCGCGGCGATCACTTTGCCGAAAAGAACGGCTTCAAGGTCAATGAACTAATCTGTCTCTTCCAGAGGATCGAAACAGAAATTCAGCCCAAGAGTAAAATCCCCATCCATTTTGATATTCCCGTCGCCTTTTTTCCGATCAGGAAGTTTCTCAAGTCGAACCTACCCTGCTGCCATGTCTTGAATATCCTGGGTGTTCTTTCAACTGGTGATCTCTCCCTTTGCGGAGTTGGGGTAACAGTCCCAGAATTGAGTTTCGGCCATATCGAGAAGGACGATATGGCATCGATCTGGGCCAAGTCTCCAAAATTGAAGGAGCTGCGGCGGCTGATCCCGGCTAAGTTCGAGGGAGTCTGCGGCCGCTGCATCCACCGCTTCACTTGCCTTGGTGCCTGTATCGCCAACAATTACCACCGAGCGAAAAAGTTCAACGCCCCCTACTATTTCTGCGACGAAGCATTAAAGAGATATCTTTTTCCAAAATCGAGGCAAACCTGAACCCGTTCAACCCTCCCAAATCCTCTCCAATTGAGCCCGATCAACCCCCGAATCTTTTTTATCGCGGCTCCAGCATGAAGGGCACCTTCAAACCCGGGGATAAATTAATCATAGAAAAAGTTTCGTTCAATCAAATAAAAAATGGTGATGTGCTCATATTTAGGAGAATGCACGAAAAACAGAGCGATTTTATCGTCCATAGAGTCGTTTCAAGATCTCTCAAAGGATTTGTCACACGCGGTGATAATAGCATTATAAGTGATAAAGATCCTGTTTTGGGAGATGACATCTCCGGCAGAGTGATCCGATATAATAGGCGGGGAAGAATTCTTAAAGTTCATAACGGTTGGCTGGGTCAAATCAGAGCAAATTTGATGCACATCCGACTTCATTTGCTTATTTCGTTAAAATTCTTCTTAAGAAAACCATATATTAGATTGAAAAAAACAGGAATTATCGCCAAACTATGGCAACCAAATGTCCGGATAGTTCAATTTGAGACTCCGGCGGGCCCGCTAATAAAACTTATTCATAATAGTAAAACAGTGGCAATTTTTTGGAAAGGCAAAGATCGATGGCCTATGAAACGACCTTATGATCTCATAATTAATAACAATGCTTATACCGGGGAAAATTAAATAAATATCAACACACCCTTATATTTGGCCAGAAACCAACAATAATTTTTACTACCATTTACTTCAAAGAAACGAAGTAAAAAGCTACCTTTACCTGTCCGTTTTGC
>JAEAMF010000612.1_pt1 | contig 39770 bp, 40 predicted proteins | sample 8958721 | NCBI WGS metagenome assembly JAEAMF01 (sample SAMN16933255, study PRJNA681124) | bioreactor sludge metagenome | isolation source: anaerobic bioreactor treating anionic surfactant - SDBS | place: India: Bengaluru | collected 2019-02-28 | reverse complement strand
CAGTTATGAGGCAACTATACCTCATTCGGTAACAATAATTATGATTCGGATCGCAGAATTGACACTTTGGACTAATTGGCTATACTTATCTGGTTTTGAGGGATTGGGGGCTTCTCCAGTCCGGTTATCAACTTACTCGCAGGAGGTAGACCTTGTCCGCAGAAGAAGTCAAAGCAACAGAAGTCGACGATGTCAAGGCCAAGGAAAAGGAAGCCAAGCGTCTGCAGCGTGAGCAGTGGAAAAAGACCAAGCAGCGCTGGACGCTCGTCAAGCGTTTTCGCCAGCTGGTGCAGTTTGCTCTGCTGGGGCTCTTCCTGTACCTGGTCTGGATGACCACAAAGGCGGGGGTGGATGCACTGCCCGTCAACCTGTTCAGCCGCTTCAACCCGCTGTTCGCCGCGGTGGGCATGATCGGTGGCAAGACCTTTATTGCCAACATGATCCCGGGCCTGATCACCATTGTGGCCACGCTCCTCTTTGGCCGCTTTTGGTGTGGCTGGATCTGCCCGCTGGGCACGGTCCTCGACCAGTATGGCCCGCGGGTGACGGAAAAGATCCCGTCCTGGTTCCGCAACATCAAGTATTTCCTGTTGTTCGCGTTCATCCTGGCCTCTGTCCTCGGCGTTCTGGCGCTGATGTGGCTGGATCCGATCACCATCTTTGTCCGCGCCCTGGCGGGCACGGTCTTCCCGGCTATCCTGCAAAAGACGGCGCCGATTGCTCCGATGGAAGGCCTGCAGAGTGCGGTTGTCGCCCAGCTTCCGGTGCGGCCCATTGTCTACCCGCTGCTGGCCCTGCCGCTGATCCTGGTCCTGGTGCTGAACATCTTTGCCCGGCGTTTCTGGTGCCGCTATCTGTGCCCTCTGGGCGCGTGGGTAGCACTGCTCAGCAAGTTCTCCCTCTTCAAGCGCTTCCGCTCGGATGCCTGCACCAAGTGCAAGCAGTGCGTCAAGCAGTGCCCGATGAACACGATCAACAGCGAGTTCATCAGCGATCCGGGTGAGTGTTTGCAGTGCACGAGCTGCCACAGCAAGTGCCCGGTGGCTGCGATCAGCTTCAAGACGCAGACCAAGCCCGGTTTTGGTCACAGCTATGACCCCAATCGCCGCCAGATGCTCGCCTCGCTGGTCGTTGGTGTCGGCGGTGCGTTTTTGCTCAAGGGCAAGCAGCTTAAGACCGACTATAAGTACCTGATTCGCCCGCCGGGAGCCAAGGAAGAGGAGTTCCTGTCCAAGTGCGTGCGCTGCGGGCAGTGTATCAAGGTCTGCCCCAACAACGCCCTGCACCTGACGGTCAAGGGTGGCGTCGGCTCCATGTTCACGCCCGTTCTGGTTCCGCGCACGGGTCACTGCGATTGGGACTGCAACTCCTGCGGCAAGGTCTGCCCGACCCAGGCCATCCCGCTGTTGTCGCTGGAGGAGAAGCGCAAGCAGCAGATGGGCACGGTCGTGGTGAACTATGAGACCTGCATCCGCTGCTTCATCTGCATCACCGAGTGCCCCACCAAGGCGTTGGTTCAGAAGACGGTCGAGGGCCAGCGGGGCAAGTTCCCCGTCGTGGATCCGACCAAGTGCATCGGCTGCGGCCTGTGCGAGCATATCTGCCCGGTCGTGGGCGAGTCCGCCATCCGCGTTGAAGTGCTGCCCGAGTCGGCCTAGTGAGTCTCAGGTGCGACGTGCCGGTAAGGCACGTCGCACCTTCCTGAGCACCAAGGCATAACCCTGCAAGAAGGCGCAGGGTTGTGTCTTTATATTCTTCGGAGTACAATATGGCAGTGTCAGGTCCGCGGTTCGCATTGGCGGGCCGGGTCATGAGGGTAAGGAGGGAAAATGCCCAAAGTTGGAGTACCAGAGCTGCTGATCATTCTGGTGATCGTGATCTTGATCTTTGGCGTTGGCAAGCTGCCCGAAGTCGGGGCGTCGCTCGGCAAGGCCATCCGCGGGTTCCGTGAGGAGACCTCGCAGAAACCTGAAGAAGACGAAGAGAAGAAGGACTAGCTTTTCCGATGAACCTCTTCAACATGGGACCGATGGAGCTGATCTTCATCCTGGTCCTGGCCTTGCTGATCTTTGGCCCGCGCCGGTTGCCCGAGCTGGCCCGTGACCTGGGCAAGGCCATCCGCCAGTTCCAGCAGGCCTCGCAGCAGCTCACCGGTGAGCTGACCCGGGAAGTCGAAGAGGCCCAGAAGCAGATGGACGAGGCCGGCAAGTCGATCACCGGCACCGTGACCGAAGTGATGACCACCGCTACCGCGGAGCTAACTGAGGTCGGAGCTGCGGCCAACCAGGAGCTCAAACAGGCCGCGGCTGTGGTCAACGAGGGCCTGCGCGAGGCGGCCGCAGCGGCATCCGAGACGCCGCCGACGCCGGCTGCCGTCGTCGAGCCCGTCATTTCGCCGGCCCCGGAAGTCACTTCTGCCGGGGAAGCAGGCCCGGCGGTGGCGCCGGCTGCAAGCGCCGGCCCCACCGAAGCATCACCCGATATCGCTCCTGTGCCGGAGGCCCCGGGTGAGCCTGCCCGGCCAGCTCCTGAGGACGCCACCTATAACATCTAGTCCCTGTTCATGGTGACGCCGTCAGGCGTTTCCGGGGGGTACGGAGTAGCGAGGAGGCCGCATGGCTGAATGGTCTGACCTGGTCGCAAATGCGCTGGGGGCGCTACCCCGGCCACCCCAGATGGTGCAGCTGCTCAGTGACGCTGCCCTGCAGCGCTCCGAGTGGGTTGCACTGGCTACGGCCCATCTCTGCGAGCCTCCGTTCAGCCTGGACACCCTGGCCAACCGCATGCCCTACGTCTCGCCGGCCTTGCTGCAGGCGCGCGTGAGCACTCTTCTGGGCCGCGGCCTTTGCAGGAGGTCGGCGAACGAGAGTACATCTTGACCGACCAGGCCGCTGATCTCATCCGCCGTTGGGTGGAGCGAGAGCGCGAAAACCTGGCCAGCCTCACGCCCCTGCCGCAGCACGACCTCGAACGGCTGGCGGACCTGCTCTCCCGTGTAGTCCAGGCCGCCCTGGCGGCTCCACCCGCGCCGGACAAGGAACGGCTGCTCGGCAGCCGGCGCCTGGCGCCCCCGTCTGGTGCTACCCCGGCGGTGCTGATCGACCAGTACCTGACCGACCTCTACTGGTTCCGTGACGATGCCCACGTGGCGGCATGGCGCAAGGCCAGCTTTAACAGCATGTCCATCGAAGTGCTGACCCTTCTGTGGCGTGGCGAGGCGCACGACGTGGATGGCCTGAGCGCCGCCCTCTCGGAGCGGAGAGGCTACACCCGCGACGACTATGTCGGTTGTGTCCAGGTTCTGGCCGAGTGCGGGCTGGTGGATGCCTCACAGCCAGTGCTGGCCGTCACTGCCGCGGGCCGCGCTCTGCGCGAGCAGATCGAGGCGACCACCGACGAATACTACATGTTCCCGTGGACCGTGCTGCTGCCCGCCGAGCTCAAGCAGCTGCGTGACCTCCTGCAGCGCTTTACCGCGTCTCTTGCGCGGTCGTAGCCCTTTTTGAACACAAAGACACCAAGACACGAAGACACAACCCTGCAAAAAGACGCAGGGCGCAGTAGCGAGAAACTAAGATTCAAAGTAGGAAGCCAAGGCTGGACCAAAGGGCGATCCCGAGTTCCTGCACATACCCCTAGTCTCTCATGTCTAATCTCTAGTTCCCCTGGAGGGCCAATGCCGCAATACCCACACCTGAACCCCGGTGCCTTCGAACTTGACGGTGGCCCCGCCGGCTGCCTGCTGATCCATGGCTTTACCGGCTCCGCCGTCGAGATGCGCCCCATGGGTGACTACTTGGCCACCCACGGCCTGACTGTCGCTGCGCCGCTCCTGCCCGGCCATGGCACCTCACCGGAGGACATGAACCACACGACCTGGCAGGACTGGTACCGCCACGTGGAGGCAGTCTTTGCTGCGCTGCAGAGCAAATGCGAAAAGGTGTTTGTGGTCGGCTTTTCGCTCGGCTCATTGCTGGCGCTGCATCTGGCAACAGAGCACGAAATGGCCGGCGTGGTAGCACTATCGCCGGCCATACTAGTGCGCGATTGGCGCATGGCACTGGTTCCGCTGTTGCGCCACTTTATCCGGTTCATGCCCAAGGATCTGGATCCCGAGCACTGTGACCTGACCGACCGGGAAGCGCTCAAAAGCTTCTGGTCCTACGATGTGCATCCCGTACCGGCGGCCTACCAGGTGCATCTCTTGCAGAAGCTGGTGCGCGCCGAGCTTGGTCGCATCCACACTCCGGTGTTGATCATCTACGCTACCCGAGACATGAGCATCCACCCGCAGAGCGGGCCGACACTCTACAAGGAGATTGGCTCAGCGGACAAGGAGCAGCTTGTGCTGCATAACTGCGGCCACGGTCTCGTCCTGGATGTGGAGCGTGAGGCAGTGTTCCAGAAGGTTTGTGACTGGGTGGCGGCCCGCTAAGCTGGCAAGCTACTGCAGTTCCTCCAGCAGCTCCAGCGTCGCTGCCACGACCTGCTCCTGTTGCGCCTGGCGGAGGATGGTGGGTGAATTGTCTCCGTACTGCCTCCCGTACCAGCCGAACTGGCTATGGTTGCCGCCCTGGATGGCCACATAGCGGGTTTCTGCCGGTAGCCGGAGGCGGGATGCCTCAATGTCCTCTGCACTGGTGAGTGGATCTAGCGTGCCGGAAATGGACACCACCTCCAGGGTCGAGTTGGACAGGTCGTTAGCGTTGGGCGGATACGCGGCCCACAGCACCAGCCCCTCAACTAGGTCCGGATGCCTGTGCGCGAACTGCGCCGCCATGGCTCCGCCCAGCGAGTGGCCGCCGATGGCCCAGTGCTGGATGGTGGGGAAGGCCTCGATGACACCGCTGGCCCGCTCTGCTCCGAGGATGGCCAGATGCAGGGGCATCGGCACGATGACCACCAGATACCCTTCTCCGGCTATGGCCCGCGCGGCCGGTGCGTAGGCCCGGTGCTCGATCTGCGCGCCCGGATACAGGATGAGACCGGTATCCGGCTCACGGCCGGTGGGCCGGAAGATCAGCCATGGACTGGTTTCTACGGATACACGTGCATCCGGTTGCAGAGCGGCGATGGCCTCCGGCATGGGCGCTGAGACAATCGAGGCCCACAAGAAAAAGATCACCACGGCCAGTGCGATCACCAGCAGTGGATATTGCCACCAACGCCGCCCCAGTTTGAGAGTCATTGTGCTTTTCCTCCTGTGAATCCCAGTCTATGCCGGCTTGGCGGCCGTTGTCATTTCCTTGCGGTACACTATCATGTTCTCTTCCGATGGCTTTTGCACTTCCGGCGGGACGCGCTTAAAGCCCAGCTTTTCATAGAAACCGTGGTTCCGCGTTGCCCACGCCGGCGTCTCCAGCATCCAGCTCCGGGTGCCGGGATAGATCGTTTCGATGAATTGCCAGGCCTGAGTGCCCACGCCCCGATCCTGGTAGGGCGGATCGATGAACATGGCTCCCAGATTGTTGTGGCCGCCCGGCAGGATCCAGACGATGAGGCCCCCGATGATCTTGCTCTCGGAGACGACCTTGAACCCCACGCTCTCCTTATAAGGGAACAGCCACGTGCGGAAAAAGTCGCCATTATCATAGCCGGGCGGTCCTCCCCTGGGCTGGCCCAGGTGCCTCCGGGCGTCGTCGTCAAAGGCGCGGGTCATCACGCCGGTAAGCTCGGGCAAGTCCGCTTCCGTAATCAGAGCAAAAGTGATAGCCAAACCAGTCTGTGCCATGCTTCTTCCAGGCCCTCTTGGTTCGTAGTAACACCCCAAAAAGGGGTGGAGTACCGACGGGCGCACTGCAAACGGTGCCGGCTAGAATATCCACTTGGCGATGTTCAGCGCCCCCTGTGCCCAGGGCGTGCGGTGAGTCACTCCCGACGTGTGCTGCCACTTGGCCAGGTTGGCCACGTACCAGTCATAGTTGCGGATCAGCGCATCGCGGTTCGAGTACCTGGGCCGGAAACCCAGCTGCTTTTCCGCCTTTTCGATCGATACAAAGGATTCTTTGCCGACCTGTTCGTAAACCCAACCATAGAGCGGCGAAAGGTGCAGGCGCTCCAGCACGCGAAGCACCAGGATCGCCGGCCCTTCCGGGATGGAGATGATGCGCTTGCCATGGCCGGCGTGATCCAGCACGGCCTGAAAGTCGCTGCGCGTGGTGCCAAACTCCTTGGCACCCACGTTGAACACGTCATTCACGGTCTCCGCGGGCAGCGTGGCGCACAGCCAGATAGCATCGCACAGGTCCTCGACATCCAGGTACTGGTACAGATTGTTGCCGGATCCGAGGATTGGGAAGTTGTGCCCCTCCCTCGCCCAGTCGTACAGAATGGCAAAGACGCCCAGGCGCTCGGGACCAATGAAGGACTTGGGGCGGATGACGGGGATGCACATTCCCTGAGCGCGGAATTCGGCGCACACTGCCTCGGCTTGCACCTTGGCCTCTCCGTAGGGCCCCATGCCTGTAACGCGGTCGGTCTCCAGCACCGGGTGGTGGTCGGGAATGCCGTATACCGCGGTAGATGAGATGTGCACCACCCGCTCCACTCCGTGCTCCTTGGAGTGCCGCAGGACGTTGCGCGTGCCGTCTACCTCGGTCGAGAAGATGTCGGCGGGTGTGTAGAGGGGCAGAGCGGCGGCCGCGTGCACCACGATGTCGATGCCCTCCAGCGCCGCCTCCAGGTCCTGCTCGTTGCGGATGTCGCCCTGGATGGCCTTTACCTGGCTGCGGACGTCGTCGTCTTCCAGTCTGGCGATGTCCAGTACCGTGACGCGCTGTCCCTTAGCCAGCAGATAGCGGGTGAGGTTGATGCCCAGAAAGCCCGCCCCTCCCGTGATCAAATATGACTTGCTCAATGTGTATCCTTTCCAATGTGTTGCGCAGGGGTCCGCCTCTAGCGGGGTTCATTCAATGCCCCGAGCTTGTACAGTATGGCCAATTTTCGCCTGACAGTCAAGTGAAAGGAGACGCTGTGTGTCACCGGCACCTGTGTCGCTCCATCCATCCACTTGTGATCCTCGCCCGCCCAGACGGACAGCGTGCCCATACCTCGTGACTTGTCTGCAGGTTTATCCCTTCCTCGTGACTAGCGCCGTGCGTCGGCGCGCAAGAATGGCGGCTGTACTACCTCGGATGTGAGTAGCCCGTAGCAGCGCGGCTTGCGGTAAGCGTTGCCCCATGCTTCGCGATTGCGGTATTCGCGTAACCGGTCCAGGTCGAGCCGCGCCAGATACACGCCCTCGTCGGCGCCGGCCTCGACCAGGCACATGTCGCGTGAGCCCTCGCGCTCATCAAAGGCCATGCCGTCATAAGCCACGGAATGCCCGTTCTCCTGCGGGGTAGCATAGTTGGCCATGGCCACGCCGATCATATTCTCCATCGCCCGGGTGCGGAATTGCGCCAGCCGGTTCTGCTCAAGGTCGCAGGCGTTCGGCGTCAGGATGAGCTCGGCCCCTTGCAGCATCAGGATGCGCGCGCTTTCGGGGAACTCGCGGTCAAAGCAGATCATGGCCCCGACCTTCACCTCGCCGACAGCCGTATCCAATGCGCAGACGTACCAGTTGTAGCCCGGAGTGAGGGCAATCTCCTTGTCAAAGTCGCACGTGTGCACCTTGGCATACGTCCAACGCAGGACGCCGTGCCGGTCGAAAAGCGACACGACGTTGCGCGGCGAGCCCTCCCACCTTTGCAGATAGGTGACTGCGATGGCCATTTGCAGTTCTTGCGCAAGCGTCCGGAAGTGGGTAACAAAGGACCCGTCCGTGTCGATTGCCTGCTGCTCCCAGGCCTGGCGAGCGGCCGCGTCATCAGGTAGCGGAAGCGAGTAGCCAATGTTCCACATCTCCGGAAACAGGGTGATGTCGGCACCCATCTCCCTGGCCTGCCGGCAAGAGGCCTCACCCTTGTGCCGGTTCGCCTCCTGATCGTAGCCGGACGATACCAGTTGCAGTAACGCTACCGTGACTGTACCCATGTTCAGCCTCCTCCTGAAGATTCATGCCCTTCCTGATGGGACCCGTGCGCCCCGGCGAGTGTTGCGGCTTGCTGCTTTTGCCGGTCTGGTCCAGCTGTGTTACTATGCAGCGCCATAGCGGGCTGGAAGATTCCGGAATCCGGCCGGGGCTGTTCCTGGATCGTGGGGAGGGTATTTTGAAGCGAGCTATGTTGACCATCGGGACCATCGCCGTTCTCTTTGCGGCGCTGTGGTTTGTGTCAGGCGTGGTGCGCATGGGCTTTATGGTGGCCCGGGCCAACATTGGACTATACGAGGCGGTCTTTGTGGCCGTCATCGGTCTGGTTCTGATCCTTTTTTCACGCCGGAGCTAGGCATCGCCGGCGAGGCTCCCGGTCCCGGGCTGTGGTTCGCCGACCCTGCCTAGCCGGAGGGCCTGGCCCGCTTGCCGCTCTTGGCCGACTCTGCCGGAGGGACCTGCGCCGGGGTTTCGCTGACGAGCCGGTTCCCGCAGTTGGGACAATGCACCCAGCCGAGCTGGATCACGGCGTGACATTGCCCGCAAGTTGGCACGGAGACCTTGGTTTCGGCGCCGCACTCACTGCAGAAGCGGCCACCGGGGTTCACAAAGGCCCCACAGGCCTGGCAGCGCGCACCGGTGGCGATTTCAGCCGCACCTGGAGCGCCCTGCGGGCCCATCACCGGCGGCACAGGGGCCGGCGCAGCTTCCAGCCGCTGGTACTCGCCGTTCAGTATGCCCAGATATTGTGGCGATGTGGACCACTCGCTGATTTCCTTGACACGCAGGACGGGGAAGGGATGGGTCTGCTGCAAGAGCACCATCAGCTTGACCACCTTGTTGATCATGGACGTGTCGTCCAGTGCCTCGAATTCGTCGGCCTGGCGCTTGACCTCGTCGAGACTGAACTCCTCAATCCGCTCATCGGACCAGCCGGCGAGCTTGGCCAGCGACCTGCAAACCAGGTCGGGATCCTGAGTGGCCAGCAGGGCAGCGCGGTCGCAGGAAAACTCCGCTTTGCGCGACCACTCCAGCAGAGCCAGTTGAATACCCAGCGATGCGATCTGAGCAATCTGCGGCAGGAGGCGCTCGAGGAGCGCCGTGCCAAAGATGGTCATAAAGTTGACCATGGTTTTGTAGAGCATGTGCTGGCATTTGATGTGCCCCAGCTCGTGGCCGACAATGGCCACCACCTCATCCTCGCTCAGCAGTTGGATGAGCCCCGTAGTGACGACCACGTAAGTGTCCTCCACGCCCATGGCAAAGGCATTGATCTGGGGGGTGGTCTGCAGGAACAACGAAGGCAGCTTTTCCAGGTCGAGCACCTCGCCCAACCGCTCATACTGCTTGAAGAGGGTGGGGAACTGCCGGGGAGTGACGTGAAGGCTGCTGGAGACCTGCGCCACACGGATAAAGCGCTCCTGGTAGAACTCGAAGAACTTGCGCGTCACCTGTGGCAGAAGGGGGACCTTTTCCAGAGCATCCAGTGCTTGCCGGTCCAGCGGGTGCTGGAACGCGAGGTGCGACAGACCGGGGAAGGTACGAAGATCCTCTCGCAATGCCATAGTTTCCTCCTTTTGGCAATGGTTCAGACTATTCCCACAAATCCGTGCTCAGGTACTTCAATCCCGAATCATTCAGCAGCACAACCACCGTTTTGCCCTGATGCGGTCCGCGCAGGAGCTGCAGCGCCGCCGCGACGTTGGCGCCCGAGGAAAAGCCGGCAAAGATGCCCTCTTTGCGAGCCAAGGCGCGGGCAGTCTGGATGGCCTCCTCGTCCTGTACCTGGAGATAACCGTCGACGTGCTCGCGCCGCACGAGGGGCAGCTCAGGCATCGAGTAGCCGCCGCCCTGGATGCGGTGGTTGGGGTTGGTGACGGCGGCACCGGCCAGGACCGCGGCGCTTGCGGGCTCGACCAGAAAGCACTGGATAGCCGGATTGTGTTCCTTGAAGCAGGCGGCGCAGCCGGCGAATGAGCCGCCCGTGCCGGCAAAATCGCAGAACGCGTCAAAGTGGCCGCCGGTCTGGGCGATAACCTCCGGTCCCGTGTACAGGTAGTGCGCGCGGAAATTGCCCTGGAGGTGGAACTGGTCGGCGCGAAATGCTCCGCGCTGCTTCACCAGCCGCTGCGCTTCCTGCTCCACTAGCTCCAGGTCCCCGCCGGAAACCTGCCCGGGCGTAGATGTCGGCAACTGGTCGACCAGGATCACCTCCGCGCCAAGCGCGGCCATCATGCGTGCCCGCTCCATGGAGTTGCCGCGCGACATGACCGCCACAAAATGGTAGCCCTTGACCCCGCAGACGATCGCCAGGCCGGTGCCGGTGTTGCCGCTGGTCAGCTCAATCACCGTCTGCCCGGGCTTGAGCGCGCCCTGCGTCTCCGCATCCTCGATCATCTGCCGGGCAATGCGGTCCTTCTTGGAAAAGCCCGGGTTGAGGTACTCCAGCTTGGCCAGGATGCGCCCATCCACGCTGTGGGTGAGGCGGCTCAGCTCAACCATGGGCGTGTCGCCCATGGCTTCGAGAACTGACGGCCGCACTTGATCTGAGCGCTTCATCGGAGCGCGAACCCTTGGGAGAACGTTTCACGCTGGGTGGCCTCGATGACCTCGGCGGCCGAAGCGTTGCCGCCGCTCATCTGCAGGGCCACCTTCTTCCCCTGCAGACGGTCGCGCACTTTCCACGCCGCGGCAATCGTAGCCGCTCCCGCGCCTTCAGCCAGGTTGTGGGTGTAGTAGAGCGCAGCGCCCATTCCGTCACGCAGCTCGTCCTCCGTCAGCAGGACAAAGTCGTCCAGGGCATCCTTGTAGATGCTGAACGGCAGCTCGTAGGCCTGGCCCGTGGCGAACCCGCCGGCAAAGCTCTTGTTGGGCATCTGGCAGATGCGCTTCTGTTTCCACGACTCGTAGGCCGCCGGGGAGGCCTGCGCCTGCACGGCGATGATCTGTGCGCCCGGCCGCAGGGCGCGCAGGGTGGTGACGGCGCTCGCCAGCTCGCTGCCCGCGCCGATCGGGACGAACAGCACGTCAATGTCCGGCAATGCCTCGACGACCTCCAGAAAGCCCGTGCCGACACCGTTGATCAGGTGTGGCTCGTTGGCCGGGTGGGCATAGTGCAGCGAGCGCTCCTGGCACAATCGCTCGACCGTTACCGCACAATCCTCAAACGTCTTGCCGGCCTCGATCAGCTCGGCACCGGCCTCACGGATGGCCCGCATCTTCACCGGATTGGCGCCTTCAGGCACGACAATGGTCGCCTGCATGCCCAGCCACCTGGCCGCCGTAGCGATGGACAGGCCGTGGTTTCCCGTAGAGTAAGTGATTACGCCCGGCACGCCGGCACATTTCAGATGGTGCATGAGGTTCACGCCGCCACGGATCTTGAATGTGCCCGTGGGGTTGTGGTTCTCATGCTTGACGTAAACCTCGGCACCGATGGCTCGCGAGAGCCCCTCGTAGTAGGTCAACTGGCTGGGGCGCACGTACTGGTTCACAATGCTCCGCGCGCGGATGACTTCGGCAACAGAGACGGGAAAGCGCTTTGGGTCCGGCATGGTGCCTCCTTGGCCGCTAATCTACCGTCAGCGTCTTGCTGAGATTCCGTGGAAAATCCGGGTCGATGCCCCGCAGCACGCTCATGTGGTAGGCGATGAGCTGCGCCGGGATGGTCAGCAGGATGGGCGCCAGGGCCCGGTCGCAGGCCGGGATCGCCAGGTAGTCGTCGACATTCTTGCGCAGCGCCTCGTTCTCGGCGGCCAGGGCGATGGTCCGCCCGCCGCGGGTCGTCACCTCGTTGACGTGGTTGATCATCATCGGCTCATCACCCGGCGCGGTGATGAACAGAACCGGGTAACCGTCGTGCACGGCCGAGAGGGGGCCATGCTTGAAATCGCTGCTGAACATGCCCTCGCAGTGCACATAAGTGATCTCTTTGAGTTTGAGGGCTGCCTCCAGAGCGATGGGATGGGTGAGGCCATAGCCCAGGTAGTGGAAGGCCGCCCAGTTGTTCAGATAGCTGACCACCTGGCGCGCGGCCGGGTCCGTGGCGGTGATAGTCTGGCTCAGCAGGTCCGGCAGTGCGCCCAATTCGGCCGTGTCACGCCCCGCCAGCCGGTAGGCCAGGTAGAGAAAGAGCACGGCCTGGTTGATAAAGGTCTTGGTGGCGGGCACGCTGATCTCGTAGCCGCAGGCCAGCGGCAGGTAGACATCGCTGTAGTGAGCCAGGGAGGATCCGACCACGTTGAGCACGCCCAGCACGCGCCCGCCGCGTTCGCGCATCACCTTCAGCGCGTTGAGGATATCCTTCGTTTCTCCGCTCTGGCTGACAAACACGGCGGTGTCCTCGGGACCGACGCTGCGTCCGTACTGTTCGATAAACTGCGGCCCCAGTACGGGCACCGCCGGTCGCCCGGCAATCTGATTCAGGTAATAGGCGCCCAGCAGGCTGGCATAGTAACTGGTCCCGGAGCCCACCAGGTACACCGGGCGGGTGCCCGTCGCCCGCAGCGCGTCCAGAAAGCGGTCGACGTGCGGCGTCGAGCTCAGCAGGTGCAGCAGCTCGCCTGCCACCACCGGTTCCTCGTGGATCTCTTTGAGCATAAAGTGGGGATAGCCGCCCTTTTGCGCTACCTCGATGGGGCCTTCATAGTATTCTTCGTCGCGGGCGATGCGCGCCCCGTCGCGGACGGAGTACAGCTCTACGCTCTGCGGCGAAAGCACGACGATCTCGCCATCGTGGATGCGCAGGATGCGGCGGGTGAGCGGCAGGATGCTCGGCAGGTCCGATGACACGAGGGTCATGCCCTCGCCCAACCCGGCCACCAGGCCCGACCCTTTCTTGATGGCGTACAGGCGGTGCTCATCCCGGTGGGTGATGACAAAGGCATAGTCGCCCTCCAGGTCGTCGTAGGCCGCACGGATTGCCGCCAGCATGTCCCCGCCGTTGTGATCAAAATGGCGCTCCACGGCATGCACGCAGGTCTCGCCGTCGTTTGTGCCGCGTACGGTGAGCCCCTCGCGGAGGAACAGCTCGCGCATCTGCACATTGTTGACGACGTTGCCATTGTGTGCGCCGACGATGTCGCCGTCCGAGTCCAGGTGGGGTTGGGCGTTGGGGACCGATGGCGCACCAAAGGTAGCCCAGCGGAGCTGGGTGATGCCGCGCTGGCCGCGCATCTCGGCAAAGCGGAGGCGGTCGCTCACGTCCTGCAAACGTCCCACGTCCTTACGGAGGTCGATCTTGCCGTCGGCAGCCACCGTGGCGCAGCCCACCGAATCATAGCCACGGTAGGACAGGCGCCGGGCGCCCTCGATGAGGATGGGCCCCAGGGGCTGTTCTTGAGCCGTAATGATGCCAAATATGCCACACATACGTTGTGCTGGCCTCCTCTTTTGCTGTGCTGGGGCCGGTGGGACCGGCCGTCTTCCCAATTGTACCCCCAAAGAGCCGGAACCGGCAACCTGAACCCGGCGTCAGCGCTTCGCTTTAGCGGAACGGATGACCTTCCTGACCCGCGCTGCCTGGGTGCCCGAGAGGTCGGGCAGTCGCTGCTCCAGGACGGCGACAAACGCGGCGCTATGAACGGGGTCCACGGCAACCAGTGTGCTCTCCGCATGCTGCGGCACATCCTTGGGGCGGCAGTTCTGCAGATGCTGCAGCAGGGGGGGAAGCAGGTCCTCCCGATAGGCGTCTTTCTCGGACGCAACGGTTGCCAGCGCCTTCACCGCGGCATCTACGGTGATCACTGAGCCGTTTGCCATAGCTTCCTGAATCGCCGCACGGCGCTGATAGAGCTCATCGGGTCGGATCGCAGCGATAGTGGCTAACGTGATCATGGCTCCCCATACCAGGCGGTTGCTCTTGCTCTGCAGCAGCTTGAGCACATCGCCTGCGTACTCCGCAATCAGCGCCGGATCCAGGTAGCCGATCTCGTACAGCACCTTGATGCAGTCGCTGCGCACGTTCTCGTCCTTGTGCCACAGGTTGGCGGCGATCTCCCTGATGCCGTCGTGGTCCTTTGCCTCCACCAGTTGCTTCGCCAGGTCCTGGTTGGGTACCTCATCCCGGCGGCCCTGGAAGAAGGCGATACGTTCTAGCACGGACATGCGGCCTCCTCAATGGTGCTTCTGCTAGTCTGGCTTGTATGCTATACTGATGACATGACCTTTGTGACTGTCGCACGGTGGGTACAGCTTGCCGGTGCCGTGGCTTTGTTAGTCACGTTGGCGGCCATCTTTTGGGGACTGGCTCGCGGATTGCCATGCCAGCAAAGCGGTGCCTCCGGTGGGTGGGCTCGCCTCCTCAGGACGCCTTTGTTCTATGTCGCCGCCAGCGTGATCTACTTCGGGCTGTGTTACCTCATCTGGCGGCCGCTGCCCTGGCACCTGTCTGGGCCTGGCCGCGCCTCCAGGCTCCTGCTGGGCAGTCTGCTCTACTTCCCCGGGCTGGGCCTTGTGCTCTGGGCGCGGCTCGCCCTGGGCCGGATGTACTTTGTCTCCTCCAGCTCGGTGGTACCGCTCTACGCCGATCACCGCTTGATCACCGGCGGGCCCTTTGCCCTCGTGCGCCATCCGATGTATCTGGGCATACTCCTGACCGGGCTCGGCGGCATCCTGATCTACTGGACGTGGACGTTTGTCTTTGTCACCGGCCACTTCTTCGGCCTGGTCTTCCGCGCCCGGCGCGAGGAGGAGGCTCTGGCCGCCAAGTTTGGCCCGGAGTGGGAGTCCTACCAGCGTCGCGTGCCCGCCTGGATTCCACGGCTTCACCGGTAACCGCTCACCTCTGACAGCATAGCCTGCCCGTGCCAGTTGGCGCGGCGTGCGACCCGCATGGGTCACTGTCGCGGGAAGACGACAAAAGTGTACGCCAGCGGAAGCACATTCACTGCCGGTGCGCCTTCAGACCGGCGCTCGATTCCACGAGTCTCGGGCAGATGCCCGTCACTCGTTACCTGGAGCTCCGTGCCGTTCAGCAGCACGATCTTGCCCAGGACATCCGGTGACGTTACCTGGTAGAGCACACAATGGCGCCCTTCAAACCCGGGGAAAGAGAGCGTGGCGCTGCGTTGGTGGTCGAGGTTGATGGCCAGGATAGTCACCGCGCCCTCCTCATCATCGGGTGTGGAGTGAGCATAGACCCGCAGCTTTCCACCGTGCTCGCCCGTGGCCTGTGCCGCATAGACTCGCGTGCCCATCAGCCTTTTCCACAGGAGCGAGTTCCAGTAGTCGGGTCGTGGTTCCAGCCCTTCGTCTATGAGCCCGTAGTTCATGCCGCACAGGGTCTGCCGGATCACAACGTCATGTCCGAGCCGGGCCAGAAGGCCCAACTGGTCCAGCCACCATAGCCCGCCGATGCAGGTATCGGACACGCCAGGCTCGCCACCCGCCTGCGCATTGCCGGTTTCGCCAAGCCAGAGCGATTTTCCCGGCGACCAACGCTTCCGCCACAGGTTCATCTTTCCCGCCCAGTACGCCGCCTCATCCAGATTCGCAGGATCGAGAAGGCGCGAGGGGCAAGCGCGCCGCGAAGCAGCCGGTGCACGCCTGGATTGCTGCGGGTAGTAGTGCCACGAGACTATGTCCAGCACATCGCCCACCTGCATCAGGTAGCTGGGGAGGAAGCCAAAGAAGAAGGAGAGGGGCTCACCCACAACCGGACAGACAGCACTACCCTGGCCGGCCAGTTGCGCCCCCGGGGAGCACCGGTCCACCAGCTCCCTGGCTCTGCGCACGTCCCGGCAATACTGATCCACCGAGACCTCGGACCCCAGGCCATGCATCAGCCAGAAAATGTTGACCTCGTTGCCCAGCTCCCACACAGCTACGGGCTGGCCGTGCTGCCCGGCATAGGCCATCAGCTCCCGGGCATTCTCCTCGTTCCAGCTTCCATCGTGATTCCTGGACGCTGGGCCGGCATTGAACGTAAAGACCACCTGCAGGCCATTTCTCTGCGCGAACTCGTGCAGGGCGTCCCACTGTTGTCGAGTGAGGACAGACTGGTAGCCCGGCGGGGTCTGCGGGGAAGCGCCGGCGTCCGCGCGCAGGTCGTAATACGTTTTGTCGGATTCGGAACCGCCGATGCGCAGGTAGGCCGGCGCCAGCCCACGGGTCAGCACGTCGAGCCGGGGCCGGCGGAAATCAAAGGCGGGAGCGGCCAGTGTGCCCGAGCCCGTCTCCGCCCGGTCGGCACGCGGGTTCCACCACTTGCCGCCGACTACCTGGGACATGTCCAGGGCGAATGACAGGTATTGCGGGGATACCTCGCTCACCGGCCTGGACAGGTCCAGCCCGATGCGGACTGCATAGGGCGGATGAGGCTGTCCCTGCTGCAAGTGGATGTCGCGCTTGAGCTGTCTGGGCTCGGACTCGAACTGGCCTCGAATCAGGTCAACGACGCTGCCGTGGCCGTCCCACAGGCCAATCCAGACAACAAGGCCCAGCCACAGCACAAGCACCGCCGGCACGAACAACAGAATGCGGGCGTCGCCGCTGTTCATCCACACCACGACGGGGGCGGCGACGGTCAGCACCAGGATGATGGTAAAGACAAGCAGCGTGTTCCTCATGCGTCAATCCCCGCAGCCCTCCTGGCCAGCTCCTTCCTGCTCTCGAGGTCGTAGGAGCGGTAGATGGCCAGGCGCTCCGCCTCGGGCGAGCCTCCGCCGTGCACCCCGGCCACCATCAGCAGGCCGGCGAACTTGCTGGCACTCATGTCCTCTACCAGCCGGAAGCAGCGCACGCGGTCGTCCACGGACAGGTGCGCCGGTCCGGCCAGGTACTTCTTCAGGGCCGGGCCCAGCTCGGCGCTGCGATAGTCCTCCTCGGATGGAAGGGTCACGACCAGGCCGCCGGCCAGATCCTGCAGTAGTTCCATCTCGTGGTGCAGGTTGGTTCCCGCGTAGAACTTGCCGACATTGGCATAAACCAGGTCGGGCAGGAAGGTGCCCGAGGTCTGCGGTTGCCCCTTGAGCGAGGCGGCCAGGCCGCAGGCATGTACCAGCTCGGCGGTGACCATCAGCTCGGCCAGCTTGTGTCGCACGTGGTGCGCCTTGTCAATACCATTGTACTCGGCCACCAGCGCCGCAGCGCCCATCAGCAGGTCGGTGATGGCCGGCTTGCAGCCGCAGTACGAATGGCGGTGGTATGTGGCAAAGGTCTCCGCCAGGTAGCCGGCCAGCTGCCATTCGCCGCACATGAACACGCGCTCCCAGGGCACGAACACGTTGTCGAAGATCGTCAGCGACTCGACGCTGGCGTAGCGCGAGCTGACCGGCGCCGCCATCTCGTGCCTGGTCGATGGTGCTGCCCCGCGGCAGACCAGGGTGATGCCCGGGGCATCGGCCGGGATGGCAAAGGCCAGCGCATAGTCCGCATCCTCGGCGCGCATGTCGCGCGTGGGCAGCACGATCAGCTCGTGGGCGTAAGGGGCGGCGGTATTGTGGGCCTTGGCGCCGCGCACGACAATCCCGTCAGGGCGTTTTTCCACCACGTGCAGGTACAGGTCGGGGTCGGCCTGCTCGTGCGGGCGCAGCGAACGGTCGCCCTTGACGTCGGTCATGGCCGCGTTGCCCACCAGGTCGTTGGCCTGGAAATACTTGATATAATCCAGGAGGCGGCCATAGTACGGCGTGCCGAACATGGCGTCGCTGTGGTGGGTGATGACCGAGAGGGCGTTTAATGCGTCGATGCCCATGCAGCGCTGGATGCAACCCGTCTCCCGGCAATAGAGCCGGGTCATCTCCACCTTTTTCTGCAGGTCATCGCAGCTGTGGTGGATGTGGGTGAAGCGGTTGATCGTCTCGCCGGTCAGGTGCGAGGTGGCCGTGACCAACTCCGGATGCTGTGCCTTCTGCGGCCATTCGTAAGTGAGTGCTACAATGTTGATGCCGGGCACAATCTGGGGATGCTCCCACGGGCGGTCCACCTTCTGCCCGTGCATCCACACATTGTGCTTCATCGCCGCCAGGCTGTCGAGGTATTGCTGGGGTGTCTTCACCGTGATCCTCCTTGATCGCTTGGATGGCGCCCCGGATCACTGAAACACCAATCGGAATGTGCGTGCCGGCTTGTGTTCAGTGTGGATCCAGGTGATTCAGTGCCCTCAGTGGTTCTATCCTTTGCTCTTGGGATCCTCGCCGTAGGTGTGCTCTTCGAGCACTTTGCCGTCTTTGCCGTGGATGATCACCTGACCCAGCGGCTGCTTCTTGGCCAGCCGGATGGCCGCCTTCTCCGCCGTCTCTTTCTTGCGGTGAACGCTCACGGCGCGCTCGCTGTCCTCGCCCTTGACCTTCCAGGTCTTGCCTTCGGCGTCCGGTACAACGTGGTAGACTTTTCTCTTGGCCATTTTGCTCCTCCTCTATACAGGATCCTGTATGGCGCGGCTGGCTCCGCGCAAAGGACTCGGCGCATAGTATAGCGCAAGGGAACAGGGTGGTCAACGCCGGACCGCGGGACAGCCCTGGTGTCAGGTTATCGTCCGTCCAGTGCGGCCCGTATCAGCCGGGCGCGTTCCTCGTATTCGGCTGGCGTCAGCTCCACCGTGCGCTCGCCGGGGTCAATCGGCCTGCCTGGAGCCCAGTCGTCATAGTATCGGGGAACGATGTGGCTGTGCAGGTGAGGCACGGCGTTGCCGAGAATCTCCAGGTTCATCTTGGCCGGCTTGAAAACCTGCGCGACGGCTCGTGCGGCGCTGACCGTCTCTTCCCAGAAGAGTGCGCGCTTTTCGTCGCTGAGGTCGTAGGGCTCGACGACATGCTCTCTGCACAGCAGCACGCAGTAGCCCGGCAGCGACTGGTTGCGCACCAGGCGCAGCCGGCATAGACGAAGGTCCGCGATCGTAAAGCCGTACGGATCAGCCCACGCGCCCGCAGCCAGCGTGCGGCAGATGGGGCAGTTCTCGCCGCCGGCCATGGCTTCCCATTCCTCGTGCGGCATCCACTGCCTGGGCCTCTCAGCGCGGTTGCGCAGGATCGTGCCAACGAACGCCTCCAAGGCTAGCCCGGATTGTGTCCCTTCCCACTCCAGGCGCTCTGCCAGACCATCATCGAGCGAGACCCCGATTGTGCGCATTCGACCTCCCTGTGTTCTTCGTTGCTGAGAGTTGCTTCCGTGCCCCTCACCCTGCCCTCTCCCCGCACTGGATGCTTCTGCATGAGCTGGTGTGTGTGGTGCGGGGAGAGGGTGTGTCGCGCCTCCCCTCGCCCGATCAGTTTACGGAAGAGGGGTAGGGGGTGAGGGTCCTACTCCGTGACACCGCACTCACGCAGGATGGTTTCCAGCACTGCCTCCAGTTGATTGCTCACTTCCCGGTTGGTGAAGCGAATCACGCGGCATCCAATCTCCTCCAGCCACCCCGTGCGGTCCGCGTCGTATTCCTGCTGATCTGCGTGCGAATCCCCGTCTATCTCCACGACTAGCCAGCGGTCGGGACAATAAAAGTCCACGATGTAGTGACCCAGCGGGTGCTGGCGCCTGAACTTCAGCCCGTGCAGGCGCCGGTCGCGCAGGTGTGCCCATAGGCGGCTCTCCGCCGGCGTCTGTGGCTGGCGGAGCTGGCGCGCATGGGCGATTCTGAGCTTGTGCGGACGTGCGGGTTTGTTGGTCATCTGTGCTCCTTCCCCTCACCCTTCCCTCTCCCCGCACAGGATGTTCCTGTATGAGCTGATGCATATGGTGCGGGGAGAGGGCGGCGGTCTGGTCCGCTCACTGTGCCTCTCCCCGCACAGGATGTTCCTGTATGAGCTGATGCATATGGTGCGGGGAGAGGGTGGCGGTCTGGTCCGCTCACTGTGCCTCTCCCCGCACTGGATGTTCCGATGTGTGCGGTGTGGGGAGAGGGTGCGTCACGCCTCCCCTCGCCCGATCTGTTCACGGGAGAGGGGTAGAGGGTGAGGGTGGCTTTAGTCGAGCCACCATCTTCTCACAGCACCGCAGTGCAGTCACATTATTGGGCCACCTCAGCAGGGCCAGCGCCTCCTCGAACGTGCACCAGCGCCAGCTGTCGTGCTCCTCCGGGCTGAGAATCGGCTCGGCACCCTCAACCACGGCCAGGAAGACATGCTCCGCAATCTCTGAAGTGCCGGGCGGATAGGCCGCGCGCCACTCATCCTGCATAGCGAACGTGTAGCTGCAATCCACCCGTTGCAGTTGCCGTGGAGTAAAGCCGGTCTCTTCAAACAGCTCGCGGCGGGCGGCCTCAGCGAGCCCTTCACCCCACTCCACACCGCCGCTGACGCCCTGCCAGAAGCCACCACGCTCCGGGATGCGGTGCAGTATCAGGTACCGCCAGCCCTCCTCCGCTTGGCGCATTGGATGCACCAACACCTGCACCGGCTGCCGGTAAGTCATGCTTGCCCCCAACTTGCTCCCAGAATCTGGCCCGAGGCATCCAGACCCGGCCACAGGCCTGCCCGATGATACCCCACTGACCCGCTACCGTCAACCCGCCTTGAGCCCACCAACATCTGAAAGAGGTAGGCCGCAGGTACGGGCGAGAGACCCTCACCCTGCCCTCTCCCTTGGACGGATTGGGAGAGGGAACCCTCACCCTGCCCTCTCCCTTGAGCAGATAGGGAGAGGGAGTGCACGCCGCGATTACCCCTGCTCTCCACATATGAGGAAAATACATTGCACTGATCTTGCTCAAGGAGGGAATCATGACCTCACAACCGTTCCGTCCATCCGAGTTGGCCCACACCTTCTCCATCGTTGCCCGCGACCCGGCCACGGGCCAGCTTGGTGTGGCCGTGCAGTCGCACTGGTTTGGGGTAGGCCGCGAGGTTTGCTGGGCCGAGGCGGGAGTGGGCGTGGTGGCCACGCAATCGCTGGTCAAGGTTAGCTACGGCCCGCTTGGGCTGGAGCGCATGCGGCGCGGGCTGTCCGCGGCACAGGCCCTGGCGGAACTGCTCGCCGCCGACGAGGGCCGCGAGCTGCGCCAGGTAGCCATGGTGGATGCTCATGGCCGCGTGGCCGCCCACTCCGGCCAGCGCTGTATGGCCGCGGCCGGGCATGAGGTGGGAGACGCCTTTAGCGTGCAGGCGAACATCATGGTCGACTCGACAATATGGCCAGCGATGGCCAGCGCCTACCGTACTGCCCGGGGTGATCTGGCTGACCGCCTGCTGGCGGCGCTGGATGCGGCGCAGGCCGCCGGCGGTGATCTGCGCGGCCGGCAGAGTGCGGCACTGCTGATCGTGGGGGCGGAGCGTTGTGCGGAGCCCTGGGCGGGAGTGCGCATTGACCTGCGGGTAGAGGATCACCCGCAGCCGTTGGTCGAGCTGCGCCGCCTGCTCACCCTGCAGCGTGCCTACGACCACATGAATGCCGGAGATGATCTGCTCGGCCAGAACCGCATTGAGGAGGCGCTGACAGAGTACAGCACCGCCGCCCGGATGGCGCCGCAAATCCCGGAGCTGCCCTTCTGGCATGCGGTGACCCTGGCAGACCTGGGTCGTATTGAGGAAGCACTGCCGCTGTTCCGCACCGTATTCTCCGCCGACTCGAACCTGGCCACGCTCGTTGAGCGCCTGCCGGCCGCCGGCCTCTTGCATGCCAGCCCGCAGATGCTGGCACGCATTCTGCAGTGCTGCAACCGGAGCTGAGCGACGCTATTTCTGCACGTCGACTATGTAGTGGGAGTGCCGGTAGCGCCGCTTGCCCTTGACTTCGTCCCACTCGAGCGGGGTTAGCTCGACCGTCGCGAATGCCGCGAACAGGTCTCGCAGCTCCTGCTCGCCGAAAAAGTGATGTGGCACACTCGCTTCAGCACCCCGGTCGTCCACAAAGGTGTAGGGCTCTACCTCTTTGCCCTTGCCGCAGCGTGAGCCGTATCTGGCCTGCACCGTCAGCAAGCCCCTGCCGCCCATGGTCAGGGTGCGGTGAATCTCTGCGATGCAGCGGCGGATATTGTCCAGGGTATTGTGGTGGATGACGTACGTGCTGATCATCGCGTCAAAGGAATTGTCGGGGTAGGGGATGACCGTCATGTCGCTGAGCTGCAGGTCAGCCTGCAGACCCTCCTGGTCCAGCCAGGCCCGTGTATACTTCAGCCCGCGCGGCGAAACGTCGGTGCCGCAGACGTCGAAACCTTCGCGCGCCAGGTACACCACGTGCCGTCCCGCTCCGCAGCCCAGATCCAGCACGCGCCGTGCTCCGCGCGTTTTGAGCTCTCGCGCAAAGTTGATCACCACTGCATGAGGCTCTTCCCAGCGGTTCTCTTTTTTCTTGAACAGCTCATCCCATTCCGGCACGATGTCCTACCTTATTCCTCTTGGCGTTCTTCGCGTCCTGGCGGTTCAATACGGGCTCTTACCCCAGTGGAACCATCCAGCCAAAGGGGTCATCAGCCCGGCCGTACTGGATGTCCGTCAGCGCCTTGTACAGCCGGGATGCCACGGGGCCTACCTTGCCATCGGCGATGGTGATCACCTGGTCGCCGTACTTGAGTGTGCCAACGGGCGAGATGACGGCCGCCGTCCCGCAGCCAAAGACTTCCTGCAGCCGTCCCTGCCGATTGGCGGCAATGACCTCATCCATCGTGATGCGCCGTTGTGCGACGGGTAGCTTCCACGATTTGGCTAGAGTCAGCACCGAGTCGCGGGTAATCCCCGGCAAGATCGTGCCCTGCAACGGTGCCGTGGTGAGCTCGCCATCAATCACAAACCAGATATTCATGGCACCGACTTCTTCAACATAGCGGCGCTCCATGCCGTCCAACCACAGCACCTGCGGATAGCCCTCGCGCCGCGCCTGCTCGGTGGCAAAGAGGCTGGCCGCATAGTTCGCCGGCGTCTTGGCCTCGCCCAGGCCCCCCGGAAACGCTCGCACCTGCTCCTGCGAGACCCAGATCTTGACCGGCTTGAATCCCTCCGCAAAGTAGGGCCCTACCGGCGACAGAAAGATGCACAGGCGGTAGGTGTTGGAGACGCGTACGCCGAGGCAGCGGTCCATCGCCAGGATCATGGGGCGAATGTACAGTGCTGTGCCCGGGGCAGTGGGCACCCAGGACTGCTCCAGGACAATCAACTGCTCCATCGCCTCCAGGACAAAGGCCTCGTCGATCTCTGGAATACACATGCGCCGTGCCGAACGGTTGAGACGCGCCAGGTGAGCTTGCGGCCGGAAGAGCTGAATCGCCCCGCTCGGGGTGCGGTAGGCCTTGTGGCCGTCAAAAATCATCTGCGCATAGTGCAGCAGGATGCTCGCCGGCTCGATCGGCAGCGGGCCATAGGGCTCGATGCGCGGGTCATGCCAACCCTTGTCCGGGTCATAGTCCATATTGAACATGTGGTCCGTGAAAGCCACACCGAACGCCAGACTGGACTCGTCCGGATGTGGCTTGAGCGTCTTGGCTCTGGTAATCGGGATCTGGGTCATCGCTTTGCCTCCTGTGGTGTTCTTCTTTGAACAGCCTGTTCTACTGTGCTGTGGGCCGGGAATGGCAGGCCGGAAATCCCCGCGCTTGTTAGTAGTAGACCGACCGCGTCCTGTGCCGTGGCCGGGCCTTGTAGTGCGGCTCCTGGCCGCGGTTCCACAGCAGATAGTCCATCCCGCGGGCCGTGATCGGTTGCCCCTGCCGGCGCAGCTCCGCCACCAGCAGCTCCACTGCGTGCACGCCGCAGGCCCGGATCTCCACCTCTTCCGGCGACCCGGAGGGGATCAGCTCCTCGCGCTCGATACGGTCCGCCAGCTCACCCTCGTACTGCAGGATGCCGTCGATGTGCAGAACGTGCGGCACCAGATTGTCGGCAAAGATGGTCAGGTGGTCGAGGTCGCAAAAGTACCCGGGCCCTTGCCCGTCGAAGGCAATCGCCAGGTCGGCTGCGGTCAACTGGGCGCGTTTGAAGAAGGGCACATGCAGTTCGCCATACACCTCTACATCGTTGAAGTAGGGCATCCGGATCAGCAGGCGGACCAGGCTCTCGGCGGACGATTCAGCCGCTTCCAGCAGGCGCATGAAGCTCCCGTCGAACCGTTCCAGCAGGTAGTGCCCGAGCTGGTTCAGGGCGCTGGCATCCAGCCCCATCAGCTCGCGGACAGGGGCGTTCGCCAGGTCCTGGTCGAAAATCTCCGCGCAGCGCTCCGGCGTGAGCCGGGTCAACTCCCGGGCGGAGAAGGGCCCATGCGCCTGGAAGTAGTCATGGAGAGCCGCCGCGGTGGTAAAGTACCCCGACATGCCTGGTCGCTTGCGCAGGTGGGGGTTGTAGCCGGACATAAAGTTGATCGCATCCAGGGTGATGAAGAAGGCGACCGTGTCCTCACCATGCCCCAGATAGTGGCAGGAGGCGTCGTGCTCCGGATGCAGGGCCCGCTGCAGCGGCAGTGAAGCGGCGAAGGATGGAATCCGCTCGGTCTGAATGCGCACGTGAGTCGCCTGCCCGGCCACTGCCTTGCAGGCTGCGCGGACCTCGTCCAAAAGGCTATTGCTCAATTCCTGCTCCTCACTGTGTGGATTGCACTCGTCTGGAGTTAGGCCTTCCAGCCGCCAGGGGCCGGCAGGCTGAAGCCTGCACTCCAGAACACAGGTCTCTTTGCGGTTCAGAGCTCAGGGCGTGATGATCACGGGTGTGCCCATCTCGGTCCAGTCGTACAGGGTCTTGGCATCGTCGGTGCCCAGCACGATGCAGCCATAGGAAACGGGGTAGCCAAGGTAGCCCGCCCACAGCGTTGTACCATCCGGCATGAGCGGCAGGGCATGGATGCCATTCTCCGTTCCCCCTGCCCAGTAGATACCCAGCCAGTGCGGCATCCAGATGTCCCATGCCGAGCCGTAGGCATTGGGGATCTTGCTCTGCACGTGGAACTCGCCGGTGCGGGTGAAGTAGGGATCCTTTCCGGTGGAGCAAACGAACGTGAACACGACGCGCTCACCTTCATAGGCCTTCAGGCGCTGCTGCGAGATATCCACCTCGATGCGCTTGACCGGCGCGAGCCCCGCACCCGATACGCGCAGCAACCGCCCCACCCGCAGCGTGGATGTGCGCCAGAGCAAAGGCGTCGACGAAATACTCCCTGGCGATTGCGGCCAGGGTGTCGCCATACTGCACGATGTAGGTATCGTAGGTAGGACCGGGTCGCGGGACGGTTCCTCCCGCACCAGGGATGACCAGCATCTGCCCGGCAGACAGCAGATTGGTTCCGAACAGGCCGTTGGCCTGTCGCAGCTCGGACACGCGCAGGCCGTAGCGCAGCGCGATGTAGAGCAGTGTATCCCCTTCCTGCACCACATAACTGCCACCCGTCGTCGCTGCAGCTCCCGACAGCGGATTGCTGGCGCTTTCGGGGATGCTCAGGCGTTGGCCCTCCAGGATCTGGTCGGGGTTGGCCAGGTTGTTGGCGATGACAATCGCCTCCACCGTCGTCCCATAGCGGATGGCAATGCGGTAGAGGCTCTCGCCGGCCTGAACGATGTGCACCAGTTGTCCCTGCGCGTTTGCTGCCGGCCGGCAGTCAGCCCCGCCTGTCCAGCAGAAAAGGGCCATCAGGGCGATCAACCATAGACGCCACTTGAGTTGCGTCGAGTCTGCGTGCGGCATCTTCTCCATGTCCTCTTGCAGCAGCATTGTAAGTCAACTGCGCGCAGCCGTCAAGAACGTTTGCTCTGCATCAGGACGCCAGGTCTAGCGACAGGACATGTGTCCGCGGTTCCATCACGGTCAGGTGGTAGTAATACTGGACCGGGTCGTACTCTTCCAGCAACTTGTCCGTGGAGGGTGTGCTGTTCGTGGCGACGAGCTCAACCATCTTGTGCCGTTTGCGGGCCGACTCGACAATCCAGATCAGGGTTGCCAGGTCCGGATTTCCGTTCGCCCCGTTCGCCGACAGCACATAGGTGTCTGCCGTGATCTTCTCCAGGAACTTTCTCGTCACGTTGCGGTCGCTACCGTGATGGGATACTTTCAGCACGTTTACGTGCAGCTTGCCGTTGGCATCGAGCAGCTTGGCTTGCTCCAGACCCTGCAATAAGTGGTCTCCGCGCCCATCGCCCGTGAACAGGATCCTTTTACCGTGGGCCCTGGCCAGGACCATGATGCTGCTCAAGTTGGGAATGCTGCGATCAGCCATTGCCGCCAGCCGGGGATCACCGGAGGCCACAGCCTCCTCATGCTTCTCCAGCCACTCTAACCAGTCCTTGCGCAGCTCCTGCAGATTCTGCGTCGTTGGCCCGACCACCTGCAGGCGGAGGCTGCCGAAGGGGATGACCCTGGGCATGTCATCCAGGCAGATCAGCCCCTGGGTTATCTCGGGGTTGAGGGGAATCTTGAGCGTTGCGGCCGCCAGCCGTAACTGGTGCCCTTCGCTGATGCCTTTCACCGCCATGTCCGTCGCGCCCATCACTCTCGCTGCAGCACCGGCGGCGGTCATCAGTGCGCTCACGCGCGCCTCGATGTCGTTGCCGCTGCCGATGGTCTGCTTAAAAGAGTTTAGCCACAGGGCCTTGATGGCGATGGTCTCGGCCGCGCCATTCGCCCGCTGTAATCGCAGCTCGCTCAGCAGGTCGAGCAGCCCCACGACGTGGTCGTTGTCCACATGGCTCAACATGGCCAGGTCGAGCTTGCCACCGGCGCTCTGGATGCGCTGCAGTTCGCCGCGCAGATGAAGGTCATAGGTCGTCTCGGGACCGCCGTCGATAAGGATGTACCGCGGCTTGGACGCCGGGCCGAACTCCAGGATGAAACAATCGCCGTATTCCGCCTGTACAATGCGCAGTCTCAGCATGCCTGCCTCCCTTCACTAGTGCCCCGAAAGCAGGTTTCTTCTTCTGCAAACCTGGTTTCGGACCCTATCCGTCCCAGCATATCCCGCATCCCGTGTCTTGTATCCTGTATCCTTCCTCTGCGCCTGTGCGTTCTCTGCGGTAAGATCCCATTACCCGCTCTCGCCGACAACCTGAGTCAGTGTCGAGCTCAGTCCCCCGCTCACGACCAGGGCAAAGTCCTGCGGCCCTTTCAGCAGGTTCGTGGCTGAGATCTGGATGAGATACTCCCCGGGCGCCGGATGGTCCAGCCGCAGGACTTCGACGTTGTTATCAGGGTCGGGAATCTTCAGGCTCAGCGGCAGGTCGGCATTGCCCATCCATTTCTGCTTGGTGTCGACGTGCTCGACGAACAGGTTCAGATTGTTCTGCAGAGCCCGTGCGGGCAGGTCGGTCCAGGCCAGGCAGATCCGCAGCCAGGTCTCGCTGCCCACCGCGATGCGGAAGCGGAAGCGCTGCCCGCTGCGCGCGAACCGCATCGGTTTGGTCTTCCATGTGTCCACAAACTCGAGCTTGAGCTGCGGCGTAGCCGGATTCGGGATCGTCCACGGCAGATAGACGCAGCCAAAGCCCTGGTGGTAGTTGGGCAGGGTGGCGTGATCCGCCACGGCATCGGGTGCGGTGAGCCAGCGCGTGCCGTTGATCAGTGTCGCTTTGAGCAGGGCGGCACTCGGCTTGTGCTTGCGCTCTTTGGCATAGTACTCCCTGATCAGGGCTGCACAGCCGGAAACCAGTGGTGCGGCCATGCTTGTTCCGCCCATAAACGCATACTGCGGTTGGCCCGGGTACGGCCCCCAAAAGTTCCACAGCGGCGCGAGCGCGGACTTGACGGAGCCGATGTCCGTGCCGGGCGCGACTACGTCCGGCTTGATCCGGTGGTCGTCGCAAGGGCCCCGGCTGCTGAAGGCGGCCAGCCCCTCACTGTTGCCCGACACGCGCTCGGCGGCAATGGGCGCATCGGGGAAGCTTTCGGGCCAGGCCTCACCCCAGGTGAGTGTGGCATAGCCGCCCGTGGTGCGGCTGCTGCGGCTGGCGCCTACGGTCAATGCGTTCTTGGACGAGGCCGGCGAGCCAATGGATAGCCAGTCCACAAAGCCCAGCTGGCTGTTCAAACGTAGCGCGGCCTGGCCCTCGTTGCCGGCGGAGATGACCACTAGCATATCGCGGCGCCTGGACACAAATTCATCCACCTCGATTGAGCTGGAGGTGTACATCGAGCGGGTCGCCGCACCCCAGCTGTTGTTGTGGATGCGGGCTCCGGCACGATAGGCCTCCTCGAAGAGCTCATTGAGGTCGAGGGGCAGGCCGCCCAGCTCTCCGTTGGCATCCAGCAGGGACTGGAAGAACAACCTGGCCCTGGGGGCGGTTCCACGAATCAGTCCACCCGAGGCGGCCCCATCGCCAAGCACGGATCCGGCCACATGGGTGCCGTGGCCGTGCGGGTCATTGCCGTTGAATAGCCGGCCGCGAGCGACCACGCGCATGATCCGCCCCTTGAAGTCGGGATGGCGGTCATCCAGACCGGTGTCAGCTACAGCTACGGTCTGACCCTCTCCAGTCTGGGTCAGGTTGCTGCCGGGGTCTGGCTGGGGGGCGGAATCGAGCCCCAGCAGTTCTCGCGCCACCTGGTTGTGCAGTCTGGGTGGGATATATTCCTCCAGAATAGCCACCTCGGGCAGAGCGGCAATCTCATACGGCAAATCCGAATTCTCGAGAAGGTACAGGCGGATCTTGCGCCCGCTTGCTCCGGCAATGCTCACCCCGTGCTGCTCCAGCCAATCTCTCACTCGCTGCAGGTCGCGCGAACGGTGCAGGCGCAGGTCATAGGTGACCATGCGCGCGGCTCCGGTCGCGGGCGTCTCCTCCAGTCCCTTGGCCGAGGCCGGGCCGGTATCCTCGGTGCTGTACAGGCGTACCTCGCTGACGAAAGGTAATGCCTCCACGCTTTTGACCTGGCCGCTGGTGAGCCGGGCGGTGTAGTTATTGCGCGGCACATGCTCCAGCAACTGCACCTTCAACTGCTGCAATTGCTGCCGCCAGCTCTCCAGCAGGGGACCGGTGAGGCGGATGAGGTAAAAGCCGGGCTTACGCCGGGCCGCCGCGGGCGAGGGCGCCTTGGACGGCGGCCCCCCCAGTTCCCGGCGCAGCGTGGCGCCCGGGACCGGTTCCATGTCCTTGCCCATGGTCTCGGCCTCCGGCTCTTCCTCCAGGACCTGGATGATGAGCCCCTTTTTCTGCAGGGCCGGAATATCGCCGGAGTTGATGTCACCGAGGACATAGCTCTCGGTTCGCTCCACGTTGGTCATTTTGGCCAGCGCGGCGGCCTCTTCTTCGTTGTGCATAAAGTGGGCAATAATGCGCTGCTTGCTCATGGCTGCCCTCCCTCTATTCGAAGATCTTTTCATCCCCTCGTTCGGCCTGCGCGGCGTCGGGCTCGACGTCGCGCCCAGCGGGACCGTGGGCCAGCAAATCCTTGTAGTATTCGTGCTGGATCACCAGGTCCATCACTTCGTTCGTGCCGGTCCAGATCATGATCAGGCGGGCGTCGCGCAGGAGGCGCTCGACCGGATACACGTCCGTGTAGCCGATACCACCCATGATCTGCATGGCGTGATTGACCACCTGCCAGGCGGATTCCGTGGCGAATTTCTTCGATTCCGAGACCAGCCGGCGAACGCGGGCTGAGTCCTTGTCCGTGTCCGCCGCATGGGCGGTGGCGTAGATCAGGCCACGGGCCGCATCGAGCAGCGTGATGCTGTCGGCGACTTGGAAGCTGACTCCTTCGAAGCTGCGGATGATGGCGCCAAAGGCCTTGCGCCGGTTGCTGTAGCGCGCAGCGACTTCGAGGGCGGCGCGCCCCAGGCCCACCGCACCGGCAGCGCTGGTGAGCCGCTCGGGCACCATCATGCGGTAAAAGATGTCCGCCGCGCCATTCTCCCGCCCCACCAGGTTCTCGGCGGGCACGCGCGCATCGCGAAAGTAGATGCGTCCGGTACCGCCACCACGCGTTCCCATCAGGCCATAGACGTGCTCGACATCCACCCCCGGCCCACGGTCCACCAGGAAGGCGCTGATCCCCTTGTGGGGCGGGGCGGTCGGGTCCGTGCGCGCATAGGCGAGGAAATAGTCCGCGCCTTCGGCACCCACCACGAAACGCTTCTGGCCATTCAGGAGATAGTAGTCGCCATCGCGGCGGGCCTGTGTGGTCGTGCCGAAAAAGTCCGAGCCGCCGCGCGGCTCGGTGAGCGCCTCGGCGCAGGTGAGCTTGCCCTCCAGCGTCGGCCGCAGGTATTTCTCCTTTTGCGCGTCCGTGCCAAAGACGGAGATGGCCTCGCCGATGATGCTGGGCAGGCTGTAGAGACAGGCCAGGCTGGTGCCCAGCATGCCCACCTCTTCGATGGCCACGACCTCGGAGGTCCAGGGCAGCCCGCGCCCGCCCCACTGCGGGGCAAAGCGCAGGCCCAGCAGGTTGCGCTGCGCTGCCTCCGTCACATAGTGGCGCGGGTAACGCACCCGGTCGGCGTCCATATCCAGCACCAACTGTCGCGGCACGCTCTTGACAAAAGCGCGCACCTCGTCGCGTAATTCACGCTGCTGCTCCGTCAACAAAGGTTCCAGCATCTTTGCCTCCTTCTGTGATGGGCTGCACCGTATCCATTATACCACAAACCAGGGCCCTGCGGGCTGGTGACGGCCTCCCATTGCACGGCCAAGTCGGTGGGGGCCGTGCCGCAAGCGGTAGGGGTGAGGCATTTCCATGCGCATCCTGTCTCATGCTACGTTCGTGGACGAATGAGAGTACCCTGTCGGACCGGGGCCTAACAGGAAATACCTCGCCCCTACACCCCATGTGAGCGGGCTCTGTTTGTGTCAAGCGACACAGCAGCAGCGGTTCGCTTTGAGGGCCTTGGAGAAGATAGCCGGATGGTGTATAGTAGGGCCACTCATCACAGCTGCAATCCGGAACCCAGAGGAGTAGTCTCTTCCCACGGGTGGCGCGGAGTGTGGAGGTGAGAATATGTTCAACAGGCTGTTTTGGATGCTGCGCGATCCTGGCGCGTTCTTTGAGGGCACCAGACTCGAAGGATACCGCCAGCCATTCCTGTTTCTCCTGCAGGTATCGGCGCTGATCGGCGTCTTTACGCCGGTGGTGAACTACCTGGGCGTGCCCAGCACGGATCGCACCTCTACCTATCAAGCACAAATCATGGCCTGGCGCATCACCAGCCAGCACTTGCTGCCGCGGCTGGGTATCTGGGCCTACGTCATCGAAGCTTTTCTGATCCTGGCCCTGGCCGCACTACTGGCCCCGCTGATGGCAGCGTTCGTGCACGTGCTTTACCGGCTTCTGGGTGGGCAGGGGCCGCTGCTCAATGCCTGGAAAGCCGTCTGCTACGGCGTCGGACCCTGTGTGCTGCTGGGCTGGGTGCCCTACTGGTCCCTGTTTCTGGGAGCGTGGTCCTTGTTGTTACAGTTCTACTATGGGCCCAAGGTGCTTTACCGCACGCGCGAGGGACGGGCGCTCTTGATCCTGGCTTTCATCCTGGGCGCAACCCTGCTCGAGTTTGCGACCAGGGGAACCACCGTGGGGTTCTAGAAGAGTGCGACCCATCCGAGACGTTCGTGGCGGCCTGCTCGCTGCGCTGCCCCTTGCTCCCGGCGTGGCGGCGTTCGGGCTGCTCTATGGCATGATGGCCAGACAGGCGGGATTGAGCCCGTGGGAGGCGACGGCCATGTCCATGCTGGTGCACGCCGGCTCCGCCCAGTTCACCGCTCTGGGCATGTGGGGCGTTGCCGGGGCCGTGCCGATCATCCTGACCACGCTGGTGATCAACCTGCGACACCTGCTGATGGGGGCTTCCATTGCCCCTTATCTGCGGGGGCTGCCCATCCGCTGGAAGGCAATGGTGGCACTGTGGATGTCGGATGAATCATATGCGCTGGCCATTGCCGCCTACGAGCGCGGGCAGGGGAGCCACGGCTACTTCCTGGGAGTCAACTGCATGATCTATGTCGTCTGGGCCGTGAGCGGACTGCTCGGTGCTCTGCTGGGGATGGCGATCCCGGACCCGGCGCGCTACGGCCTGGACCTGGTGTTCCCCCTGGCGTTTCTGGGGTTGATGATGGCCTTTATCAAGGATCGCCTTGGCGCAGCGGTCGCCTTGGCCACGGCCGTATTCGCCCTGCTGGGCGTCTACTGGCTGCCGGGCAAGTGGTACGTGATTGTCGCCGGGTTGCTGGGCAGCGGGCTGGGTGTGGTGCTGGAGGAGGTAACCAGGCCATGATGAACCTCGCGATCTTTGCCGGCATGGCGGCGGTAACCTTCTTCACCCGCTTTGCCATGATCGCGGCCCTGGGCCGCGAGCTGCCGCCGCTCGTGCGGCGCTGGCTGCGCTATGTGCCTGCCGCCGTCCTCGCCGCACTGGTCGCGCCCGCTGGCCTGGCTCCAAGCGGGCAGATACAGCTCGGCTCTAATGTCTGGGCCATGGCCGTCGGCCTGCTCGTCGCCTGGCGCACGCGCAACGTGCTGTGGACGATTGCGGGCGGCCTGGTCACCTTCTGGATTATGCGCGCACTGGGATGGTAGTGGACATGCAGAGGGAGGGTCTATGAAAGAGTATCGCTTCATTCAGGTTGACGTGTTCACCGACAGACCTTTTGGTGGCAACCCGCTGGCGGTCTTTCCGGATGCTGAGGGTCTGACGAGTGAGGAGATGCAGTGCCTAGCCCGCGAGATGAACTTGTCCGAGACCACGTTCGTGCTGCCGCCGCAGGCGCCGGGGGCCGACTTTAGGGTGCGCATTTTCACTCCGGCCACCGAGCTGCCGTTCGCCGGGCATCCGGTGGTGGGTACGCACTGGGTTATGGCCCATCTGGGCCGCGTGCCCCTGCGCGAACCGGTCACGCAGGTGCGCTTTGAGCTGGGCGTGGGTGTGCTGCCCGCCGATCTGCACGTGATCCATGGCCAGGTGCAGCGCGTGGTTATGACTCAGGCGCGCCCGACCTTCCACGCCATTCTGGAAGACGTGGCGGACCTGGCCACCGGCCTTGGCCTGCCGCCGGAAGCAATCACCGCGACCGGCCTGCCGGTGCAGGTCGTCTCCACGGGATTGCCACAGTTGATGGTGCCGCTCCGTTCGCTGGGGAATGTACGCTGCCTCGACGCCGCCCGGCTGGATATGGCCGCCCTCAACCGCGTCTGCCAGTTCCTGAACACCAAGGACGTGCTCGTCTTTACCCGCGAGACAGAGCTGCCCGGCTCCACCGTGCACGTGCGCATGTTCGCTCCTCTGCACGGCGTCCCGGAGGACCCGGCGACGGGCAGTGCCAATGGCGCGCTGGCGGCCTACCTGGTCCATCACCAGGTGGTTCCGCTGGCCGGCCCGACTGTGTACATCGAAAGCGAGCAGGGCATCGAGCTCCACCGCCCCAGCAAGCTCTATCTGGAGGTTGATGTCGAGGGCGGCGAGCCGGTGACAGTGCGCGTCGGGGGGCAGGTGGTCCTCGTGGTCGAGGGAACGGTCAGGTTCTGACCTGACCGTGCTCGGGCAGAGGAGATACTCTAATGAATGTGGATCGTGATGCCTTTGGCCATGCTCTGTATGGCTATCTGCAGAGCGCCGGCAAAGACGAGTGGGCCATCGTGATTGAACGTGATGATGGCCTGGTAGACGTTGGCGATACGGGGGCTTACTTCACCGGGTACGCCGATTGGCCGGCCCACCAGCAGCAAGCGCTGGCCCTGGCCCGGGGCAGGGTGCTGGATATCGGCTGCGGGGCCGGGAGGCACTCCCTGTACCTGCAGGGCCAGGGCCTTGACGTGCTCGGGGTCGACGAATCGCCGCTGGCCATCGAGACCTGCAAGCTCAGAGGCCTGAGACAGACACGGGTGATGTCTATCACCCATCTGAGCTCGAAACTGGGCACATTCGATACGATCCTCATGCTGGGCAACAACCTGGGCCTGTTTGCCAACCCGGTCCGGGCCAGGTGGTTGCTCCGCAGGTTCGCGGCCATGACCAGCTCCGGTGCCCGCATCATTGCTGAGACGCTGGACGCGCCCGCAACCCAGAACCCGCTGCACCTGGCCTACCAGCAGAGCAACCGCGCACGCGGTCGCTGGCCCGGCCAGGCGAAAATCCGCGTGCGCTACCGCAACCATGCCACCCTCTGGTTCGACTACCTGTTCGTCTCCCGGGAGGAATTGCGCGAAATCCTCGAGGACACGGGTTGGGTGGTGGAGCGCTTGATCGATTCCGCGGATGCGCAGTATATCGCCGTCCTCGCGAAGGCGAGCCGGTGACACGGCTGGTGCCGGATCCGTTGACAAGCTGCGCACACTGTCATTGCGAGCGAAGCGCAGCAATCTCCCCCTGAGCGGGAGATTCCTTCGTTGCAGTAGCTCCTCGCAATGACGGATGAGTCAGCTCGTTGCCGCAGCCGGCTACCTGCGTTATAATGGTCTCCAATATCCGAGCCGGACTCTGAAAGAACTGAGATTTCAACGCAGGGGTTATTCGTATGGACTCCGCCCTCTGCGGCGAGGATTGTGCTCATTTTTCAGACCCGTCGAGCCGGAACGGACAAACCGCGCTCTTTCCGGCTAGAACGAAGGAAACATGACGGCAAACGAACCCAAATCGGCGAAGGGCCCCGGCCCGCAGGGTGCCGAACCTATGGCGCTCTTGTCGCGCAAGATCAACGAGCTATCTCTGCGCATTCCCGGCACCCGTCTGGAAGTTCTCATTCACCAGCTCTATGCCGAGCTGGAAAAGGCCAGCCTGCACTTCCGGCCCAGAGCGTACCTGAGCGATGAATGGGGCTGCCCGGACCGCGTGCCGGTTATCGGTATCCCTTTCTACCTGGCTGACCCCGTGCTGAGCAAGCTGGAGGGCGAGCTGACCGACGTTGAGGCGGAGAACGAGGCCGAGGTCATGATGTACCTGCGCCATGAGGCCGGCCACGCCTTCAACTATGCCTATCGCCTCTACCTCCAGCCGGAGTGTCAGAAGATGTTCGGCTCCATCGCCGAAGTCTATCTGGACGACTACAAGACCGTCCCCTTCAGCGCGCGATTTGTCCGCCACGTTCCGGGCTGGTACGGGCAAAAGCACCCCGATGACGACTTTGCCGAGACTTTCGCCGTGTGGCTGACGCCCGGCTCGGACTGGCAGAACCGCTACGCGGGCACGCCCGCTCTGGCCAAGCTGCAGTACGTGGACCGGATCGTGCACGAGCTGGCCGGACAGCCGCCGCCTGTGGCCGGGGGAGACCTGGATACACCCGTAGAAGAGATGGCCATGACCCTGGCGGAATGGTATGCGCCGGAGGAGGACGCGCCGACCTGCGCTCTGCCGGATATCCTGGACTCCGACCTGCAATCCCTGTTCCCAGACAAGGAGGGACAGCCGGCCCAGGAGCTGATCCACGCCTACCGCCGTGTCCTGATTCGCGACCTGAACTACTGGACCGGCGTGACCCGCGGCGTGTTGCAGGCCCTGCTGGCCGAGGTAGCACGACGGGTCGAAGCTCTGCAGCTCAAGGTGCGGCCGGATCATGCGCTCACGCGCATGGCCGACCTGGCCATCTTCCTGACCACCCTGGTCATGAACTACAACTACACCGGCCAGTTCGTAGATCGTTGACCCAAGGAGGAGTCGATGGACGGCCTCAAGGTATCCATCCTGTTCTATGAGGATCGCAGCGCGGGTGTGGCCGAGCATGACGAGGTGGTGGAGCAGGTGGCCGCTGCGCTGGCGGATATCGGACATGACCCGGTGCTCCTCGGTATCTATGACGACCTGCGCGAGCTGATTGACAGGCTCGAGGAGCAAAAGCCTGATCTGGTCTTTAACCTGTGTGAGAGCTTTGCCGGGCGAGACGCCAACGAGGGCAATGTGACCGCGGCGCTGGTTCTGCTGGGCCAGCGCTTTACCGGCACGGGTCCCGTGGGCATGGCCCTGCGCCAGGACAAAGCGGTGACCAAAAAACTCCTCCAGTTTCACGAAGTGAGCTGCCCCAAGTTCGCCATTTTTGATACGAACAACCTGGAGTTCGCGGGCAAGATGCGCTTTCCGGTCTTTGTCAAGCCCATGCGCGGAGATGCTTCCCTGGGCGTGCATGACTCGTCACTGGTGCGCAACTACGAGAACCTGGTGGAGCGGGTTGATTTCATCCACAAGAGCCTGCAGGACGTCGCGTTGGTGGAGGAATACATCGAGGGTCGCGAATTCTACGTCGGTGTGCTGGGCAACGACCCGGCCGAAGCCCTGCCCATCATCGAGATGGATTTCTCCAAGCTGCCGCAGGGCTATCCGCATGTCTATGGCTGGGAGGCCAAGTTTGACCACGCCAGCCGCCAGTACGAGTCCGTCAATTCCATCGTGGCCACCGATCTCTCGCCCGAAGCCCGCCATCGCATCACCGCTGCGGCGCTCGATGCAGTCTACGCCTTGCAGGTACGCGACTATGCGCGGGTGGATATTCGCCTGGCCCAGGATGGCATGCCCTACGTCATCGAGGTGAACGCCAACCCCTATCTGGAACGGACCAGTGCCTTTGCCATCGCCACCCTGCAGGCCGGCATGGGCTACAACACGCTCATCAAGCGCATATGCGACATCGCCTGGAAATGCTCCGAAGAAAGTGGGCCACTCAAGGGCCTGGCCTGCAAACTACCGCCGCGAACCCCTCCGACCGGCCGGGCAGCAGACTCACACCCCGCTTGAGGCAGGCCACACGGCATGCTCCCATAACAAAGCTGGCCCGAGCGTTACGCCCGGGCCAGCTCAACTGAGGTTCTAAGCGGTTGCTTTTGTCTTCCAAAAGACCGGGAACGTCTTCAGGATGATCTCCAGGTCGAGGAGCAGGGAGCGTCGCTCGATGTACTCCAGGTCGAGCTTGACCGCCTCTTTGAAGGTCAACTTGCCGCGACCGCTCACCTGTGGCAGGCCGGTCAGCCCCGGCAGAACCGCCAGCCGGCCCAGATGCCACTTGGAGTATTGCTCCACCTCGTAGCGTACCACCGGCCGCGGGCCGACCAGGCTCATCTCACCCTTTAGCACATTGAAGAGGTTGGGCAGCTCATCCAGACTGGTCTGCCGCAGCCACTTGCCCACCCGGGTGATCCGGTTGTCTCCATTGGGCTTGTAGACAACATCCCCGTTTGCGGCAGCGATCCCGATCCTGGAGCTGTGGCCATTGATATAGTTCGCGGCAAACTCACGGTGCAGCGAATCGTCTGCATCCGCGCGCATTGTGCGGAACTTGAAGATGACAAAGTCCCTGCCCCAGCGGCCAACTCGCTTCTGTCTAAAGATCGCCGGGCCCGGGGAATCTAGCCTGACCGCCAGCGCGATCAGGGCCATGATGGGCAGCAGGGGGATGAGCGCGATGACGGTCAGGGTGACATCCATCATTCTCTTGCCCACCGGATACAGTGACAACTCCGGCAGGGTCAGCCTGGTCGCCTCTACCTTCTCTACTCGTAGCCTGGACCAGGCAACGGGTTTGGTCTTGACCTCGATCACTCCCTGTCCTCCACGTAACGATCAGGATTCTCTCTCACTCGTTTTCCATCATACCATGGGTAAGTGAAAAGTCGATGAAAATGGCACAAGAAAAGCCTAACAGTTTGTTCATTCTTCAGACACCATCGGGTAATGAGCGGACCTCTCGCCACGTACGGAAGAGAACGGTGGGAGTTATCGAACCCACAGGTTCACGTCATCGAGATACACGGAGGATGCATTGCCGGCACCATCGTTCTTTACCGTAAAGTGGATCTTGATGTCCAGACCGGCGTAGCCACTCAAGTCGAAGGTGCGCTGCTGCCAGCTCCCATTCGTGGCGATCCAGTTGTCGCACTGCAGGTTGATGTCGGTGTTTGCTTCCTTGATGCAGAAGTAGAACCAATCACCGCCTGCGGTGTCGATCATCGGGAAGTAGTAGAAGGATAGATCAGCCTGAGTTAGCTCGGCAGGCATTTCGATGGTCTGCTGGCACGAAGACCAACTGTACATGTTGTCGCCGCTGGTGATTCCCAATCGCATGGCCCGCAAGCCTGTGTGCACGTGCACTGTGGAGTACTCGGCCGGATAGGTGGTTCCCGGTCTCTGCCAGGCGTCATCGGTCTCAAAACCCGGGTTGATGATCAGCTGTCTGGCAGTTGGAGTAGCTGTCCGGGTTGGTGTGGGAACCGGTGTGGGGCGAGTTCTGCACACCACGGGTAGCCACAGGTCAATATGCGGCAGGGTAGGCCCTGCGGTCCGGCTCGATAGAGGCGTGTAGGTGACCCGCGGTGTCGGTGAGAGATATGCCGTACTTGTGGGTGTCTCCGTCCGCGTAGGACTGCTCGTGCGTGTGGGCGTCTCGGTCCAGGTCGGGTAAGGCGTGCGCGTGTCCACTGGAGTTCGGCTCGGAACCTGGGTCCGCGTTGGTGTCTCAGTGGGAGTCGCGCTGGGTGTGAGCGTCTGCGTGGGCGTCGGTGTTTCTGTCGGCGTCGCCGTCTCCGTGGGAGTCCGGGTGATGGTGGGCGTGAGCGTATCCGTTGGCGTCAGGGTATGCGTCCGCGTCGGCGATGGTGTCCGTGTCGCCGTAGGTGGCAGAGTATTGGTTGGAGTTGGAGTCAGCGTCCGGGTTGCCGTGGACGTTGGTGTACGCGTGGGTGTCCGCGTCAGCGCGTCGGTTGGCGTGTATGAAGGTGTTGGCGTCCGCGTATCTGTGGCCTCGGGTGTGAGAGTGGCAGATGGCGATGGCGTCCGGGAAGGTATTGGTGTCCCCGTGTCGGTGGCTCTCGGCGTCGATGTGCTGGTCGGTGTTGGCGTTGGGCTTGGCATCAGCGTGCCGGTCGGCGTCCGAGTTGGCGTGGTGGCGGGTGCGCCCACCGTGACCGACACCATGGCATTATCGGCGCAACCATGCGCATCGGTGATGGTCAGCGTGACCAGGTAGTCCCCTGCCTCCTCAAAGGTGACCACCGGGTTCTGTTCTTCGGAGACTCTTCCGTCTCCAAACTCCCACAACCTTGCCGTGATCGCGTTGCTCCCTGACGTCGATGTGTCCGTGAAGTAGACGGTCAGGGGCGCCAACCCGCTGGCGGGTCGCGCCTCGAGGTTGGCGCTGGGCGGAGCGTTGGCCGTGATATAGTTGGTTTGTACTTTGGTGCTGGAACAGCCAGCGGTATTGGTCACGGTCAATGTCACTGTATACTGGCCCGCCGCGCTGTAGGTGTGCTGTGGGTTGGCCAGCGTCGAGCTGCCTCCATCGCCAAAGTCCCAGCGCCGGGCCGCGATGGTCTCGCCCCCGGTCGAGGATAGATCGGTGAAATAGACGGTCAGCGGCGCGCAGCACGACCGGGGTGTGGCGCTAAAATCCACGTAACCATAGATCTTGACTGACACGCTGCTCGTGCATGTATAGCCCTGCGCGTCGGTGAGGACAACCCGGATCACCCCCACGCCGGGACCGCCGGCGTTCCAGGAGATGGTCTGGCTGTACGGTGGGCCGGAAAGGATAGTAATCCCCTGTGCCGACCAGTCATACTGTACACCGGGGCCGGCATACGGCACCGCGGCGGTGTAGCCGGTGGTATAGGCGCAGATTCCCCCCGCATTCAGGTTCGTGGTGAGGGCGCAGTCCAGGTAGGCACTGACCTTGGCCACAAAGGCGTCCGCCTGGGGCTCGGCATCGAGATCGTTAAAGCTCAAGTCGGGGCCAACGGTCACCGGGAAGCCCTGGGCCTCGCTCGACTTGGTCCATCCCGAGATGTAGGCGCTGCCGCGGCTGTCGCAGGCAACGCCGCTTGCGTGGTCCTCCTGGCTGCCCCCGATGTAGCCACAGTAGACCAGCCCGCGGCCCAGGCTGTCTACCTTGGCCACGAAACCGTCCCCCGCGCCGCCATAGGTCAGTTGGGGCCCCACCACATCGGGAAAAGTCCCCGAGCTCGAGTTGGTGTATCCGGCGAGGTAAGCGTGTCCCGTCGTATCGAGAGCGATGCCGTGGGCTGAATCGTCGCCGGAACCCCCGACAAAGCCACTGAATTCA
>JAEAMF010000610.1_pt1 | contig 39782 bp, 38 predicted proteins | sample 8958721 | NCBI WGS metagenome assembly JAEAMF01 (sample SAMN16933255, study PRJNA681124) | bioreactor sludge metagenome | isolation source: anaerobic bioreactor treating anionic surfactant - SDBS | place: India: Bengaluru | collected 2019-02-28 | reverse complement strand
CAGACAGCTGCTGGCTGCTTGAAACGGACGTGTCCACTATTGACAGTACACCTCACATTGAGCATGGCGGTGGTTTGATAGACTGATTTGTTTGGCGACTATCAATCTACCAACATCAGGCCACCGCCGCCACCTCCCGCTCAGATCGTCAACCCCGTCTTCCCCCATTCCCCGCGAAGAACCTAAAAAAAGCCGGCAGGACAGCCGGCTTGGGGATCAGGCCTCTGCCTTGGCGGCAGTCAGGCGTTCATATTTCGCGTGCAATTGCTCGCGCGTTTCACGCCACTCGGGATTGAGGGGAATGCAGGCGACCGGGCACAGCTCCGCGCAGGTCGGCTGTTCGAAATGGCCGACGCACTCGGTGCACTTGTGCGGGTCGATCTGGTAGAACTCGGCGCCCATCGAGATGGCGTCGTTGGGGCATTCGGGTTCGCAGACGTCGCAGTTGATGCAATCGTCGGTAATCATCAGTGCCATGGTCTTGCTCGTTCCTTGCTGCGGGTTATTGCTGGGTCAGGCCGCCGGCGCCGCCTTGATGGATGCAATCTTCTTCTGCAGCCAGCGGTCCACCGATGGGAAGACGAATTTCGATACGTCGCCGCCCAACATGGCGATCTCGCGCACGATGGTGCCCGAGATAAACTGATATTGGTCGGAAGGGGTCAAAAACAAGGTTTCGACATCGGGAAGCAGGTAACGGTTCATGCCCGCCATCTGGAACTCGTATTCGAAGTCGGACACCGCGCGCAGGCCGCGCACGATCACGCGCGCATCGTGCTGGCGCACGAAATCCTTGAGCAGGCCGGAGAAGCTTTCGACCTGCACGTTCGGATAATGGCCGAGCACTTCATTGGCGATTTCCAGGCGCTCGTCGAGCGAGAAGAAGGGTTTCTTGTTCTTGCTGTCGGCTACACCCACTACCAGGCGGTCGAACAAACCAGATGCACGGCGCACTAAGTCTTCGTGCCCGCGCGTGAGCGGATCGAAAGTACCTGGATATACGGCTACAACCATTGCGGCTCCCTGGAGAATCAGAGGGTATGAAAATTCCGCCACGGCGGCGTTGGGGGGGGGGGGGGGGGCCCGGCGGGGGGGGTGGGGGGGGGGCGGGGGCGGGGGGGGGGGTGCGGCCCCCCGCGGGTTTAAGACCGGAGTTAGGGGAAATGCAGAGAGAATCAGAGGGTATGAAAATTCCGCCACGGCGGCGTTGCCTCGTCTCGCCGTACTAGCGTACTGTCTTCGACTCGGCGCCTTGCCGTGCCGGCTTTTCACACCCTCGTTGTTAGAACGCGCATTATGCCTGAAAATCCGGCAGCCGCCCCAGCCTGGGGCGGCTTTTGCCCAATCTTTGTGCAGGTTTTGTTGCCGCAGGGCGCGTCAGGTAGCGGCCCCGTTCAATTTCAGCAGGTAGTAATAGACCATGCCGGCCTTGTCGGCGCGAATCGCATCCCAGCCGGCCAGCCATTCGGGCAGCTCGGCGTCCAGCGGCAAGGCTTCGCCCGTCTCCGTATAGACCAGGCCGCCTTCGTTCAGGATGGCCGGGCACAGCGGCAGGATCTGGGTGAGCAGGCCCAGCTGGTAAGGCGGATCGAGGAAGATCACGTCGAAGCGCTGGCCACGTGTGGCCAGGTCTTTCACCAGCGCCAGCGCGTCGGCGCGCAGCACTTTGACGTTGCTGGCCTTTAGCTTGTCGCGGTTGGCTTCCAGCTGGCGCGTTGCCGCGCCATGGCTGTCCACCATCGTGACCGAGGCGGCGCCGCGGCTGGCCGCTTCGAAGCCGAGGGCGCCGGAGCCGGCAAACAGGTCGAGGAAGCTGGCGCTGTCCCAGTCGCCGCCGAGCTGATGGTTGATCCAGTTGAAGACGGTTTCGCGCACCCGGTCCGGGGTCGGGCGCAGGCCTTCGGCATCGAGCACCGGCAGCAGGGCGCGCTTCCAGGCGCCGCCGATGATGCGCACCTGGCGCGGCGCCAGGCGGGGAGCCCCATGGGCTGGTTTGGAGGGTTTGGAGGACTTCTTTTGCATGGGCGGCACTATAGCACTAGAGCCTTCCTTTATTTGCCACTCGCCAATGCTTGGAAATCATTGATCCAGCCCTGCATGCGCTCGTGCGCGTGCTTCTTCTGCGCCGGCGTGGCGATCCGGATCGCGGTGAGCATGAACTTCGTGGTCTGGTCGAGATAATTATCGTAGAAGACCTTGCGCTCGGGCGACTCGGTGCGGTTGAAGAATTCGCGCTGCATCGCCGTTATCTGGGCCGCGGCCTGCTCGCGGTTCGGCTTTTCCTGCTGAAACTTGCGCAGCAGGGAGAGGATGCGGCGCTGGCGCCAGACGCGTTCTTCCAGCCAGATGTCGCTGTCGAGCGGGCGGGCATCGGAGGCCTTGCGCAGGATGGCTTCCTGTTCGCTGTTGAAACCGCCAAACCACAGTTCGAGCTGGCTCATGGCCTTCTTGAAGCGCGCACGCTGGCGTTTTTCGGTGCTGCCCTCAATAAATTTCTTGCGATATTCTGCGTTTTTTGAAATGAATTTGCGCTCGATATCGGCGATCTGCTCCGGTTTGATGGACAGTGCGAGCGTGGTCATTTCCGGCACGGCGCGGGCCGCCAGCCGTTCGCCACGGACACGGATTTCCTTGTAGAAGCCGATCAGGTCGGCCTGGGTCGGGTTGCCGGCAAGTTCCTTCTGCATCGTGCCAAGCAGCGCCGCATAGTCGCGCAGCTGGGTCTGGCGGTGCCACTGGAACAGCTTGTCGATGTCGCGCTTGGCAATGTCGGCCTGCTGTCCTTCCAGATCGGCATAGGAATCCAGCCACCAATACAGTAAGGTATCGCCCTGGTTATAGGTGAAACGCACCGAGCTGCAGCCAGTAACGAAGGCGAACAGTGCGATCAGGCATATGGTCATGGTGCGCCGGAACAAGGTATCCGGCGTGATAAAATTTTTCATATTATCAATTATTTGAGGACGGCTTTATGAACGTTGTAATCCTCGCCGCCGGCATGGGAAAGCGCATGCAATCCGCGCTGCCGAAAGTCTTGCATCCACTGGCGGGGAAACCGCTGTTGCGGCACGTCATCGATACGGCCAGCAACTTATCGCCGAGTAAATTATGCGTCATTTACGGGCATGGAGGCGCAGCGGTGCCCGAGATGGTGGGCAAGCTGGCCGAGCAGACCGGCACCCGGATCGACACGGCCCTGCAGCAGCCGCAGCTCGGCACCGGTCATGCGGTGATGCAGGCCGTGCCCGAGCTGGACGAGAGCGTGCCAACCCTGGTGCTGTACGGCGACGTGCCGCTGACGACGAGCGCGTCGCTCGGCCGCCTGGTCGAGGCCGCCGGTACGGACAAGCTCGCCATCCTGACGGTCGAGCAGGCCAATCCCTTCGGCCTGGGCCGCATCGTACGCGAGAACGGCAGCATCGTGCGCATCGTCGAAGAAAAGGACGCCAGCGAAGCCGAGCGGGCGATCCGCGAAATCAACAGCGGCATCATGTGCATCCCGACCGTCCACCTCAAGCGCTGGCTGGCGGCGCTGTCGAACAACAATGCCCAGGGCGAGTACTACCTGACCGATATCGTGGCCCAGGCTGTCGCCGATGGCGTGCCAGTGGTGTCGGCCCAGCCTTCCGCCGAATGGGAAGTGGCTGGCGTCAACAGCAAGGTGCAACTGGCCGAGCTCGAGCGCCGCCACCAGCTGAACATCGCCAATGCGCTGCTGGAAAAGGGTGTGACCCTGATGGATCCGGCCCGCATCGACGTGCGCGGTGAACTGGTCTGCGGCCGCGATGTCGTGATCGACGTCGGCTGCGTGTTCGAAGGCCGCGTGGAACTGGCGGACGGCGTGACGGTCGGCCCGCACTGCGTGCTGGTGAATGCGAAGATCGGCGCCGGCGCCCAGATCAAGTCCTTCTGCCACATCGAGGATGCCATGGTCGGCGACAAGTCGCAGATCGGTCCCTACGCGCGCCTGCGCCCGGGCACCGAATTGGGCGAAGACGTCCATGTGGGTAACTTTGTCGAGATCAAGAACAGCCAGGTCGCCGCGCACAGCAAGGCCAACCATCTGGCCTACGTGGGCGATGCCACCGTCGGTTCGCGCGTCAACATCGGCGCCGGCACCATTACCTGCAATTACGATGGCGCCAACAAGTTCCGCACCGTGATCGAGGATGACGCCTTCATCGGCAGCGACAGCCAGCTGGTGGCGCCGGTCACGGTGGGCAAAGGCGCGACCCTGGGAGCGGGCACGACGCTGACCAAGGATGCGCCGGCGGGCAAGCTGACCATCTCGCGGCCGAAGCAGATGACGATCGAAGGCTGGTCGCGTCCGGTGAAAACGAAGAAGTAATCCACCGGGTATCGACAGGCTAATCACAGGAAAGGCACAGGAAAAACACAGGCTAATCACATGCTTATCCTGTGGTTTTCACGGTGCTAATCCACAAACTTATCCACAAGCCTTACACGGCGATCCGGGTGTCGAACTTGGAGCGGTGGGTGGAAAAGTAGGCTTTCACGTTGCGCACGTTGGCGTGCGCCGTGAACAGGCGGTGCGCCAGCGCATGGTAGGCCGGCATGTCCGCCACCTGCACGATCAGCACGAAATCCGGCCCGGGGCTGACCCGGTAGCACTGCAGGACCGCGGCGTCCTGCGCCACCAGGGCCTCGAACTCGTCCATGCGCTCGGCGGCCTGCACGTCGAGGGTGATCTCGACGATGGCGCTCAGGCGGGCGCCGACCTTGGCCGGATCCACGATCGCCACCTGGCGTTCGATGACGCCGCTATCGGTCAGCTGTTTCACCCGGCGCAAACAAGTCGGCGGTGAGACGTGTACGAGTTCCGCCAACTCCGCATTGGTATGCGATGCATCAGCCTGCAGTGTATTCAGAATGCGACGATCTAGCTCATCAAGAAGTGGTTGATCTGACATCGAATGAAATAAAAATAAAGAAATCTGTGTGAAATGAAAGAATATTTCGTGCTTAAAGGTGCATGAAATAATCTATCAAATCATGAGGAATTCTGAAAGCTTATTTCAACAGTGTTGCTCTACGATTCGTTTCATTGCAAATCTTTCAGATGAGGTCCAACCATGTGCGGTATCGTCGGCGCCGTCGCCAAGCGTAATATCACCCCAGTCCTGCTCGAGGGCCTGAAGCGTCTCGAATACCGGGGCTACGATTCCTGCGGCGTGGCCGTGCACCTGGATGGCAAACTGACCCGTGCACGCAGCACCTCGCGCGTGGCCGAGCTCGAAGACCAGGTGCGCGAAGCCCATCTGGACGGCTTCACCGGCATCGCCCACACCCGCTGGGCCACCCACGGCGCGCCGGCTTCGCACAATGCGCACCCGCACTTCTCGCCGAGCGAAGACAATGCGCGCATCGCACTTGTCCACAACGGCATCATCGAAAACCACGACGAGCTGCGCAGCGAACTGAAGGGCCAGGGCTACGAGTTCACCAGCCAGACCGACACCGAAGTCATCGCCCACCTGGTCGACCACATGTACAACGGCGACCTGTTCGACACCGTCCAGCAGGCCGTCAAGCGCCTGCACGGCGCCTATGCCATCGCCGTGTTCTCGCGCGAAGAACCGCACCGCGTGGTTGCCGCGCGCCAGGGCTCGCCGCTGATCGTCGGCGTGGGCGAGAACGAGAACTTCGTGGCTTCGGACGCGATGGCGCTGGCCGGCACCACCAACCAGATCATCTACCTCGAAGAAGGCGACGTGGTCGACCTGCAGCTGGCGCGCTACTGGATCGTCGATAGCGAAGGCCGTCCGGTCGAGCGCGAAGTGAAAACCGTGCACGCCCACACCGGCGCAGCCGAGCTGGGCCCGTACCGCCACTACATGCAGAAGGAAATCTTCGAACAGCCGCGCGTCATCGGCGACACCCTCGAGGGCGTCACCGGCATCATGCCGGAACTGTTCGGCGACGGCGCCTATGGCGTGTTCAAGGAAATCGACCGCGTGCTGATCCTGGCCTGCGGCACCAGCTACTACGCCGGCCTGACCGCGAAGTACTGGATCGAATGCATCGCCAAGGTCCCGGTCAATGTCGAGATCGCCAGCGAATACCGCTACCGCGACAGCGTCCCGCACCCGCAGACCCTGGTCGTGACCATCTCGCAGAGCGGCGAGACGGCCGACACCCTGGCCGCGCTGAAGCATGCGCGCAGTCTCGGCATGCCGCACACCCTAACCATCTGCAACGTCTCCACCAGCGCCATGGTGCGCGAGTGCAAGCTGGCCTACATCACCCGCGCCGGCGTCGAAGTGGGCGTGGCCTCGACCAAGGCCTTCACCACCCAGCTGGCCGCGCTGTTCCTTCTGACGCTAACCCTGGCGCAAGTGAACGGCCGCCTAAGCGACGCGGAAGAAGCCGAACACCTCAAGATGATGCGCCACCTGCCGGTCGCGCTGGGCTCGGTGCTGGCACTCGAGCCGCAGATCATGGCCTGGGCCGAAGAATTCGCGCGCAAGGAAAACGCGCTGTTCCTGGGCCGCGGCATGCACTACCCGATCGCCCTGGAAGGCGCCTTGAAACTCAAGGAAATCTCGTACATCCACGCCGAAGCCTACCCGGCGGGTGAGCTGAAGCACGGCCCGCTGGCGCTGGTGACCGAAGAAATGCCGGTGGTCACGATCGCACCGAACGATGCGCTGCTGGAAAAGCTGAAGTCGAACATGCAGGAAGTGCGCGCCCGCGGCGGCCAGCTGTACGTGTTCGCCGACGTCGACTCGCGCATCACCTCGGGCGACGGCCTGCACGTGATCCGCCTGCCGGAGCACTATGGCGACCTGTCGCCGATCCTGCACGTGGCGGCGCTGCAGCTGCTGGCTTACCACACCGCGCTGGCGCGTGGCACGGATGTGGACAAGCCGCGTAACCTGGCGAAGTCGGTGACGGTGGAGTAAGCGAGGCCGCTTATTTTTCCGGCATCATCGCCGGCGAACGGTGGCTCGAGATGAGCCACTTCGCACCAGCAACGGCGTCGCTCAAGCCGCCGTTGCCGCCGGATCCGGGGGAGTTGGGAAGCGTTCCTGAAGAATCCGCCGATATCCTTCGTCCAGCGGCACCACGTGTCCCGTGCGTTGCCAGGATTGCGACGACGCTGCAAAGCCGTGCTCATACGACCATTGCGCAACACGCAGTGTCGTCGGCTCATCGCAGACGAATTGCCCCTCCAGCTCCCTTTTCAGGGTGGCGCCCTGCACGACGTTCCTGTTTCGCCATCTCTCCAGGTGCTCGGTCGCGGCCAGGAGGTCGCGCTTGTCACCGTTGCACCTTCTGTGTGCCAGCACAAAATTATGGCCGAGGTCGCGCGGGTATCGGGACCAGGCAATGAAATGGTCGACCTCGCCCATCTCGCCAAGTCGTCGCTGGCAATAGAAGCAGGTATCGCCTTGCAGGTCCTTGAGGATCGGTTTCACCAGTGCCAGCGAAGCCCGGTCCGTTCCGAACAGGACTTCTTCGAGGTCGTCGCGATCGCCAAGCAGGGCAGCGTTCTTCGGGTTGCTGCGAATATGGTTGGTCCAGGCGGCACGGATGAGCTGTTGCAGCAGGCCGTGAAAGCGCCGCAGGTTGAACATCACGCCCGGCAACAGCCTGATAAAGGGACCGGCGCCCGGAATATAGAGAAAGCGGCTTTCCTGGCGCCGCAAGATCTGCAGCCGCCAGAGCGGCATCTCTTTCAATAGCCTGACCGTTTCCCTGACTGCCACCCGCCATTCTTGAGAAGCGCGCGCCATGGGCAAGGTCCCATGACGGCCACGGATATCCTGCAACAGGACGATGACGGCGGCCTGCCTGCCTTTGTTCTGGATGAGTACGCCGCCCTCGTCGTTTGCCCGATAGGGAACGACTTGTCGCCAATACACTTCCAGGAACTTGTCCGCGATCTGGGAATGAAACAGATCGAGCGTATCCCCGCTATCGGTGCCGAATTCGATTGCCAGTTCGGTTATCGCATGCAGCAGGGCGTACTTGTAGGTAGCAACGAATTCCCCTTCCTCGAACAGGCGCTGGATATGGTCGAGGAAAACCAGCTGCTCATGCGGTGACGGCGGCGGCAGCACTTAGGGTTTGCTCCAGTAATCGGCTTTTTCCGGAATGACCCATCTGACTCCGCCGCGCGGGTCCGCTACGTCGGCAGCAAAGCGCGGGATGAGATGCATGTGCAAATGGGGAACCGTCTGCCCGGCCGCAGCGCCATCGTTGATGCCGATGTTGTAGCCCGCCGGATGGAGTTCGGCCTTCAAGCCCGATGCGGCCTTGTCCAGGAGGCTCAGCATTGCGTTTCGTTCTTCCGATGTGATCTCGAAAAACGATGCCACGTGGCGCTTTGGAATGATTAATGTGTGCCCGGGCGAGATGGGATAAGCGTCCCGGATCGTCATCGCCAATGCGTTGCTGTCGATGATTCGCTCTTGAGGGAGTGAGCAGAAAACGCAAGACGTCAAAGTGGACATGGATGTGCAGGGGCATAGGGAGGTGTTCCTATACTACCCCGCAATTTTTCTCGTTAGCAAGATGATCGTCGGCCGGCCAAACCATGAGCAAAAGTGTAACAAAATGTGTATGGTTCTGCTTTTCCAGTCCTGCGACCGTGCTTCACGAAGATACGCGTGAGCGGACGAAGAATGCCATGCGTTATTCCTCATCTGCCTGTCGCCATCCTGCCTGCAGAGCGAAACAACGGCCAGACCCTCATGCAGAAAGTTGCACTAAAGATTGTTAATAGTCGGCAAAATGTGTTCTTTTTTGGATTATCTGTACGCTTCTTGCAGGCGCACGCAAGCGGGAATTCGGTTGACTTCCCAATTGAACAAACTTATCGTAATTTCATCGATGAGCATCCGGAACTGGTGCTCATTTGATAATTTCCAATTCGTGCGGTGACGCAGAGAGGCATTGTGACTTCTCCTGGGAAGCGTTTGCGCGACGTTCCATGATCCTGTTGCCGCCTTGATGAACCCGATGACCGGGCCGCCGCCTCCTGGCGGAACCCGGCACTGACGCTCGCCGCGTCGTGCCGTCCGGCCGGTCGAATGGAGGACGCATGAATGTGTTAATGGTAGGTGCAGGCAATGCGGGATGCGCGCTCGGCGCGATCCTCGCACAGGACGGGCACCGGGTCGCCTTGCTGAAAACCTCGCACTCGTTGCACGACCAGAATTTCGATACCGTGCGCGAGACCCGCACGATCAAGCTCATCAGCAATCCCAAAGGCGGCGAAACCAGCACGGCGTCGATTGCCCTGGCCACGCGCGATGTCGGTGAAGCATTCGCCGAGACGCCGGACGCGATCATCATCACCACCCAGACCCAATGCCATGCCGAGATCGCCGCGCTGATCGGCCCCTACCTGAAGGCGCACCAGCTGGTGCTGCTGGCGCCGGGCTACATGGGATCCTGCTACTTCCTGCCCTACCAGCAGAAGGAAGGCTTCCTGCTCGCGGAAGGCGAAAGCCTGCCCTACGATGCGCGCATCGTCGAACCGGGCGTCGTCAACGTCCTGTTCCGCAACACGCGCAATGCGCTGGCCTTCCTGCCGCGGGAGCGCGCCGCCGAAGGGCTGGAACGCGCCGCCCGCCTGTTCCCGACCTATGTCGCGACCCGTACCAATGTGGTCGAGTCCGCCATGCACAATCCGAACCTGATCGTGCACACCATCGGCACCCTGCTGTCGGCCAGCCGCATCGAGCATTCGGAAGGCGAATTCTGGATGTACCGCGAAGCCTTCACCCCTTCGGTGCTGAACCTGCTGTACAAGCTCGATGCCGAGAAGAACGCCGTCATCGCAGCCACCGGCGGCAAGCCCTCGCCCTATTTTGACGAGTGCAAGTTCCGCAACGAAGAAGACCTGTCGCAGCCCTCGATCTCCGTGTTCCGCCGCTATGCGCGCGAAGGCGGGCCGAAGGGCCCGGCCACCCTGCAGACGCGTTTCATCACCGAAGACGTGCCGATGGGCCTGGCGCTGCTGTCCTCGATCGGCCGCCTGATGAAGGTGCCGACGCCGACCGCCGACGCCCTGACCGTCATCGCCAGCGGCCTGCTGGACCGCGACTTCGCCGCCGAGGCACGGACCCTGGACAAGCTGGGGCTGGGCGACAAGTCGCCGGAAGAATTCAAGCGCGTACTCAACGGGTGAGGCCATGAGCATCCACGACCTGCTCGCCAAACCCTACTACGCCTGGCGCCGCTACATCCCGAGCCGTGTGCTGTACCACCCGGACTTCTTCAGCGTGCTCGACATGCTGTCGCGGGACCAGGCCAGCGTCGCCGATCTGGCCCAGCAGCGCCTGCGCAAGATCCTCGTCCACGCCCTCGAGCACGTGCCCTACTATCAGCGCACCGTCAAGCTGGGCATCGAGGAGGCGAAGAACGAGCCGGTGCAGGACGTGCTGGCGGCTTTCCCTTTCCTGGCCAAGGAAGAGGTGATGTCGCAGCAGCGCGATTTCCTCGACCGCCGGCTCGATCCGCAAAAGCTGATGTATGCAACCAGCGGCGGCTCGTCCGGACAAGGCATCGGCCTGTGGCGCACCAAGCGCCTGGCCGACATCGAGAAAGCCTTCTTTACCCACGAATGGGGCAAGCTCGGCTTTTCCTTCGACAAGTCGCGCATCCTGCGCATCGGCGCCGATGCGCGCCGCCTGGCGCATGAAGAACCCGCGCGCGTGGTCGGCAACCGCCTGATGCTGTCGCCCTATCATGTGCATGAACAGCACAAGGCGGCCATCATCGAGGCCATCAAGCGCTTCCAGCCCGAGTATGTGCACGGCTATCCGAGTTCGGTGACGGCGCTGGCCGAGCTGGTCGACTCTCGCGAACTCGACGTGCAGGTGAAGGCGGTGCTGCTGGCTTCCGAACCGGCGACGCCGGCGCAGCTCGCGTCGATTCGCCGGCTGTTCCGTGCACCGGTGTCGCTGAACTACGGGCTGTCCGAACGCACCAACTTGGCCTTCCTGCAGGTGGATGATCGCGGCACCTCGGATTACCAGTTCCAGCCGCTGTATGGGTGGAACGAGAACCGCATGGACGGCGATCGTCCCGAGATCGTCGGGACTTCGCTGTGGAACGACGTCATGCCGCTGATCCGCTACCGGACCAATGATTACGGCCTGATCGATGCGGACGGCCGCTGCCCGGGCATCGACGGCCGCGGCCACGAATACCTGGTCGACCGGTCGGGCAAGCGCATTCCCGGACTGTCGATCGTCATCGACGAAGTCACCTGGGACTTCGTGCGCCTGTACCAGGTGCGGCAGAAGAAGGCGGGCGAGATCACGCTGGCGGTGGTGCCGCGCCATGGCAGCCTGAACGACGAACAGCGCGCCTTCGTGCTGGACGCCCAGCAGCGCCGCTGGGGTGGCTTCTTCGACATCTCGCTGCAGGAAGAAAGCGACATTCCGCTGGCGCCGAACGGCAAGCGCAAGCTGGTGGTGAATTCGCTCACGACCTGATGCACGACCCCGGCGGCTTATGCCGGGGGACGCACCAGGGCGGCACTGCGCAGGTAAGGATCCTCGTTGCCGATGCACAGGATCGGCGCGCCGCGCTCCAGCGCATAGTGCCGTGCCAGTGCCAGTACCGTCACGAAGGGCACGGCCCCGCAGCTTCCACTGCCCAGACCGACGCGAATGATGTCGTCCGCGGCATCGACCTGCGGGATCGCCGGCGTGCTCAGGCCCATCAGCTCGAGGACGCGGTTGGGGCGGTGCGCGGTGTCGGCGACGACCATCGTGATCTGGGAGATATCCACAGCCGCCGCCTTGCTTGCCTGCTCAACCAGCTCCAGCAGCAGGCTTGCATCGACACGTTTGGTGTCGTCGGCCGAGGTGTCGCGACGGCGCTCGGTGACCGGGTCGAGCAATGTGAACTCGGCGCCGCAGGCATGGGCCAGTTCCAGGTCGGTCAACAGCAATCCCGCAGCGCCTTCGCCCGGAATCTGGCCACGGGCTTGCGAGGAGGTGAACAGGGACGACTGCGCAGCCAGGCGGTCGATGCTTTCCTGTCCGATCAGCGAGGCGCAGGCGATGACGAGGGCTAGCGTTGGGGCCTTGCTCGATGAGGTGTTCGGCATGAGCTGCGTGATGATGGCTGCCGGTGAGACGTGCTCCTGTTCAGGGGCGTCCGGGATGACGATGCTGGTTTCCGGCCAGCCGTATTGGCTCACCGTATGCTTGAGCCACATCGTCGCCGCGTGCCGGATGTCGATGGGCCAGTCCCTGGGGAGCATCAGCCTGAGCTGGAGCGATGGAGGGCTTTCCTCGTAGGGCAGCAGGTCGCCGGCGGCGATGCTGGCGAGTTCGGCTGCGACGCCGCTTGCCAAAGTAATGGCACGCCATTGTTCTTCGGAGAGGTGGACCTGCAGGCCCTGGCTGGACAGCCAGTCGGCGATGTCGTCCTGCAGCGCTTCGTCGTGCGCATCGTCGCTGCGTGCCGTCATGACGGGGAAACCGTTGTCGTCGACCAGTTCCTTGTCCAGGTCGGCGCGCGCTTCGTTGTCGGCGATGGCGCAGGCGAGTTCTTCGGCAGAGCTGCCGTGTGGGGAGCGCAGTGCGGTGGCGACGATTGCCAGCACAGGCGTGCCAGGTACCGCAACGGCTCGCGATGTGGCAGAAGCCGGCTTGGCGGTGCTGGCAGGAATGGATGCGGCACGGGCCACGATGGCTTTCTGGCTACCCCATAAAGCGAACAGGACGCCCAAGGGGAAAACGAGCAGGGCCAGTGCCAGTTCGCCAGTTCCAGGATTCTGATCCGTCTGGTGCCAATACCAGAGCGCGATTGCCCAGCAGACGATGAAGGTGGTGATAACGATGGCGCCTAGTTTGAACCACTCGGCAGTCAAGCGTGCCGGTGTTGTTGTAGTTGTTGTCATCTCAGTCGCTCAGATGTTGTCGATGGTGGCCTGCTGGCCGGCGATCAGGGTGGCGCCGCAGGCGGTTTTGTCGCCGTGACGTGCTGCGGGTTTGCCGTCGATGATCAGGGTCGAGTCGCCGCTGATGATCGGGCTGGATCCGTGCTTGGGGCATGTCGTTTTGTCGCCTACCCGAGCGATTCCCTTCCCTCCCGTATCGCTATGCGGCGAGGCTTCGATGACCGCGCCGCCGTGAGATGTTTTATCGCCGAGCGTAATTAATGGACCAGCCATGGCGTACCTCGCAGTGGTTGTTAGATTGAACCGCAAGACTAAGCATTTGCGTTCTTACTGGACTTCATCCCATTGCCATATTGTTTTGCCATAAGTTGAATTCAAGGCGGGCATTACTTCACCTTCAAGGAAGCGTTTACGTGAACCAGGAAGCGCAGGGGTGAAATAGAAGCCGGCTTGTGGACAGGTTTCGCCTGCTGCCACCCTGAGCAATTTGTAATTTTGGACAGGATATTTAAGCGATGTTTGATCATGGTTGCTTTTTTCAATTAAATACCAAGTGCATTCCACTTTCTTATAAATGTTCTGCTCATCATATTTTTCGCCTGTTTCTGGATGGATGAGATCTTCGGTTCCTATCCACATTTTCGTTAAAGGGGCGGCATCGTGATGGCTGCCTAGAAATTGTGGACAGCAATTCTCCACGTCTGGAGCATATATACCTGTAACCTGTGTCTGGTCACCAGAGCGCACGTACACTCCCTTGTTCACTCGGTAATTGCAAGCGGAGGATAATGCCGGAAATTCTGCAGATTCTTCGATATGCGAGCTAGGCTCGATCCGGTCCCACCAAGCGTGCTCGGTTATCGATATATTATGGGCCATTGTCACAGCACGGGACAGAGTCTTATCATAAAATTTCTGTTCTTCTTCGCTCATCCAGTCTGGCCTGTAATCCAATTGCCCTTTATAGTCGCTGAGTACATTATCCGAGTATCCAAGCGCATCTGGATCACCATGGCTAAGCAGAATATAAGCTTTATTCAGCTGTTCCAAAGTATGGCGAAAGTTTGGTAATACACGATGGCCCCATACAATATCGGGCTGTTCAGGAAGAGGCTTGGAACGATAGTTAGATGCTAAATTATTCATATAAGATTCAAGGCATGACTCTGTATGCAAGATCATCTCTTCCCATTTGTCACGCATTCTTCCGAAATACTCTAGGGATGAAAACAGTTCCAATAATTTGATTTCGTTTTCTTGCAAGATTAAAGGCATTGATTTTCCTTCATACAAAATTGTTCTTCAGCATTGGCACGCCAATCATGTCATTTTGCGTACCAAGTTCGTCATATTTCCATTTTGTACTTTGACGCTTGCTGACATGCGATTTCTTTAGATGTGAGGGATCTACTACGATCTGAACAGCTCCCCCTTCCAGGACATATTTGGAATCCTTCATTTTTTGAGAAGCTGTTACGCCCTCCCAGACTCTTAGTCCTGGGCCATCAGGAACAGTGTATGTAATATATTCTCCATTTGCATTCCAGTGCGCCCACACTGCGAACCGCTTTCGCCAATCCGATTTGGATTTCAACTTCAGAAATTCTTCTTCACGCATCCAGCAGATGCTATTGTCTTTGGATGTAGGATCTACGATACGATACAGTTTGGTTCCTGGCGGAATCGTCGAAGCTTTCATTGAGTTGAAAGTTTTAAAAGCATCCACACTTGGCCAGTCTTTCAAAGACTTCGGGGCGTTCGTCAATGGAGGAAATTCTTCTATTCCAGATTCGCTTACCCAATCGGGTTTGCCGTGTTTTTTATACGCCTCAATCTCCTCTGCAGGCGACGAAATTTTTTTTAACGCGTGCGGATTAATATTGTTGAGGTAGGCACGATGCGCCATGTCAGCATCGACTTCCAATTTTCGAGCTGTACAAAACAAGTATTCTTTAATCGGTTTAAGCGCATTCGCAAGATGACGATCTGCCCCACGCCTCACCGAATCGACACTGTCAATCAACTCCTGCGCTTTCTTCGCAACTCCTGCGCTACCCCATCTTTGCACGAGGCCTAGCATGCTCTGAGCCGCATCGACAGCTTCATTCAGTGCTGACTTGAGTGCCGTGACATTGAGCTTCGCTGCAACCCGATTGATCTCCTTCGCCAAAGTGCGATACGGGTTGTCCCACTTGAGCGTGGCCAACACTTTTGCCACTTCAGGACGTGCCAGGAATTTGTTCAGTTGTGCTATCGATACGTCGACGTAGTTATCCAGCCGTGGGACAACGCCACTTGCCGATGCTCCCTTCCTCAACGTAGCAAACATCACTTTCAGACATCCTTTGACGAGCGAACCGATCGCTGGAAACAGTCCAATCAGGGTGAGGACTAGAGATATCCATGGCCAGGAACTGTTCGGTTCATCGTTGATCTTTCTGCAGTTCGCTACCAGATCGCGTATGTCGCAAATCTGGTCGACGAAGGGAATCATCGAAATGATTGTCCCTGTGGCGACCTGCGCTGTACTTGCGTTCTCGTTGAAGTCGCCCTGGAGTACCTCCCATATCCACTGAGCCGCCGCTTCGAGGTTTTTCCTGCCACTCTCAAGCCACCCGGCGGGGGCGGACGCAAACCAAGCCAATGCATTTTCGAAGTCGTCGTTCATTTGTCGTGATTTCTCAGATGACTACGAACGGTTGAAGAATTTTTCTGCTTTGCCGACCATCTCTGCCAGCGACTGCCAAGGCTTGTCCTTCAAGGGCTGACGTTCTTCGTACTCCACGCTCACAGGCTTGAGCGGAACATTCTCGTGCCGAGCATTCCCATCCTTGTCGAGCTTTCCAGTGATGACAACGCCGTCTTCGAATTTGATCTTGTAGCCGACGTCGGCCATCGGGACACCGCTGGCATCACGGTAGTTCACGGCGATGAAGTTACTGATATCGGTAGCGGAGTCAGGCAAGTGTGGAAGTTCGGCCGTCTTGCTTTCGCCTTTGTCAAAAACATGCTGCCCCCCCTTCACCGAAAACGTCCCCGGACACGCAAACGTAATATCCCCACCCTCCAGCGTGATCGACGACTCCCCCGCCTGCAGCACGATCTTTTCCTTCGCCTTGATCTCGATGCAGTCATTCACCGAGATCACGGTGATCTCCTTGTCCGCCAAAATCTCCAATGCATCCGTATGCGCCTGCAAGGACACCGGCCCATTCGCCGCAATCGCCTGGATCCCGCCGGAATGCGTAAACAAACTGGTCGCCCCACCCGACACCGACGAAAACGTATGCCCCGCCGTCATGTGCAAATCCGACTGCGTGGTCCAGTGCAGATGCTTCCCCGCGTACAACACCGTCGATGCCGGCGTCGCCCAGTTGATGCTGGCCGCCGAATCCATCAGCACGATCGGCGAGCCGAACTTCTCCACAGGCTGCGACGCATCGAGCTCGCGCGACCCCGGCTTGGCCTTGAGCGCCGGCTGCCCATTCACCGGCCCTTCGTACTTGCCCTTCGGTGCCGGATCGATCTGCTCGATGAAGGCCTCGTGCGCCTTCAAGGCATCCTTGCTGAACAAGGCCTGCTGCGCCGCCGCTGCATCCGCCAACTTGGAAGACAGCTCCTGAGCACTCTTGAACTGCGCCACCGCCTCCGCCACGTCCATCTGCGTCGAGGTCACGCTGGGCCCCAAGGCCGGCCGGGCACGCGTCGACAACAACACGCCTTCCCCGCCGCGAATCACCGCCCAGGCATCGGTACGCAGTTCAAACCCGCTGCCGCGATACCCACCACGCTGTGAGGTCCCAGGCTCCTGATGGATCAGGTAGCCGAGATTGAGCTGCGTTGCCCCGACACTGCTCGCCAGCCGCATGCGCAGCTGCCCGGTCGTGTCGTCGATCTGCCACTGGTTGTAGCCGCTGCCGTCGAAGTTGCGGGTATGGATCCCCGACAGCACGCCCGCATGGTTGGCGTTTGAGTCGACGCCGGCCGAGAACGGCGGCAGATCCGCCCCGTTATAGAGCTGCGCCACGATCACCGGGCGGTCGATATCGCCTTCGATGAAGTCGACCAGCACCTCGGTCCCGATACGCGGCGTGAACACCGTGCCCCAGTTCGGCCCGGCCAGCGCCTCGGCCACGCGCACCCAGGTGCCGGAGGTCTCGTTCCCCGGCGCGCAGCCCTTGTCGTCGGTGTTGTGCGCCATCCCGCCCGGGTTCGGACGCGCGCCCCGCTGCCAGGCGAACTGGATGCGCACCTGGTGATCGCGGTCGGTGGTCGATACCGCATCCGCCAGCCCGACCACCAGGGCACATTGCGGCCCCGGCGCCGTGGTCCGGTGCGGCGCAAGCGTCAGGCGCGGCACGAGCGGCACTACCTCGCGCACGCAGGAAAACGTATTGCGGTAGGTCCCATGCTCGATACCCGACGAGACGGCACCCGCCACCCCGGTCCGGAAGCTGTTGCGCGCCTCGTGCCGCACCGACAGCACTTTGAAGGCGTTCTCGCCGTCGGGATAACGCTCATGCTGGCTCAGGTAAAACGCATGACCGGCCGCCAGCCTGCGCACCGCCCCGCTCCCGTCGAACACCTTGTTATGGAGTTCCAGCGCCTGCAGCATCAATTCGCTGTGCGTATCGGCGGCGCCGCGTTCGGTGGCGATGCGTTCGCCGCTGCCGTCGTAGAGGTGCAGCGGCGGCAGGTTCCCCGCATCGAGATGCGAGACGTGTTCGTACGCGGGCGCCAGCAGCTGCGCCGGATCCCAGCTGCTGATCGCGACGCTGTTGGCCTGCACGCTGCGGCGCGCCCGGAAGCCGTCGATCGCATCATCCTGCTCGGTAGCGCGCACGCCATGAAAGCGCAGGACCTCACCGCCCGGCATCGCTGGTGCGATCGCCCTGCTGTCGAACACGATCAGCCGGTGCTTCCCCTGACCGTGCGCGCCATCTTCCGCATCCTCCGCCTGCTCATGCTCGAAGCGCCAGTTCAGGCCTTCCGATGCCAGCAGCCGCGTGAAGAAGTCCAGGTCGCTCTCCCGATATTGGGTGCAGACCGCGCGCGGCAGCAGTTCCTGCGTGATGTCGACATCAAAACGTAGCTGTGGATAATCCGCGAGTAATTCACAGACGATGTCTCGGACGTTCTTGTCCTGGAAGATGTAGCTGTCGCGCCGCAGCGACAGCATCGATAGCGCCGGCTCCAGCCGCAGGCGGTAGCGCGCCACGCCGCCATCCGCTCCCAGCCAGGAGGCCGACGTACACAGCCCGTGCCACATGCGCCGCGAACCGTCCGGCTGCAGCAGTCCGATGCTCAGCTCTTCGCCGATGAACAGCCCCAGGTCGAGGTCCGTCGAGGTGCTGAGCGCATCCACGTCGAACGCGAACAGTGCATTGACCGCCTCGACCCCGCTGAACGCTTCCGCCACCAGCGATTCGGGCAGGCCGCTCTCCTGGCTGCTTGCCAGGGTGATGAGCCGTGCGTGCTGGCTCAGCCCCGTGCCGAAAATGCCCAGGGCGGGAAAATCAAGCGCTGCGTTCATGCGGCGACGGCCAGCAGCTCGAGCCGCAGTTCCTTCAGGCCGGCCGGAACGTAGATCGAGATCGATTGTGCCTTGAGCATGCGCTCGTACATCGGCCCTTTCGCCTCCAGCACGAAGTAGCAGGTCTCGGGACGCACCGGCACCGCCGCCGGCAGTTGTGGCGCGTACTGCAGCCGCACGCCCGGCAGCGCCGACAGCACGAACTTCTCGACGTCGTCCGGCGCGCCGACCTTGAAGCGCAGCGGCACCACGTCCACCAGCTCCACCGCGGGAATGGCGGCCGATACCGCGATGTAGAAGGTGGTCCGCTCGTCGATCTTGCCGGAGTCGAGCGCGCCGATGTGGTAGGACGGCCGCACCTCGCTGAGGGCGATGGCGAAGTATTTGGAAGAGATCACCGTGTCGAGCAGCTCGCGGATGATCGCGTGCAGCTTGGTGAAGGACGGTCCCGGGTCATTGTGCTGGTAGGGCGGCAGGTCGCCCAAGGTCCAGTTCTTGGAAAAGGTCATCAGGCCGCCCGCCAGGTCGAGCAGCTGCTCGTACAGGCGCTCCGGATGCAGGGCCGGATGGTGGAAGTGGTGGGTCAGCGTCGCATACGCGGAACTGGCCGTGTGCAGCAGCCAGAACGAGGACATGTCGCCCGAGCGGAACTCGACCACATTGCGGCTCGGCTCGCGCTGGTGCCCGTACAGGGCGGCGGTCTTGGCCTGCAGCGCGTCGAGCAGGCGGCGCAGCTGCTGGAACAGCACCGGCGCGGCGCCGGTCGACAGCGTCGGCGGCACGAAGCTCTCGTCCATCTCGAAGCCACCGGTGGAGGCGCGCCGCAGCCGCAGCAGCGGGAAGTGGATGTAGGAGTCGCGCGGCTCCGCCTCCGACACCAGCCGCACCGCCTTCTTCAGGTAGGCCAGCTGCACCGGCGCGGCCTGGGTGTACAAGTCGGGCGTTTCCTGGTTCGCCTGCACGAAGCGCGCCGTGTTGCTGGCCTGCCCGGGCGGCGTGAAATTGCCGCTGAAGGGCTTCATGCCGGGCAGGGCGACGTAATAGGTGATGGTCTGCTGCGAGGGCGGCAGCAGGCTCAGGTCCACCGTCTCCGGCAGGGCGTCGACGTCCGGGGCGTCGACCAGTTCCCCGTCCTGGAAGCGCACCGCCAGGGCCAGCAGCCGCAGCATGCTGTTGGCCAGGGCTTCGCGGTCGACCTGCAGGACCTCCACCCCCCAGGCATAGGGATGGACGGCCTTGATGCTCTTGTGGAGGCATTGTTCGTGATAGTGGTCTTGCCGCTGGAAGTGCTGTGGACGCAATAACAGGCCTTCGCCCCAGAGAACTTTGCTAGTCATCTCTGCCTTCCCTCAATGTTTGGTTTGATTTGGCGGAACCTACCCGAGAAACCATAACAACTGGAAAGGGTTGCCCATGTGAAGTTGATCAAACGTTGACGCTGCCCGGCATGGCAACATCGAATTTCGTTTTTTGCCGTCCACACGGCGGCACAAAGGGGAGTGCGATGAAGGGTTACACGCCGGGCTTGTTCGACCGCCTGCTGGGCATGCCGAGCCGTGGGCCGGGCAAGCCTGCCGCGCAAAGGCTGACGATCGACGAGCTGAAGGACACGGTGGCGCGTGACCTCGAGTCCCTGCTCAACACACGTTCCAGCATCCCGGAGGGCGCGCTCAAGGCCTATCCCGAATGCAGTCGCTCGATGGTCACCTATGGCTTGAACGACTTCGCCGACCGCTGCCTGTCCAGCCCGAACGACCGCGCGTCCATCTGCGCCAGTATCGAGAAGACCATCGCCTGCCACGAGCCGCGCCTGCGCAACATACGGGCGAATCTCGACCTGCACGGCGAGTCGGTGAACCGCCTGAATTTTTCGATCACCGCCGTGCTGGTGGCCAGCGTGTCACAGGAGCCGGTCAACTTCGACGCCGTCCTGACGCCATCGACCCTGCAGTACAGCATCAGCAAGGCCGGCAAGGCAGCGCGCGCCGCGGCGCCGGGGGCTTGAAGATGGACCAGATGCTGCCCTATTACGAGAGCGAACTCGGCTACCTGCGCCGCGACCTGCGCGAGTTCGCCGAGCGCTATCCACGGATCGCCGGGCGCCTCCTGATCAGCGGCGAGGTGTGCGAAGACCCGCATACCGAGCGCATGATCGAATCCTTTGCGCTGCTCAACGCACGCATCGCCAAGCGCCTCGACGACGACTACCCGGAGTTCACGGAAGCGCTGTTCGAGGTGCTGTATCCGCACTACCTGCGCCCCTTCCCTTCGTGCTCGATCGCGCGCATGGACTTCGGCGGCGCCGCCAAGCAGGCCGGCACCAGCACCATCGCGCGCGGCACCCAGCTGAACACGCGCCCGGTGCGCGGCGCGGCCTGCACCTTCCGCACGGTTTATCCGGTCACGGTGGCGCCGCTGGCGCTTGCCTGCGCCGCCTTCTCGTCCATCATCGACGCCCCCGACGCCGTGCGCCTGCCGGTGAATGCGTCTTCCAGCATCAGCCTCACCGTGTCCTCTACTTCCGAGCAGGGTTCGATCGCCCAGCTCGCGCTGCCGATGCTGCGCGTCTTCATCGACGGCGAGCCCTCGTTCTGCGCGGCCCTGCGCGATGCGCTCTTCATGCGCGGCGTCGCAGCATATGTCGAAGCCGACAACAGCGGCCGCTGGACTGCGCTGCCCGCCATCCCGGTGCACCCCGCCGGCTTCGACGAAGAGGAATCGCTGATCGACTTCCCGGCGCGCTCGCACGCAGCCTACCGCCTGCTGGCCGAATACTTCTGCTTCCCCGAGAAGTTCAACTTCGTCGACATCGATCTGCAGGCGCTGGCCGCGCATGCGCCTCCCGGTGCGCGCACCCTGACCCTGCACCTGGCCTTGTCCGGCGTGCGTTCCGATTCGAACCTGGCGCGCATGCTCGGCACCCTGTCCACCAACAACGTGCTGCTGGGCTGCACCCCGGTGATCAACCTGTTCCGCCAGCGCGGCGAACCGATCCGCGTGACGCACACCAGCGCCAGCTATCCAGTGCTGGCCGACGCACGGCGCGCCTTTGCCTACGAGGTCTATGCGATCGAGTCCCTGAGCCTGATCCGCCAGACCCCGCAGGGCGAGACCCTGGTGCAGTTCCGCCCCTTCTATGCGCTGAAGCACGCGCAGATGCCGGATGACGCCGGCCACTACTACGCGGTGCGGCGCGACGCGTCGCTGGCGGACAGGAGTCCCGGTTTCGAAACCCAGGTGTCGATCGTCGACATCGACTTCGACCCGGGCGAGGTGGAAACCGAAACCCTGAACATCGAACTCACCTGCACCAACCGCGACCTGCCGGCCAGCCTGAGCTATGGACAGCAGGGCGGCGACCTGTTCCTGGAAGGCGGCTCGAGCGTGCGGTCGATCGCCTTCCTGCGCAAGCCGACAAGCTCCCACCGCTTCGCCAGCGGACGCGGCGCGCACTGGCGCCTGATCTCGCACCTGGCGCTGAACCACCTGTCGCTGGCCGACGGCGGCGTCGATGCCTTCCGCGAGATGCTGGCCCTGTACGACCTGCCCCGCTCGCCATCCTCGCAGCGCCAGATCGGCGGCATCAAGGCGATCGCCCAGCGGCCCACCACCGCCTGGCTGGCCGGGAATCCCTTCACCTGCCTGGTGCGCGGCGTCGAAGTCCGGCTCAGCATCGACGAAGAGGCCTTTGTCGGCAGCGGCATCCATGCCTTTGCCCAGGTGGTCGAGCGCTTCCTGGCGCTGTACGTGCATGCCAACAGCTTCACCCAGCTGGTGATCGCATCGAGCAAAACAGGAGAACAGATATTGACATGCCAGCCCCGCAGCGGCGATTTGAGCCTGCTGTAATCGAGCGCCTGTTCCGCGAGCCCTACCGCTTCGAGTACGTCCAGGCGGTGCGCATGCTCGAGCTGTGGCTGCGCCGGCGCGGCAAGCCCTCGCGCGACCTGGTGGCGCAGTACCTGCGCTTCCAGAATTCGGTCTCGCTCGGTTTTCCGGCCAGCCAGCTCGAGGCGGTGCAGGCCGAGCCGCGCGACATCGATACCAGGCCTGCGGCGCTGGCCGCCGCGCTGGACGCGGGGGCGCTCAAGTACGTGCGCCTGACGCCGTCCTTCATGGGCCTGCTGGGCGGCCACGGCGTGCTGCCGCTGCACTACACCGAGCGCATCGCCGAGCACCAGTCGCTGGAAAAGGGGGAATCGGAAGCCGAAGGCGCGCGCGCCTTCCTCGACACTTTTTCCAACCGCACGCTGGCCCTGTTCTACGAAGCCTGGCGCAAGTACCGCCTGGCGCTGCAATACCAGCGCGACGGTCATGACGCGTTCCTGCCGCTGCTCCTGAGCCTGGCCGGACTGGGCAGCGGCGCACTGCGGCGGCGCCTGGCCGGCAGCGAGGACGGGGCGGTGCTGGACGAGTCGATCGCCTACTTTGCCGGTGCGATGCGCCAGCGCCCGGCCTCGAGCGTGCAGCTGGGCCGGGTGTTGTCGGAATATTTCGGGCAGCGCGTCCATGCCGAGCAGTTCGTCGGCTGCTGGTACGAGGTGCCGCCAGGGCAGCAGACCATCCTGGGCAGCGACAATGCGGTGCTCGGTGGGGGCGCCATTGCCGGCGCACGCGTCTGGCAGCGCGACCTGCGCCTGCGCCTGGTGGTGGGGCCGCTGGACCGGGCCGGCTTCAACGACTTCCTGCCGGGCGGGCTGGCCGCGCGGGCACTGCGCAGCATGCTGGCGATGTTCACCGGGCTGTCGCTCGAATACGAGGTGGAACTGGTGCTGCTGGCGGCCGACGTGCGCAACGTGCGGCTGGAAGGGGATGAAGGCCGGCTGGGCTGGGATGCCTACCTGGTCGAGGGCTTGCAGACCGAGGACCGGCGCGACGTGCGCTACGAACTGAATTTGTAGGGTGGGCGGCTCGTAATCCGGGCCACTGGCCCGGATTACCCCACGCGGTCAAGCGGCTGCAAGATCATCGTGCTCGTTTTTCTAATGCCAACTATCACCGCGTGGGCGGGAAACCCGCCCACCCTACCGCCGGCTCAGCTCGCGCTCCAGGTCCATCCGCAGCATAGTCGCGGTCGGCGTCAGGCCGCGGTCGCCCGGCGTATAGAAAATGCCCGGCAATACCCCATCCTCTTCCAGCTGGGGCAGCAAATCGCTCATCAAGTCGTCCAGCGGAAAGGCTTGTGGTTCGTAGCCATCCCATTCGTATTCCGCGCACAGGTCGGCGAATTCGCTGGCCGGCCACATGGCGAACACCAGGGTGCCGTCGTCGGTCTTGGCCAGCGCCCAGCCGTCGCGGTACAGCCCCCATACTTCGCCCGACTCCGCCACCTGCTGCACGAAACGCGTATAGCGCTGCCGGGCGGGCAGGGTGACCACGTCCGCCAGCTGCTGCGCGCCGAGCTTGATTGCTGAAAGTGTCTGCTCGCTCAAGGTATCCACCGCCAGGTTTCCTCGACAAGGCGTGAAGCCTGGGCCACAATCGGCCGCAATCCGGATCGGGAGGCAAGCCATGGATACCGTAGCGCGCGCAGTGGACAACCAGTACTTCAGCGATTTCGCCGCCGCGCTGCGCTATTGGCGCGGCAAGCGCGGGACCAGTCAGCTCAAGCTGTCGGTGGATACCGGGATCTCGCAGCGCCACCTGAGCTTCCTGGAGACGGGCAGGGCGGCTCCCAGCCGCGAGCTGATCCTCAAGCTGGGCCTGGTGCTCGACATCCCGCTGCGCCAGCGTAACGCCATGCTGCTGGCGGCGGGCTTCGCGCCGGCCTACCGCGAGCGTAGCCTGTCGGACCCGGAGCTGGCGGCCGTGATGCAGGCGCTCGACTTCATGCTGGCCCAGCAGGCGCCTTATCCGGCCCTGGTGGTCGACCGCCTGTGGAACCTGGTGATGGCGAACGAGCCGGCCGCCCGCATGATGCGTTTTTTCCTCGGCATGCCGGCCCATGCCCCGATCCCGCGCGACGGCTCGGTCAACGTCCTGAAACTCACGCTCGATCCGGACGGCCTGCGGCGCCATTTGCTGAACTGGGAAGACGTCTGCACCGACCTGCTGCAATGGGTACAGCGCGAGGCGATGGGCGATGGTCCGGGCAGCGAGGCGAACACATTGCTGGACGAGCTGATGGCCTTTCCCGGCATCGCCGGGGCGGCCAGCCAGCCCAACCTGGACCGGCGCGCCCTGCCCTTCCTGCCGGTCCAGCTGCGCAAGGACGAGGTGACGCTGAACCTGTTCACCACCATCACCACGCTGGGCACGCCGCACGACGTGACGGTGCACGAGCTGCGCCTGGAATCCTTCTTCCCGGCGGATGCGGCCAGCCGCGCGTGGTTCGAGGCACAGGCGGCGAGCTGAGGATAAGATGGGCGTTTTCCACAAGCGCGTCCCTCCATGCCTTTCGATCTCCTGCCCTTCAGCCGCATGGCCGGCCTGTTTTTTGTCACCGCCATCGCCGAGCTGCTCGGCTGCTACCTGCCCTTGCTGTGGCTGACCGGGAAGGGCTCGGCCTGGCTGCTGGTTCCGGCGGCCTTCAGCCTGGCGGCCTTTGTCTGGCTCCTGACCCTGCACCCGGCCGCCAGCGGGCGCGTCTACGCCAGCTACGGCGCGGTCTACATCGCCACCGCGCTGGCCTGGTTGTGGATCGTGGACGGCATCAGGCCGGTGTGGAGCGACTATCTCGGCGTGGGGCTGGCGCTGGCGGGCGCCGCCTGCATCGCATTGGGCCAGCGCCAGGCTTGAACCCTCAGGCGGCCAGCTTCGCCAGCAGGTCCTGCACCACGTCCAGCTGCACCGGCTTGGTCAGGTGCTGGTCGAAGCCGGCCTCGTTCGACTTGCGGCGGTCGCTTTCCGCGCCCCAGCCGGTCAGCGCGACCAGCGTGACGTCTTCCAGCCCTTCCAGCCTGCGCATCGCGCGTGCGGTCTCGTAGCCGTCCATGCCGGGCATGCCGATGTCGAGGAAGGCCACCTGCGGCCGGAAGGCCTGCGCGGCCGCCAGGGCCTCGATGCCGCCATGCGCCACTTGGGTCACGTAGCCGCAGGCTTCCAGGATCATCGACAGCGTCATCGCCGCGTCGACGTTGTCGTCCACCACCAGGATCCGGGTGCCGCCGGCGGCGCCGTCCACGGTCTCCGGGGCGGTCCGCTGCGGCGTATCCTGGGCGCCCTCGGCCAGCGGCAGGCGCACGGTGAAGGTACTGCCGGCGTGCGGCCCGCCGCTCGCTGCCGCCACCGACCCGCCGTGCATGTCCACCAGCCGGCGCACCAGCGACAGGCCGATCCCCAGCCCGCCCTGGGCGCGTTCCAGGTGGTGCCCGACCTGGCTGAACATCTCGAACACCGAGGTGAGTTCCTCCTGGGGGATGCCGATGCCGTTGTCCGATACCGCGATCAGCGCCTCGGATCCTTCGATGCGCAGGGACAGGCCGATGCGTCCGCCGGTCGGGGTGTACTTCGCGGCGTTGTTGAGCAGGTTGGCCACTACCTGGGCGATGCGGGTAACGTCGGCCTCGACCGGCACCGCATGTGCCGGCACGTCCACCGACAGCTCGTGGCGGCCGGTCTCGATCAGCGGCAGGCTGGTCTCGACGGCGCTCGCGAGCACGCCGCGCAGGTCGGCGCGTTCCTTCTTGAGTTCCAGCTTGCCGCCGCTGATGCGGGCGATGTCGAGCAGGTCGTCGATCAGGTGCACCATGTGGCTGACCTGGCGTTCCATCATCTCGCGCACCCGCGCCACCGAGGCGGCGTTGTCGCCCTTCAGGCGCATGACCGACAGGCCGCTGCGGATCGGCGCCAGCGGGTTGCGCAGCTCGTGCGCGAGGGTGGCCAGGAATTCGGTCTTGCGCCGATCGGCCTCTTCCAGGTCGCTGGCCAGCTTGCGCAGGGTTTCCTCGGACTGCTTGCGCGCCGTGATGTCGCTGAACAGCAGGGCCACTCGCCTGCTTCCTTCTCCGCCGATACGGGTGGCGTAGACGTCGAACCAGCGGCCCATCGCAGGGGCTTCGTTCTCGAAGCGCACCGGCTCGCCCGTTTGCGCGACCCGGCCGTAGGTCTCGAACCAGAACGCGTCGAGGGTCGGGATCATCTCGCGCGCCGTCCTGCCCACCGCGTCGTGCAGGCCGGTATGGGCCTCGAACATCGGATTCATCTCGAGGAAGCGGTAGTCGACCGGCCGGTCCTGCGCGTCGAAGATCATCTCGAAGATGCAGAAGCCCTGGTCGACCGATTCGAACAGGGTGCGGTAGCGCTCCTCGCTGGCGCGCAGCTTCTCGGCGGCGCGCCGGCTTTCGGTGGTGTCGACCACGATCGCCACCAGGCCCTGGAATTCGCCGTTCGGGCCGCGCAGCGCGTTGACGCTGCTGGTGGCCGGCATCACGCTGCCGTCGCGGCGCAGGTATTCCTTCTCGACGACGACACCGGCCTCCCCCGCCCCCAGGCGTTGCACCGCCTCCAGCGTCACCGGCACCGAATCGGGTGCGGTGACGTCGAGCACGCTGGCGCCCAGCAGTTCCGATTCAAGGCGCTGCACCATCTCGCAGTACTTCTGGTTGACCAGGGTGATGCGGCCCTCGTGGTCCAGTTGCACCACGCCGGTAGCGGCCTGGCTGACGATCTTCTGGAAGCGTTCGCGGCTTTCGTACAGCTCGATCTCGGCGAGCTTGCGGTCGGTGACGTCGATGCCGTGCACCAGGATGCCCGTCACCCGGCCGGCGGGGTCGCGCAGCGGCATGTAGACCTGGTCGACGAAGCGGCGCTCCAGCGGCGCATCCGGGCGGCGCTGCAGCATCACCGGCACGTCGTTGCCGAATACCGGTTCGCCGCTTCGGTACACCCCGTCCAGCAGTTCGAGGAAACCCTGGCCGGCGATTTCGGGCAGCGCCTCGCGCAGCGGCACGCCGATGTTGGAGCGGCCGCCGACCAGCTGCAGGTAACGCTCGTTTTCCAGCTCGAACACGTGATTCGGGCCGGTGAACACGCACATGAAGGCCGGCGCCTGGCGGAACACGTCTTCCATGCGCTGCTTGGCGCCGCGCAGCTGGGCCAGCAGGCCTTCACGCTCGGCCTCGGCGCGCACCTGGCCGGTGATGTCGCGCGAGTTCGCCAGCAGGCCGTCGTGGCCGACCCGGCTGACCGTGACCTCCCACCATTTGACGGTGCCGCCAGCGGTCGGGCAGGGTGCGCGCAGGCGGCCGACGCCGGTGCTGCGCGCCGCCGCCATCGCGGCTTCGACCTCGGCACGGCTCGCCTCAGGCCACAACGTGGACCAGGGCTGGCCGCGTACCGCCTCGATACCGTCGAGTTCGAGGGCGCGCAGGCCGTTGCTGTTCATCGCGACGATATGGCCGCTCCCATCGAGCAACTTGACGCAGTCGGGACTGGCTTCGAAGAGCTGGTGGCCTAGGGTGGTCGGGTCGAGCGCCTGCAAGGCGGCGCGGCTTTCCTGCATAGTAGGATCCTTGTTGGGTCCTCGGCAGTATATCTGCATGCTCCTGGCATCGTCGATAAATTCGGCAAATTTGTCACACAACTGTTATCGAATGGTCACAAGGAAGTCATCTTCGCTCCCTACCATGCACGGACTTTTCCTAACAACCAACAGGATTACCCGTGAACAAGCCGACCGACCTCGCCCGCATCCCTGTCGACCATGACGACATCGATACGAACGTTTCGTCGAACGAACACTTCAGCACCGTCCTCGAAGCCCGCCTGAGCCGCCGCAGCCTGCTGCGCGGCGGCGCCGCGACGGCTGCCTCCGCCCTGCTGGGCGCCATCGGCCTGAGCGGTTGCGGCGGTTCGGACAACGACATCGTCACCGCCCCCACGCCGCCAACGGGCAGCACCCCGCCGCCGCAGACCGAAAAACTGCTCGGCTTCGGCGCAGTGTCCAAGAGCCTGGCCGACACGGTCGTCGTGCCGGCCGGCTACACCGCCAGCGTCCTGTATGCGCTGGGCGATCCGCTGACCGCGAACACCGCCGCCTACAAGAACGACGGCAGCGACGCCGACTTCGAGAACCGCGCCGGCGACCACCACGACGGCATGGAATTCTTCCCGCTCTCCGGCACCGGCACCGCGTCGACCAGCGTCAACGACCGCGGCCTGCTGGCGATGAACCACGAAGCCACCACCGACGAAAAGCTGTCCTCGTTCTTCGTGCACGCGAACGGCGGCACCATGACCCTGCCGCGCCCGGCGGCGGAAGTAGACAAGGAAATGGCGCTGCACGGCCTGTCCGTGGTCGAAGTGCGCCAGAGCGGCGGCAAGTGGGCCTACCAGAAGGATTCGTCGTTCAACCGCCGCGTGCACCAGCAGACCGACGTCGAGATCTCGGGCCCGGTGCGCGGCAACGCGCTGGTGGTCACCAAGTACTCGACCAACGGCACCAGGATCCGCGGCACCCTGAACAACTGCGGCACCGGCAAGACCCCGTGGAACACCTACCTGTCGGGCGAAGAGAACTGGTCCGGCTACTTCACCCGCAGCGCTACCGACGATACTGCGCGCGGCGACAAGAGCGTGGCTTCGCTCAACCGCTATGGCCGCAGCCAGGGCGCGGCGTCGCGCCACGGCTGGGAAACCGGCGGCAGCGACGACAAGTACCAGCGCTGGGACATCAGCAGGAAGGGCGCGTCGCTCGACGGCAGCGACGACTACCGCAACGAGATGAACGGCATGGGCTACATCGTCGAGATGGATGCCTACGACAAGACCAAATCCATCAAGAAGCGCACCGCGCTGGGCCGCTTCGCCCACGAAAGCGCCGTCTTCGGCAAGCCGGTCGTCGGTCAGCCGCTGGCCGTGTACATGGGCGACGATTCGCGCAACGAATACATCTTCAAGTTCGTCTCGAATGCCGTGTGGGCCGTCGCCGACGCGACGCCGCTTGACCGCATCGCCACCGGCGACAAGTACCTCGACAGCGGCAAGCTGTACGTGGCGAAATTCTCCGCCGACGGCAGCGGCCAGTGGATCGAACTCTCGATCGGCAATCCGGCGATCGCCTCCTACGCCGGCTACAAGTTCGCCGACCAGGCCGACGTGCTGGTGAATGCTCGATTAGCCGGCGACGCCGTGGGCGCGACCAAGATGGACCGCCCGGAATGGTGCTCGGTGCACCCCGGCACCGGCGAGATCTACTTCACGCTGACCAACAACAGCAACCGCCGCGTCGAGCCGAGCGGCTCGAGCCAGGCCGCGCCGGACGCCGCCAACCCGCGCGTCTACACCGACATGAAGGGCAGCACCGCGCAGCAGGGCAACCCGAACGGCCACATCATCCGCGTCAAGGAAGGCAGCGCCGGCTCCACCGCAACCGGCTTCACCTGGGACGTCTACCTGTTCGGCGCCGAGTCCGGCGCCCCGGCGGGAACCGTGAACCTGTCGGGCCTCACCGCCGACCAGGATTTCTCGAGCCCGGACGGCCTGGCCTTCAGCGCCTCCACCGGCATCTGCTGGATCCAGACCGACGACGGCGCCTACACCGACGTCACCAACTGCATGATGCTGGCCGGCGTGCCGGGACGCGTGGGCGACGGCAAGAAGCTCACCCTGAACTACCCGCGCGCCAACGGCAGCACCCTGAGCGTGGACACCTACGTCGGCCTGAACGCGACCCAGGATACGCTCAAGCGCTTCCTGGTGGGCCCGGTCGGTTCCGAGATCACCGGCATCGCCGAGACGCCGGACGGCAAGGCGCTGTTCGTGAACATCCAGCACCCGGGCGAGAACACCGCCTCCGCCAACATCGCCGACCCGGCCAAGTACACCAGCCAGTGGCCGGCGAACGCCGGCTACGGCGCCGGCAAGCGCCCGCGCTCGGCCACCATCGTGATCACCAAGAACGACGGCGGCCGCATCGGCACCTGAGCCTGAAGCGGCACTGACAGAATCTCCATCCTTTGGGGCTGGACGTCCACACGTCCAGCCCTTTTTTTCGTCCATCGCAAAGAGTATTGATGCGAGGCATGCCAGCATCGTGGATGCGCCCTTCAACGCCGCAGGAGCACGCCATGCCGACCGTCACGCTGTCCACCTATCTCCGCATCACGCGCGCCAGCGCCCTGTCCGATATCCTCATCGTGGCGCCCTTCGCCACGCCCTGGACCTTCCAGCTGCTGTACCCGCAGCTGGGCAAACTCAATCTCTGGCTGGGCGGTGCGGCGCTGCCGCCCTTCGCCCAGCTCCACATCATGATTACCTGCCTGATGGGCAGCCTGGTGCTGCTGTGGTCGGTGCGGCGCCTGCTGGAACCGAGCCTGGCGCTGGGACGCTACGACGGCGCCGGGCGCTTCCTGTTCGCGACCTGGATGCTGTGGGCGCTGGCCCAGGGCGGTCTGCCGCTGGTCTGGCTGTTCCTGATGCCGGAACTGCTGTGGGGCGTGGCGCAATGGTGGCCGGTGGCGCCGGCGCGCACGGCCCAGCGCAGCAACGGGCCGTGCCTGAAACTCGTGCATGCGTCCTAAGGCAGCGGCAGCAGCACCGCGCGCGCGGCCTTCACCAGCGCCGCCCCCATGCGTTCGAGCCGGGGCGGCTGGATGCGCCAGGCGTGCCAGTAGAGCGGCACGTCCACGTGCAGCGCGGGCGCCAGGTCCACCAGGCTGCCGTCCTCCAGCATCGCGCCGCACTGCTCCAGCGGCAGCATGCCGTAGCCCATGCCGACCCGGATCGCCGTCACGAAGGGGTCGCTGGCCGGCACGTAGTGGAACGGGTAGGAACCCTCGGGCAGGCCGAAGTGCTTCAGCAGGAAGGCCGACTGCAGCGAGTCCTTGCGGTCGAAGACCACCACCGGCGCGCGGCGCGCGGTCTCGCGGTTGAAGCCGTCGGCGAACCACTGCCGGGCGAAGGTGTTCGACGCGACCATCCGGTAGCGCATCTGGCCCAGCGGGCTCACGCTGCAGCCGTGCATCGGCATCGCCTCGCCCGATATGCAAGCCACCACGCGGCCCTGCTCCAGCAGCGCGAAGGTATGGCCCTGGTTGTCGAGCACGAATTCCACCAGCAGTTCTTCCTGCGCGAGGATGGGCGCCAGCACCGGCAGCAGCCAGGTCGCCAGGGTGTCGTTGTTGACCGCGATCGCTACCCGGGCCGGGCCGTCGTCCATGCCCATCTCGGCCAGGAACTCGGATTCCAGCAGGGTCGAGCGGCGCAGGTACTGCAGCAGGCGCGTGCCCGGCCCGGTCGGCCGGCAGGGGCGGCTGCGCACCAGCAGCGGCGTGCCGAAGTCCTGCTCCAGCGCCGAGATGCGCTGCGAGACGGCCGAGGGGCTGAGCGACAGCTGGGCGGCCGCCGCTTCCAGGCTGCCGCTGTCGACGGCGGCGATGAAGGCCGCGCTGCGGCGGGGATCGATCTGCATGGATCAGTTTTGCTTAACTAAGTTTAGAAATCATGAATATATTTGAATTTTGCTGTGCGGTAAGCAAACATGGCGGTTTTCGTCGAGGTGCATCATGTTTTCCCAACAGGTTTTCCTGCAGGGGCTGGGTTTGGGAGCCAGCCTGATCATGGCCATCGGTGCGCAGAACGCGCACGTGATCCGTACCGGCGTGCGCGGCCAGCACGTGCTGGCGACGGTCGCCGCCTGTATCGCGGTCGACGTGCTGCTGATCGGGCTCGGCATCGCGGGCCTGGGCGCGCTGGTGGAAGCCTCACCGACCTTGATGGCGGTGGCGCGCTACGGCGGCGCCGCCTTCCTGGTCTGGTATGGCTGGCGCTGCTGGAAGAGCAGCCTGCGCGGCGCGAATTTACTCGATTCGTCGCTCGCGGCGTCGCCGGACGAGAAGGCGCAGACCCTGGGCCGCGCCCTGGCCACCGTGCTGGCGCTGTCGCTGCTCAACCCGCACGTCTACCTCGATACCGTGGTGCTGCTGGGTGCGGTCGGCAGCAGCCTGGCCGGCGAGGCGCGCCTGTCCTTTGCCCTCGGGGCGATGACGGCCTCGGTGTTGTGGTTCTCGGCGCTCGGCCTGGGCGCCCGGCGCTTCGCGACGGTGCTGGGCCGTCCGGCGGTGTGGCGCGCGATCGAAGCGGCCACCGGCACGCTGATGCTGGTGCTGGCGTACCTGCTGATACGTGGCGCATAAGCGCGCGGCTCTCGCTATACTCATGATGTCACCTTGACGGAGCCGCAACCATGAGCCACGACCTGCTGTCGAAGCTGGACATCCGCTACCCCATCATCCAGGCCCCCATGGCGGGCGTTTCCACCCCGGCGCTGGCCGCCGCCGTCTCGGAAGCGGGCGGACTCGGCTCGATCGCCCTGGGCACCTCGACCGTGCCAGCGGCGCGCGCCGCCATCGCGGCGGTGCGCGAGAAGACCAGCCGTCCCTTCAACGCCAACGTGTTCACCCATGCGCCGGCCCAGGCCGACCCGGCGCGCGAAGCCGCCTGGCTGGCCTGGCTGCGTCCGCACTTCGAGCAGTTCGGCGCCGAGCCTCCCGCCGCGCTGTCGGAAATCTACCGCAGCTTCCTGGCGGACGAGGCGATGCTCGAGCTGATGCTGGAAACGCGCCCGGCCGTGGTCAGCTTCCATTTCGGCCTGCCGCCGCAGGACTGGATCGACGCCCTGAAGGCCGCCGGCATCGTCCTGCTCACCACCGCGACTTCGCTGGACGAGGCGCTGCGGATCGAGGCGGCCGGCATCGACGTGATCGTCGCCCAGGGCATCGAAGCGGGCGGACACCGCGGCATCTTCGATCCTTCCGCACCCGACCCGGCCTTGCCCACCTTCGAGCTGCTGGAACAGTTGCGCGACAAGCTCGCGCTGCCGCTGGTCGCGGCCGGCGGCATCATGGACGGCAAACAGATCCGCACCGCCTTCTATCACGGCGCCAGCGCGGTCCAGATGGGCAGCGCCTTCATCGCCTGTCCCGAGTCCTCGGCCCCGCCGCACCACCGCGCGCTGATCGCGCAGGGCGGCGAACTGCAGACCGAACTCACGGCCGTGATCTCCGGACGGCCGGCGCGCGGCATCGTCAACCGCCTGTTCCTCGAGGTCGGGGCCGACGGCCATCCGCCGCTGCCGGACTACCCGATCACCTACGACGCCGCCAAGGCCCTGCATGCGGCGGCATCCAGCAAGGGCAGCCAGGATTACTCGGTCAACTGGGGCGGCACCAACTTCGCCCAGGCGCGCGCCATGCCGGCGGGCGAACTGGTGGCCGCCTTGGCGGCGGAAATGGACGAGGAAGCCTAGGCGTCGCGCGCCAGCGGGCGGCAGCGTTCTTCGACCAGGGCATGCAACAGCTTCACCGCGGGCGAGAACTGCCTGCGGTGCGGGCAGACCAGGTTCAATGGGATGGGCTCGCCCGGCAGCTCCGGCAGCAGCACTTCCAGCCGGCCCTGCGCCACGTCCTGGCTGACGTCGAGCCAGGATTTGTAGGCGATGCCCTCGCCGGCCAGCGCCCAGCGCCGCACCACCTCGGCATCGTCGCTCACCAGTCGCCCCGACACCTGCACCAGCCGCGCGCCCGCAGCCAGCGGGAAGGACCAGCGGTCGTAGGTGCGGCCGCGCAGCCGGTATTGCAGGCAGTTGTGATCGGCCAGCGCGTCGAGCGAGCCCGGGCGCCCGTACTGGGCGAGGTAGGCGGGCGAGGCCACCAGCACGCGGCGGTTATGGGGCGCGACCGGCAGGGCGACATAACTCGCGTCGTCGATCTGCCCGTAGCGCAGGGCGATGTCGACCGGGTCGCGGAACACGTCCGCCACCTGGTCCGACACCAGGAGCTGGATGTCGAGCCCCGGATGGGCGCGGCGAAATTCCGAGATCCAGGGCAGCAGCAGGTTGCGCCCGAAGTCCGAGGGGGCCGCGATCTGCAGGGTGCCGGTCAGGCAGTTGGCGTCGCCGCGGATGCCGTCGTAACCCTCGCGCAGCGCATCCAGCGCGTCCTGCGCGAAGGGCAAGTAGCGCTTGCCTTCCTCGGTCAGGCGTAGACTGCGGGTGGAGCGCGCGAACAGTCGGATGTCGAGCTCGCGCTCCAGGCGCCCGATCGCCGCGCTGGCCTGCCCGGGCAGCAGATTGACTTCGCGCGCGGCCTTCGAAAAGCTGCCCAGGGCAGCGGTACGGACGAACAGCGCCAGGTCATCCAGCCTGATCATTTTCTCTCCAGCTGTGAAAGTGAAATCGCTCCAGCCGGGTTTTTCATCCCTGGCCTGCTACATAGAATCGTCATTGACCTTGAAACTTACCGGAGATTCAACATGAAAGCAGTAGTGTATACCCAGCATGGCTTGCCCATCAGCGACCCCCAGTCCCTGCAGGAGATCGAGCTGCCGATGCCGCTGGCCGGTCCGCACGACCTGCTGGTGGAAGTGCGCGCCGTCTCCGTCAATCCGGTCGATACCAAGATCCGCTTGGGCAGCCCGGTCACCGAACCGCGCGTGCTGGGCTGGGACGCGAGCGGCATCGTGCGCGGCGTCGGCAGCGCCGTCACCCTGTTCAAGGAAGGCGACGAAGTCTTCTACGCCGGTTCGCTGCTGCGTCCGGGCTCGAACAGCCAGTTCCAGGCGGTGGACGAGCGCATCGTCGGCCGCAAGCCGGCAACGCTCGATTTCGCCCAGTCGGCCGCCCTGCCCCTGACCGCGATCACGGCCTGGGAGCTGCTGTTCGACCGCCTGCGCATCGCCGAGGGCGGTGGCGGCGGGAAGTCGCTGCTGGTGATCGGCGCGGCCGGCGGAGTCGGCTCGATCCTGTTACAGTTGGCACGCAAGCTCACCGGGCTCACCGTGATCGGCACCGCCTCGCGCGAGGAAACCCGCAACTGGGTGCGCGAGCTCGGCGCCCACCACGTCATCGACCACGCGCAGCCGCTGCGTCCGCAGCTCGAAGCGCTGGGCTTCCCGGCCGCGGACATCGTGATCAGCCTGACGCACACCGACAAGCACTATCCCGCCATCGTCGACGTGCTGGCGCCGCAGGGGCAGTTCGCACTGATCGACGACCCGGCCAGCCTGGACGCCGTGCCGCTCAAGCGCAAGTCGATTTCGCTGCACTGGGAGCTGATGTTCACGCGCTCGATGTTCGAGACGGACGACATGGTCAAGCAGCACAAGCTCTTGAACCTGGTCGCGCAGATGGTCGACGACGGCAGCCTGCGCACCACGCTCGGCGAGCATTACGGCAGCATCTCTGCGGAGAACCTGCGCCGCGCGCATGCCCTGATCGAGAGCGGCCGCGCGGTCGGCAAGATCGTGCTCGAACATTTTCAAGTCAATGTAACAAGCTAAGGAAACGAACAAGATGGATATTCTCGCAAGCGCCCGCAAGCGCCACACCGCCAAGGCCTACGACAGCGAACGCCGCGTCCCCGAAGAACTCATGCAGCAGGTCTACAGCCTGCTGCGCCACAGCCCTTCGTCGGTGAACTCGCAGCCCTGGCACTTCATCGTCGCCAACACCCCCGAGGGCAAGGCGCGCGTGGCCAAGGCGGCGCAGGGCGGCTATGGCTACAACGCGGCGAAGATCCTCGATGCCTCGCACGTGATCGTGTTCTGTTCGCGCATCGACATGGACGACGCCCACCTGGAGCGCCTGCTGGCGCAGGAAGCGCGCGACGGGCGCTTCCGCGACGATGCGGCGCGTGCGGGCCAGGACGCCGGCCGGCGCGGCTACGTGCGCACCCACCGCTACACCACGCGTGACCTGCCGCAATGGCTGGAAAAGCAGGTCTACCTGGCGCTGGGCACCGCCCTGCTGGGCGCGGCCTCGCTCGGCATCGACGCCACGCCGATGGAAGGTTTCGACCAGAAGATCCTGGACGAGGAATTCGGCCTGCACGAGCAGGGCCTGGCCAGCGTGGTGCTGGCCAGCTTCGGCTACAGCTCGGACGCGGACTTCAATGCCGGCCTGCCGAAGTCGCGCCTGCCGGAAGAGCTGACCTTCACTTTCGTCTGATGTCCGCCCGCGCCGCCACGCCTTGCGATGCCGGCGGCCCGTAGTGGTAATCGGCGGGATCTTGCGGCGCAACCGGGCAACGCTGCGCCGCCAGCACCGCGCGCCGGTAGGCCTCCAGCGGCGCCATCCCGAGCCGCGCGCGGCGCGCCTCGACCTGCGCCCGGTCGTCCATGCGGTCGAACGCCAGGGCGCAGTAAATCCCGGTCGGGGCTGACAGCTGCGTCCCGTAATGCTGCGGGCGCTTCTCCATGACCGCGATGCGGTCGTACAGGTAGGCGAAGGACTCGTCCAGGCCGTCACCGCCCGCGCCGGCGGCCTGCTCGACCAGGGCCAGCGCCTGCTTCTGGAAAACCAGGTCGCGTTCCGCCTGCTGCACCACCAGCCAGGCATCCTTGACTGCCCCTGCGCCATGCGTGGCCGCCGATGGCCAGCCACAGCGCGCCATCAGGGCCTTCAGGCGTTCCTTGTTGGTGCGGTCGACCAGCTCGACGTGCTGCAAAAGTTTCTGCTGAACGGGGCTCTCGGGATCGAGGTAGTCGATGCGCTTGCGCAGCGCCTGGCCGGCCTCTTTCATGACCGCGAGTTCGCCGGCCAGCCCGTTGCAGGATTCGTCGGCCAGGGCGGACAGCGGCAAGGCCAGGCAGGCGGCGAGCAGGGTGGCAGTCAGGCGCATCGTGTTCTCCAATTCATCGTGAAACCAGTGTAGCGGGACGCTCCGCTAGCGTCCATGCGAGGCGCATGGCAAGGTTTTTTCCATGTAGACCGATTCCAGCTGGATGCCGCTGCGGTGCGGGTAGATCTCGCGCCGCAGCGCCACGTAGCCGGCACGCTCGTAGACCGGCACCGCATTCAGCGAGGACGACAGGAACAGCCGGCGCAGGCCGTGCGCCATCGCCATTGCATCGAGCGCCGCCAGCAGGCGCCTGGCGATGCCGCGTCCCTGCTGCACCGGGTCGACGAAGGCCGCATCGAGCTCGCCCGTTTCCAGGCTGAGGATGGCGTAACCCAGGACTTGCCCATCTTCTTCTTCCAGCAGTGCCCCACCGGCTTCCAGCAGGGCTTGCAGCTTGGGCGGCGGCGGCGCGGCGCACCAGGCCTCGATGATGTCGCCCGGATAATGGTCCGCGCAGGTGGCGCGGATCGCGCGGGTGCGCAGTTCCCACAGGGCATGGAGGTCGGCCGGTCCGGCCCGTCGCTGATTCGGCATGTTCGTCAGCTTATCCCGCAGCCGTGCGCTCGTCCAGGTGCCGGGGCAGGATAATGCCCACAGCCGATCCGAGGGGACAAGCATGCTGCGACGACGCTTCCTGGCAATATCTGCCTGCTGGCCAGCGGCCGCCTGGCTGCGGCCGAGCGCGACCTGTGGCAGCGCCTGCAGGAAGGCGGCTACGTGCTGCTGATCCGCCATGCCGCCACCCATCCCGGCATTGGCGATCCGCCCGGCTTCCGGCTGGCCGTGTGCAGCACCCAGCGCAACCTGTCGAACCAGAGCAGGCGCGACGCACGCGCGCTCGGCGTCGCCTTCCGCGAACGCGGCATTCCGCTCGGGCCGGTGCTGTCGAGCCGCTGGTGCCGCTGCCTCGACACCGCCCGCCTGGCCTTCGGCCGGGTGGAAGAAGCGCCGATGCTCGATTCCCTGTTCCGCGACAGCGAGGCCGCGGCACGCGCCAAGACCCGCGAAGTGCTGGACCGGGCCGCCGCATGGCGTGGAAACAAGGCCAACCTGGTGCTGGTCACGCACGACGTCAACATCCGCGCCCTGGCGAACGAATATGTGGCGCAGGGTGAAATCGTGGTGACGCGGCCGGGACCGGAGCGGCTGGAAGTGCTTGGAAGGCTGAATGCACAAGATTTGGGCGTACAATAATGTGCCTTTTCCTTGACGGGAGAATGTCCATGAAACGCTGGTTTTTACTCGCTGCACTGGTCGCCACCACCGCTTCCGCCCACCATGGCTGGAGCGAATACAATGCCGACAAGCCGCTGACGCTGTCCGGCACCATCGAGGAGTCCGGGTACATGCAGCCGCACGGCTTCGTGCGCCTCAAGACCGCCGACAAGACCTGGCTGGTGGTGCTGGCGCCGCCGGGACGCATGGAAAACCGCGGCCTGCCGAAGGAAAACCTGGCAGTGGGCGGCCAAGCCACGGTTGTTGGTTATCCACACCGCAGCAATGCCGGCGAGCTGCGCGCCGAACGCATCACCATCAAGGACAAGACCACGGAGCTGCGCTGATGCCCTTGCAGGATGCGGCGAGCTTCGCCGCGTCCTTGCCGCTGGCGCAGGCCCTGCGCGAAGGCGCCTGGCTGTACCCGGCCGTCGAGACGCTTCACATTATCGGTTTCACGGTGCTGGTGGGCGCGGTGGCGATGTTCGACCTGCGCGTGCTCGGCTTCGGCCGCCAGCTGCCGGTGAAGGCGCTGGCGCGCCACCTGCTGCCCTGGTCGGCCGGCAGCATGCTGCTGGTGGTTCCCACCGGCCTGCTGCTGTTCGTGGCCGATCCGCTGGCGCTGCTGGCCAACCGCGTGTTCCTGCTCAAGCTCGGCCTGATGGTGCTGGCCGGCCTGAATGCGCTCGCCTTCCACGCCGGGCCTTACCGCCGGGCCGAGGCCTGGCCGGAGCGGGCGCCGCCCCGGGCCATGCTGCATGCCCTGCTCTCCCTGGGCCTGTGGTTCGGCGTGATCGCCTGCGGACGGCTGCTGGCCTATTTCTAGCGCTTGCACTATGCTGGACGGATCATGTGCGTCAACTACCATACCCCCACCCGTGAACAGTTCGGCACGCTCGGCGCCTTCAGCGAGCTGCCGGCCGACTGGCGCTGGCCCGACGAAGTCTGGAAGGACTACAGCGCGCCGATCGTGCGCCGCGGCCGCGACGGCAGCCCTGAAGTCTGCCTGGCCAGCTACGGCATGGTGCCGCGCCGTCACATCCCGCCTGGGGTGAAACCCTTCGACACCATGAACGCGCGCGCCGAATCGCTGGGCGAGCGGCGTTCCTTCGCCCCCGCCTGGCGCCGCCTGCAGCTGTGCGCGGTGCCGATGAGCTGGTTCTACGAGCCCTGCTACGAAAGCGGCCGCGCGCTGCGCCATGCGATCGGCATGCACGACGACAGCCCCTTCCTCGTTGCCGGCCTGTGGCGCGAATGGACCGAGGCCGACGGCCGGGTCGAGTCCTCGTTCACGCAGATCACGATCAACGCCGACGATCACCCCTTGATGTCGCGCATGCACAAGCCCGGCGACGAGAAGCGCTCGCTGGTGGTGCTCAGGCCGGAAGAACTCGAGGACTGGCTGGCCTGCCGCGACGTGGAGACGGCGCGCAGTTTTCTCCGCCACTATCCGGCGGCGCGCATGAAGACCTGGGCGGCGCCGCAGACGGTCAAGAAAACGCCGGAGCCGTCGCCGAACCTGTCGCTGTTCTAGTAGATACTGTTATGGTCGTCAAGCGGTGTGCAAGGCCGGATTGAACTTTTCGCC
>JAEAMF010000609.1_pt1 | contig 40003 bp, 32 predicted proteins | sample 8958721 | NCBI WGS metagenome assembly JAEAMF01 (sample SAMN16933255, study PRJNA681124) | bioreactor sludge metagenome | isolation source: anaerobic bioreactor treating anionic surfactant - SDBS | place: India: Bengaluru | collected 2019-02-28 | reverse complement strand
GGATGACTCTCAGGGTCAGGTTCGCGCAGATGCCGGCCAGGAGGTCGTCCACCATTATCCCCCAGCCGCCCGGGAGCTTCTGCGACTTGTCGATGAACGGCAGTTTGACGATGTCGAAGAACCGCCAGATGAAGAACCCGACCGCCAACCCGACCACCGAGACCGGGTTCAAGAAAAACGTTACCAGTGTGCCGACGACCTCGTCGATGGTGACCCGGTGCGGGTCCTTGCCCCACTCCTTCTCGAGGTCGGTGGCAATCGGCACGCCCAGGAAGAACAGCGCGACCGCCGCCAGGCCGTGCCAGAGCGGCAGCGGCGCGAGGAAGTACGCGCCGGCCGCGACGAAGACGCTGGTGAAGGTCGCGGGCGCTATCGGGAAGTAGCCGGTGAAAAAGAAGCTGCCGACGAGCTTCTTCAGAAACGGCTGCCGGCCGGACTGCGCGGTTGTCATACCGCCTCAGCCGGCCGGCAACTCAGATGGCATCAGCGCCGCTTGGCCGGGAACCGTTTCTCCCACTCGACGACCGAGTTCGCGACGACGAATATCGACGAGTAGGTGCCGAACACCATGCCGACAAGCATGATGGCGGCGAAGTCCTTGATGCTCGCCGCGCCCAGCAGCAGCAGGGCAATCAGCACGAAGAACACCGACAGACCGGTGATGACCGTCCGGCTCAGCGTCTCGTTCAGCGCCCGGTTGACGATCTCGTAGAAGCTCTCCTTGCGGATCTTACGCACGTCCTCGCGGATCCGGTCCGACACGACAATTGAGTCGTTGACCGCGTAGCCGATGACCGTCAGCAGCGCCGCGATCACCGTCATCGTTATTTCCATCTGGAGCAGCGCAATGAAGCCGAGTTCGAGCACGGTCACGAAGACCAGCGAAGCGACGGCCGCGACCCCGAACCGCAGGTCGAACCGGAAACTGACGTAGATAAGGATACCGACGAGGCCGATGGCAACCGCCAGCAGCACCTTGCCCTGCAGCTCGTGCGACACCTGCGGGCCGACCGTCTCCTCGCGCAGGATTTCGAACTGCTTTCCCGGGAAGGCGCGCGCCAGCTCGGGCGTCAGCCGGGTGGTGAAACCCTCCTGGCCGCTCTTGACCTCTTTGGCGCCGATTCTTATCAGGAAGTCGCCGTGCTCGTCCTGCTGGATGGCCGCCCCGCCTTCGCCGATACCGGTCAGTACCGACCGCATCTGGTCGATGCTCACCGGTTCGCTGAAGTGGATCTGCACCATGCTGCCGCCGGTGAAGTCGACACCGTAGTTCAGGCCGCGCACCACGAAGCCGATGACCGCGACCGCCACCAGCGCCGCCGAAACCCCGAAGAACAGCCAGCGTTTGCCCGCGAAGTCAAAATGAGTCTCTGGAATCAGTCTCATGTTACACCCTCAGCTTCCTGACCTGGAACCGTGACAGCCACCAGTCGAAAATCCAGCGCGTCACGAATACCGCGGTGATGACGTTGATCACCAGGCCGACCGTCAGCGTAATCGCGAACCCCCGGATCGGCCCGGTGCCGACGAAGTAGAGCGCGATCGCGGTGATAATCGTGGTGGCGTTGGAGTCGATGATCGTCACCAGCGCCCGGGCGTAGCCGGTGTCCACCGCCGCCAGGTTGGTCTTGCCCGAGCGCATCTCCTCGCGGATGCGCTCGAACACCAGCACGTTGGCGTCGACCGCCATGCCGATGGTCAGCGCGATGCCGGCCAGGCCGGGCAGGGTCAGCGTCGCCCGCAGGCCCGCGAGCACCGCCACCAGGAAAAAAATGTTGAGGGCAAGCGCGAAGTCGGCCAGCACGCCGCCGACCGCGTAGTAGATAACCATGAACACGACCACCGCCAGCGCGCCGATCAGGCTGGCGAGGATGCCGCGGTTGATCGCGTCCCGGCCCAGCGAGGCGCCGACCGACCGCTCCTCGACGATGTTGACCGGCGCCGGCAGCGCACCCGAGCGCAGCACGATGGACAGGTCGCGCGACTCGTCCGGGTTGACATCGTTAGTGGTGATCATCGCGTTACCGTCCGGTATCCGCGACTGGATGACCGGCGCGGACTTGACCACCTTGTCAAGCACGATGGCCAAGCGCCGTCCGATGTTGCGGCCGGTCACCTGGGCGAATGTCCCGGCGTCCTTGCGCGCCAGCTTCAGGCTGACGATCCAAGTGTTGGACAACCCCGGCTCCGAACCCTGGTACGGCGCGGGCCGGGCATCCTTGATTGCCGAGCCATACATCTCCGGCTCGGCCTTGAGCAGGTACAGCCGCCGTACCGCCCGGCCTTCGTACACTTCGGCCGGGCCGAACAGCAACTCCTGTCCCGCCGGCCAGAACGGCCGGGACTGCTCGAGCAGCGCCTTGAACTCCGGGTAGTCGGTCTCGTCGACCCCGAAGTCGCCGCCGATCGTCTGGATGTAGCTGGTGAATGTGCCCTTGTCCTCGGTTCCGCCCAGCTCCTTGGTCCAGCTGTCGCCAGCCGCGGTGTCGGCCAGCGCCGGCGCCTTGGTCGAATCGGCCGGCCCGGTGCTGTCGGCCGCCGGGCCGGAGTCGGCCGGAGCCTTGCCCGCCAGCTTGTCCTCGATTGTCTTCATCGCGTCGTAGGCCGCCCGTTCCTCGGCCACGAGCTGGAACGAGAGCTGCGCGGTCTGGCCGATGAGCGTCTTGGCCCGGTCCCGGTCCACGCCCGGCAACTGGACCATGATGCGGTCCTGGCCGGCCTTCTGGATGATGGGCTCGAGCACGCCGAACTGGTCGATACGGTTGCGGATGACCTCGAGCGCGCGGTCGCCCGCGTCCTTGGCCTCTTCGGCGGTCAGCTTGGACTTGTCGACTTCGAGCATCAGGTGCATGCCGCCCACCAGGTCCAGTCCCAGGTGCAGCGACCGCTTGTGGATGCCGGCCTTGCGCTTGCCGAACTGGCCGATCTCGGCCTCCACCCGCAGGCTGTCGTCCCGGGTGGTCGCGGCCGCGAGCTTCTCGGCAAGGACCTTCTCCTGCTTCGGCACCTGGAAATAGAGCTGGTACGTCGGATACAGGGACCATATCCCCAGGGCAATCACGACGAGCAGCGCGCCGAACTTGATCCTGGCGTATTTCAAGAGTTGACCTCCAAAATGCTTTTCATCTCTGCCACCGCCGCCGCCAGCCCGGTCATCACCGCGCGGGCGACGATGGCGAAACCGATGCTGTAGCCGGCGGCGAAGCCGGCCTCGGCGATCGGCACCACGTTCAGGTATCCGAGCCCGTGGCCGACGTGCACCGCCAGCCCCTGGTTGCGGGCGAGGTCACCGGCGCCGGCCAGTTCGGCCAGCAGTTCCGGCGACTTGCGCCAGCCCCGGCTGTACCGGTCGGTGTTCAGTTCCACCACCTGCGCGCCGAGCTCGGCCGCGGCTTCAATCTGTGTCTTCTCGGGCTCGACGAACGTGCTGACCCGGATGCCGGCCCCGCGCAGCCGCTTCACCGCCGGCGCGAGCGCGCGCATCCGCCTCACCACGTCCAGCCCCGACGTCGTCGTCCGCTCGGTCGAAAGCTCGGGCACGAGCGTCACCTGGTCCGGCCGGAACTTCCGGGCCAGGCGCACCATCTCGTCGGTCGCGGCCATCTCGACCACAAGTTCCGATTTGACGGTCCGGCGCAGGAGCTCCACGTCCCGCTCGTTGATGTGCCGGCGGTCCTGCCGCAGGTGGACGGTGATGCCGTCCGCCCCGCCCAGTTCGACCAGCGCCGCGGCCTGCACCGGGTCCGGAAAATCCTCGCCCCGCGCCTGCCGGAGGGTCGCGATGTGGTCGATGTTGACCGACAGATTTACCACGGTAGCGGGCATTCTAGGATATATGGACAGCACTGTCAAGGAAGCGTCCGCCGCTTGTGGCCGCAGAGCGATAGTGTCACAGGTATCTGCCACAGGGATTGTGTCAGTCCTGACGCACAACCGGCCGGGTGTCCTGGACAGCGCAGGCCCAGGCACGGGCGCAAGTTCAAGCCCAGGCTCCGGCCGAAAGCCAGAGCGTTGGTCAAGGCAACTGACCAGGAGAGTCTGCAGGCTTCAACCGAAGCCGTATCGGATTGTCCTGATTAGCACAACTGGCGCGGGCAGAATGGCATTGGTAACTGCCGGCAAATCAGCAGATTGCAGCGCAAGTCGGGGTCTGAAACACCCCACCGGGGGAGCTGCCTGCCGGTCTACCTCTCAGTTTGGGTTCGACCCTGCCTGACTGTCAGGCTGTCAGGCTTGTTGTCTAGCTGGATGTTCTTCAGGCTGTCTCGCTGGCTGCCGGCTTACTTCTGGACTTCGGTGTCAGCTTGTCTGTCAGCTAACGTGTTACTTTCCTTGTGTCGTTGGCTGTTGCGTTAGTTATCGCCGTGTTTGTATGGCAGGACGTGAAGTTGCCTGTCGCGCTGCCTGAACCGCAGCGTGCAACTCTGCGTCTACGTTGTGACTCGGCGGCAAAGGTGCTTAGCGTGCCGGCCTAGCTGTCGGCCGGGAACCCGCGCTCGGTCTGCCTGCCCGGCCCGATGGCCCCGGAGCGAAGCCGGCACGACCCCGCGAAATCCCCGGCGCGCCCGCGGCCGAACGCGGTCAGTCTCGGAGCCGCAGACCCAGGACCTGGAGGACCCGGAGCGTTGTCCATGTTTCGTAATCTGAAGCGTGTCAAAAGGCGGGCGGAGAGCCATAAACGACGAGGAGGGCTGGCAGTTGACGGCGCCAAACGGCGCAACTGGCGACTAGTCCGGGTTCTTTGCGCCCTCTGCACTCCTCGCGTTTCTGGCGGTGGAACTCCGCACACTCCGTGCCCTCGATGATTCATCTGGACAGGGCGAGACCCCGAAGCTCCGCTCGGGGCGACGGTGCGTGTCATCTGCGACATCAGTGCCATCTGCGGTTTGCCCCGGCCGGGGTCAGGTTGACATCCGGGCCGAATCTTCTACAATTCCGCAGGACAAGCCGGGATAGCTCAGTTGGTAGAGCACGTGACTGAAAATCACGGTGTCCACAGTTCAATTCTGTGTCCCGGCACCACTGTATACCCGACACTTTCGGAGGAGAATTGGCAAAAAGAACCGCGTCCGCCCAGAAGCAGGCCCGCAAGAGCGCCAAGCGCCGCCTGCTCAACAACGAGCGCAAGCTCAAGCTCAAGCAGGCCCTGAAAGACATCAAGGCGGCGAAGAAGGAAGAAGCGCAGCAGCAACTGCCCAAAGTCCAGGCCTTGATTGACAAGTCCGTGCGCTGGCGCCTGGTCCACCGCAAGGCTGCCAGCCGGCTCAAGTCGCGCATCAGCCGCGAAGTGGCCGAAGCTGAGTAGTCTTCTTCCTATACCGCCGCTGCCGTCCCTGACGGCAGCGCCGCGTTCAAGGTGACCGGCCTGCCATGAAAGTCCTCTACATCGCCACCGCCTATCCGCGTTCGGAAACCGACGTCATCACGCCCTGGCTCGTCGAGACGGTGAACCGGCTGCGCGCCGGCGGCACCGACGTCACGGTACTCACGTCGTCATACAAGGGTCTCGGCAACCAGGTCATCCTGGGCGCGCCGGTCGTCCGCTTCCGCTACTTCTTCCGCGGGTGGGAAGACCTGACCCACGACGAGACGGCGATCGACCGGGTCAAGCGCGGGCTCAAGTACAAGCTGCTCGCCCTGTTCTACCTGGCCGGCGGAACGCTGGGCACGTACCGGCTGTGCCGCAGGGAACGTTTTGACATCATCCACGTCCACTGGCCCCTGCCCCACTCGCTCTTCGGCTGGGTGGCGTCCCGGGTCTGCCGCGCGCCGGTCGTCATCAGCTTCCACGGCGCCGAAGTCCGGGCGGTAAACCGGGGCATGAAGCCGCTGCGGCCGTTCCTGCGCTGGGCCATCAAGAGCGCGGATGCGGTGACCGCCAACTCGAGCCACACCGTGCGGGCCATCCAGCAGGTGTTCGACCGGCCGGTGACCATCGTGCCCTACGGCACGACCGCCGGTCAGTTCTCGGGCGAAGCCCCGCACAACGAGGTCAGGCAGCTGCTGTTTGCCGGCCGGCTGGTGGAGCGCAAGGGCGTCCGCTACCTCATCGATGCCGCCGCCCTGCTGGCCCGCGACCTCGCGGTGCACCTGAACATCGTCGGCACCGGTCCGGAAGAACCGGCGCTGCGCGCGCGGGTCGAGCAACTGGGCATCGGCCGGCACGTCACGTTCCACGGCTTCCTGTCCTCCGAGGCGTTCGAGGCCCAGTACCGCAACTGCGACGCCTTCGTCCTGCCCGCCGTGATCGACGCCAAGGGCGACACCGAGGGCCTGGGCGTGGTACTCATCGACGCGATGAGCCATCGCCGGCCGGTGGTCGCCTCGGGTGTGGGCGGCATCGTCGACCTGGTGCTGGACGAGAAGACCGGGCTCTGCGTGCCGCCCGCTGACCCAGAGGCGCTGGCCCGGGCCCTGCGCCGGGTGCTGACCGACCCAGAACTCGCCCGCCGGTTGGGCGACGGCGGCTACGACCACATCCAGCGCAACTACTCCTGGCCGGCAATCATCCGGCGGCTCGAGGGCATCTACCAAAAGGTGCTGCCGTCCCAGTCGTGACCGACGAACCGCAGGCCCGGCCGCGTTTTGGGATTCCCCGCTGGCTCCGGCTGACCCTGGGCCTGGTGCTGGTCGCGGCGTCGCTCTACTTCCTCGGGTCCCGGCTCATCCGGGATTGGCACGAGATACCTTTCGACCGGCTGCACTTCTCGGCCGGCTGGCTGGCGCTGTCGTTTGCCGTGCTGCTCATCGTCCATTTCCCGGTGTACGGCTGGCTCTGGGCCGCGATTCTCAGGACCTTGGGCGCGCGCGTCCCGGTGCTGCGAGCCACCGCCGTCACCACCGTCTCGGCCCTCGGCAAGTACGCGCCCGGGAAGGTCTGGTTCACGCTCGGCCGGATGGCGCTGGTCCGGGACTACGGCGTGTCCGAGGCCAAGTGCCTCGTGAGCGTCGTCCTCGAGATCATCATCACCCTGCTCGGCGGCATCATCCTCCTGGGCCTGGCGGTGCTGCTGGTGCCCGCGGCCCAGGTGCCGAGGCCGGTGTTCTACCTTTTCCTGCTGACCCCGCTCTGCCTGGTGCTGCTCGTGCCCCGGGTCATGAACCGGCTGCTGGCCGTCGGCCTGCGCTGGTTCCGGCAACCGGCGTTCGAACTCCGGCTGCCGTTCGCAAGCCTGCTCGGGCTCGTGGGCATCTGCCTGCTCGACTGGCTGGTCCAGGGACTGGGCAGCTACCTGCTGCTGCGCTCCTTCTACCCGCTCTCGATATCGAGCCTGCCGACGCTCCTGGGCGGGTACGCGATATCGTGGATGGTCGGGTTCCTGGTGCTGGTCGTGCCGGCCGGGCTCGGCGTCAGGGAAAGCATCTATACCGTCGTGCTGAAGATGGCGATTCCCGGACCGCTGGCGGTAATCGCCGCGCTCGTCACCCGGGTCTGGCAGACCCTGGGCGAACTGGCTGCCGCGCTTGTCGGGCTCGTGCTGCTGCGGGCCCTGAAAAAGGAGGACTGATGGCCAAGGGTAAGAAGACGACCCCGACCGGTTCCGCCCCGTTGTCCGCGGCGACGCTGCCCTATTCGGAACGCGCGGTCAACCGGGTCATCGTTATCGTGCTGTTCCTCTTGCCTTTCGTGTTCTACTGGAAGTACGCGGGCGGCGCGCCGATGCTGTTCGGCACCGACTGGCTGGGCGCGGGCTCGTTCGCGATGCGCGAATGGATGACGCGTTTCATCACCAGCCACCACACCATCGCCTACTGGCTGCCCGACATCCTCTGCGGCCAGCCGACCGGCGCGGCCTTCTTCGCCGACCTGTTCTACCCGACCCAGCTGCTGCGCCTGCTGCTGCCGATCCAGGTCGTCTGGACCTGGACCTTCATCCTGCACATCTTCCTCGCCGGCCTGGGCACCTGGCTGTTCCTGCGCGAGCTGGGCACCAACACCGTCGCCGCCGCGCTGGGCGGAGTCGCCTACATGTTCGCCGGCAGCCTGGTGACGCTCACCTACGGCGGCCACGACGGCCGGCTCATCGGCTCGGCCCTCCTGCCCCTGGCAATGTTCTTCCTGCACCGCGGCATGACCCGCCGCCAGCTCATCTATTTCCTGCTGATGGGCCTGGTCATCGGCCTGCAGCTGCTCTCCGGCCACCTGCAGAAGGTCTACTACACCGGCCTAATCCTGCTGGCTTGGTTCCTGTTCGAGTTCTTCGGGATGCTGCGGACCGGCCGGGCGGCCGCCTTCCGGCTCGCGCTCTACTTCGTGCTCGGCGTCGGCTGCGGCGTCGCGCTGTCCGCGGTCCAGTACCTGCCGATTGCCGGCAACATGCCCTATGCCGCGCGCGGCGGCGAACGCGGGTACGAATACGCCTCGTCCTGGTCGATGCCGCTCATCGAGACGTTCGACCTGCTGACCCCCCGCTTCTCGGGCGGCCTCGAATCCTACTGGAGCAGGAACCCGTTCAAGCTGCACTCCGAATACCTGGGCATCCTGCCGCTGCTCTTCGCCGCCATCGCCATCTTCCGGCGCTGGCGCGAGCGGCGCGTCAAGTTCCTGACGCTAACCGGCATCGGCGTGCTGCTGATGGCCTGGGGCGGCAACACCCCGTTCTACTACATTCCCTACTACCTGTTCCCGGGCGTCAGCAAGTTCCGCGGCCCGGCGATGTTCTTCTTCGCCGGCGCGTTCATTCTTGCGGCCCTGGCCGGCCTGGGCATCGACTACCTGCTGCGCGGCCTCAAAGACACCGAAGTGAAGAAGACAACCCGCACCGCCTTCATCGCCGCCGGCGTGCCGGTGTTCCTGCTGCTGGTGTTTGCCGCGTTCAAGGAACCGATGCTCTCACTCCTCGGTTCGTTCACCATCCGGAACGAACAGAAACTCGGGGCCCTGGCCGCCAACTACCCCAACATGCTGACCGGCCTGCTGATAGCCGCGGCGGTTGCCGCCATCGGGCTCGGCCTCGCGTTACTGTTCCTGCGGCGCCGGGTCAAGCTGCTGCCATTTGCCGCAGTCGCGGCAGTGGTGATGGTGCTCGACACCGGCATCTCGTTCAACCTCTGGAACGAACCCAAGGGCTATATCAAGGGCGTGCCGCCGCCGGCTCAATACTTCGCGCCAGACGAGGTCGTATCCGCGCTCAAAGCAGACACGTCGCTGTACCGGGTCCTGCCGCTGAACTACGAACGCTCGGACGAAGGCGAACTGATGTACGGCGGCATCTCGAGCACCGGCGGCCAGCTGCCCAACCCGCTCCAGAGCTACCAGGACTTCATCGGCGCGGGCCAGAGCGTGCTGTTTGCGGCCGGCAACCTGATGCAGCCGGCGTTCATGAACCTTGCCAACGTCAAGTACGTCATCAGCTACACTTTGCCCGAGGATGCGTCCCGGTATGACGAACGCAACCGCCAGGCCATCGAGCAGTTGCGGGCCTACTTCAGCCAGCCGCAGTTCGCCCTCTTCTCCGCCGGCCCGAAGTACACGGTCTACCAGAACCTCGGCTGCCTGCCCCGCGCCTTTGTCGCAACCGAGTTTGCTGCGCCAAAGGACAAAGACGAGCTGCTCTCGCGGCTGGCACAGCCCGGCTTCGACCCCGGCCGGACCGTGCTGCTCTACGACAGCCCGGGCTTCGAATCGTACTTCGAGTCGTTACCTGGCGCGGCCGCGGTCGAGGAGTACGGTCCGAACCGGGTCCGGGTGAGAACCGAGGCTGCCGGTCCCGCGCTGCTCGTCCTGTCGGACAACTACCACCCGGCCTGGCAAGCGAAGGTGGACGGCCAGGCAACCCGGGTCCTGCGCGCCTACCATACCTTCCGCGCCATCCCGGTGCCGGCCGGGCAACACGAAGTGACACTCGACTACGACCCGAAGGACTACCGGCTGGGCGGGCTGTTCTCGCTGGCCGCCGCACTGTTCCTGGTCATAACAGGAGTCTTCACCATCGTTCGCAGGCGCAAGACCGGAGTCGCATCATGATAAAGTCAACCGAGCGCATCATCCCGGACCAGTGGCAAGGCTCGGTCGAAGAACAACTGCTCTACCTGCGCCACGTATTCGCCTATGAGTTCGCGCTTGCGATGGTCAAGCCGGACCGGCAGGTCCTTGAAATCGGCTCAGGAGACGGTTACGGCACCGAGATGCTCAGCCGGGCGGGCGCGACCGCCACCGGCCTGGACGTGAGCGCCGAGGCGGTCGCCCACGCGGCATCGCAGCACCGGGCGGAAAACCTGTCGTTCGTCGCATACGACGGCCGGCACATGCCCTTTGCCGACGACCGGTTCGACCTGGCGGTGTCGTTCCAGGTCATCGAGCACGTCGAGGACGTGCCGCTCTACCTTACCGAAATCCGCCGCGTGCTGGCGCCGGGCGGCACGCTGCTCGTCACCACGCCCAACCGTGTCTACCGCCTCCGGCCCGGGCAGAAACCATGGAACAGGTTCCACCTGCGTGAATACGACGCTCCAGGACTCCGCCAGATACTCAGTGCCCGTTTCTCGGACGTCCAGGTCTGGGGCATTCGCGGCACCGACGAAATCCAGCGCATCGAAAAGGCGCGAGTTGCCTGGGCGCTCAAACCCGGCCCGGTGGCCGCACTTCGCCGGACGATGCCGGAATGGCTGCGCAGGTTGCTCGGCAAGGTGATGAAACGGTCGTCTCGACAGTCTGCCGGTGACCAACCACGCTTCAAGTCGAACGACTACTCGGTCGAGAGAGAGAGGGTCGAAGACAGCCTCGACCTGCTTGCCGTCTGCCGCAAGTAGCCCGGACAAGGCCAAGCCCGGAACAAAGCGGGCAGGCTTGTGCCTGCCCGCTACAATTCAGTAGAACTCGGCGCTATTCTGCAGTCTCGGCAGTAGCCCCCGGCCGGCACGCAGACCGATAGCCGATCAGCGTCATGGTCTGGTCGTACCTGTCTGCCGCCGCTACGAATGCCTCGTTGTCGGGCGTGCGAACGGAAAACGGACCTTCGCCCGTGGTGATATGGGCGACAACGGTATTGTCGGAAGTCCGGATGACGGATACATTGTCGCCGGTGACATTCGCGACGTAGAGGTAGGCACCGTCGCCGACGAAGCACATGTCGCAGACTCCTGAGCCGGCGTCGATGGTGGCGACTATGGTGTTGTCGGAGGTGCGGATGACCGCTATCCGGCCGCCGCCGTCTGACGAAGCATAAACATATTCGTTACCGGGCATCGCCCTGATGCGGTGGGTGGAAAATCCGACGTCAATCTTCTTGACCACGGTGTTGTCCGAGGTCCGGAAAACCCACACCTTCGACTCGCCGATATGTGCCACGTAGGCGAACTCACCGTTCGGCAGGCAGTCCACGTCCCGGGGCGTTGCCCCGACCGGTACCGTGGCGACAACGGTGTTGTCAGACGTCCTGATGACTGAAACCGACGCTGCATTCTGGTTCGCGACGTAGCAACGGCTGCCGTCGGCGGACACGCTGAGCCGGTGGGGGGAATGCCCGACCGCAATCTTCTTGACGATGGTATTGTCGGAAGTCCTGATGACCGCGACCTCATCGTCAACGCCGCAACTCACGTAGACGTATTCGCTTCCCGGCTTGGCCGCCGCGAAAAGCGGGTAGTTACCGCAGTCAATCCTGGCGATGACCGTCCGCTTCGCGATGTCAACGACCGTTATGTAATCAACGACTTCATTCGCGATGTAGGCTCGCGTTCCGTTTGGCAGAACCGCGATGTCGGTCGGGTCGCCACCAACCGGAATGATGGCAAGCACGGAGTCGGGGTACCCGCGCACCGAACCGATGGTGATAGAGTGTGACGGGGACGGGTCAGAAACCCTGCAGGCCACATTCTTGGCCTCTACGCGTACTTCGTAGCGCCCGGAAGTTTCCCATGTGTGGGGCATGGCAAACTGCATGCCACTCAGAACAAACGGCCCCCAGCCTGATGACTGGCCGTCGCCCCAGGTGAAGTTGTACTGGAGCGGCAGACCCAGCGGGTCCTGATTCACTGCCGTGAACTGGTACGACTGGCCCGGAAGCCCTGCGTCAGGCCCTTCCGGCGCAGCCGGGGTCAGCGGCGGCGGGAGCGAGCAGCCCGCCAGTCCGATGACCGCGCAGATCACTGCAAGCAGACTTCTAGTTGACAACATCAGACCTCCTCGGAACGAATATAGGTTTCCCTCCGCCCATGTCAAGTAGCGCATAATGCGGCGTCGAATGCAGGTCGCCTCGCGTTTGCGGCCTGTCTTCCTTGACTTCAGAAGGCCCTAATCTAGAATCGCTGCGTGGAACTGCTGCTGGCGGTCTTCCTGTCGGCCGTGGCGGCCGGCCCGGCTGACGCCGAGTACCCTGACTCCATCATCGCCACGATACCGGTCGGCGGCGACCCCACCGACATTGCCGTGACGCCGGCCGGCGACCGTGCCTACGTCGGCAACGAACTCGCCGACTACGTCACGGTCATCGACATCCAGGCGCGCGCCGTGCTCACGCGCCTGGACTGCGGCGGAATGACCAATATGGTGGCGGCGCACCCCGACAGCCCGTACGTCTACGTGACCTGCGGCTACGACGACCGTGTGGCGGTCTTGAGGACCACCGACAACTCGGTCGTCACCACGATACCGGTCGGCAGTTCGCCGCACCGGCTGCAGGTTTCGGCCGACGGCACACGCTGCTACGTCGCCTGCCAGAACAGCAACTCGGTCTCAGTCATTGACACGCGCAGCAACACCACCATCGCCAGCGTGCCGGTCGGCGACACGCCGCGCGACGTCTGCTGCCTGCCCGCCGGCGACACCGCCTACGCCGCCAACATCAACGAACCGGTGGTCTCGGTCATCCGCACGTCCGACAACACCAACGTCGGCAGCGTCAGCACCGGCTTCCCGACCCACCGCATCCGCGCGCTGCCCGACGGCAGCCACGTCTATGCGAGCGAGTACCACGGCAGCCGGGTGGCGGTCATCCGCACCAGCGACCGGACGCTGGTCACGACGGTCAGCCCCGGGACCTGGGTGTGCGGCCTCTACCCCGTCTGCGGTGGCAACTACCTGCTCGTCACCGGCGACGACGGCACGCTGCGCGTGCTGCGCACGTCGGATAACGTGTTCGTTGACCAGGTCAATGTGGGTGGCGGGCCGATGTCCATCTGCGGGCCGTCCAGCGAGTCGTTCGTCGCCTCGTCGAACCGGTCCGGAACGTCGGTGTCGCTCATCGGGCGCCGATTCCAGCACCGGGACGTCTCGGCTGACACGATTCTCGCCCCGCGCGGACTGGTGGATTCGGGCACGGTCTGCACGCCCAGGGCGATCGTGAGCAACTTGGGCTCGGACACTACGGCCTTCCTCGTCACGATGCGCATCGGCCTCGGCTACTCGTCACTCTGCGCCGAAACGCTTCCTCCAGCGACCAGCGACACTGTCAAGTTCCCAGACTGGCTTGCCGCAGTTCCCGGACCACACACGGTTACCTGCTTCACATCGGCGTTCGGCGACACAAATCCGCACAATGACACTGCCTACGCTACCGTAGCGGTCGTCGGGAATCCGGCCTTCTCACCAGATGTCGCAACCGACACGGTTCTTGCCCCGCGCGGCCCGGTAGACTCCGGCACCGTGGTCATCCCCACGGCCGTGGTTTCCAACCTGGCAGACTCGACCGCCATCTTCCCGGTGACGCTGCGCATCGGCGCCGGCTACTCCTCGACCATCGCCGAGACGCTGCCCGGGCTGGCGACCGATACCGTCGCATTCCCGCTCTGGGTCGCGACCCCGGTCGGCGCGCTGCCGGTTGTCTGCTTCACCGCCCTGCCCGGCGACTCGGACCCGGCCAACGATACCGCCTACGCCACCGTCACGGTCATCCGCCAGGCCAGCATCGACGTCAGCACCGACAGCATCGTCGCACCCCAGGGCACGTTGCTGGCCGGCACGGTCGTCACGCCCCGGGCGGTCGTGCGCAACCGCGGGCAGCTGGCCCGCGGCTTCCAGGTAACGATGGTCATCGGCCTCGGCTACGGCCTGTCGGTGCGTGATTCGCTCGGGCCCGGCGCGGTCGACACGGTGTCGTTCCCGGACTGGACCGCGCTCTCGAGCGGCACCTACCCGGTGACCTGCTTCACCAGCCTCCCCGGCGACATGAACCCGGCCAATGACACGGTGCGCGGCCAGGTCGTCGTCAATCCGATCCCGGGCCACGACGTCGGGGTCCAGGCCATCCTCGTGCCCGACTCGCTAGTCGCCGCCGGCGACTCGCTTTGGCCCCGGGCCGTCATTCGCAACTACGGCAACCAGACCGAGCGCTACTTCGACGTCGTCTTCCGCATCGGCAGCGGCTACTCGCGCGTCGTCACCTGCGGCGTCGTGGAGCCGGACTCGTCGGTCGAGCTTGAGTTTCCCGCCTGGCTGGCGCCGGCCGGCGACCACGTCGCCGCCTGCTCGACGATGCTGGCGTCCGACACCAACCGGGCCAACGACAAGGCGGTCCGGGAGTTCAAGGCGATTCGCAACCTGACGCTGGCCATCGAACGGGACCGGGTCGCGGGCGTCCGGGCGGGCGAAACCAACGACTTTCTCTACTATGCCGAGGTGTTCGGCGACACCGGCGCCGTCGTCGACCTGGCGTCGGTCGAGGTCCCGGCCGACTGGGGCGTCTGGTTCTACGACTCCGCCGGCAACCGGGCCATATCGACCCTGGGCCGGGTCCGGCCCGGCCGGCGCGAGCACTTCCAGGTCCGGGTGCGCGCGCCCGCGGTGCTTTCGGGCGACACCGCCGGGCTCGGCGCCGAGCTGTTCGTCATCCGCGGCTTCTGCCCGGCCGACACCGCCGTCAAGGACAGCGCCCTGCTGGCGCTGACCCTGACCCCGAAGGACTTTGCCATTCACAACTTTCCGAACCCGCTGAAGACTAGGACGACCTTCCAGTTCGACCTGGCCTATGACGCGCGGGTCAACCTGACCGTCTACAACCGGGCCGGCGAGCGCGTGCGCCGCGTGCTCGTCGACGACGACCTGGCCGCCGGCTTCCACTTCGTCTCCTGGCCCGCGGACAACGACGCCGGCCAACTGGTCGCGCCCGGCGTCTACGAGTACGTGCTGGCCTACAGCTACCAGGACCGGTCCGGCCACGTCACCAGGAAACTGCTGGTGACCAGGGACTAGCATGACTTCGTTGCTCGCCTGCGCGCTGCTCGGCCTGTTCGACTGGGGCCGGTCCGGCACGACGGTGATGCCCTACCTGCGCGCGAGCCAGGGCGCGCGCGCCTCGGCCATGGGCGAGGCCTACGTCGGCCTCGCCGACGATGCCAGCGCCCTCTACTGGAACCCGGCCGGGCTGGGCCGGCTGACGCGCTACCACTTCACCATCGGCCACCAGCAGTGGTTTGCCGACATCACCGACGAGCAACTGCACGCGGCGTTCCCGACCGGCCCGGGCGCCTTCGCGGTCAGCGCCGCCTACTCCTCGGACCCGGGCATCGAAGCCTGGGACGAAAACAACCGGTTCATCTACGAGTTCAACACCTGGCAGGGCGTCGCCGCGCTCGGCTACGGCGCGACCATCGTGCCCGGTTTCCAGCTCGGCCTGTCGGCCAAGGGTTTCGTCCACGACCTGCACACCGGCTGGGGCTACGGCGGCGGCGCGGACCTGGGTGTCATGTACCAGCCCGTCCGGTCGCTCGGCATCGGCGCTGCGGCACGCAACTTCGGAGTCGGCTACTATTCGGGCGAGCTGCTCGACCTGCCCAGCGAGGCAACCGTCGGGGTCAACTATCACGGCCGGACCTACGACGCCGTCCTCGATTTCGTCTACCCGATGGACAACGACTGGAACGTGCGGGCCGGGCTCGAATACCGTCCGGTGCCCTTCCTCGGCCTGCGCCTGGGGTACCGCACCGGCCCGTTCGACCCGGCGACCCTCGGCTACCTGACCGGTCTGACCGGCGGCATCGGCGCGTCGCTGGGCAACCTGAGCCTCGACTACGCCATCGTGCCCTACGGCGCGCTCGGCCTGACCCATCGGGTCGGGCTGTCGCTCCGGGCGGCGCGCACCGGTTCGGGCTACCTCGCCATCCAGGTTGTCGACCGCGAGGACGGGACGCCGCTCCGGGCCGACATCGTCCTGTCCGGCGTGCTGGACCAGTCGACCGGCGCCAATCGCCGCGGCGAACTGACACTCACCGGCCTGCGCCAGGGAACGCTCGTCATCCGGACCAGCCACGCCGGCTACGTGCCGCGTTCCGACACGCTTCTCATCCTGGGCGACCGCGAGCAGTCGGCGGTCATCAGCCTGACCCGCCTGACCTACGGCGGTATCTGGGGAACGCTGCTCGACGCCATCACCCGGCAGCCGATTGCCGGCTCCGTGACCTACCAGGGACCGGTGTACGGCGAGCAGCCGGTGGACGACGGCAGCGGCACCTTCACGCTCCGTGACCTGCCCGCCGGCACCTACCAGCTCACCGCGGCCGGCGCTGACCCCGGCTACTTCACCCAGACCTGCACGCTCGCGGTCGGAGCCAACCAGTTACTGGAGCAGCAATTCCTGCTGTCAAAGAAACAGCAGACCATCGTCCTCGAGGGCATCAAGTTCGAAACCGGCAAGGCCGACATCAAGCCCGAATTCGAGGCGGCGCTCTCGCTGGCCGGTCGCGTGCTGGCCGAGCACCCGGTCATCACCGTTGAAGTGGCCGGCCACACTGACCCGCGTGAGATCAGCACCGCTGACTACCCGTCCAACTGGGAGTTGTCCCAGGCCCGGGCCGACGCCGTCCGGAACTGGCTCGTCGAGAAAGCCGGCGTCGCGCCCGGACGCCTGACCGCGCGCGGCTACGCCGACTCGCAGCCGGTCGCCCCGAACGACACCGACGAAGGCATGGCCCAGAACCGGCGCGTCGAGTTCCGCATCACCAGCCACTGATTCCCGCCTTCGCGGCCGCCTCAGCGCGGCGGCGTCGGTCACCGATTCCCTTCTGTGCCTCGGCAGTTCAGTGTCCGCACGCCGAACCGCGATTGGCTCTTGACATCGGGACGTGGCGGCATATGATGAGCGCACCAACAAAGGAGGTCCGATGGCCTGCAAGAAAAAGACCGTGAAGAAGGCAGTGAAAAAGACTGCCAAGAAAAAGAAGAAGTAGCCTGAGTACCATCTTCTAAAGGGGGCGCAAGCCCCCTTCGCTCTTGCGGCGCCGTTTGCGTGCGCCGCTTCCTTCCCCTAGGATAATCCCGGATGCTGACTTCCCCGGCAGTCGTCGAATTGCTGCAGGCGTTCCGCTCGCTGCCAGCGCTGGCCGAGATCGGGCGCGCCGACCCGGCCCGGCGCTTCACCGCGACCGGGTTGTCCGGGCCGGGCGCGACGCTGCTCGCCGCCGAACTCGGCAGTTACCGCCGGCGGCCGGCGGTGCTCGTCGTCGCCGATGACTCGGCGCTCGCCGCTGCCCACGCCGACCTCGAGCAGCTCTACCCGGAACTGAACCGGCTCGTGCTCAACCCGGGGCTCGTGTCGTCGGTCAGCGCGCTTGCCGCCCTTTCGCCGTCCACCCCGGCGGTAGTCATCACCCTGGCCGCGCGGCTCGACACGCCGGTGCCGCGCGCTCTCCCGGCCGATGAGCTGAGCCTCGGACTCGCGGTCGGCTCCGCCGCTGCCCTTGACAGGGTCGTCGACTGGCTGGAGAAAGCCGAGTACGAGCGGACCGACCTCGTCACCGAACCGGGCGAGTACGCCACCCGGGGCGGTATCGTCGACGTCTTCCCGGAAGGCGACAGCCAGCCGGCCCGCGTCGAGTTCCTGTCCGACACCGTCGGCTCGCTGCGCCGCTTCGACCCGCTGTCGCAGCGTTCCGTCGGGCTGCTCAACAACGTCACGGTGGCGACGCGCCGGCGACCCGAGCCGACGGACCGGCGGGCGGCCGAACTGCTGCCCGATGGCTGGCCGATCGTCAGCACGGCGGCCGGCGGAGTCGAACCGACGGTCGACGTCGTGACCGACGGCCCGGCGGACCTCGACTTCGGCTGCGCCGCGGTGCCGGGTTACCTCGGCAACTTCGACCTGCTGCGGTCCGAACTCGAATCGTCGGGGCTGCGCTGGCTCGTGGCCGTGCCGGCCGAACGCATCGCCCGGCTCCGCGCCCGGCTGCCGGACGGCGTCGCGTACGCCGCGGCGCGTCTGAGCGCCGGCTTCACCTGCCGGGTAGCCGGTATCGGCCTGCTCACCGAGCGCGAGCTGTACGGCGCGCCGGTGCGCCGAGCGGCGCGCCCGCGTTTCCGGGGGGTGCCGGTCGACAACCTCGTCACCCTCCGGCCCGGCGACCACGTCGTCCACGTCAACTACGGCATCGGCCGTTTCGAAGGCACGCAGCGCATCGAGCAGTCGGGCGTCGACAAGGACTTCATCGTGCTGGCCTATGCCGGCCGCGACCGGGTGTTCGTGCCGGTCGAGAACCTCGGGCTGCTCGACCGCTACGTTGGCTCGGAAGAGGGCGGCGTCCGGCTCGACCACATCGGCGGCCGCTCTTGGGCGGTCGCCAAAGCCAAGGCCGCCCGCGCCAGTGCCGAGTACGCCGAGGAGTTGCTCGACATCCACGCCCGGCGCAGCATCAGCACCGGCCACGCCTTCGCCCCGGACTCGGAATGGCAGGAGCAGCTCGAGGCGTCGTTTCCCTTCGAAGAGACGGCCGACCAGCTCGCCGCCATGGCGGCGGTGCGGGTCGACATGGAGCGGTCCCGGCCGATGGACCGGCTGGTGACGGGTGACGTCGGCTACGGCAAGACCGAGGTGGCCCTGCGCGCCGCGTTCAAAGCGGTCTCGGGGATGAAGCAGGTCGCGCTGCTCGTGCCGACGACGATCCTCTGCTACCAGCATTACACGACATTCCGCACGCGGCTCGCGCCGTTCCCGTTTCGCGTGGAGATGGTCTCGCGCCTCAGGCCCCCGGCCGAACGCCGGCGGGTGCTGGCCGACCTCGCCGCCGGCAAGGTCGACATCGTCGTCGGCACGCACCTGCTGCTCAGCCCGAGCGTCCGTTTCCGCGACCTGGGACTGGTCATCGTCGACGAGGAGCAGAAGTTCGGAGTCCGCCAGAAAGAGCGCATCAAGCAGCTCAGGGCAGCGGTCGACATCCTGACGCTGACCGCCACCCCGGTCCCGCGCACGCTCTACCTGGCGCTGTCCGGCCTGCGCGATATCTCGAACGTCAACACGCCCCCGCCCGGCCGGCGCGAAGTGCTGTCCGAGGTGTCGGTCTGGGACGACGGGCTCGTCGCGGGCTACATCGAGCGCGAGACCGCCCGCGGCGGCCAGGTGTTCTTCGTGCACAACCGCATCGCGACCATCGGCCAGATCGCCGAGCGCCTGCGCCGGCTGCTGCCCGCCCTCGACTTCGCGGTCGCCCACGGCCAGATGCCCGGGCACGAACTCGAGGACATCTACCTCGCCTTCGCCGCCGGCCGGCACCAGGTGTTGCTGTCGACCGCCATAGTCGAGTCCGGGCTCGACCTGCCCAACGTCAACACCATCATCGTCGACCGCGCCGACCACTTCGGCCTTGCCGACCTGCACCAGCTGCGCGGCCGCGTCGGCCGCTCGGGCTCCCAGGCGTACGCGCTCTTCATCGTCCCGCCCGACGAGCGCATCACGCCCGAGGCGCGCAAGCGGCTGTCGGCGCTGCTCGCCTACTCGCGGCTGGGCTCGGGCTTCAAGCTCGCGCAGCGCGACCTGGAAATCCGGGGAGCCGGCGACCTCCTGGGCACGCGCCAGCACGGCCACGTCGCCCGGGTCGGCCTGCACTTCTACGCGCGGATGCTGAAGGAGGCCGCGGCCCGGTTCAAAGGCGAGCCGGTCCGACCCGAACCCGAACTCGCCCTCGCAACCAACGCCTACCTGCCGGTGGGATATGTCGCCGACGGCTACGAGCGCGTCGCGCTCTACCGCCGGCTGCTGGCGGTCGAAAGCGAAGGAGAACTGGACGAGTTCCGGGAGGAACTGGTGGACCGGTTCGGCCGCTACCCGCCGGTGGTCGACAACCTGTTCAAGATCGCGCTGGTGCGGCTGCGGGCACGCAAGCTCGGGCTGCTCAAGGTCGAGCTGCGCCGCGACGCCATCACCATCGTGCGGGCGGAACGGACCGAACGTTCGTCAGGCACGCTGGACGACCTGCTCGGACGCCTGGCGGACCACTGACCGTCCGGCCGACGCTCATCGCGCATCGTTCGTCGTTCCGCGTTGGCCGCTGATCTCTATCTTCCTTCTCTTCCCATCGACCGCCATCTTGACCGTGACCGTTCTCTCAGGCAGCATGCCCTCGGCCCGTTCCGCCCACTCGACCAGGCAGACGCCCTGTCCTTCAAGGTAGCCCTCGAAGTCCAGGCCCTCGAGGTCAGCCGGCCCGGCCAACCGGTACAGGTCGATGTGATAGACCGGCAACCGGCCGCGGTACTCGGTCACGATGACGAATGACGGACTCTTGACCGTGTCGGCCACGCCCAGCCCGGTGCAGATGCCCTTGATCATCGTGGTCTTGCCCGCGCCCAGGTCCCCGTAGAATGCGACGACGTCTCCGGGCCTGAGCCGCGCAGAAAGGGCGCGGCCGAGATCAATCGTCTCGGCCGCGCTCGCTGTTTCCTGAATCGAGGTCAGATGAGCTCGATGCTGATGGCTGTCGCTTCGCCGCCACCCAGGCAGATGGCCGCCAGCCCCTTGCTCAGGCCGCGGTCCTTGAGCGCGTGGATCAGCGTGACGATAATCCTGCATCCGGACGCGCCAATCGGGTGGCCCATCGAAATCCCGCCGCCGTGGACGTTAACCTTGTCCCAGTCCCAGCCCAGTCCCTTGCCATCGGCAAGTACCTGGGACGCAAACGCCTCGTTGACCTCGATCAGGTCAAAGTGGTTGATACTTACGCCCTGGACATCGAGCAGCTTCTTCACTGCCTTGATGGGCGCGAAGAATAGCATCTTGGGTTCGACACTGCCCGTCGCGTACGCGACTACCCGGGCCAGCGGCTTCAGGCCCTTGGCCTTCGCATAGGACTCGGCGGCGACCACGACCGCGGCCCCGCCGTCATTGATCGAGGAGGCGTTGCCCGCCGTCACCGTGCCATCCTTGGTGAACGCAGGTTTGAGCCCTGACAGCTTCTCGTAGGTGGAGTCGGCCCGCGGCCCCTCGTCGATGTTGATGACGACCGGGTCGCCCTTCTTCTGCGGGATGGTGACCGGCGCGATCTCGGCCTTGAACTTGCCGGCCTTGGTCGCCGCAACCGCGTTCGCGTGGCTGCGCGCCGCCCACTTGTCCTGCTCCTCGCGCGTCACCCCGGCTTCCTTGGCCGTGAAGTCGCCCAGCGCGCCCATGTGGATGTCGCCGAAGTAGTCCCACAGCCCATCGTAAATCATCCCGTCCTGCAGCTTGGCGTCGCCCATCTTGTTGCCGTTGCGCAGGGTCTTCAGGTAGTACGGCACGTTGGACATCGACTCCTGGCCCCCGGCCACGACCAGCCTGGCGTCACCGGCCTTGATCATCTGCACCGCCAGCGCGGTGGCAATCATCCCCGAACCGCACACCTTGTTGACGGTCAGCGCCGGAATCTCGGGCGACAGGCCGGCCTTGATGGTCGCCTGCCGGGCCGGTGCCTGGCCGATGCCGGCCGGGCAGACGTTGCCCATGATCACACCGTCGATCTCGGCCGCGTTGACGCCGGCCCGCTCTACCGCCGCCTTGATGGCGACCGCGCCCAGTTCCGGCGCGCGCAACGGCGCCAGGCCGCCGAGGAACCTTCCGACCGCGGTCCGGGCCGCACCGACGATTACCGTGTCCTTTGCCTTGCCAATGGTCATCTACTTCTCCTTTCGTGCAGTCCAGTCAGGCTTGCGTTTCTCCAGGAATGCCTTCGTCCCTTCGGCCGGCTCGCCCGAGGCGAAACAGACGCCGAACGCCTCGATTTCGTACGCGTTGCCGGTGCCCAGGTCGGCGTCGAGCCCACGGTTGATGCAGCTCTTGGCGAGCCGCACGGCCGTCGGCCCCTTGGCGGCGATCTTCTTCGCCATCTCGGTCGCGGCCGGGATGAGCTTGTCACCCGGCACGACCTTGTTCACCAGCCCGATGCGCAACGCCTCGGGCGCGTCAATAGCGTCGGCGGTGAAAATCAGTTCCTTGGCAATGCCCGGGCCGACCAGCCGGGCCAGCCGCTGCGTCCCGCCGAACCCGGGCAGGAGGCCGAGGTTCACCTCGGGCTGCCCGATCTTCGCGCCCTCGGCCATCAGCCGGATGTCGCACGCCAGCGCCAGCTCGCAGCCGCCGCCCAGCGCGAAGCCGTTGATGGCGGCGATGACCGGCTTCTCGATACTCGCCATCTTCGCCAGCGTCCGGTGACCGTTCTGGGCGAACACGCGGGCCTGCATCGGGTCGAACTTCGACATCTCGCTGATGTCCGCGCCGGCTACGAACGCCTTGCCTTCCCCGGTCAGCACGACGACCAGCACGTCTTCCTGCGCGGCGAACCAGTCGAACGCCTTCTCGATTTCGAGCACCACCTCGGTGTTCAGGGCGTTCACCGGCGGACGGTTGAACCGCAGCCAGCCGATGCCCTCGGCCTTGGTGACGATGATGTGTTTGAATTCCACAGTGTCTCCTCTGACCGGCTGTCGCCGGTCGCGGTCAATCTTAGGCATGCACGCGGTCCGGTCAAGAGCAGCGAAGGGCCAGCCGGCCGGCCCCTGCCGGTCAGGCGCCGGCGGTCTACCAGAGGATGAAGTTCGGTACCTTCTTGTCCTCGGCCGCCTTGGCGATCTGCTGCGCGGTCTGGTGCCCGGGTGCGAGCTTCAACACCTCGTCCGCCTGCTTCTTCGCCTGGTCCCACTCGGCGAGGTTGAGGCAGGCGACTGCCAGCCTGAGCTTCAGTTCGAAGTACTGCGCCGCCCCTTGCGGTGTCATGGTCAGCTTGGCCTTCGGCTTCTCGACCCGGCCGATCGTCGCCAGCGCGACTTCCTTGACCTTGGCGCGGTCGCCCTGCGACGAATAGAACTGGACCAGCTTGAGCGCCGACGCGAGATTGAACGTGTCGAGTGCGGCCGCGCGTTCGTACAGCGCCAGGGCCCCGGCCGCGTCGCCCTTGCGTTCCGTCAGGTCGCCGTACGCCAGCCACGCGCCGACGTTGAGCGAATCGGCGGCGGTCAGGTCGGCGAGCACCTTCTCGGCCCGCGCCGTGTCGCGGCGCGCCATGTAGATATCCGCCGCCATGAAGCTGGCCGGCGCGAACCGCGGCGCGACCGCCAGCAGGTGCTCGTACGAAGCCAGCGCCTGGTTCGTATCTGCCTTGGCCAGGTAAATGTCGCCTTCCATCGCCAGCGCCGATGCATCGGTCGTGTCGGTCTGGCGCCAGGACCGGGTGTAGTCGAGAGCCGTGTCCAGCGCCGCCGACTGCTCGGCCGAGGCGGGCTTGAGCATCCGCGTCGCCTTGTTGTAGAACGCCAGGGCGAGCTTGGGGATGGGCTGGGTCCGACGCTGGTCGGTGGCCAGCGCCTGGCGGTAGTCGATAATGGCCGAGTCCAGGACCCCGGCATCAAAGAACACGTCCCCGCGCAGGGTGAACAGCTCGGCCTGGGCGTCGGTCGCCAGCACGGTCCGACCGAACCAGTTGTTCTCTTCCTGCAGCGCCAGCGCGCGGTCGTAGGCCTTCTTGGCCTTGGCCAGGTTACCCAGCTGCCGGTGGTAGCTCTCCCCGAGGTTGCGGTACCCGAGCGCGGACACAAAAGCCTGCCGGTCAGATAGCGGCACGTAGCAGAACACCCACGAGACGAGCAACACGCCGGCCAGCACCGCCAGCTCGGCGAAGCCGACCTTGCGCCGTCGCCAATTGCCGACCAGCTGCATCACGCCTGCTCCGCCGAACACCGCCAGCGGCACTACGAGCGGCAACCGGTAGCGCGTGCCGACATAGAAGATGACGAGCAGCAGCGCCGAGGCGGTCAGGACCAGGTACAGGGGCCAGACCGGCTTCCGGTTCCCGGCTGCGGACTTCGGGTTGCCAAACAGCATCCCGACCACTGCCAGCGCGAGAATCAGCGCGAACGGCACGAAGGCGAAGCGCAGGACCGGTACCTGGTCCTGCTCGACGAGCGGGAAGTAGTTGCTCGCGAACTCGTGGTTGGACAGCAGGAGGACGACCTTCTGGAACTCGAGCCTGAGGTACTGGCCCGGGTTCTTGGCAATCCAGTTCAAGCCCCGCTTCAGCCAGAAGCCCGACGCCTCGGAGGGCTTGATGGTGTCCTTCTGCATCGCCTTGGCCGCGTAGCCCATGTCGAAGAACTGCTGCTCGCCGATGCCGGTCAGGTACTTGCCGCCGAACGTCTGCTCGTACACCTCGGGCGGGTGGACGATGGTGCCGGACGAACCGGGGTTATTGCCCTGGTAGAAGGTGTAGCCGCTGTTCGAGTTGACCAGCACCAGGTCGTTGCCGACCAGCACGTTGTGCAGGGTCACGGGCAGGATGGCACCGAACCATCCGGCCACCAGCAAAAGGAAACAGGCGAATTTGAACGCGCGGCGCCGGCCGAGCCAGAACAGGAACGCCAGCGGCGCCAGCAGTACCGTGCCTCCCCAGGCGAGCGTGGACAGGCCCATCATCACGCCCGACAGCAGCCAGTTCAGCCTCGGCCTGCGTTCCTCGGACCGCAGCAGGAACCAGGCTGCCAGCAGCAGGAAGGTGATGACGATAGTGATGGAGACGATCTTGGTCTCTTTGAACACCATCGGCATGTACAGCGCGCCCAACGCCATCGCCGCGACGCCGGCCCAGTGCGAGAACAGCTTCTTCGCGATTACGTAGACAAGGAACAGGTTGAACGTACCCAGAACCAGCTGGAAGATGTATACCGGCAGCAACGAGCCACCGAACACCCGCAGGAACCCGGCCAGAACGTACGGATAGAGCGGAGCACGGTAGAAGACCTTGAACGGCTCGCGCAGACCCCAGAAATCGCTGTAGGCGATGGTGCGGGCCCAGTCCAGGTAGATCGCCGAGTCGCCGATGGGCGCGTAATAGAACGGCATCTGGCGCGCGTAGTAGACGAGGTAGACGAGCTTGTAGACGAGCGCGGCGGCGAGCACCGCCAGCGCGACGGTCCACTCACGGCTGAGATTGAGTTTTTTCATATCCGTTGGGCCTCCAAGAAGGCAAATATAGCCCGGCCCACCGACCTGTCAACGTGTCGCCCCTGCCTTGACTTGGGCCCGAACGGGGCTAGCTTCTGGCATCATCCAGGAGGAACCGTGAAGAACCTGACCGTCGTCTCGCTCACCTTGCTTGTGCTGTTCGCGCCCGCGGCCGCGGCCGAAGAGAACATCCGCACCCTGACCGTCACCGGCACTGCGGAAGTGACCGTCGTGCCCGACATCTGCTACCTGAATTTCGGCGTCACGACCGAGCACAAGACGAGTGCCGGCCAGGCCTACAAGGACAACAACCAGCGCATGGACGCGCTGCGCGCCACCATCCGGTCGCTCGGCGTCGAGGATAACGACATGCAGAGCCGCAACTTCTCGGTCAACCCGAAGTACCGGTATGACAACCGCACTGAGAAACGCACCTTCGAGGGGTACGAGGTGCGTCACTCGCTGGCGGTCAGCCTGCGCGCGCTCGACAAGGCAACCGACGTGCTCGACGCCGCGATGGCCGCGGGCGCGAGCGAAGTGTCAAGCGTCAGCTTCACGGTAGAGAACCCAAAGAAGTACCTGGGCGACGCGCGGGTCGAGGCGATCAAAGCCGCCCAGAAGAAGGCCGAGACCATGGCCCAGGCCGCCGGGGTCACCCTGCTCAAGCCGACGTCGATCTATGAGAACGAACCGGGGAACTACCGCTATGCCTACGCCCAGACGGCCAACGCCTGGATAGATGAGACCGGGGCCGGAGCAGCCGGCGCCGCACTCGCGCCCGGCGAAACCAAGCTCAGCCTGACGGTCAACATCACCTACGAGATCAAGTAGGTCCGAACCAACAGACGCCACGAAGAACACGAAATCACGAATGTCAGCAGGCCTGCCGCGGCCGCGAAGCCAGAACCTCCGGACACCGGCGGTAGCCCGTTCGGATGGTCAACGCTCTCTTCTTCGTGCTTTCGTGGCTCAGTTCCGCATCCTCCATTCAGCTTGACGCGGGGTAGTGCCCATCTATAATTCCCGTCCCGCATGAAATACTGGCGCAAGCCGCTTGATGCCGAGTACTGCAAGTCGCCCCACGGCGACGTGCACATCATCCTCGACCGCTGTAAGGGATGCGGGTTCTGCATCACATACTGCCCGCGCAAAGTTCTGGAGTTCTCCAAGGACTTCAACCACAAGGGCTACCACCCGCCGACCGTCGTCCGGCCCGAGGCCTGCGTGAACTGCGGCCTGTGCGAGACCATCTGCCCCGAGTTCGCAATCTGGTCGGTCGAGGTCAAGGAGTGCGCGGTTGGCCGGTAAGCCGCCCGCGGTCCTGACCGGCCCGCACTACTGGGACGGCGACTACGCCTGCGCCGAGGGCGCGATTGCTGCCGGCTGCCGTTTTTTCGCCGGGTACCCGATAACCCCGTCCACCGAGGTCGCCGAACGCATCTCCGAGCGGTTCCCGCTGGTCGGCGGCACGTTCATCCAGATGGAGGACGAGCTGGCCTCGATTGCCGCCGTCCTGGGCGCGGCGTGGTCCGGCGCGCGTTCGATGACCGTAACCTCAGGCCCGGGATTCTCGCTGATGCAGGAGAACATCGGCCTGGGGATAATGACCGAGACGCCCTGCCTGGTGGTCAACGTCCAGCGCGGCGGCCCTTCGACCGGCCTGCCGACCTTGACCGGTCAGCAGGACATGATGCAGGCGCGATGGGGCTCGCACGGTGACTATGAAATCATCGCCCTCTCGCCCTCTTCGCCGCAGGAGTGTTTCGACCTGACCATCACCTCTTTCAACCTGTCCGAGCAGTTCCGGCTGCCGGTGCTGCTGATGATGGACGAGTGCGTCGGCCACATGACCGAGAAGGTCGTCGTGCCCAGGCCCGAAGGCATCAAAGTCACGCCCCGGCGCTGGTACCGCGGCCCGAAGGACAAGTACCAGCCCTACCAGCCCGACAAGGACCTGGTGCCACCGATGGTCCGGGCCGGCGACGACTACCGGTTCCACATCACCGGCCTGACCCACGACCAGCGCGGCTACCCGGTCATCAACGCCGCCTGCCAGCACCTCTGCGTGTCGCGCCTGACGAACAAGATTCTCAAGAACGCCGACAAGATAACCATCGTGGACGAGCAGGAAACCGACGGCGCCGACGTGGTGGTCGTGTCGTACGGCATCAGCTACCGGGTCGCGACCAAGGCGATCGCCGACGCACGACGGAAGGGCATCAAGGTCGGGTCGCTGCGCCTCGTCACCGTCTGGCCGTTCCCGGAAAAGCGCATCCGCGAGCTCGCGTCAAAGGCCCGGTGCCTGGTGATGCCGGAAATCAACCTCGGGCAGATGTACCGCGAGATGCAGCGCGCGACGGTCGGCACCGGCTGCCGGACAGTATCCGTTCCCCACTGCGGCGGCTGGGTACACGACCCGAACGACATCCTCGCCGCGATTGTCGAGGGAGCCAAGTGAAAGAGACCGACGCCATCTCCGCCCAGGCCGAGCGCCACCCGCACGAGGAATTCCTGCGGATGGACCGCATCCCGCACATCTGGTGCCCGACCTGCGGTCTCGGTACGATTCTCAACGCCGTCATCACCTCCATCAAGCGCTCGGATATCCCGCGCCAGGACATCGCCATCGTGTCCGGCATCGGCTGCACCGGCCGCACCGCCGGCTACATGCTGCTTGATTCGTTCCACACGACCCACGGCCGTGCCCTGCCCTACGCGACCGGGCTGAAGCTCGCCAACCCGAAGCTCAAGGTCATAGTCATATCAGGCGATGGCGACCTGGTCGCCATCGGCGGCAACCACCTGATCCACGCCGCCCGGCGCAACATGGACCTGATGGTCATCTGCGCCAACAACTTCAACTACGCGATGACCGGCGGCCAGTTCGGGCCGACCACGCCCGAGACCGCGCGCACAACGACCGCGCCCTACGGCAGCTTCGAACACCCGTTCAACGTGCCGTTCCTGGTGGACTCGTGCGGCGCGACCTACGTCGCCCGCTGGACCGCGCTCCACGTTCGGCACCTGACCAACTGCTTCAGCGAGATGCTGCACCACAGGGGATTCGGCTTCGTCGAGGTCATCTCGCCCTGCCCCACGGTGTACGCGCGCCGGAATCGGCTGGGCTCGGGCCTGGACCTGCTGCAGTTCTACCGCGAGAACTCGGTCATCAAGAACAACGTCGACACCCGGGAATGCGACATCCGGTTCCAGACCGAGATGATTGTCGGCAAGTTCGTGCAGAAGGAGAAGCCGACCTACCTCGACATGATGAACACCTACCTTGGCGAGGCGATGGGCAGGAAGTTCGTGCCCTACGCCGGGCCGATGGACCCGGCGAAGGAATAGGACGATGGAAATCAAGCTCTCGGGTTTCGGCGGCCAGGGCATCATCCGCATGGGCCTCATCCTGGGCAAGGCCGCCTCGATCCACGACTCCAAGAACGCCACCCTCACCCAGAGCTTCGGGCCCGAAGCGCGCGGCGGCGCCTGCTCGGCGCAGGTCATCATCGCCGACCAGGCGATCCTCTACCCATACCTGACCACGCCCGAGCTGCTGGTCGCCATGTCGCAGGAAGCCTACGACAAGTTCGAGCCCGAACTCGGCGCCAACGGCGTCCTGCTCATCGAGGAAGACCTGGTTCGTGCCCACGAGCCACGGCCCGGCATCAGGCAGTACGCCGTCCCGGCCACACGCATGGCCGAGAAGCTGGGCAACCGGATGTTCGCCAACCTGGTGATGCTCGGGTTCCTCGGCGCCATCTCCAGGGTCGTGACGCGCGAGGCGCTCAACGCCGCGCTGCCCGGGATGGTACCTGACCGGCTTCTAGCCAAGAACCAGGAAGCCCTGAACCAGGGCTACGAAGCCGGCCTGGCAAAACTCGCCGGCTAGCTCTACCCCCCCCCGGAAACTCCCGCCCGTTTGACGTCGGCCCGCAACCGGGCTATGCTGGCTCGGGTCGCTGATGCGATACTGGCTCTCGTTCCTCCTCTCCCTTTCCCTCGCTTGGGCCGCGTTCGGTCCGAGCGTCCGCGTTGACCAGGAGACCCGGCCGAGCTGGGCCTGCTACCACGCGGCCATCGCGCTGGGCGCGGCCGACTCCGGGCCGGCGCCGGTCTACGTCGCGTTCGAAAACGACTCGGTCCCGTTCACCATCGCCCGTTCCGACATCGCGTTCCAGCGCTCGCTCAACGCGGGACACACCTGGCTGCCCCAGAACGTCCTCATCCGCCAGGGCGCTATCTTCGCCTGCTACCCCGACCTCAAGGTCGCGCGCGACGGCACCATTCACTTGCTCTACACCGACCGCATCGACGGCTCGCGCGGCAACATCCACGCGGTGCGCTCGACCGACGGCGGCCTGACTTGGTCAGCGCCGGTCAAGGTCGACGACAATCCGTCGCGAGTCGCGATCGGCTGGGCCCGGCTCGCGCTCGACTCGGCCGACAACCTGTTCTGCGCCTGGACCGACAAGCGCGGCGCCTACCTGCGGGTCTACTCCGACGTCTCGACCGACGGCGGCGCGACCTGGGGAACCGACGTGCGGGTCGACGACGACACGGTATCCTTCAACTGCTATCCGCCTGATGCCTATGTCCAGCCCGGCTCGAACGACTACCTCGTGGTCGCGGTCGCGCCGGTGCGCTATCCGGGCGGCGGTATCGTACTCCATTCCCACTTCTACCGCTCGACCGACGCGGGCCGCACCTTCTCGCCCGGGGTGCAGCTCGACACCTTCGACGGCTTCTCGCAACAGCCCCACGTCGTCGCCGACGCCGGCCACGTCATCACCGACTACTCGGGCAACGGCTACGTCAACCAGTGCGTCACGATGGCGCGCACCTGGTTCGAGTCCGGCGACTCCTGGGGCCCGCAGGTCCCCCACACTGACCTCGACACCATCTACAGCTCCTACTCCAACGGCGGCAAGCTGGCCATCGACCCGGCCGGCGCGGTCTCGACCGCGCTGATGATCTGCCACCGCTCGACCTCGGTCTACGACATCTTCTACTGCCGCTCGTCCGACCACGGCATCACCTGGTCCGAGCGCGAGCTGGTCAACGACGCGCCCGAGGCCGACCAGTGGGACCCGGACATCGCGGTGGACGCGGCCGGCAGCGCCTACGTGGTCTGGCAGGACATGCGCAACCCCAAGGCCCAGATCTGGTTCGGCACCAACGCCTGGACCGGGCTCTCCTCTGCCGGCACGGCAAGCCTGGCGCGGCTGGAGTGCCGGCCCAACCCGTTCCGGTCGGTTCTGGGTATCGCCGGCATCCGGGCTTCCCGGAATGTCGAAGTGTTCGACCCTGCGGGCCGATCAGTCCGGAGCCTGCGCGTCAGCGCAGGCACCGCGACCTGGGACGGCCGCAACGAATCCGGTGCGCGCTGCCCGGCCGGCGTGTACCTGGTGCGCGCGACCGGAACAAAGCCGTTCCGGGTCACCCTGCTGCGCTAGCAGAGCGGGCGCCGGAATGGCGCCCGCAGTATCCGTGGCCTCTCCGGTCTACAGCCTGGCCTTCAGCCTGTCCGCAAGTTCCTGCGGTTCGAAGATGACCTCGATGCCCGCGGCCTTGAAAGCCGCCACCTTCTCCGCCGCAGTCCCGGCGCCGCCCGAGATGATCGCGCCGGCGTGGCCCATGCGCTTGCCCGGCGGCGCGGTCTGGCCCGCGATGAATCCGAAAACGGGCTTCCGGCAGTTCGCCTTCACCCATTCCGCGGCCCGCTCCTCGTCCGTCCCGCCGATCTCGCCGACCAGGACGATCGCGTTCGTTTCCGGGTCCCTGTTGAACATCTCCAGGCAGTCGATGAATGTCGTGCCGATGACCGGGTCCCCGCCGATGCCGATGACCGTGGATTGGCCGAACTCGCCGGTGTTGGCCGCGATCTCGTAGGTCAGCGTGCCGGAGCGCGACACCACGCCCACGCAGCCCGGCTTGAAGCTCGCCGCCGGCATGATGCCGACCTTGGCCTTGCCCGGCGATATCGCGCCCGGGCAGTTGGGCCCGAGCACGCGCGTCTTGCGGCACTTCGCGTAGTCGAGCACCCTGACCATGTCGACGGTCGGCACGCCCTCGGCCACGCACACCACCAGCTCCAGCCCGGCGGCGATGGACTCGTACATCGCGTCGGTGGCGAACGCCGCCGGCACGAAGATGATCGAGGCGTTGGCCCCGGCCTTCTTCACGGCATCCTCGACCGAATCGAACACCGGGATACCCTCGACCGCCTGGCCCGCTTTGCCCGGCGTGACCCCGGCGACGACCCTGGTGCCGTAGTCGCGCATCGCCTTGGCGTGGAATCCGCCGTCGCGGCCGGTAATTCCCTGAACCACGAGCTTCGTATCCTTGCCGACGAGCACGCTCATCGTATCCCCCTCGGGTTCCGCACTTCTGCCTTATGCCTTCTCGCTTCTGACTTCTGCATTCGTCCTGTCCTCATCTCGCGCCTCCTGCCGCAGCGACCGCCTCTTTGACGGCCTCGGCCATCGTCCGCGCCGGCTTCACCGCACTGCCCTTGAGTATCTCCGCCGCCTTGTCCGCGTTCGTGCCGGTCAGCCGGGCGACGATCGGCACCCGTATTCCCGCGGTCTTCTGCGCCTCGAGCAGCCCGGTGGCGATGTCGTCGCACCGGGTGATGCCGCCGAAGATGTTCACGAGAATCGCTTTCACGTTCGCGTCCGACAGGATTATCCGCATCGCCGTCACCATCTTCTCCGGGGACGAGGAACCGCCCACGTCCAGGAAGTTGGCCGGCTCGCCGCCGTAGCGCTTGATCAGGTCCATCGTCGCCATCGCCAATCCCGCGCCGTTGACCACGCAGCCGACGTTGCCCTCGAGCTTGATGTAGGTCAGCCCGGCCTGCTTGGCCTCGAGCTCCTTCGGCTCCTCGGAACCGAGGTCGCGCATCGGCTCCCACTCCTTGTGCCGGAAATCGGCGTTGTCGTCGAGATTCACCTTGGCGTCGAGCGCGAGCAGCGAACCGTCCGCCCGCTTGACCAGCGGGTTGATTTCGACCAGCGAGCAGTCCTGGCCTAGGAACAGCCGGTGGAGCCGGGCCGCGATGTCGCCAAACTGCCGGGCCTGTTTCACGTCGCCGAACAGCGCCATGCCGGCGTTGCGGGTCTGGAAACCCAGGAGGCCGGCCGACGGGTCAATCGGGACTTTCAGTATCTTCTCGGGCGACTGCTTCGCTACCTCTTCTATCTCCACCCCGCCGGCCGCGGATGCCATCAGCACCGCGCAGCGGTTCGCGCGGTCCACCGTGATGCCGACGTAGTACTCGGCCTTGACATCAACGCACTCGGACACGAGCACCTTGTTGACCCGCAGTCCCTTGATTGTCATCCCGAGAATCTGGCCCGCGGTCTTGGCCACGTCCTCGGGCTTGTCGACCTTCTTGACGCCGCCGGCCTTGCCCCGGCCGCCGACCAGCACCTGCGCCTTGATGACGACCGGCAGGCCCAGTTCTCGCGCGCACTCCGCCGCCTCGGCCGGGGTCGAGGCGACCCGCTCGCGCGGCACCGGGATGCCCGCCGCCTTGAACAGCTCTTTTGCCTGGTACTCGTGGATTTTCATGGGACGAGAAATCTAGCCGCCGCCTGCCGGCTGTCAAGCCGGCGGGCGTTGACAGCACCGGTCCCGCCTCTATATTTGCTGCTAACCAACGGAGGATACTGTATGCAGAAAGCCCTGTTTGTTGCCTGTCTGCTCTCGGCGGCGCTCCTGACGTCGCGCTGCGACCTGTTCGGCGGCTCGGACGACTACTTCCCGGGCAACGTCGGCAGCGTCTGGAACTACACCTGGACCCAGATCGTCGCCACGCCGGACTCGGCCGACACCTCGACCGCCGCCGTCAAGAACGAGCTCACGGCCGAGGTCGAACTCGCCAACGGCGACGACGCCATGATGATGGTCACCACGGTGGACGCCCACATCGACACCGCCTATTTCGTCAAGACCGACGACGGCCTCTGGCAGTACAACAGCCTCGACGACACCAACCCGAGCCAGCAGGTTGCCTTCCCCTTCGAACTGAACAAGACCTGGACCGTGAACTCGTACATCTCTGCCAAGGTCGTGGCTCAGGAGAACGTCACTGTTCCGGCCGGCATCTACAAGAAATGCTGGAAGGTCGAGTATACCAACATCACCGACGCTGACACCTCGGTTTTCCATCAATGGTTCGCGGCCGGCACCGGCAATGTGAAGTATCGCCAGCACGCCGAGATGTCCGGCTTCACCATGACAATGACGTCCGAGCTCTCCTCGGCGACCATCAAGTAACCCAGTCTCTCTTCAAGGCGGGAAGGCGCGTCCTTCCCGCCTTGCCGTTTTCCCGGCCGCCGCTATACTGGACTGATAAAGGAGGACCGAATGAAGTTGCCGTTTCGCCTGGTGTTACTGGCCTTGGTCGTGCTCCTGCCCGTCGGCTGCGACTGGTTCGGCGGCGAACCCGACTATGTTCCGCTGACCATCGGCTCGACCTGGCAGTACCAGATGCTGTCCATCCGCGCTACCGCCGATTCGACCGACACCATATTCGCCGACACCCTGACAATGGAGATCATGACCACCGCGGTCATGCCTGACAGCCAGGCCGCGCTGCTCGTCGAGAACCGCTACTCGGACGGCGGCATCGAGACCACCTACTGGCGCAAGACCGCCCAGTGGCTGCTCTGGTTCGAGGATTACGACGACGACGAGCCCGATACCCTGCTCGGTCTGCCGCTGGCACAGGACAAGACCTGGCAGATTGACGAGGACATCTGGGGCACGCTCGTCGGCAAAGAACAGGTCGTGACCACGGCCAGCACGTACAACGACTGCTGGAAGTTCTTCGTCGTCGAGGATATGGACGACACCACCGCGGTCTGGCTCGCGCCCAACGTCGGCCGTTGCATGGAGAAATGGGAGTTCTCGGCAGCGGGCGTGACCTACACCGACATCACCGATCTCCTGTCCGCGACTATCAAGTAGTGCGGCTTGACAGAGGCCCTTTTGGGCGGCTAATCTTGTAGCAGTCCGAGGGTCTGCAGACGGTCGAGCCGGATACGGCTCGAAGAGGAGGACCGTATGCGGAATGTCGTTGTCGCGATCCTGGCCGGCCTGGCCCTGACCTCGTGCGTTTTTGTCACCACCCAGCCCAGACCGGTTGCCCGCCCGCTGTCGGGCACCCGTCGGGCGGTCAGCGCTCCGGCCAAGGCCCACCTCATCGACGGCGCGGTCGTCGTCTTTCCTTCCGGCATCGAACTTGACTCTTCCCGGGTCTACGCCCGGCCCGGGTCCGCCGGTCTGCGCTACCCGCTCGGCTCCATCACGATGTCCGGCCCGGTATCTTCGGTCCTCCTGGACAGCGTCGGGTTCCTTGAGCAGTACAACCGCCGCCTCGACGTGCCGTCCTTCCTGACCAGCCTGCCCATCTTCGCAGTCGGCGGAACTGCCGGGCTGGCCGTTCTGCTCGTCGCCATCTTCGGCTCTTGCCCGACGGTCTACTCGTGGGACGGCGGCCAATACGTGCTCGAGGCCGAGGCGTTCAGCTACTCGATATCGCGCACAACCGAGGCTGGCGACCTCGACCTCCTCGACCGGCTGCGCGAGGACTCGGGCATGGTCCGGCTGATGCTCACCAATGAGGCACTGGAAACGCACTACATCAACGAGCTCGACCTGCTGGCCGTTGACCACGAACCGGGGTACGACGCGCTGCCGGTGGATGACGGCCGCGTGCTCCTGTTCGGCCGGCCCCAGGCAGAGCTCACGGCCAAGGACCGGATGGGCCGCGACGTGACTGAGGAAATCGCCGCGCGCGACGACCGCTGGCACGCGACCGACTCCGCGCTCACGGCCCAGCTGCCCGACTCCGCGGTCCGCGACTGGGTAGACGTCTCCGTCCCGGTACCGCAAGGCGCCCGCAAGATGGTCGTCGGGCTCCGCTTTCGCAACACCCTGCTGAACACCGCGCTTCTCTACGACGTCATGTTGGCCGACCAGGGCGCGCGGGCGCTCGACTGGCAGGCGCGCGACCTGAACAACCTCTTCTACCTGTGGCGCTTCAGCAAGTGGTACAGCCGCCACTTCCGCATCCACGTGCAGGTCCCGACCGGCCGGGGCATGCGTGAGGTCAAGCTCATCCGCGACACCGGGCCGATAACCTGGCACCTGACCGCCTTCGAGCTGCCGGTCGTGCCCGGCGAAACCGCCCGGTTCCGGCTCGAGACCATCGCCGACAACATCCACCTCGACTGGGTCGGCGCGAGCTTTGCCTTCGCTCCGTGCCGGCCCGTGCCTGTTGCCTGCGGCGGAATCGAGCAGTCGGGCAAGGCCCGGCCTGACCTGCTCCCGCTGTTCAGCAGGGCGGACCGAAGTTACTTCATTACCGGCCCGGGCGAAAGCTACATCCTGAGCTTCACCGCCCCGCCGCGCTCCGCCGGCCTCGAACGCACCTGGTTCGCCCGAACCCGCGGCTGGTACGCCGAGTGGCTGCGCGGGCACGACCTCGGCCGCGACCCGGCAGCGCTCGAACTGACCGACGCCTCGGTCCGCCGCGCGGGCGCGGCCTGGCTCAAGAAGAAGGCGGACATGGAACGCCGGTTCTACGAGCTGAAAGTCCCGGTCACGCGGGAGGAACGATGAGACGGCTCGCGGCGCTCGCGCTGCTCCTTGCCGGTTGCTTCAGCTGGGTCAACGTCAACAAACCTCAGGGCGACTCGGCCGGCCTCGAGCTGGTCAATGGTCCGGTCGGCCCGGTCGAGCTGCTGGCAGTCGACGACACCTGCCTGTACTTCCTTCAGTCCACGCTGCTCTGCCGAACCCGGCTGGCCGACGTCGCGCGGGTCAGCGTCCAGGGCTACAGCCTCAGGCGCCCTCGCATCGGCAGCGCGGTCGCGCTTGTCGGCTACGGCGGACTGATTACCGCGGCAGTGGCAACGAGCGCTGGGGTGGTCGCCATCCTTCCTGCGGCCTGGACCGCGCTGACCGTCCACTTCGCGCTCACCGGCGACGGCAGCCTGCGTACCGAATTCCGCCCGCAGTTCGAGCCGAGAGACGTCGAGCAACTGCGCCTCTACTGCCGTTATCCTCAGGAGTTGACTCAGGACCAGTGGCGCGAGCTGTTCCGATACCGCGGACAGACCGACTTCCTCCGCCCGGTGTTGCTCACTCCCGGTGGGTGACACCCGGGGCAAGACCTACACCGACGTCACCGACCTCCTGTCCGCGACCATCAAGTAGCGCCCGCGTTCGTCACGAAGACTGAGCCCGCCGGGATGGCAGTATCCCGGCGGGCCCCTGACTCCGTTTCGATTCTGGACCTGGTCCTCATTCGGCCGCGGGCCACCGGACCGCCAGAACCGGGGAGGTCTACGACCCAGGGGCCGCCACCCGGCTAGCCCCTTGCAGACCCTGTTATCGAGACCTAAGTCCTAGCTGTATCAGAGAGTTGCGGCGTGCTTCAAGGCACGGAACAAAGGAAGACCGACGCCGGGCTCGTCGGCGAGGAACAGAGACTCGAACAAGGCCAGAGTTGCACCGTGGGTGTCGGCTCCCCTGTTGGCAAGGATGTGTCGTACCGTGTCAGCCAGGCTTTGCCACATGCTTTCAGTGTGGCTGACGCCCAGCTTGAACCGCAGGAACTTCCGCCCGAAGAACCGGCCGCGCAGTCTGCGGCACGGCGAGACACGCATCGCCCTTGACTCTCCCCTCTTCCTGCCCTACCCTGCCCTGACATGCCACACATGGAAGCAGCATCCGGCCCGGCCGTGACAGGAGTATGAAACGTGGGTAGCGTCCCCGGCAATACTTAGCGGTTCTCTGTGTCGTCTGCCCGATGTCGGGCGGCGCTGCGTGTGTTTGGCCCGTGCCGGGCCTTGATGCAGGCCGGGTGCTCCGGACCGCTATGGCCCCCTTTTGGGGGCTGGTATCTGACTGGGTCAGACGCCGGTAGACAGACGAGGTCTCGCACCGCGTATCGGGCAGTGATAACCTGCGAGTTTCCGGCAGGGTGTATTGGGCCGAAGCGGGCCGGTTTTCCGGACCGGCATCAGGCACCGTGTTGGGCCGCGTTTCTCGGCCGGTCGCGCGGGTCTATGACCGGGCCGTATCGGCGCGGACTTCGGGCCCAGCATCGGAGGGGATAATCCCCTCCGTGGCCCCCCACCCGGCACTTGCGCGACTTGCGCCGCCGCGACAAGGTGCTGCACCTTCCCTGCAATGGCGAAGGCGGAAACGGAGTAATGGTAAGCAGGGCCCAAGTGCCGGACACGACCTGTAATCTACAGAACACTGTCTCGTCTGCACTACCTCACGGCGTCCCGCGGCTTGACACCCGCTCTGTTTCTGCTAGAACCTTGCCGATGCAGTATGGGTGGATATCAATGACGGTAACCGAATGCCGGCCCCGGCATCTCCCCAATGACCAGGACGAAGGAACGGACTGAGGCCTTCGCCCGGCCGTGATGGAACGACAGAAGGAGGTAGTATGAGAATCCCGTTGCTGCTGCTGGCCGCTCTCGGAATCGCCGCCGCCGACATGGTCGTCACTCAGTACGAATCTGTGGAATGTGAGGTGGTGGATGTCGACGAAGGCTACGTCAGCACGTTAGTGCCGGGGCTGGGTTACAGATTGTTCCCGGTCAATAAGGTCGTCCAGATCTTGCTGTCCACACCTGCCAAAACTGACTACCTTCGTGACCGATCGGCAGGCTACGGAATCAGGGTCGGTATGCTGGTAGAGGGGACTGGCGACACTTTACCCGGAGCCATCAGTCGCCGCGAGGTCGGAGGCGTCCAGACTGACCGAGGACAGGCGGGCGATACGCTGGCCGGTGCAGTTAAGGCGCCATCGGCCTCGATGAGCCTCGCGGTCAACCCGGCTGTCTTGCAGGAGGCCGGGACGCAACTGCAGGGCGCGCGGTCAATGGTGTACTGGGGCATTGGTCTGACGCTGGCAGGCTCCGTGATAAGCGGTCTCATCGCCTCCGACACGACGATTTCGCTGGGCACCAAGATAGCCGTACCCATCGCTTTCGACCTGGCCGCAGTCATCAGTTATGTCATCGCCTGGACCCGCGTTGGCGAGGCCGGCACCGCATTGCGCTACGCTGCAATACCGGTGGAGCGTCGGTGATGGTCGCCATATTGCCGCCCCGGCATCTCCCCAATGCCCGTTGTCCCGACCGTGACGGATGAAGGCGTGGGATAGTCCTTATCCGAGATCACCGTAGCGAGCGAAAGAGATGTTATGGTAACAGCAACCGCAGACACATCACTCTGGACCAGAGCCCTCGCAACGGCCGGCCAGTACACGCTCAGAGTCCAAACACCGAGCTGTCGAGGGACCGGGTTCGTGATTGCTGTCGGCCCAGGAGCGGCCGCCATCGCCACGGCATGGCACGTAGTGTCACACGCACACGAGCGGCTCGAGCCCATCCGGCTAATCCACGACGGTACCAACACGAGCACCTTGCTCGCACCGACCGACCGGAGGATGTACTTCAGCCCGGACTTCGACGTGGCGCTTATCCGGATAGACCCAGCTAAAATCGGCATACCGCAGACCCCCATTCCCATGCTGGCCCCCAATCAACGCCTGTTGGCAGGATTCGAGGTGGGATGGTGCGGCTTCCCCAGTATGCCCGAGAATCCACTATGTTTCTTCTCAGGCCGCATAAGCGCATGGATCCAAAGTATGGGAAGCTACCTGATCGACGGCGTGGCAATCCACGGCGTAAGTGGTGGTCCCGTGTTTACACCGGTTGCCGTGGACGGCAGACCTATGTGCCAACTGGTCGGCATGTTGACGGAGTACCGCCCCAATCGCGCGACCGGCGAGGCCCTACCGGGCGTGAGCCTCGCACGCAGCCTTACGCTATATGCTCCGCTGCTTGAGCAGCTCTTCGGCGCACCTGCATCGCTCGGCGCTCAGGGACCGTCCTCGTCACAGCCCGCCCCAAAGGTGCGTCCGGACGTATGAAGCGAGGCAAACCGTAGGAATCGGTGCCGCTGGGAACCGGGGCATCGGCGCTGCTTCCATGAAAAGGCCACTGCCCGGCATCTCCCCAATGACCTCGACCAGCTAACGGCCGACAGCTAACAGCTTACAGTCCGGAACAGCACGCAGACAGCAGACTGCTGACAGCTCGCTGCCCGCGATTTCGGTGACACCTACCGGAACTCCCAGAGGTTGAACCGGCCCGGCACTTGTTGACAGCCCGGTGGCGATTCGTATATTGGTTCGGCAAGAGAGCAGAACGCCCCGGCGACCGGGGCACGAAAGGAGTCACAGAGTGAAGAAGCTCATCCTGATCGCGTCCGTCATCGCCGTGTTCCTGGTGAGCCTGCCGGGCTGCGGCACGGTTCTCATCACCGCACCGCCCGAAAGCAACATCCGGCTGCTCGCCGAACTCGAGCCGGCGACTTCCAAGGTGACGGTCAAAAACTGGTACGTCGTCTGGGGTTTGGTGCCGCTGACAAACAACAACACCAGCGACATCATCGCCAAGCACGCCCTGAAGAACGTCCGTGTCAAAACCTACTTCGGGTTCATGGACGTAGTCGTCAACTACGTGCTGGGTGGCCTGTCTATCTACACCAACACGGTTGATATCGAAGGCAATCTGTCCAAGTAGCACAGTCCCGATTCAGAGAGGGCAGGCTTCGGCCTGCCCTCGGTCTTTCGCGGCTGCCGAGTTGTTGACATCGTCCGTCTGTCGCCTAGAGTATTTGGCAGAGCATAGCGTCCCGCGTCGGGGCGCAAGAAAGGAGACTGCGTATGAGAATGACAAGACTGCTGTTCGTTGCCCTAGTCGGAGTCGCATTGCTGGCGCCGGCGATCAGCCAGGCCGAGGACTTCGTCTACGCCAAGCGGCTGGCGCTGGGTCTGCAGGGCGGTTCCATCG
>JAEAMF010000608.1_pt1 | contig 40020 bp, 29 predicted proteins | sample 8958721 | NCBI WGS metagenome assembly JAEAMF01 (sample SAMN16933255, study PRJNA681124) | bioreactor sludge metagenome | isolation source: anaerobic bioreactor treating anionic surfactant - SDBS | place: India: Bengaluru | collected 2019-02-28 | reverse complement strand
GGAGAAGAAGAGGAAAGCAGAGTTGGAGTGGAGGAAGAAAGAGACTGAACGCAAGGAGGCGGTCGCCGAAATGAAGCACAAGAAACAGGAGGAGGAACGCTTCTGGAAAGATCTGGACGAGAAGCGGCAGGAGAAGCTGAAGAAGCGAAAGGAGTACATGAATAAGCTCCACCAGACGAGTGTGCGACAGATGGCTGTGGAACGGCGCAAGCATGAAGCCTTGGAGTATATGGAACGCTCCCGCTTGGAAGCCCAGCGTGAGGCAGAGCGCTTGAAGAGAGAAGCGGATGCTGTGGCACGCGAGGAGCGCCGGAAGGCGGAAGTCCTCTCCCGCAAGAAGCGGGGGGATGCGGACATTGAGGAGCAGCACCTCAAGGAGGAAATTGAGCAGGAAACAGGAAAGAAGCGAACAGTCATCAATGCGCAGGAACGGCAGGCGAAATTCCAGCTTGAGAGCGAGATGCGGCGCCAGGTGATGACTGTAGAGTCTCTCAATGACCCCATGCAGAAGAGCAGGGAAAAGGCGCGACTGGAGCAGGAGGAGCGAACACGCAAGGAGAAGATCGAACACGACGCACGCCAGAAGACGGCGACACTGAACGCCGACACCGCGAAACAGAAAATGGAGACGGAGACCGCCATGCGCAAGAAGCGCGAGCAGGCGAGCATGGCAGAGCGTGAGCGCTACGCGGAAATCGACCGGGAACTCCACCAGAAGCTCGATGCGATCGAGCGGGACCTCATCCGCAAGAAGGAGGAGACAGAACATGAGGCCAACCGCATCCTACGAGGAGAAGAGAATGAGGAGGAGAAGTAGCTGCTCTCTTGCTACAGTATCCTCACGAGAGTTCTTTCATACTTCTCTTGCCCAGGTGGCGGAATTGGTAGACGCGCCAGCCTTAGGAGCTGGTCCCGCGCAAGCGGGATAGAGGTTCGATCCCTCTCCTGGGCACCAGCCATCGTTCGCATGGAAGCCCCCCTCGGGGAGTGCTACCGTGACAACATGAGAAAGAACGCTTTCGGAGCCAATGGAGACAGGAAGACAGTACTTTTCCGTGCCTGCTTCTTTCTCGCCATCGTCGCCTCTTCCCTGCTCCTTCTCATTGCTTTCGTCGAGCAGTTCTTCGGCGATCTCGTGCAGGAAGCCGCTATTTACTTTGCTGTGGGAAGGGGCATCACGAGAGGATTTCTTCCCTATATCGACTTCTTCGAGAGCAAGCCCCCGGGGATTTTCCTCGTGAGCGCCCTTTCCATTCTCCTCTCGCATTCTGCGGCGTTCGCCCGCCTCGCTCAGCTGCTCGTCATCGCGCTCCTCCCCCTTCTCGTCCTGAGTGGGACTGCGAGTATTTCCAGCGATCTCCCAAAGAGACAGTGCTCTGTATTCTTCGCCCTCGCGTTCATTACCGGCTCTGTCATCGCCTTTTTCACGGCGGCCTTCGCCGGCGGCTTCCAGGTGGAATCCTTTGGCGCGGTCTTCGCCTGCGCCTATGCGGTTCTTCTCCTCCGCCCCATCGCGAGCCGCGGGAGAATCCTCCTCGCGAGCCTCCTGATTTTCCTCGCACTCTTCTTCAAAGAACCCTTTATCCTTTCTGTTTTTGTCCTCGCTGTTCTCCTCCTGCCGACACCGCGCGCCTTCCTTCGCCTCTACCTCTACCCGCAAGTACTCGCGCTCTGCTGGTTCGCCATTGCACTCGGGCTGCTGCGTGTCCTCGGAGCCTACACCACGCTCTATCTCCCCTTCATGCTCTTCAAGCGGCTCGCGGCAGAGCCGCTCTGGCTCCAGGGCCTGCGGGTGGAAAGAGTCGCGATCACTCTTCTGGATTTTTCCTGGGTCTTCGCGCTCTTCGTGCTCACGTGCATGTTCCTCCCCGTCCTGCTCTCCGCGCTCAGACGGGATCGTATACGGAAAATCTCTTTCACTCTCCTGCGCATCCTGCTTGCCGGATACCTGCTGATACTCGCCGCCGGAACGACGGGGAACTTCTCCGGCCGGCACCTCGTCTTCGCGGTTCCGATGATCCTCGGGTTCTTCTTCCTGACTCTCCGGAATTTCATGGCTCCCGATCAAAAGCCGAGCCACTGGAAGAAGATGCTTTTTCCCGGTTTCGCAGCCCTCATCCTGCTCCTGCCTATCGAGCCACTCACCAAGGAGGTGAATCATCTCCTGAGCGGCGGGAAACTATCCGGATACTGGTTGACAGACGAGGCCGTCGCTCGGGATCTCGACCTCGTCCTCGATCGCTGCCATGTGGAGCGGTACCTCTACTTCGGCATCTCCAATACTTCTGTTTTTGGTGCGACGAAGCACCTGCCTCTCGGCCCCCTCTTCTTCCTGGAACATTACTTCCTCGAAGAGGACCGATTGACATACAGCATGCTCAACAACATGAAGCGCGCCGAGGTGGTCCTCTTCAAGTACGAAGAGGAATTCCCGCAGCGGAAGCGGACACCTTTCTACAATCAAATGTTCGATGAGATGGAGAAGAACTTCGTGACGACCCCTCCGCTCTGTGCCGAAGGACTCACGATCGATGCGGAAAATTATCATCTCCTCTTCAGGAAATCACTCCTGCCATAAGTTGCTCAGGAACCTTTGATCATCGCGCAGCCGCTGGCGCTTCCGGAGGCGTGTTTGCCTCCTTCGTGAAGCTCTCGCTCAGTTTCGCCAGCACTTGGGCAAATTGATCTGGATTTTGAAATTCATTGTCCGCGGCAAAGGAGAGCACCTGCTGGGGCTGCAGATGAAGTTTCTCAAAAGCCGCATTGAGAATGGGCTTGAGAGTGGCATCATTGAGCGCGAGAACACCTCCGCCCTTCTCGCACAATTGAAGCTTGAGGCCTGGTTCTTGGATCCTGCATTCGACTTTCTGGAGAGCAGTTGCAAGATCTCCAGCTCCCCCCACATCCTTCACCTTATCCATCTTGAGAAGCGTCTCCAACCCCTGAAGCTGCTGTGTCACTTTCTGCAGAGCCTGAGCAGTCTCCTGTTTCATGGCCTCCAGTTCCTTCACTTCCGCCTGAAGTTTCTGCTGCTTCTGCTGAGCTGTCTGCAGAGCCTCACGAGCTCCAGCGAGGCCAGCGGGTGGCGGTTGATCCGGGTTGGCCTTCTGTTGCGCCTCCAACCCCGCCACTGTCCCGGTGTGCGTCGCAACATTGGTGTTCGCCGTTTTTAATTCATTCTTCTTGTCCGTAAGAAGTTGATCGCTGGTCTTTGTCTTATCCACCATCTCCTTCTTCAAATCATCCCGCCGCTTCTTCTGGTCGGGATTGAGCGGGGCTGCTTCCGCACCACCTGCAGCCTCTTCTGCCGGCTTTATCCCCAGCGCCTTATTCACCTCCCCCTTCGCCCCCCGGAACTGAACGCAAACCCACGTGATCATCCCCACGACTTTATTGATCAAACGGGCGAATTTCCCGCCTTCGGGCGGCGCGAAGCGCTGTTGGACCGAGAGTCCTTTATTGAGGACCTTCTCCTCATCACTCACGTCAACCCCCGCCATGCGGAGCTCCGCGAACTTCAGAGCCTTCTGATCTTCCGTCGCCGTTTCCTGCTTGAAGTCCTTCATGAGCGCCTCGCCCTTCTTCGCGATTTGCTCCAGTTCAATGGGGCTGAGTTTGTCGTCCTCGGGGCCCGCTTCGGCTTCGGCTACCCCACTGGCCTTATCCAGGACATTGGCAATGACCTCGCATCCTTTGTTCCCGAGCGTATTCCGGAATGTGGTGAGTTCTGCACGCATCGCCGGCGCGATGTTGGGGGGGAAGTCTCCTCTCAAAATTTTCCCCCCGTTATTGAGGATGACTTTCTGGGCTTCGGGCGAGAGTTTGCCCAGTGCCTCCATAGCCTTAATGCCCTGCTCTCTCGCCCCCGGCGTCTCAAACGCGGCAACTACTTCCTTCGCAGCATCCGCCAAGTCGGACATCTCAGTGAGTGCCTCCTCGATTTTTTTCTCCTGTTCCGCAGTGAGTTTTCTTTCACCTCCTTCCGCCGCTGCAGGACCCACTCTTCCCTCGCTGACTTTTACCTTATTCTCGCCGTCTGGTGCAAATTGGATCCTTGCACCCGCATCACGGAAGTCCGCATTCAATCTTACCAGTGCATCGGCGGAACTCAGGCTGGCATCCTTCAAATTTTTAAAATAGATTTCGCCTGCTGCTTTCAATCCCTTTCGATAGTCCTCTCGTAATTGCTCGTCAGTCTTCCCGGCTTCATCTATTCTTACCTTCGCCATTTCTGCTGCAACTTCAGGGGAGAGAGGCCCTAATTTCTCAAGAACCTGTTTTATCTCCGCTTTAGTTTCAGGCGGACGTGCTGCCTCCGGCCCCGGGAGAGGCGCGAACCCAAGGAGTCTCCGCTCCGCGGAACCTCCAAAGGCTGAAGAGGGATGGAATGTCGTGAACATGTTTAGGGCTTGGAAAAAGAAGATTCCAGTGATTGCATCTTCGCCGCATCGTCCTGGTTGGTATGTGCCTCGACGAAGCCGAGCGCACTCTTCTTGAACTGGCGCACCTTCTCGTGCTGCGCGGAGAGGTACAGCTTGTAGCGCCGGTCATACTCCTCGAACGCTTTCTGGTAACGCGCCCCGCGCTCGTTCTTCTGCTCGGGAGTTTCCTCCTTGTACTTCTCTTTCAGCAGCGGCAACTGATCCGTCACAAGCTCCGGCTCGATCTCCCGCATGATCGCGTCATAGATCTCCTCGCCGGACTTCGACGGAGGGGGAACGGGGAGGACGGGAGGGTTTGTGTTCGCCATGTCTTTTCATCAATATTCTACCAAATTTCAAGAGAATTGGCAATTCTCGCCTTTCCGCTTAAACCGCCCCTCACTGGTCTTCCTTGGGTTTGTGATCCTTCTTTTCGAGCGATCGGATCTCCTTCGAGAGATGACTGATCCACTGTGTTTCCTCCTTTCCTCCATGCTTCTGGAGGTCCTCGAAGCCGATGCGGAGCAGGGAGCCGGAGATGCGCCACTGCGGATTCTCCTTCAGGAGCTGCATGATCTCCTTCGCCGTGACGCGGGAGGCGAGCGTGAGGACCACCTCGTCCTTGCCTCCCTCATGCTCCATCTTCACGCGGAGAACGCCGGCATGGCGGCAGGCAAGCTTCAGGCGTAAGACGGCAAAGAGGTTCTTCACCTGCTTGGGCGGCTCGCCATACTCCTCGCGGATATCCTCCTCAAATTCTTTCAGGATGCCCTCATCCTCACTGCCTGCAAGCTTCTGGTAGACGGAGATTCTCTCCTGCTCGTCCGTGATGTAGAAGGACGGCAGGAGCGCTTCGATCGGCAGAAGAATCTCCACATTGATCTCCTCCTCGAGTTCCTCCTTCCCTCCCGCCTTCAGCTCCTCCACGGCATGCTTGAGCATGCGGAGGTAGTGGCTCACGCCGACAGTCTGCATGGTCCCCGACTGGCTGGCCCCGAGGATCTCGCCGGCGCCGCGGATCTCGAGATCCCGCATGGCGACCTGGAAGCCGCTCCCGAGCTCGCAGGCCTCCACAATCGCCCTCAGACGCTTCTTCGCATCCTCCTTGAGCTTCTGACCGTGGTAGAGGAAATATGCGTAGGCTTGCACCTTGCTGCGCCCCACACGACCACGCAGCTGGTAGAGCTGCGCGAGCCCGAAGTGCTCCGCCTCGTTGATCACGAGAGTGTTCGCCCGCGGGAGATCGATCCCGTTCTCGATAATGGTGGAACTCACGAGGACATCTGCCTCCCCGTTCTTAAAGGCAAGCACGCGCTTCTCGAGGTCATCCGCCTTGAGCTGCCCATGCGCCACAATGAAGCGCGCCTCGGGAATGAGTTTGCGCAATTTATCCGCAAAGGCATCGATCGTCTCCACGCGGTTATGGAGCACGAAGACCTGCCCCTTGCGCTCGAGCTCGAAAGCAATGGCATGGCGGATAAGTGACTCGGAGTATTTGCGCACTTCCGTGATGATCGGAAGCCTGCCGGGGGGCGGCGTCGTGATGGTGGAAATGTCGCGCAGCTTGTGAAGCCCGAGATTGAGTGTTCGCGGGATGGGAGTGGCCGTGAGAGTGAGGATGTCGATGGAGGCACGCATCTCCTTGAATTTCTCTTTCTGCTTCACACCGAAGCGCTGCTCCTCGTCGATGACGAGAAGACCGAGGTTTAGAAACTTCACATCCTCCTGCAGGAGCCGGTGCGTCCCGATGACCACATCAACATCGCCCTTCCGGAGCTGTTCCAAAATCTCTTTTTGCTCCTTCACCGATCGGAAGCGGCTCAGCATTTCCACGCGGATTTTGAACGGAGCCATGCGCTCCTCAAAATTGTGATAGTGCTGGTCGGCAAGAATGGTGATGGGCGCGAGGACAGCCACCTGCTTGCCCGCCTGCACAGCCTTAAACGCGGCGCGCATGGCCACCTCCGTCTTCCCAAAGCCCACATCCCCGCAGATGAGGCGGTCCATAGGATGCCCACTCTCCATGTCCCTCTTCAGGTCCTCGATCGCTTTGATCTGCCCGGGCGTCTCCTGGTAGGGGAATGCCTGATCAAACTTATGTTGAACTGCTGTATCAGACCCGAAGGCGAAGCCCTTGGCTTTGGCGCGCTTGGCGTAGATGGCGAGGAGCTCCCCGGCGATCTGCTTCGTCTCCTCCTCCATTTTCTTCACGATGCGCTTCCACTCCGAGGTGCCGAGCCGCGTGAGAACCGGCTCCTGCCCCTCCTCGTAGACGAACTTGCTCAGTTTGTCCGCCTGATCCACCGGCACGAAGAGCTTGTCGTTCTCGGCATACGTCAGCTCGAGGTATTCCCGCACCGTCCCGTCCACCTCCTTCTGCGTCATCCCTTCAAAGTGCCCGATGCCGTGGTCCATGTGGACCACGTAGTCACCCGGCACGAGCGACGTGATGAAATCGAGCGCGAGCTTGGCAACACTCCGCTGCTTGCCCGCCTTGCGGAGCGAAAAAATCTCGCGGTCGGTGAGGAGCGCGAACTTGAGATCTGGGTTCTGCAGGGAGTGCGGGAGGAGATCCTCTTCTGCCGCCCCAACGAGCACGAGTGTGCCCGGCCGGCGTTCCTTCACATCCGCCGTGAATGTGATGTGTTCCTCCTGGCAGATCGTCTTGAGCTCATCGAGCCGCTTAGTCACCACGAAGATGGTCCACTGCTGCAGGAGTTTGTCGCGCACGTCATTGAGAAAATCCGTGAGGGTGTAGAACTTCAGCACGGAGAGGTAGCGCACGTGCGCGTGATGGGCATCGCTCTCTGGGAACGGCGTGAAGCGCAGAGAGGACGTTTTGAGGGGGAAAGGAATGTCGTCCTGATCATCCAGCACAAGGAGGAGACGCTCGGAGAGCTGCCGCTCGAGGGAAGAAACCTTCTCATAGAGAATGGGAAAGATCTCAAGGGAAGACCCACCAGGGCTCGTCTTTGAGAGATCCTCCGCGTCCACAGCAAGGATCGATTCCACCTTGTCCAGATTGAAGGAAATCCTGTAGGGGTGGCTCGCCTGCACAGGGAAGATATCGAAGACGTCCCCGATGCGCCTGTACTCGCCCGGCGAGAGGTAGAGATCCGCGCCGTGCTGATACCCCCGCTCAATCAGCTCTTCGACGAACGCGGTAAAATTCACCTCCTCGCCTTTCTTCAAAGTGATCATCTGCTCGAGGAGCTCCGAGAAGAGCGGGAAAGACGTATCCCAGAGGGAACGCGGACAGAGGAAGACCTCTTTCCCCTCCCCTCGCATGAAGAGAAGGAAGAGCTGGAGCGCCTCTGGCACAATCTCGCCATCCCCATTCTCGATGGGAAGAAGGGAATGTGTCTCCTGTCCGAAGAACTGCAGCCAGTGCCGCAATGCCTCCACCCCCTCCTCCTTCTCCGTCACGAGGAGTGTGCGACGTGGCTCCTGCTCCAGGACAGCCCCGAGGAGGAGTGCCTTTGCAGTTTCATTGGAGGCCCCAGAGAGCACGAGACGCCGCTCAGCTTTGAGGAGCTGAACGAGTTCTTGATGGGTACTCCGTCCAAGGAGAGATGAAGGAAACATAGGAGACGCTACGTGTTTGTACGAAAATCTCTGAAAATCTCAGTGAAAAAACCTTCCGCGCTCCAGAGAGCACCTCTCATTCCTCCTGAATCCGGAGGGGCATGATGAGGTGGAGGAAAAGGGAATTGGAAGGAATGTGGAAGACGGCGGGATGCATGCTGTCCGTGAGGAGCAGCTCCACTTCCTCTCCATCCGCATGCGCGAGGAAATCGAGGAGATAGGAAGAGCTCAAGGCGATTTTATTCTCCCCTCCTTTCATCTTCCCGCTGATCGTTGCCTCATCCCGTCCCGCCTGTGTCTGCGGCGTGCGGATATGCACGGAGTCCTTCCCAAAAGTGAAGGTGAGGTTGTTATTAATCTCCTTCGCGAAGTAATGCATGCGCCGGACAACAGTGAGAAGTTCTTTTGTGGAGAGGAGAACTTGCGTCTTCTCCTCTTTGGGAATGATCTGTTTGTAGTCCGGGAATCGCCCCTCAATGAGACGGGAAAGGAGATGGGTCTGCCCAATCTGCAGCTCAATTTGATGTTTGCTGAGGGACACCTGCACGGACATGGCCGGTGCTTTCTCTTTCTTCTCCTCTTTCTCCTTCTTCCCCCCCTCCTCCTTCTGCTCCCCCTTACGAGAGCCGAGAATGGATTTGAGTTCCTCGAGGACTTTCGCTGGCACAATGCAGGAGATGTCCTTATCCGCGGCTTTGGTGGGAATCTTGTATTCCGAGAGACGATAACTATCCGTGGCAACGAGAGTGAGGTTCCCGCGTTCCGCATGGAGGAAAACTCCAGAGAGAACTGGCCGGAGAGTGGTTTTGGTTGAGGCAAAGGTCACCATATGGAGTGCATCGAGGAGGGGTGGCGCATCGAGGGTAAAGGTAATCTCCTTCTCAATGGGTGCAATGGTTGGGTACTCAGAGGCGGCCTCTCCAGCAATGAGTGTTTTGGCGTGTTTGGAAGTGCATTTAAGTTGGGTCCCCTCACTCGTCTCAAGGAGCACTTCAGGGTCGGAGTTATACTGTGCGAAGTTGAGAATGGCTTTGGCCGGGACAGTGATCGCCCCCTCATTTTCAATGGTCGCCTCAAAATTCGTCACGATACTCAACTCCAAATCTGTCGCACTCACCTTGCAACGTTTCCCCTCCACCTCAATGAGAATATTCCCAAGAATCGGCAGAGCCTGCTGACCACTGATTGCCCTACTCACAAGAGTGAGTGCTTGGAGGAGATCGGGGGTTTTGCAGAGGAGTTTCATCTGATGAGAGAAAAGTATAATTCTATTCTATAAAAATAGCCGTCATCAAAACATCTATTTATCCTCTCGTGTTTTTCAGTCTAGTGTGTGGAAATCTCTTGTAAAGGAGATTAAGTAGGAATGAAAAGGGAGAGAAAGAGCCAAACTTCACTCCTGACCCCTGTGCAAAGGGTGTGGAAAACTTGTGGAAAGTTATGGGAGGGATGAGTCAAACAAAGAAACCCTAATTTTTTGGCTCATTGAAGCCGAAAGATTAAAATGTATGTGGAAAGGGGAAGAGAGAGAAGGCAAAACCCTTCCAGGCGTTATCCACGGGAAGTGTGGATAACTTTTGTGTGCGGCCTAAGGGGTTTTGGGCTTCGGGATAGAGTGTAAATTGGACCGGCTCTGCGCGGTGGGAGGAGAGGAGCGGTTCTCCCGGATGGTCAGGACTCCCCCCTTCACAGAGACGAAACTTCGTTCGGGAATGTCTTGATTCACGAGGGTGCCGCTCCCAATGAAGCTCCCCTGTCCGATCTTCACGCCGGGGTTTGTGCCGACATGAATGCCGAGACGGCAATGATCACCGATGGCCGCTCCAAACTTTCGCAGATGGGTTAAGAGGCTCTCCTCGCCGACGACGGAGGATATCTCTCCTTCGTCCAGCCGAAGATTTCCGAGGACAGTCCCGGCGCCGAAGGAAACATTCTCTCCAACAATGCTGTCTCCGATGTAGGTCATATGCGTCCACACATCGCGGGCGAGCACGGAGGATTTCACCTCGGTGCTGTAACCAACAACGCAGCGATCCCCAATACTTGCCTGCCGCACGAGCGCATTATTAGCTACAACACTATGCTTCCCAATGAAGCACGGGCCGACAATGGCTGCGTGGGGGAAAATGCGCACACCCTCATCAATGATGACATTGCCCTCGATGACGGCGCTCGGATGAATGCTTGCGGAGCGGTGGATGGAGGGGGTGGTGATCTCTGTAAGCAAATGGGAAAGAAGGGGAAGGAGGTGCCAGGGATATTTGATCGGTTGCCAGAATCCTTCATAGGGTACTGCATGGTAAGGATGCTCTTTAAAGAGGAGGGCGAGTGCACGCTCATATCCGTCATCACCTTCATCACCCACTGAACGGAGAGCCTCCAGCAGGAGGTGGGGACTCTGGTGCAAATGTACGACGATGTTCACGAGGTCACCCGGCTCTTTGCCCGGTTCCGGCTTCTCAACAATCGAGGTCACCCGGTCGCCCGTGGTGGTGAGGTATCCCCCGGGGAAGTAGCTGCTCACGCGACGGGCGAGAAGGGCTCCACCAGTCTTCTCTTTCTTTCCGATAGCGAGAACCGAAGCGAATCCCTGTGCGTCGATGACATCGTTACCGCTCACAATGAGGACGGGGTCGCGCGAAATCGAAGGGAGCGCGGAGAGGAGAGCGCCGCGCATCCCAAGCGAAAGGTCGCTCTGTTCGATAGTTGGGAGATCAGGAAGGAGGGCTTTGGCTTGTGCAAGATTATGCGTTCCCCCGACGAGAATGATGTCCTTGAGGCCAACCTGCCGGAGACGCTCCACTTGGATTTCCAGAAGAGTCCTCCCACAGATGGGGAAGAGCGTCTTCTCGTGAAGCGGCCAGAAGCGCTTCGAGCGGCCCGCCAGAAGCAGGAGTACCTTCACGGGATTATGGTACGCTGAGGCCACTTCCTGAAGCTAGGAAAATGGCAGTCTTTGGGGGTTTTTCTACAGATCTATGTGGATCGGGCCCTCTTGCGCCGTACTGCGCAGAAGGATTCCCAATGTGCGATAGCGGTCGAGAATGGCAGGGGCGGGATGCCCGAAGGGATTCACCTCTCCCACAGAGAGGATGGCAGTGTCAGGATGTACTGCGAGAAGGAAGCCGGTGGACGAGGATGTCTTGCTCCCATGGTGTGGCACCTTGAGGATCGTCGCATGGAGATCGATGCCCCCGGCGAGGAGGGCGCGCTCCGTATTTTGCTCGATATCTCCCGTGAGGAGCAGCGTCTTGCCGCTTGTTGTGAGCACTTTCAGCACGATGGAAGTCGCATTGGAATCCCGGGCGAACTTCTCCGGGAGGAGAAGTGGAGGCCAGAGCACATCGAGAATGACCCCATCGCCAAGGTCAATGTCTTGCGTGGAATCGACGAGAAGGACGGGGACTTTCCGGGCAGCTATTTCAGAGAGAAGTAATCGGTAGCGGCCTGCACGGCTCTCTGCTTGTGGGAGGAGCACGCGCCGGACGGCATAGCGTCGGAGCACTTCCGGGAGAGCAGAGAGATGATCCAGATCGGGATGCGTGAGAATGAGGAGGTCAATGGATCGATGGAAAAAAGGCAGCGTCTTTCCCAACTCCTCGAGAGCGGAGAGATCGGGCCCTCCATCAACAAGGATATGTTTCCCTGACGGGCTCATGAGCAGGATGGAATCCCCCTCGCCTACATTGAGGAAAAAGGCATGCGTTTTTCCGTCGGGAAGGAGGGAGAGTTCCCGTATCGCGAAAGCACTGAGTACGGCAAGAAGGAGACTCGCGAGGAGCCACCATCGCCATCCGCGCTGCAGAAAGAGAGGAGAGTGCATGAAGCTCGTCAGCGTAGCACTGCAGCTCGGTGTCCTCTACTCAGCTGGCCCGTTTCTTCCCCTGCATACGCCTCCACCCGGCCGCTGCGCCGAGCGCCGCAAGGCAAAGCAGCCCGACAGGTTCTCCTGTGCGGGAGAGCGGGCGGCGAATGGGAGTGGTCGAGGGCGCCACACTCGTGAAGCTCGTGTTTCGCTGGAGGGTCCAGCCCGGGATGACGCTGGCGGGAAGTGCTGCGCTCCGTGCGAGGTCGACGGAGCGGAAGACGCCCGGGGACGCATTGTTCTGTGCGTCGAGAGCATTCACGCCGATGCCGAACTCTCCCGGGGTGACATCTTTGAGTTGGATTCCCTGCAGTGAGCCATCGAGGTATTGGGCTGCTCCAAAGGTCTTCCCTCCATCGCGGCTCTGGCGGATGGCATAGATGCTTGGTGTGTAGCTTGTGGGAGCCTGCCAGCGGACGCTCACTGTATAGTTGCCATTGTTCTGTGGCGTCACCTCAAACGTGAGGTCCTGGATATCTCCTGTGGCGGACGAGGAGACGGCAATGGGTACGGAGGACGAAGAGGAGGATGTAGCTTGTGTCTCCTTCTCGCCCGACTCGTGACCGGTGAAGAGGGCACTCCGTTCCGTAGCATCAAGGACCTCCCCCTCTTCGCCGCGCAGTGGATCATTCAACTGCACCCTGTAAACCGTTCCTGCAAACTGGGGAGACGTCGTGATGATGGCCGTCGCGCCTTCGATATCGAGGCGCAGCATGGCAAGTACGGCGCCCTTCGGGTCTGTGATGCCAAACGCGGAGGCGGCGGAAGACGGCTCAATGGAGATGGGCGCAGAGAAGGTGAGGAGGACACTCGTGCGGGAAGTCGCTTTCGTAGTGAGGAGCTTGAGGGTGGATTTTCCCCCCTCTGCGGGGACCAGGCTCAATCCCCCTGTCGGCATTTGTTTGGAGGAGGAAGAGGAGCTGGTCGCGGCGCCCCCCTCAGTGATGACAGGAGCACTTACCTCCTCTTCTGCGAAGGGATTCATTTCCTCCTGCGTTGTTGCGCTGGGACTCGAAGAAACTGGAGCCATGACAGGAGCAGGATGGATGGAGGCTTCCTCCACGAAGTAGGGGCTCTCCTCCCCTTCCGCATCCACCGCCATCACGGCGACGAAGAGCTCCGCGGGGAGGGGGCTGATGTTCTTAAGCATGAGTTCGAGCACCGGCCCTTCCGTGTCCTCGAAATCATCATATTCGCCTTCGGTTTCCAGGATGGATTCCTGCCCGTAGTACACGCGGTAGGAGACGATATCTTCTGCTTCCTGCGGCTTATCCCAACTAACGAGGATGCCTTCCGGGCGCTGTTCCACCTGGATGCCAGTCACATTAGCCGGAGCAGCGAGAACCGTTGCCGGGAGAAGGCAGAGAATTCCGAGGACAGAGAGACAGAGAGAGGAGCGCATAGGATGTGTGTCTTTCCAACCATTCTATCAGATTTTCTCTATTTGGACAAGGTGTCCCTTCCATCAGGAAACAAGCGGGAAATGCCAAGAGCCCATCCCATGAGCACCAGGAAAACTGCCATGGCGGCGAGCCCGCAGGCGGCGAAGAGTGTGGAAGTCAGGAAGGGGGTGATGACGGCGAGTGTCGTCGTGAGGATGAGGAGGAAGAGGGCGAGGCGCATGACGGACGTCTCCGCGAGTCGGAGCGGCATTGCTTTCAGTCCCTGCGGGAAGAGGAGGAGGGCGAGGAGGAGGTGGACAATGATGGAGGTATACGCGGCACCCACGAAGCCGAAGCTGGGGATCAAGAGGAGATTGAGGACGAGGGAAATGATTGACCCCAGGAGCAACGAAGAGACGAGGCGGCGCCACTTCCCCAAATTGAGGAGGGTGTAGAAGGGGAAGATGATGAAACTATTGAAGAGGAGGGGGATGCTGAGCAGACGCAATGCTGTATCCGTTCCCGGACGGGTCGCTGTGGCGAGGTAGGAATCGGTGGTGAGGAGCATCGTGAGAGGGCGCGCCCAGAAGGCGGCGAAGAGCGCGGAGATACTGCCGATAAGGAGGAGGGTCAGGAAGGTGTTTCCAAGGAGGAAGCGCGTGTCCTTTCCGCGCATGGAGGCTTCGTGCAGAGTGGGGAGCGTCGAATTGAGCAGGAAGGTTGGCATGATGAAGCCCATGTCCATGATGCGGGCCACGATGCCATAGTAGGCGTTCTGCAGCTCGAAGTCCGGTCGCAGAAGGGCGATCAGCGTGAGATCGAATTGCCGGTAAAATGCGATGCAGAGGTAAGCGACCCCGAAGGGAAATGCCTTTCGCAGGAGTTCCCTGAGGAGGGGGGCATCCCAGCGGATTGCGATGGATGTCAGGCGTCGGACGAAGAGGAAACTCAGGAGGAAGTAGACGAAAGCTCCGGCGCTTCCAATGATGAGGGCGAGGTCGAGGATGCGCGTATCCGTCGTTCCGCGAATACCGATTACAATGAAGAGTCCGATGAGCGCGGTGGTGAGAATGCGCTGCAGGACCTCCGCGATGAAGACCAGATGCATGCGGTAGCGCACCTGAAAGACTGAGCGAAAGATACCGCCAGTGAGCGTGAAGAATGGTGTGAGAGAGGCGAAAGTCACACCGAGGGGAAGAGGCGTCCCTCTCCAGGCGGGGATGATCCACACAAGCAGGACGGCGGTGCCCAATGAGAGACAGACGCCGGCAAGACGAAGAATGAAGAGGGCGCCGATCATGCGCGTGCTCTGCTCGGGCCGGCTCAACTCCCGCACCGCGATGGCATAGAGACCGAAGTCAGCGAGGATGCCGAAGAGCTGGAGGAAGCCGTAGGCGGAGTTGTAATTCCCCACGAGCTCCTTCGTCATGGCTATGGTGACGAATTTCACCGTGAGGATGCTCAGGGCGGCCATCGTGATCTGCCCCGCGAGCTGCCAGAACGTGGAGAGGATGATTTGCTTCTTCGGCACGGGGCGATTGTAGAGAAACTTTCCCGGAGTGCACACGTCAGAAAGAGCCCTTCCCATCAGCGGCTCTCCAGAAGAGGAGATGCTCACACGTTGGTGAGGCTGATGGAAAGGGGGGTTCGTCCTGCCGGGGGCTTGAAGCCACATTGAGGTGGGTGGAGGAGGAGAGGCTCGCTAGTCAGTTGGTCGGTCCGAATGGGGCCGATGAGCAACTGCATATTGCGAGCAGACTCGCTCCGCACCCTCAAGAAAAGGCTGTACCTCTTCGCCCTTGGCAGGACGGATCCGGCTGGGGCGCCAGCCGGAGAGACATAAGGTACGCATTCCCCGCGAGGCGTCAAAGCAAAAACATCCTTTTAGAGAACGCAGATTTGCGCGGGTATTCCTGGCCCCTTGCGGGGAAGAAATGCGTGGACAGCGGGAGGCGCGTTGCCTATGCTTTCCACCAGCAAAATGCCTCTGCCCTTCCGACACCTCACGTCCACCAAGCAGCTCACCCGAGCAGACACGGACGCCATTTTGCAGGTGGCGGGAGAGATGGAGAAGGTTTTGGGAAAGGGTGGGGATGACCGGCTCCGGGGCAAACTCCTCGGGAGTCTCTTCTATGAGCCGAGCACGCGGACACGCCTCAGTTTTGAGACGGCCATGCAGCGTCTCGGCGGAGATATCGTGACGGCGGATGGGTTGCAATTCAGTTCGATGTACAAGGGGGAAACCATCGAGGATACGATGATGGTGGTCGGCCAGTATACGGACATCATCTGCATGCGCCACCCGGAGCAGGGCAGTGCGGATCGTGCCGCGGCGGTCTGTCCTGTTCCCTTCATCAATGCGGGCGATGGGCCCGGACAGCACCCTACACAGGCGCTCCTCGACCTCTTTACCATTGAGAAGGAGTGCAAGAAACTCGATGGCATCCACATCACCATGGTGGGGGATCTCAAATTCGGGCGAACGGTACACTCACTCTCTTTCCTCCTCGGTCTCTACAAAGATGTTCGCTTTACCCTCGTCTCCCCGAAGGAGCTCATGATGCCGCCAAAGGTGACTTCTTTCTTCGAGGAGAAGAAAATTTCCTTCGCGCAGACAGAGAAGCTGGAGGAAGGGCTCGACGCGGATATCGTCTACATGACACGGGTCCAGAAGGAGCGCTTCGAGGAGGTGAAGCAGTACGAAGCTCTCAAGCTCAAATACGTCCTCACGGCAGAACATCTGAAGGGACGAAAGATTGTGGTGCTGCACCCGCTCCCGCGCGTCGGGGAGATCGCCCCCGATGTTGACCCGCTCCCGAATGCCGCTTACTTCCGGCAGGTGCGCAATGGAGTGGTGATGCGCATGGCGCTCCTTGCCATGCTGCTCGGGAAAGCATGAGCGCGATTCTCATCAGGGGCGGCACTGTCGTCACGGCCAGGGGCGGAGAGCGCATCGATCTTCTCGTGCGAGATGGAATGATTGCGAAAGGAGCCGTTCAGGACGCGAAAGCAAAGGTCATCGATGCATCCGATCACCTGGTCCTCCCCGGTCTCATCGATTGTCATGTGCACTTCCGGGAGCCCGGCTTCGAAACGAAGGGAACCATGGAAAGCGAGGCGGGGAGCGCGCGTGCCGGCGGGATCACGACGGTCTGCGACATGCCGAATACGAATCCGCCGACCACCTCGATTGCCGCTCTCGAGGACAAAGTGAAGCGCGCGACAAAAGCGAAGAACTGTGATATCCGTTTCTTCTTCGGGGCGATGGAAAGGGAACATCTCAAGCAGCTGGAGCAACTCTGGACAGCCGATGTCCATCGGCTCCTGAAGGGGAGATGTGCGGGACTCAAGGTGTACCTCGATCATTCGACGGGCAATCAGGGGGCGGGGAAAGACGTGGTCGAAGAGGCATTTCAGCTCTGCGCAGCCCTCCGCATTCCGCTGGTGGTGCACTGTGAGGATGCAAAGACGAATGAGGAGGCACGGGAAAACGTCATGGAAAAAGGCATCAACGCGCATTCCCTCATGCGGCCGCCCGAGAGCGAGGAGCGCGCGGTTGCGTCTGTCATCGCACTTGCACGCAAGCATGGTGCTCTTGTTCATGCCACACATCTCTCCACTGCACAGGGGCTGGCACTTATCCGGCAGGCGAAGAAAGACGGCATTGCGGTTACCTGTGACGTGGCTCCTCATCACCTCTTCCTCTCCGTCGATGATTATGCGGCGCTGGGAGCGCGGGCGAAGATGAACCCGCCGCTCCGCACGCGGGAACACCAGGAGGCGCTCTGGGGGGCCATCGCAGATGGGACTGTCGATTGCATTGCGACGGATCATGCCCCGCACACGCGGGAGGAGAAGGACATCGCTGATCCCCTCAAGGCGCCGAGCGGAGTCCCGGGGGTCGAGACACTCCTTCCACTCCTCCTGACGGTTGCCGCGGGGGAGTGGCCACACCCAACATCTTCATCACCCGTACCTCATCTGAGGTATGAAGACATCGTCCGTCTCTGCTTCACGAATCCCAACAAGATTTTTTCTCTCAGGAGAGAGGATATTACGGAGGGGGCACGCACTCCTCTCGTCATTGTTGACCCGAAGGGGACATGGACCATCACCGCCAAAACCCTCCATGCCAAGTGCGGATGGACTCCGTACGAGGGATGGAGGATGACGGGAGGGGTACGGGAAGTCCTCTAAACTTCGACAATGATCGGAATGATCATCGGCTCGCGGTCGAGCTTGCGGTCGAAGTAGCGGTAGAGCGCGCCCGAGATGGCACGCTTAATCGCCTTGCGATCGGTTTCACCGCGGGCGATAGCCTCCTCGTAGGCCTTGCGTGCCGCCTGGATCGCCTCGCCGGTAATGGCAGTCTGCTCGGAACCGTAGATGAGTCCGCGGGAGAGGACATCGGGGTCGCCGACAAGGCGCTTGCTCGAGGCATAGGCGCGGAACACGATGATGAGTGCTCCGGCACTGCTCATGATCTTGCGGTCATTGAGCACGCGTTGGCCCTCGCCGGCACTGCCGAGTCCGTCGATGATAACGTCCTGCACCTGGAACTTCTGCTTGCTCTTGCGTGCGGCGCCGCTGGCATCGAACTCGAGGATTTCGCCATTCACCAGTGAGTGAATGCGGTTCTCCTCGTAGCCGAGGGCACGGGCGAGATCCGCATGGGCGGCGCACATGTGGGGTTCGCCGTGTTCCGGAATGATGTGCCGTGCGTGAACGAGTTGGTGCATGAGGAGGAGGTCCCCCTGATGTCCATGGCCAGTCGTGTGGAGCGCGAGCTCTGCGTTGGTCTTCACCGTGGCACCCTTGAGGTGCAGGTTATTGATGACCTTTGCGACAGAACGCTCATTTCCGATGATAGGGTTGGAGCTCAGGATGACGGTGTCCCCCTGCTTTACCGCGATGTGCCGGTGAGTGCCGAGTCCGATGCGCGCGAGACCAGCCATTTCCTCGCCTTGGCTGCCCGTCGTAATGATGAGCACTTCGCGGTCCGGGAGTTTCTCCATGCCGGGTCCGACCTTGCGGATGAGCCCGCGAGGAGCTTTGAGATAGCCGAGGTTCTGCGCGATCTCAAGATTGGTCTCCATACTCCTGCCGGAAACGAAGACCTTGCGGTTGTAGCGCCGCGCATGGTCCACAATCTGCTGGATCCGGTTCAGGAGCGAGCTGAAGGTGGAGATGATCACGCGTCCCTTGGCATCGCGGATGAGATCGAGGAGTGTTTCCGAGATCTCCCGCTCGCTCTTGCTGTGCCCCGGTTTTGTCGCGTTCGTGGAATCTGCAACAATCGCGAGGACGCCATTACTTCCAAGCTGCGCGAGGCGCTGGAAGTCCGCAGGCGGCTCATTCATCGGCGTCAGGTCGAACTTGAAGTCTCCCGTGTGGACGATGGTCCCGTAGGGAGTGTGCAGTGCAATAGCCGCCGAATCGGGGATACTGTGCGTGACGCGGAGAAATTCCACTTCGACGCGCCCGATGCGAATGCGCTGCCGGTAGGGAACGACATTCATTTGCACCTTCGAAGTGAGATGTACTTCATCGAGGCGCTTGCGGATGAACGCTGCCGTGAGCTTCGTTCCGTAACAAGGGGGGAAGTGCAGCTGAGGCAGCAGATGCTGTACCGCACCAATATGGTCGAGGTGGGCGTGGGTGAAGAGCACCGCCTTGATGCGGTTCTCCCTTCCCTTGAGGGGGGAGATATCCGGCACCAGGTAGTCAATCCCGAGCATATCCTCGTCCGGGAACTGCAGCCCGAGATCAATGAGGTAGAGATCGCCGTCCACATCAACGACGAAACAATTACGGCCCACCTGCTCGAATCCACCAATGGGAAAGAGCCGCAGGGTTCCGCCCCTACGCGGTTGGTTCGGTGGTCTCTGCGCTTGGGGACGGGGGGGAAATACCTTGCCTTGTTTTCTCTGATTTTGATCAGGGACGGAGGGCAATGACACCGCATCTCCAGACTTTCTCTGGAGCCATTCTCCAATAGTTTTCATGAACGGTTTTCTTTGGGAAAAAGATGAGAATGTCTCCAGTGTACCCCTCAAGGGGGGAGAAAGCAATAGCTCTTTGTCGTTAGTGCCATTTTTTGGCTTCAGCTCAACGAATTTTTATTTTGAAAAATTGAAAATTTTGTCGATCAGCCAGCATATCCCTTCCCTGCCTCCATAGAGGGAGGCGGGGGGAGAAAGCCGCTTGCCTACGCGCCCAGAGGTAGGGTAGCCTGATTTCCTGTATGGACGTGAAGGTCCAAACGGGCATGACGAAAACAGTGAAGGGCACGTCCCTCGTGGCGCTTTCCCTTGTCTCCGAGCAGAAAGAACAGGTCTGTGCTCTCCTGCAGATTCAAGCCGCGGCGCAGGAGGCCAAGACTCTTGAGAAGGAATTTGTCATGGTCCTGGAGCATGCCCTCCTCGAAACGGAGGGGGAAGCAGGCACGCGCCTCGATGGCACCCTGAAGGAACTCAATGGGCTCCTGAAAGGGTTGCTCCTCTCGCGGGCAATCGATGCCGTCAATGCAATCGTGGCGATTGCCGATACAAGTGGAACCCTCCATGTTTCCCACGCCGGTTCTGCTGAGGCCTACATCATCCGTGGAGGAGCTGCGAGCCAGATTACGGAGTACACGCGCGGCAAGCCAACACCAGCCTTCGTCCATATCGCCAGTGGGACGCTCGAGCCGCGGGATGCGGTTGTCCTCTCCACGCAGCGGCTGCTTCGTGCAGTCACACCTGCACAGCTTGCACAGCTCGCCACACGTGGCGAGCAGCTCCTCGAAGATCTTATCTTCGAGCTGGAATCCGAGAAGGAAGTGGCCTCCCTTGGTTTGGTGCAGGTGGGAGGGCAGCGCGGCCAGATGCGCATGCAGGAAAAAATGCCAGGGAGCCCAATGCTGCGCCGACGCGATCGCGGGAAGAGATTCTTCTCCTTTCCATCCCTCCCCTCCTTCACAAAGCTCAAGGGCGCCGGCGGGCAAACCTTTACCTCCATGAATGTCTCGAAATGGTTCGGTGCTCTGCAGGAACGCGTTCAAAACTTCTTCGCGGATTTGAAGCATCCTCAGCGCAAGCGTCGCGCACACTTCCTTCTCCTCGCGGGAACCGTTGCAGCCTTCCTTATTGTGTGGGCAGTCATCAATCTCACGGCGTCCTCAGAGCGCGGGAAAACCCGCGCGGAGCTGAAGCAGCTCATGGAACAGATCGATCAGGAGATTCGCGCAGCGGATAACCGCCGTCTCACGGGAGACACCGACGGAGCGAATGCCGTCCTGCAGAAGGCGGAGGAAGAGGCGAAACAGGTCATGAATAATGAGAGCGGACTCTACCGAACGGAGGCACTCGATATCCTCGATCGCATCCGCACGAAGCGCGAGGAGATCAACAACATTGTCCGTCTGGCGCCTCGCGTTGTCGTGAACGCGGCGGCGAAGAATCCGGATATCACTTTGCAGGGGCTCATCGGTCTCTCTGATGGAGAGTTTATCCTCTACGACAAGCAGGATACGTACCGCGTTCTCCTCAATGCGATCGATGAGCCGAGCCACCTCTCGGGCGACGAACTCATTGCGGATGCCATTGCCTTCTCCCGCTACCAGACGACGGTTTTTCAGATGGCGGACAACAGTATCCTTGAGGTGATCTCCGGGCAGCCCACCTTCATGAAGACGGAGGATCCTGCTGGTTGGATCGCAGGGAGGGATATCGAAACCTATCTCCGCTTCCTCTACATCCTCTCGCCGGAGAACAACCAGATCTACAAGTATGAACGCCTGAGCAACCGCTATGCAGCGCCTGCCCAGTACAACGTGAATGGTAACCTCGAGAAGGCGCTCGATATGGCCGTCGATGGGGCCATTTACATCATCAAGGAGGGGGGGGAGGTTGTGAAGCTCTTCCGCGGAGAGGTGCAGCCCTTCACCGTTCGGCACGCACCGGACAAGGTGCTCGCGACATCCGAGAAGGTCTTCAAGGTGTCCGGTGGGAATCTCTACTTCCTCGATCCTTCTGAGGCGCGCGTAATCGTGGTGACGGACGGTGGGACGACAGGAGAATCATCCTACGTCACGCAGTACGTGCTCGAAGGCGAGCAGGTGGGCACGCTCAAGGATCTCTATGTGGATCCCGATGAGGCGCGTCTCTATGTCCTCGACGAAAAGCGGCTTCACGTGATCGATCTCAAGGCGAAGTAGAAGGTTGCATCCGCTGTGGTATCCCCGCACAATTGCTGCCCATGCGTGTGCTCGTCTTCGGGACATTCGATCGGCTCCATCCCGGTCATCGCTTCGTCCTCGCGGAGGCAGCGAAGCAGGGGGATCTCTTCGTGGTCATCGCGCGTGATACCACCGTGAAGCGGCTCAAGGGACGCTTGCCCCTTCAGTCTGAAGGGGAGAGAGCCCATGCGATTGCAGAGGTGGTGCCGGGGGCGCATGTCGTGCTCGGGCATCCGGATGATTTTCTCTCTCCCGTGCGGGAGATACGGCCCGATCTCATTCTTCTGGGCTATGACCAGCGCCTGCCGCCGGGCATCGAACTCACAGACCTGCCCTGCCCCGCGGAGCGGCTGGGGGCATACCAGCCGGAGCACTTCAAAAGCAGTCGCTTGCGGGTGGACTAGCCTTTGGACTCACGACGTAAAGTCTGGTATACTATCCTTGTACCAATATCCACATGGAGGAACAGCGTCCCACGCTTGTAAAGCAGCTTCTCGGCGCAACCGTTGGTGTTGTCATCGCCCTCTCGCTCTATGGGGCCTACGAGGTGGCTCTGCCGCCCCTCATGGCGTGGGTGGACAGCGGAAAAGTGAGGACTGCTCCTGAGGGGCTCACGTCAACAGCCCGCATCAATGATGAGGTGAGCCGACGGAAGTATGAGAGCCTCGCGATCAAATCACAAAAAATCGTACAACACTTCACGGCGAAGGCCGCCTACAAAGAGCTGGTGAATCCTGTGCAGATGGCACAAGCCTCCTCTTCCGCTTCCGGAGCAACTGTCCTCCTTGCACAGGTGCAGAAAGAAGCAGAGGAGCCTGTTGCCCCTCCCACTCCTCCTCCGCCTCCTCCTGCGTCTCGCAGTACCTCTCCGCGCGCAGAGATGCAGCGTCAGCGCGTTCAGGAGAAGCTTGCCGAAACGGAAAAACTCCCGAATTCCGGTCCTGGTCTGTGGCTCGGGATGGGGGGGTCCCTTGTCGGTGCGGTCTTCGTGTGGCGGCGCATGAAGAGAGCGCTACCTTCCGCTTCGTGAATCGATTAGAGTAGTGAGGATGATGACAGGGGGTAGCGTGCCGTCGGCTTTCCAGGCTCTCTTCTTTCTCTTGGGGCTCGTCTTCGGAAGTTTTGGGACTGTCCTCGTGGAGCGGCTTCCTGCAGGTCAGAGCATCGGGGGGCGTTCGCGGTGCGCTCATTGCAAGAAGAAGTTGCGCTTCTGGGAGCTCATTCCCGCTGCGAGCTACCTCTTCCTCATTGGCAGATGCCGTCACTGTCAGTCTCCCATTGGCTGGCAGTCGCTTTTCCTGGAGCTTGGCAGTGCGGGACTTTTCCTCTTCGCGCTTCTCCTTCACTCTTCTTCTCCCGTTGGCGCGCTTATTCTCGCGCTCATTTTCTGGTTGCTCCTGCTCGTCACGGTCATCGATGCACAAACGAAGACCATCCCCGATCTTCTGGATATTCCCCTCTTTCTCCTCTGCCTTCTGCATGCATTCCTCTTTGGTCCACTCACTGTTTCCGGCCTGCTCCTTGGAGGCGCCTTCTTCGGGGCGCAGTGGGCACTCAGTCGTGGGCGATGGGTGGGAAGCGGGGATGTCTTCCTCGCAGTGGCCCTCGGGATCTTTCTCGGAACATGGCAACGCATGCTCCTCTGTCTCATCATTGCTTACATCGTCGGGGCACTCATCGTGAGCATTCTGCTCACAGCGGGGAAGGTGAAGCGCGGCAGCCTCATTGCCTTCGGCCCCTTCCTCATCCTGGGGGCGCTCCTTGTATTCCTCTTCGGGGATGCGCTGGCTCTCGCATTCCTCTAGATATGTCAAAAGGGCTCTCGCCCGACAGAGTTGGGCAAAAGCCCATTGATGATCAGCTGTTCCACTTTTCACCACGGAATTCCGGGCGCCACTGCATTGCTGCAGGGAGGAGGCGCTGACAGAATTATATTGAGCCAAAATTGGTCGGAAGTCAAGTATTCGCTGGCTTCCTCCTTGGCTTCCTGGAGCCCTCATTGGCCCATTTTCTCCTTATGCCGCATACTCTTCCCGTGAAAACCGTCAGTGAGAACCGGCGTGCGCGCTTCGACTACGAGATTCTCGAGACCGTGGAAGCGGGATTACTGCTCACGGGGCAGGAAGTGAAGTCCTGTCGCATGGGGCATCTCAATCTCTCGGGGGCGTACGTCTCCTTCCTGTCCGGGAAACCTGTATTGAAGAATTTCACCATCTCCCGCTACCCCTTCGCTTCGAAGCTGGAACCCTACGACGAAAAGCGCGATCGTCCTCTCCTCCTCAGGGCTGCGGAGATCCGGAAACTGCAGGCGAAGGCCGAGGAGAAAGGATGCAGCATTATTCCCCTGGAGGTGCGCGCAGGGAAATTCGTGAAGCTCCTTCTTGGGGTGGGCCACGGGCGGAAGAAGATCGACAAGCGGCAGCGCATCAGGGAGCGGGAAGTGGCGCAGAAGCTTCGGAAAGGCGAGGAAATATAATCTCGTTACCTTCCCTCTCTTTCTCCGGCCCCCCGCTTCCTGCATACTGCATTCCTCCCATGTCTCTCCTCCCCCCACAGATCCAGAAGACCATCGAGGAGTTCAGCAAGCTCCCGGGCATCGGTCCCAAGTCCGCCGAGCGTCTCACTTTTCATCTGCTGCGGAGCTCCAAGGCCTCGCCGGAGAATCTGGGGAAAGCACTCTCGGACCTGAAGGTGGAACTGAAGTACTGCAAACACTGTCAGATGGTGACGTTGCAGGAGGAGTGTTTGATCTGTGCGGACTCCGCTCGCGATCATGCGACGATTCTGGTCGTCGAGAATCCCCTCGATGTGATCGCATTCGAACGATCTGGCTTCAAGGGCGTGTATCACGTCCTCCATGGCGTCCTCTCGCCCATCGATGGGATGGGGCCGGAACAGCTCAAACTCCGTGAGCTCACGGATCGCTGTGAGAAGGGAAAAATACAGGAAGTGATTGTTGCGACAAATCCGGATGTGGAGGGCGAAGCCACGGCGAGCTTCATCCGTGAGCGATTGAAAACCAAAGTGAAGAAAATCACCCGGCTGGCACACGGGCTTCCCATGGGGGCGGACATCGAGTTCGCAGATCAGATCACGTTGAAAGAAGCGATCGAGGGGAGGCGGGGACTGTGACCGACTCAGTGTCGGAACCCTCGGACCCCCGTCACGACCATCGGAATTTTCAGCTCGTTCGCCTTCGCGATCACCTCGGCATCGCGCATCGAGCCGCCCGGCTGAATGATCGCGGCAATGCCGTACTTGGCGGCTTCCTCCACACTGTCCGGGAAGGGGAAGAAGGCGTCCGAGGCCATCACGGCACCTTTCGCTTTTTCTCCCGCCCGCCGTGCAGCGATAATTGTCGAGTCCACACGGCTCGTCTGCCCCGCGCCGATGCCGACGGAGAGGGCATCTTTCACGAAGACGATGGCATTGCTCTTGGCGTGTTTCACTACCTTCCATGCGAATAGCAGGTCGCGAATTTGCTCTTCTGTGGGTTTGAGCTCCGTCACGCACGTGAGGTCTTTCTCCGTGACGACACGGGTATCCAAATTCTGCACGAGCATGCCACCCAACGCAGAGCGGAACGTGGTGATTTCCTCGTCGTGCTTCATGCAGTGATTCTCAATGACGCGGATTTTCGGCTTCTTGCTGAGGAGTTCCAGCGCTGCCGGCTCGTACGCCGGGGCGATGATGATCTCCACGAAGATTTTCTGGTCGAAGATTTTCTGGATCACGGGAATCGTACAAGTTCTATTGAGCGCGATGATCACGCCGAAGGCGGAGAGGCGGTCGGCGTCGTAGGCACGCTGGAAAGCCTCCGCGATATCGGCGTGGGAAGCCACGCCCGAGGGATTCGCATGTTTGATGCATGCAGCCGTGGGCTCAGGGAATTCACAGACCAGATTCCATGCGCCGTCGGCATCGAGGATATTCAGATAGCTCATTTGCTTCTCCTCCTGTTGGAGCACCTCCCAATCGGGAGGATTTTTGTAGAACTCATAGAAGGCACCCCACTGATGCGGATTCTCGCCGTAGCGCAACTTCCTCCTGTTTGTGAGGATGATGCCTGCCTTATCGCCGTTGCTCAGCTCACGCACGATCGCCGCATCGTAGGCAGCGGTGTGGAGGAAAACTTTCGTAGCAAGCTCCTGACGGAGATTGACCAGCGTATTTTCCTTTGACTGCAGTGCCGCGAGCACGCGTGCATAGTCATTCGGATCGCACACGACGGTCACGCTCTCGGCGTTCTTCGCTGCAGCACGGAGGAGGCTCGGTCCACCGATGTCGATCTGCTCAATCTTTTCTTCGCGCGTGGCACCAGGTTTCGCGGCTGTCTCCTCGAACGGATAGAGATTCACGCAGACGAGATCAATTGGTTCGATTCCCAGCTTCTTCGCCTCTGTCACATGCTCCTTCTCCTCGCGCCGGAAGAGAATTCCTCCAAAAATGAGCGGGTGAAGAGTTTTCAATCTCCCGCCGAAACACTCGGGGAACTTCGTGTATTCCTCAACGGGGATCACGGGGATTTTGGCTTTTTCCAGGGCTCTCTGCGTCCCCCCCGTCGAGATGATTTCGAAACCGATGTTCTGAAGTCCGCGGGCAAAATCTTCGATGCCGCGCTTGTCGGAGACCGAAAGAAGGGCGCGTTTGTTCATGGAACGATCGGGGGCAGCTGCAGTGTACTGAATAGTGCAGAGGAAAGCCAAGAAATCCGCCTCAATTGTCCGGGGGATGCATTGCGGAAAACTGGCATTTTTGCTACAATACATTGAAAGGTCAACTCCCATGCCTACACCCAATAAAGACACCGAGAAGAAGGCGCCTCGCCCCACGACAGAATCTGCTGCCGCGAAGCCGGCAAAGGGGGCGAAAAAGATCCTCATTGTCGAAGATGAGAGGCCGCTTGCGCATGCGCTGGAGCTGAAGTTCCGACATGAGGGTTACGACACGCACATTGCCATGGACGGCGTGGAGGCGCTCGAGGAGGCGAAGAAAAACCACTACGACGTCATTCTCCTCGATCTCATCATGCCGCGGATGGACGGCTTCTCATTCATGCAGGAGCTCAAGGACCAGAAGCAGAACACCCCCATCATCATTCTCTCGAACCTCGGACAGGACGAGGACCGGCAGCGCGCGAAGGATCTTGGGGCCCTCGAGTACTACGTGAAGTCGAACACCCCCATCATCGACATTGTGAAGCGCGTCAGTTCCGTTGCCTGATCCATGCCCATTGCAGATACCGACCTCGGCCAAATCCTCGTGAAGCAGAACTACCTCTCTGAGGAGGAGCTTCAGAAGACGGCGACAATGGCACAGGAGAGGAATCTCCCCCTCCTTGCTGTTCTCTGTGAGCAGGGCCTCCTCACGCAGGAGCTCTACGAGAGTGCGATGGCGGAACACTTCGCCATCCCCTTCTTCGATCTCCAGTCGAATATTCCCCCGCCCGAAGTCATCGCGGAGCTGCCGGAGGGGGCGTCACAGGCATTCCGTGCGGTCGTCGTCGCGCATGAGGGGGACACGGTAACCATCGCCACATCTGATCCGGGTGCGGAGGGGCTTGAGGAGGCGATTCGTCTGAACCTCGGTCAGAAGGAAGCAGTGTTGCCGGGGAAGAAGGAGGAGAACAAGAAGGACGAGAAGGAGAAGGAAAAAAAGAAAGGTATCCTCACCATTGGACATGCCAAGGAGCAGAAAGAGGAGAGGCCGCGCTTCGCCGGAACCATCAGGTTCGTCTATGCACCGCAGTCCGGTATCGAAGCGGCATGGATTCACTATCGCAAGCCGCTCGTCACGCGCTTCCAGGCGATCATTGCGGAGCAGAAGAAAGTTGCTCCGGAAATTCTCGAGGAGATTCTCAACGATGCCATTGAGCTGCGCGCGTCAGACATCCACTTCGAGCCGCAGGAGAAGACCGTCATCGTCCGCTTTCGCGTGGATGGCGTGATGCACGAGGCGGGACGCATCCCGAAAGAGCACTACGAGGGGGTGGTGAACCGCACCAAGATCGAAGCGAACATGCGCATCGATGAACACTTCGCCGCGCAGGACGGCGCCATCCGCTTCAACGCTCCACAGGGGGGCATGATGGACATTCGCGTATCGATCGTGCCGGTGGTGGAGGGCGAGAAGGTGGTGATGCGTCTTCTTGCTGCCTACGTGCGGACGCTGACGCTCGCCGATCTCGGCTTCTCCCCCGAGTACCAGGAGGTCCTCATGAAAGCGGCGGACAAGCCATTCGGGATGATCCTCACGACGGGCCCGACGGGATCCGGAAAGTCGACGACTCTCTCGGCACTCATCAAGCTGCGCAATAAGCCGGACGTGAACATTTCCACCATCGAAGATCCGGTGGAGTACAAAATGCCGGGCGTGAACCATATCCAAGTGAATCCCAAGGCAAATCTCACCTTCGCCTCGGGGCTGCGCGCCCTCGTGCGTCAGGACCCGGACATCATTCTCGTCGGCGAGATCCGCGACGGCGAAACGGCGGATATTTCGGTGAACGCCGCGCTCACGGGGCACCTGCTCTTCTCGACGCTCCACAGCAACGATGCGGCCACGGCTCTCCCCCGCCTCCTCGAGATGGGGGTGGAGCCCTTCCTCCTTGCCTCGACATTGGAAGTGGTCATCGGCCAGCGGCTCGTGCGACGTGTATGTCCCCGCTGCCGCTTCGGCTACACCGTGCCACTCGAGGAAGCACAGAACCTCTTTCCCGGTGCGGGGAACTTCTTCCCGAAGGATCATGAGGTGACGCTCTACCGCGGGAAAGGCTGCGAGGCATGCGGCCAGACGGGGTACCGCGGTCGTGTGGGAATCTACGAGCTCCTCGTCATCACGCCGGAGATTGAGAAACTCATCGTCCGGCGGGCCTCCAGCTCGGACATCAACGAGGCAGCGGTGGGGCAGGGGATGAAACTGATGTTCGACGATGGCTTTGCGAAGGTGATGGCCGGTGTGACATCGATCGATGAACTCATCCGCGTGGCAGCCCCGCCGCAGGTCGTACTCTCTTCCTCTCCTGAAGATGCTCAACAGTGAGCCGCGGTCGGCAGAGCAGAAGACGGATACTCCGCCGGTTTTACAGGAACAAGAACCTACTATGGAATCTCCGAAGTCGGAGGAGCCTCGTTTGGAGGAGACGCCGGCTGCGTCGACCGAGGGGGGAAAACCGCCAAAATCACCAAAGATGGCAGAGGCGGTGAGTGAAATGAAGAAAATTCTTCTTTCGCTCAATAACATTGGGATGGGCAAGCAGAGGATGCTGTTCATTCAGAGTCTCGCCATGATGCTCAATGCGGGGCTCCCGCTCATCGATGCGCTGCGGACACAACTCCTCGAGACGCGCTCGAAGCCCATGCGAAAGATCCTCTCTGCCATCATTACTGCCGTGGAAAACGGCACCCCCTTCTGGAAATCCATGGAGGATCAGTGTCTCTTCTCTCCCTACGAGATCGCGCTCGTGCGCATCGGGGAGGAATCAGGAAATCTCTCGCGCAACATGGAGTACCTCTCGGAGCAGCAGGAGAAGGACCGTGCACTGAAGCAAAAAGTGAAGATGGCGATGATTTACCCGTCGATCGTTCTCACGCTGATGCTCATTATCGTGATGGGGTTGGGGCTCTTTGTGCTGCCCAATCTTGTGCAGGTGCTTCTCTCGCTCAATGCGGATCTCCCTCTCGCAACGCGCATTGTCATCTACATCGCGCGTGTCTTTGAGAAGGACGGCATGATCTTCGTCCCGCTCCTTTTCATCGCGCTCATCTTTTTCTTCCTCCTCGCAAAGTTCACACGCTTCCGCGTCGTGTCGCAGTGGATCGTCTTCAAGATCCCGGGCGTGGGCAGCCTCGCACGCCAGGCGACCATCGCGCACTTCGGGGTCATCCTCGGCGGGCTCCTCCGTGCAGGAGTGCCCCTCGTGGATGCCCTCGCATCACTCGTCGACGTGACGCACCTCGTAGTCTACAAGCGCTTCTATGCTGATCTCCTCGAGCACATCACTATCGGGGATTCCTTCAGCAAGAGCTTCGATGCCATCCCTTCCACCCGCCGGCTCCTCCCTGTTTCTGTGCAGCAGCTCGTGGTGACGGGCGAAAAGTCCGGTGCCCTCTCGGAAGTGCTGCTGAAGATCTCAGAGATCTATGACAAGAAGACCGCAGAGACTGCGGAAAAACTCCCCACCATCCTCGAGCCGGCACTGCTCCTCTTCATCGGCGGGCTCGTGGGGACGGTCGCATTTGCTATCATAGTTCCTATCTATAGCGTCGTCGGCAATGTCGGACGATGACACTCCTCTCCTTCCTCCTCACTCCCCTTCCCCTCTCTCCCATGAAAACAAGAGGATTCACCGCGGTGGAGACGCTGCTCACGCTCGGCATCATTGCCGTAACCACGGGCATCTCCATGCCGCTCTATCGGAACTATCAGGCGCGGAGTGACTTGGACATCGCAGTGGAGCAGGTCGTCTCTGCACTGCATCGCGCACAGGTTCTTGCCCAGTCGGGAGAGCAGAGTGCGAGCTGGGGATACGCCGTCCAGGAGGGGGTCCTCTTCGCAGGCGAATCCTACGCCGTACGGGCGCCATCCCTCGACGAATCATTTCCCATTCCCGTGGCGATCAATGCCTCGGGCCTGCCAGAGGTGACATTCGCGCCGGTGAGCGGCATACCGAATCAGGCAGGGGAAATCGTCCTCGAGAATGCGATTGGCGACCGGCAGATCATTACCATTTCTTCCAGCGGGCTCTTCTTGCTCTCTGGCATTCTTCCTCCTGTCACGGAGGAATTCCCGGGGGGAGACAGTCTGAGCAGTGCAACCGGGAGCAGCGGGAGTGAGACAGGAGGCAGCAGCGCAGGAGCAGGAACGAGTGAGGGGGGGGAGACAGGAGGCAGCAGCGCAGGCGGCGCAGGGGGGAGCGAGGGTGGTGATGAAGGAGGCAGTGGAGACAGCAGTGCATCCGGCGGAGAAACGAGTTCCGTTCCGACCTGCACGGATCGCTTCACTGTTTCTGCAGATGGCACCATTGAAACAACAGGTTCCGTGGATGCCACGGTAACCGTTCTTGGTTCGGCTATCACGTACGGGGTTGGCGGACCGAAGGTGAAGGTCACTGTGAGCGCCAGCACAGATGGGGGGGATGTATGGACGCCGCTCTTCAGCGGAAATGCGGTGAACGGAGGGGAAAAAGAGACGATTGAGAATCTCCCAGAAGGTGCACAGCTGGCTCTGCGCATGAATGGTCGTCATTCCTGGCTCTTCAATAAGACGTACACCTCCAACGATCAGTCCGGACATGTGGAGGTACTTCGCAATGGAGATACACCGCCAGCGGTTGAGGCCTTTGCGCACCAGGCGTCCCTCGAGAATTTCCTCAAGAGCATTTTGGATGCCGAAGGAAAGATCCACATCGACCCTTACGATGTGGTGATTCTCACGGAGCTCGGTTCCCTCGGGACTTCCTCATCCGATTTCCAAGACGCCGTCCTCCTCGTGCACTTCGAGGCGAAGTCGGGGAGCTGTGCTCAGACGGGAGACGCGAAGATGAAAATCATCTTCGAACGGCTGGAGAATACGGGGCAGGGGGATGTGGCGCGTCGCGTCTACGTGGGGTCACAGGCTATCGCCTTCAGCGAGAGCCAGTGGATTCCTCTCACCATCAATGGAACGGCTGTTGTGGACAGTGGCCTCGTGGAGGCGGTGCCGGGGATTGCGGTGAGCCGACAGGCGGGTGTGGTGCGGCTTCTCCTCCACGGTTCGCTCTTGAGTGGCAAGGAAATCGTGGATGCCCGCGTGGTTTTCGACTACGCGCAGGTACAGAGTACGGACAATGACACGGGGCAGAATGCGATGGAGAGTCCCTTCGATGATGTTGTGAATGACGGTCCGGGCGGGGACGAAGTGGACACCGCGACAGATGGCAGGTCTGTCCTCGTGCAGACGCGCGTGACATTTGAAGACGACGCCGTATTCCTCTACTGGCAGAAGGCGGCGGGGACATCCAGCGCAAGCAGCGCCGGACAGGGGTCTTCGGCTTCTGGCACCCCAGCGGGATCTGCCGGCTCCTCGCAGTCCAGTACAGCAGCGAGCCAGCAGAGCCAGTCGAGTTTCTCCTCGGCGAGTGCAGGGGGCGGGGAGGAAGGAGGAGAGAGTAGCGTGAGTACGGAGCCACCGGATCCCTGCGCAGCTTCCTACATGCTTGATGCGAATGGCCGCATCGTGCTCCTGGAGCCTGCGGATGTGACTTTCGATATTCTCGGGTCCTCCATCACCTATGGGACGAATGGTCCCAAGGTACAAGTGCGCTTCAACACGAGCTTCGATGATGGGAAGACATGGCAGTCACTCTTCGGTTTCCGTGCGGTGAACGGTGGAGAGAGCCAACGCTTCACCGACATGCCTGCCGGGAGCAAGATCGCGCTCCAGGTGGAAGGGAGGTACTCCTGGCTCTTCAGGCGCACGGCTCGTTCGGGTGATGGGCAGGGGAGAATAAAGCTCTTCAAGCGTGAGGAAGCCGCTCCTGCGACTGCACCTTTCCGGCAGGGCAAACTCAAGAAGTTCCTCTCTGATATGCTGAGCGACGGGAAAGTCCACGTCGGGAAGCGCCAACTCCTCGTGCTTGCCGAGCTCCAGGACATCGGCGATGCCTCAGATTACCAGGATGGTGTCGTTGTGATCACACTCGAGAAGCCGGCAAGCCAGGGGATCTGTGGCACGCAGACAGACGAATCTGAAGAGGATGTTGGCTCCTCGAGTAGCACGGGGGGAAATGCTTCGAGCACAACGGGACAGATGATCACGATCTGCCACTTCCCGCCGGAGAATCGTAAGAGCCCACTTTCCATTGAGGTCGATGAAGCTGCCTGGGCAGCACACGCCGCGCACGGAGATCGTCTCGGTCCCTGCGAGGAGGATCAGGACGGAGACAGTGTGAGCAATGCAGAGGACCTCTGCCCGGGAACGTTCTTCCCGGAATCCGTGCCGACGGAATTCATGCTCTTCGATCGCTACGCCCTAACGGCCAACAGCGACATTTTCCGTGTCGGCCCGCGCAAGAAAGTGAGCCAGTATTCTCTGGATGACACGCGTGGCTGCAGCTGCGAGCAGCTCGTGGATGTGGCTGAGGGCGTGCGTGACTATCACTTCAATCAGTTCCCGAGCCTGCAGCGCCAGATGCGAAGCCTCTTCCCGTTCTACACGGAGGGTGCGCGCAGATTTGGTTGTGGTAAGGCGATTCTCGACATGGCACGCAAATAGCCCGTTTCGCTCCGAGGGGTTGGCACTGGTACCATAACCTCCAGTGCCAACCCCTCATTTGCGCGGGCTCCATCGTTCTCCATCACCTTCATACTGTGACACTCGCGGCGAAGTTTCTTGCCGGAGGGGGGGATTCCTCCTCCTCGAGAGTCTCATTGCGATCGCGGCATTTGCCATCTTCATGGGGGCTATTGGTCTCTCGCTCTTCGTCGGGCAGGAGGGGGTGCTTCGGAGCGCGCACCGCGTGCAAGCGACGCTCTTCTCCGAGCGGGCGATCGAAGCTGCGCGTGCCATACGGGATACGGATTTTGAAGACCTCGTGGAAGGTCAGCACGGCATTTGCATCGGGGCAGAAGGGAAATGGGCACTCTGTGGCGCACAGACGGAACAGGAGGGGTACACCACGGTCCTCACAGTTGAGCCGCTCACAGAGGATCATGTCCGCGTCTCCGCACGGACGGACTGGGATTTCGGAACCAAGCGCTTCGGGAGTGTCACGCTCTCCACAGAGCTCACGAATTGGCGCATCACCAAGCCCGTCGGTAACTGGGCAGCTCTCACGGTCGAGGGAGTGACGACAGAGACAGATATTCCGTTCTTCAATAGCATTGCCGTTGCAGGGAATTACGCGTTCGTCACGAGTGAGATATCCGATGGTGGGGCAGGTCTCTACATTTTTGACATCACGGATCTTTCCTTCCCACTCCGCATTGCGAGCGGTTTCCAGCTCAATGCTGCGGGCTACCACCTTGCAGTGAGCGGCACGCGACTCTTCGTATGCACGAATGCGGAGTTCGCGGAAGTGCAGGTCTACGACATCTCCACCCCCTCCACTTTCTCCTCCACCAATCTCCTCGCATCCATCGATCTCCCGGGAGCCGGCCGCGCCCGTTCTCTCAGCCTGATGGGGGACACCCTCTTCATCGGGGCGCTGGAGAGTGCGACGGACGATGAGTTCTACGCCTATGACGTTTTAGACCTCGGTTCCATCGAGCTCTTGAGTTCCCTCTCGGATGAGGGGGCGTCCTTCAATGACATGGGCCTGAAAGATGGCTACGCATACCTTGCGACCTCCCTCGACCTCTCCGAGCTCAGAGTCATCGATGTCTTCGATCCCGAGCATGTCGTCTTTGCTCCGGGGAATGGATTCAATCTCACCGACGTGCATGATGGCACCGCGGTGGCGGTGGTGGGGAGTCGCCTCCTCTTCGGCCGCGCTATCGGTGATGCCATCGAGGAGCTCATTCTCTTCGATCTCTCCCAGAGTCCCGTCCCCTCCGCCTCCTCGGGAAAGTGGTATCAGGAGATGGGGGCGAGCGTGAAATCCCTCGCAGCGGAGCCGGGGGGTCAGTATGCGTTCGTCGCGACGGATTCGACGACACAGCAACTCCTCGTGATTGATCCGGATAAATTCGCGAGCGGGCAGGTCCCCATTCTCGCCATCTACAAGCCATCGACGGGTGGTGGGCGCGCGGTGATGTATGATCCTCTCCGCGACCGGCTCTTCTTCGCCACCGAGAAATCCTTCTATGTCTTTCGCCCGGGATGATCACCTCCCCGCCACGCTCCGGCTACGTTTTTCTCATGAGCGTCCTCGCGATCGGTGCCATTGCCATGGCGAGCATCGGGACGCTTCTTGTTGTCTCCCTCGGTGTCCAGCGCAGCGGCTACACCATTCAGCAATCCAGTCAGGCGTTGGTCTACGCGCAGTCATGCGCGGAGCGGGCTCTCCTCACGCTGCGCGAGGACAGCGCCTATGCGGGGATGGAGGACATCACCTTCTCCGGAGGGTCATGCTCCATTCTGCGCGTTGGCGGATCGGGGAATGAAAACCGTTCGCTCTGTACGGAAGGGGCAGTCGGGAACACGACGCGCCGCCTTGAGATTATCCTGAAGCGGTTGCTTCCCTCGACGCAGGTGTATTCGTGGCAGGAAGTCGATGTCTTTTCCGCATGCAGTTACGAATGATCCATACTTCCTCTCATTGCCGGCATCGTCCTGCGGCTTCACTCGTGGAGCTGGTGCTCTTTCTCGCCTTCTTCGCGGCGGCGGGAAGCATCGTCCTCTCCATTCTCTTTGCGACGAGCGAGCAACGTGTCGCCCAACGAGCCATCTCCGCCGTGGAGCGCAACGGCCTCAAGGCGCTCCAGTCACTCTCGCGGCGGACACACCATGCTGAGCGGATCCTCGCACCTGCCCTCGGATCTTCCGGGACGATTCTGGCTCTGCAAATCTCACAGGAGAGCGAAAATCCTTCCATCGTGGCGCTCCTGAGCGGTGCGCTTGTGCTCGTCAGGCGCGATACACTCGAGGCACTCACTTCGGACGAAGTGACTGTCTCCCATTTTGTCGTGCGGAATACGTCGGCACTCTCTGACCGGCAGAGTACCTTGCTCTCCTTTGATGTGGAGCGTGAGATTCCCGTTCCTTCGCCGCATCTCTACGAGCGTCATTTTGAAACACTCATCACCCTTTATCCTGATGACCAACTTGATGGTTCTGTGTGTGGGTGCGCGGCGCCCACATGCACGGGTGGCATCTATCACTGGGAGATATGCGAGAGTGAAACCTGTATTCCAGCAGCAACAACACTGCCCTGTGTACCTTGAACCGTTGTTGCCCAAGAAAAAATAGTTCATGTCAATACAAAGATCACGATCAAAGGATAAATTTGTTACACTTGCAGAAAGCGTTTGGGGTCAAACGCTTCTCTTACTTCCTTACTTCTTTCCCTCTTTCCCATGAAAATTCATTTCTCCCGGGGGACACGATCGGGCTTCACGCTCATCGAACTCCTCCTTGTCATCGGTATCATTGCGATCCTGGCGTCGATCGTCATCGTGGCCATCAACCCCACGAAGCAGCTTGGTGATGCACGCGATGCGCAGCGTCGCAGCGACGTGAACACCGTCCTGAATGCGGTCTACCAGTACGCGATTGATAACGATGGCAATCTGCCGGGTTGCCTCGCGACGGGGAGCGGCGGAAACATCTGTGTGAAGGGATCGGCCTGTTCCGGCGTGACGACTGGTTGTGACCTCGATGATCTCACGGACACGTACATCGTGAACATTCCGGTGGATCCATCCGGCGCAACGGAGAATGACACCAAGTACGACATCTCGAAGGGCGATGGCGGCCGCATCACCGTCTCTGCGACGGGTGAGCAGACCCCGACCATCAGCGTGACGCGCTAAGGGAAAGTTGTCCTGTCTCAGAAACCCCTCCCAGAACCGTGGGAGGGGTTTTTGTTTGGAAAATGGCTCATATCTGAGGATTAAGAGAATATAGTCAAAACTGCTATTTTGTGCTATAATTGCCGATAAGACACACATGAATCATCCTCATCAGGAACGGCAGAAATCTCCCCCCAGGCGTACGTCCATCCTCGTGCGGGCGACGCGGCAGCTCCTGCTCCTGACCGTCTTCACAACGGTTCTCCTGTCGCTCATTGCCTACTTCGTTTCCATGGCGCTCTTGGAGCAACGCGTGCTCCAGCAGCTTGCCTCCCTCGTTTCCGCAAAAGAAGACGTCATCGAAGAGCGATTACAGCACGACCGGGAAGCGACCGCACTTCTCTCGGGGCATCGGGATATGCAAGACACACTTCGGGGCGGGAAGGAGGGGGAGGCGAGGATGGCGCGTTTCCTCACTGAATTGCAGAGCGAGAATGCCTCTGTTGAGGGCATCACTGTCTTCACAGCGCGCGGGGAAGTGGCGGTGCAAGTGGGAGTATCCGTGCAAAACAATCCACAAGGCATCGCAGCGACCACACTCCGGACACTTCTTGGCAAGGGTGGTTGGGAAGGATACGAAATCTTCTCTCCCATTCGTTCTGCGACTGGAAAAAAAGAGGGGGTCCTGGCTGTCCGTTATGGGATTCAACCTCTCGTGGATACCCTGTTCTCCGTTTCCTCGCTCGGACAGACTGCAGAGGTGCTCCTTGCGCGACAAAATGGAGAAACACTGGAGTTCCTCAACTATCACTACAAAGATCGTCCGCAGACCGTTCTTGGCTTGGGAAAAGTAGACGAGGAATATGGGGTTGGCTCTCCTGCAGCGCAAGCGGTAAAGGGGGAGGAGGGCATTCGTCGCGCGGAGGATTATGCAGGGCGCGATGTCTTTGTCGCGTATCGCAACATCAAATCTCTGGGGTGGGGGCTCATCGTTCAGGTGGAGCGGCAGGAAGTCCTGCAGGGGGTCCGCGCACTTGCGGCGGCCTTCGTGTTGATTGGTCTCATCCTCCTCGCGCTGTCGGTGCTCCTGGCATACCTCCTTGCGCGTAATCTCACGAAGCCTCTCCTTATTCTCAGCCAGCATGTTGAGAAGCTTGGGCCATCCAACTGGACATTCCGCCGCAGCGTGCATACACGCGATGAGGTGGAGCGTCTCGATTGGAGTATCGCGGATATGGCGCGACGCCTGGAGGGCGGCTACCGGTACCTCGAGAGGGAGGTGGCCTCGCGCACGAAGGAATTGAAGGAACAATATGCGAAGGATCACACCATTCTGGAATCCATCCGGTATGGCATCCTCGTCCTGGATGAGCGCGGATCTGTCGTCGACATGAATCCTGCCGCCCTTCATCTTCTTGGGCTCGCGAAGCGCGAGGATGCTCTCGGGGCTGCCGTTGGGCAGGTGCTCTCTCTCCGTCGCCACCAGAAGCCGGTTCCTGCAGAGCGACACCCCGTTCTCCGCTGTTTACAGCTAAAAAAGTCCATCTGCTCCACGCCAGACGAGCAGTTCAGCATCCTGCGCCGCGACGGTTCCCTGTTGCCGGTCCTCCTCATGGCTGCCCCCCTCTCCTCTGGTCGCCACTTCCTCGGGGCCATCGTCGTTTTTCAGGATATGACAGAGGAGCGGCAATTGGATTACATGAAATCAGAATTCATTTCCCTCGCCTCTCATCAGCTTCGTACCCCCCTTTCCACGATCACTTGGTATCTGGAACTCCTCTCCACGGACAAGGAGTACAAACTCACGCATACGCAGAAGACGTATGTCGCGGAGATGGCGAATGCGAGTGTGCGCATGACGCACCTCATTGATGCGCTCCTCCATGTATCCAAGCTGGAGGGAGGGGGCATCGCGCCGCAGAAGCGGTCGGTCAACATTGTCTCTGTGTTGCGCGAAACTTCTGAGAATATGCGCTCCTCTGCGAAGGACAAGAAGATCAGTTTTCGCATCCTTCTTCCTGAACATGCTGTGGAGATCTCCACAGATCCCACTCTCCTCCAGATGGTCCTCCACAATATTCTGAGCAATGCCATCAAGTACTCTGATGCAGGGGGTGAAGTGCAAATTTCTCTCGTGCCGAGCAAGGCGCATGTCGATATCCTCGTGAAGGATACGGGAGTGGGGATTCCCTCCGATGAGAAGCCGCGCATCTTCACCAAGCTCTTCCGTGGCTATCATGCGATAAAGATGGATACAACGGGGAACGGACTTGGACTCTATATTTCAAAGCTCATTGTCAACCAGTTGGGGGGGGCGATCAGCTTCCGCAGTATCGAGGGGAGGGGCTCGATTTTCCGCGTGCGCATTCCGGTCTCGGGCAAGCGAAAGGAGCGTAGGTAGCTTCCCACGTCCTCTCAGCTTTATGATCCTGTCCTCCTGTACGCCGGGTTCTGTTCCCCCGCATGCGCGGGGGCGATGATCATCTCTCTGGGGCCATGATTGCTCGGTGGCCTCGTCCCGCGCACCACGTGGGTGCGGGGCACAGTGCGGAGGGGTGACCGGTGCAGCGGAACCACTGCAGATTTCCGATGACCCAAATCCTCCTTGCTCCACCTAGAGCTTGCCAACCCCGCATGTGCGGGGCCTCGGTACTCCGAGGCGTTTCACCCTCCCGCAGATGCGGGAGATCGTCTCTGTGGCGCTGGTCCGTACCCGCCTTTACCGGATATATGACGGGTAGGTGGGCGTTACCCACTAGGCGTTCCATTGGAGCCCGGACGTTCCTCCCACGGCGTGGCCCGAGGGCGTAGCCGGGGCGATCATCCAAAGAACAGGAAATCATATTCTCGCTTTCCATTGCCTTCCGGGCAAGGAATTCGTACCCTTTCTTCCGTCTGCTCTTTGAGTAATTTCGTTGCCTAAGCCGCCTTAGCTCAGTGCCCAGCCCCGCGCATGCGGGGCGTCCAGAAAAAAGTATTTGCTCGCTCGTTCCTTCGATCATTCCTGCCGCCAGCCCAACGCCGCCTTAGCTCAGTGGTAGAGCAACTCACTTGTAATGAGTAGGTCCGGGGTTCAAGTCCCCGAGGCGGCTCCAGAAATTTGATTCTAGGCTTGTGGAAGCCATTTGTTTCCAACGGGTAACCAGAACTACAGCTAAGTGTCTTATTGTTGCACGAATATCCGATTCCTTTGGGATGATACAATCTCCTCCTATGTTTGAAGCAGAGGGAATTGAAGAAGCGCATCGGTATCCTCCTTTCAAAATCCTGCGACCCAATGACAATCCTGAGGTCGCCCGAAAAATCGGTGAGCTCTGCGCACAATGCGTGCAGGCGAACGTGGCACTCCTCGTTGAGGTCGCAGGCCAGACATTCCACATCGGCGTTGCGCCCGCGGAAGAGAAACCCCGTTCCACACTCGTTTTCGAAACCATTGAAGATTTTCTCCGATCTTTCAGAAGATTGAACATTGCAGAGGTTGCGGAAGGGTATGTGCAACAGCGAGGGGATTTTCGCGGGGATACGGAGCCTATTGTTGAAATGGCAGCAACACTGAAATATCCCATGTTCTCTCTTCTTGGGAGAATAAAAATGGCCGCTTTGAATCAGATGAGTCGATTCGCTCCAGTACCAGCCGCTCCCGAGCACTACAACTTGCCACCGGAGGTGTTCGAACTGTTTTTAGGGAAATGGCAGAAATACACGGGGAATTGGTATGCGGAGGGAAATGAAACACTTGATGAAGCAGAAGAAATGGCAATGAGAATGGCCTGCTCGGAATTCATGGATGTGCCACAGGGTGGAGACCATTTGGAAATTGGCTGCGGCTGGGGAGGGCAAATGGAGTACATCCACCGCACGTATGGATCGAATGTCACCGGTATCACAGATTGCCCCACACAAGCCGCCTATACTTGTGAACGACTCCAGGGTTGCGGCATCGAGGATCCGGATGTACGCGTCGGGGACTTCGCAGAATTCCCCTTCGAAAATGCGTTCGATACGATCAGTGCCGTCGGATGCCTGGAACACATCCAACCAGCACGGCAGAAAGAGTTCTTTGAGTTCGTGTACAAAGCCCTCAAAACCGATGGACGCTTCTTCCTGCAATCTATCACGA
>JAEAMF010000606.1_pt1 | contig 40134 bp, 37 predicted proteins | sample 8958721 | NCBI WGS metagenome assembly JAEAMF01 (sample SAMN16933255, study PRJNA681124) | bioreactor sludge metagenome | isolation source: anaerobic bioreactor treating anionic surfactant - SDBS | place: India: Bengaluru | collected 2019-02-28 | reverse complement strand
GTGGAGGACGAAGGCGATGTCAGAGGTCAGATGCTAGATGTGAGATGGCAGAAGTAACGAAGCAAACGAAGTCAGAAAGCAGAAGTCAGAATGCAGAAGGCAGAATGGAGGACGAGGACGCGGACGATGGCAGATGTCAGATGCGAGATGAGTGATGTGAGATGTGAGAGGTGACGGGGCGGGAGGCGGTGAGCGGGAAGCGGTCGGCGGTTCGCGCCGGGCGATGGCTTTACTCTTCCAGGCGGGGAGGTATTATCGGGCGCGAAAGGAGTTGCCATGATGTATGAACTGTTTCCCTTGGCCGCAATGCTCATCCTTGCCGCCGGGCCAGATGCTCCGGAGCCGGGTGGCGCGTTGTCCGTGCCGGCATTGACGACCGACAGCCTGCCCTTTGATACCCTGCCGCTGCCAGCGCCGGACCTGGACAACGGCGCGCCGCTGATGCGGGCGCTCAAGGAGCGCAGGTCGGATCGGGAGTACGACACGCGGCCGCCGACACTACAGCAATTGTCCGGATTGCTCTGGGCCGCGAACGGCGTGAACCGGGAAGACGGCAAGCGCACCGCGCCCGCGGCGCTGAACCAGCAGCTTCTGGATATCTACCTGGTGCTGCCGGCCGGCGCGTTCCGCTACGACGCGCCGGGCAGCCGGCTGGTGCCGGTCGCGGCCGGGGACCATCGGAAGCTCGCGGGCCCGCAGGGGTTTGTCGCTACCGCGCCGGTCAACCTGGTGTACGTCGCGGACCCGGCGCGGTTCAAGCCCCGGCCCGGGCCCGGTCCGCTAATCCCGACCGAGGAAATCCTGAACTGGACGCGCGTCGCCGCCGGGTTGCAGGCGCAGAACGTCGGGCTCTATTGCGCGGCGTTCGGGCTGGGCAACGTTGTCCGGGGCATGGTTGACCGTGAAGGACTGGGCCCGGTCCTCAAGCTCGGTCCGAGCCAGGTGATCGTCCTGGCCCAGACGGTCGGTTTGCCCGGGAAGTAGCCGGCGGCCGCAGGCTCCGGGAACCGAATCCGACGGGCCGAAAAACCGGTTGACGGCCCGGCGGCGATACCCTAGACTCGGGCCGGATTCGCATTCCGGGCACCATCCCGCGTCCCGGGACAGCGCACGAGAACATGCCGATAGAGAATATCCTGCTCGGAGTCGCCATTCTCATCCTGGCGAGCGTCGTTTCCAGCATGCTCTCCGACCGGTTCTCGGTCCCGGTGCTGCTCCTCTTCCTTGCGGTCGGTATGCTGGCCGGGTCCGAGGGCGTCGGCGGCATCCATTTCGACAACGCCGGGCTGGCCAAGACCATCGGCATCGTCGCGCTCGTCTTCATAATCTTTGCCGGCGGCTTGGACACGCGCTGGCCCGAGGTGCGGCCGGTCGCGCTGCCGGGTCTCTTGCTCTCAACCGTCGGCGTGGTGTTGACCGCGTTGATAACCGCCGGCTGCGCGATGCTGGTGCTCCGTTTCTCGCTGCTCGAAGGGCTGCTGTTCGGTTCGATCATATCGTCCACCGACGCGGCGGCGGTGTTCGGCGTGCTGCGGTCGCGGCGCATCAACCTGAAGCCGCCGCTGCGGCCGCTGCTCGAGTTCGAGTCGGCGAGCAACGACCCGATGGCGATGTTCCTGACCGCCGGCTTCCTGGGCGTCATCACCGCCGAAGGCCGGGGTGTCGTGGCGTTGCTGCCGCGGCTGGCGCTGGACATGGCGGTCGGCGCCGGGGTCGGCCTGGCGATGGGCCGGCTGGTTGTCGCGCTGCTCCGGCGCCTGCGGCTGGCCTACGAGGGGCTTTACCCGGTGGCGATGGTCGGCTTCGCGCTGCTCATCTACACCTTAGCCGTCCTGCTCCGCGGCAACGGCATCCTGGCGGTCTACCTGGCCGGGCTGGTGCTGGGCCAGTCCCAGTTCCCGAACAAGCCTGTCATCCTCAAGTTCCAGGACAGTGTCGCCTGGCTGATGCAGATCGTGATGTTCGTGACGCTCGGCCTGCTGGTGTTCCCGTCGCGGGTTGTGCCGCTGGCCGGGCCCGGCCTGCTGCTGGCATTCCTCCTGATGTTCGTCGCCCGGCCGGCCAGCGTGCTCTTGTGCCTTGCGCCGTTCCGGATGAGCGCGCGGCACAAGGTGTTCATCTCCTGGGTTGGGTTGCGGGGCGCGGTGCCGGTTATCCTGGCGACCTTCCCGCTGATGGCGGGCGTGCGCCAGGCGGATACGATTTTCAATATTGTGTTCTTTGTCGTCGTCGCGTCGGTCCTGCTGCAGGGGATGTCGGTGCCGCTGCTCGCGCGGCTGCTGAAGCTCAACGCGCCCGCCGTTTCGGCAACGAACTGGCCCATCGAGTTCCGCAAGGCCGGAGCCCTGGACGTCGAAACGGCCGACGTCATCGTGCCCTACGACGCGGCGGCGGCGGGCCGGACGATTGCCGAGCTCGGCCTGCCGGACAAGTGCCGTATCCTGCTGATCGCGCGCGGCGGGTCTTTCGTCATGCCGACCGGCTCGACGGTGATTCAGGGGGGCGACGTGCTGCAGGTGCTGGCGGACGATGCCGGCCGCGCGGCGCTCAGCCGGGTGCTGACAGAGTTGCGGGATGTGCCGGCCGACGAACCGGCCGGCGGTCGGTCAAGCCCGGACGGCACGCGCCCGGACTAGAACCCTCAGCGGCCGGTGGGGGCCTGCGTCGCGGGCGGCACGGTCTTGCCCGGGCAGTTGCCGCAGCCCTTGGCGGCCGAGTCGCCGTGACAGAGCGCCCGCTTGGCCGAGTCGCAGCCGCCGCCGCACGCGCCAGTGCCGCACTTGGCCAGCATTGCCGAGTCGCAGCCGGCGGCCCGGCACTTGGCGAGCGTCGCCGAGTCGCATTGGCCGGCCTGGCACTTGGCGAGCGTCGCCGAATCACAGCAGGCAGCGGTCGAATCCGGCTTCGGGGCAGCGGCCGGCTTCTGGCCCCCGCAGCCGATGATGAGCGCGATTACCAGTACGGACAGGACGATGGTTAGGTGTTTCACGATGGCTACTTTACCGCGCCGAACAATCTTTTCAACTCTTCCTTGGACGGCACACGGCCTTGGGCCACGACCTTGCCGTCGACGAGCAGGCCCGGTGTCATGAAGATGCCCATCGCGGCGAAGAGCTTGAGGTCCTTGACGTGTTCGATGTCGGCCGCGACGTTCAGCTCGGCGAGCGTGTCGCGGACCCGCTGTTCGAGTTCGTTGCACCGGGCGCAGCCGATGCCTGCTATCTGGATTCTCATGTTGTTACTCCTTTGTTCAGAATAGCCCGCCATATACGAGGCCGGCGGCGGTTGAGAGCAGGACTACCAAACCGATGTAGGCCAGGCCCTTCTTCGGGCCGATGAGGCGGATGATGACAATCATCGAGGGCAAGGACAGGGCGGGACCGGCGAGCAGGAGCGCGAGGGCCGGGCCTTTGCCCATCCCAGAGCCGATGAGGCCCTGCAGGATGGGAATCTCGGTGAGCGTGGCGAAGTACATCAAGGCGCCAGCGACCGAGGCGAACAGGTTGGACCATAGCGAGTTGCCGCCAACGAGGCCGGCGACGGCCGAGTTGGGGATGATGCCCGCGTCGAGCCCGGGCCGTCCGAGCAGAAACCCGGCGACAAACACGCCGCCGAACAAGAGGGGCAGTATTTGCTTGGTAAAGGTCCATGTCGACGCGACCCAGGCCTTGCGTTCCTCGGAGTTGAACCAGCGCCACACCATGAGCCCAAGCCCAAGCAGAGAAGCACAAGCAAGATACCATTTGACTGAGAAGACCGCGTTGTAGAAGCCGATCGGTTCCTTGGGCTTCGCCCAGGTCATGAAGATGAGGGCGAGGATCATCGACGCGAAGTACAGGATGTTCTGGCCGAGGCTGCGCCGGGATGTCTCGGCAGCAAGTCCCGCCATCCCTATGCTCTCGGCCCGGCGGCGTTCGGACCTGAGGAAGATGAACGCCATCGCGAGGCCGATGACGATTGAGAACACCACCGCGCCGACGGCACGCGCCGCACCGATCTCGAGCCCGAGCACCCGGCCTGTCATCAGGATCGCCAGCACGTTGATGGCCGGGCCGGAATAGAGAAACGTCGTGGCCACGCCCAGGCCGGCGCCGGCCTGGTAGATGCCCATGAACATCGGCAGCACGGTACAGGAGCAGACCGCGAGGATCGCGCCCGAGACCGAGGCGACGGAGTAGGCGAGCGCCTTGTTGGACTTGGGGCCGAAGTACTTGAGGATGGCTTCCTTGGAGATGAAGTTCTGGATGGCGCCGGCGATGAAGAAAGCGGGAACGAGGCAGAGCAACACGTGGAGCCGCGCGTATTCCTGCAGCATCTGGAAGCCCTCGAGCAGCGCGCCGTGGACACGGCCCGGGCCGAGCGGCACGAAGTAGAAGAACAGGAATACCGCGAGGATTATGAGGAGCTTGTAGCGTTCTTTCACGACCTGGTCCTATTCCGCGAAGCTGAACTCCTTGAACTTGGCGACGATGGAGTCGCGGGGGAACACGCCGACGTGGCGGAAGAGCTCCTGGCCGGCCGCGTCGATAAAGACCTGGGTCGGAATCATCTGGATGCGGAACTGCTTCGTGAGCGCCGGCTCGTCGTCGATGTTGAGCATTCTTATCTCGACTCTGCCTGCGAACTCGGTGGTCATCGGGTCGAGGATGCCCTTCATCGTCTTGCACGGTATGCAGGTGCCGCGGCCGAACTCCCAGAGCCGGGGCAGCGCCCTTGCAGCGGCCGGTGCCGGTTTGGGCTGCGCGGCGTTGCCGGCCTTGGTGGTGTCCAAAGGCACGGCGTCGTCGCAGATTGCGCCGGTGGTGTCCGAGCCGGTGCAGGTTGCGCAGGGCGTCTCGGGGGCGCTGTCGGACACGGCCGGTGCAGCCGGCTTGCTGCCGCAGCCCGGCAGGAGCAGCAGGATGAACAGCATCAGCGGGAGGGTACTTCTCATTTTTCTCCTTTGTTAAGCGCGGAATATGTCATACACGAAGTACGCTGCCACGAGCAGGAGCAGCACGCCCGAGGCTTTCTTGAGAATCGTGGAGGCTCTCTTGAGACCCCGGGAGTTTACCATCGCTTCGGCGACTCCGATTGACGTGCCCGCGGCCAGCACCAGCACCGAATGGCCGAGCGCGTAGGTGAACAGCAGCAGCCCGCCGTAAGCCACGTTGCCCTTGGCCGCGACGTAGGACAGCAGGACGGCGAGCACCGGCATCGCGCAGGGCGTGGCAATGACGCCGGTCAGCGCACCGAGGAGAAACGCGCCGACCACGCCGCCCGCCTTCGGCGTGATGCCGCGCGGCATCGGGAACTCGAAGTTCGGGAATAGCAGTATCTGGCCGCCCATCACGAGGCAGACGACGACTATCAGTATGGACCAGAATTTCGAGGTCGTGCCGAACAGCGTGCCGGCCAGGCCGGCGACAAGGCCGAGGGCGGTGAAGGCCGCGGCGATGCCGAGGAACAGGAAGAGCGCGAGCAGGAAAGCGTAGCTCTTGCTGCGGCCCTTGGCGTAGCCGCCCACGAAGCCGATGGCGAGTGGTATCGACGCGAGGACGCAGGGGTTGAGGGCCGTTACCAGCCCGCCCAGGAACACGACCGGTACCGCCAGCAATGGCTGGGTGGCGATCAGCCTCTCGGCGTTGGCGAGCAGGTCCCCTAGCACGTTGCGGCTACGGCTTGACTGCCGCGACTTTCACACTCATCACGCCCGCGGCCGCCCGGCGCAGCTCGTCGGCAGCCATGCCGGACTCGCGCACCAGCGCCTGCAGCGTCGGGTCGCTGGCGGTCGCCTCGACCGGAAACCGGCTCTCGGAGATGACGCGGACTTCAGAGAACCCGGCCCTGGTGATCATCCCGAGGTAGTCGGCCTTCAGGCTGGCGCCGGAGATGCAGCCGACGTAAGCGGCGGCCGATTCGAGCAGCGGCCTGGGCAGGGGTGCCGCGAGCACGATGTCCGAAACCATCAGCCGGCCGCCGGGCCGAAGGACCCGGAACGCCTCGCTGAACACCTGCTGTTTGTCGGGCGAGAGGTTGATGACACAGTTGGAGATGATGACGTCCACCGAGTCGTCCGCGACCGGCAGGTGCTCGATTTCGCCCAGCCGGAACTCGACGTTGTTAGCCCCGGCCTTGCGGGCGTTGGCGCGCGCCTTCTCGACCATCTCGGGCGTCATGTCAATGCCGATGACGCGGCCGGACGGGCCGACCTTTCTTGCGGCGAGGAAGCAGTCGATACCCGCGCCCGCGCCGAGGTCGAGCACGGTCTCGCCCGGTTTGAGCGAGGCGACAGCCACCGGGTTGCCGCAGCCGAGCCCGAGGTCTGCGCCGTCGGGCAGTGCCGCCAGGTCCTCGTCAGAGTAGCCGATGGTCGTGCTCGTATCGGCCGCAGTGCTTGTCGGCCCGCAGCAACTCGATGACGGCCCGCAGCAGCAGCCGGAACCGCGGGCGACTTTCGCATAGCCTTCTCTTACCGAACGCCTGACTTCATCTTGTCTTTCGGACATGAGTTCTCCTTGAGGTTGGTGCGCAACACGAGGTACGTTCCGAGGCCTTGGGGCGCCGGGCGGTGCGCCGGCCGGAACGGGCATGGCGGGCGAGCCGGCGGGCCGCCTCGGTCAGCTTGAGCACCGCCGGGTCAGTCACGCGATAGCGCATCCAGCGGCCGTCGCGGCGCGACTCGATGAGCCCGGCCTGTTCGAGCACCGACAGGTGGTGAGACACCACCGAAAACGACGTCGGCAGCAGCGGCGCTATTTCGCAGACGCAGCGCTCCTCTGTCCCGAGGAACTCGACGATGCGCAGGCGGTACTCGCTGCCCAGCGCGGCGAACACCGCGGTTGTTAGCTCCAGGTTGGTCACTTCCATATTTCTAAAAATATAGAAATGTCCGTCAAAGTCAAGTGCCGCCGCTGGAAGAGAGGAGATGGCGACCAGGCTGGGTTCAGCGGGTCAGGGTGACGCGGTGCCAGGATTCGTACCGGCCGATTGTGACGCGGCAGGAGTAGACGCCGGCCGGGGCCGGCGTGCCCGCATCGGTCCGGCCGTCCCAGGTGACGGCTGCCGTGCCGGCAAGCGCGCGCACGCGTCGGCCCGAGGCGTCGAAGACGCTCACGGCTACCGGGCCGGAAGCCGGCGGGGCGCGGAACACGGTGCGGCCGCGAAACGGGTTGGGCGTCGGACCGGGCAGTGCGGCCGGCAGGACCGTGCCGGGCGAAGAGAGCCCGGCAATCACTAGGTGCACGGCCCTGCTCGGGTCCAGGCTGTCGCCCTGCGAGTTTGAAAGCGTGATCCGCAGCAGGTACGTGCCGGGCGCGAGACCGTGGGTGTCCCACAGCTCGAGGGTGTCGTCCGCGACCGGCTCAGTGCGCGTCCGGCCGAACGGGTGCCAGGTGACCGGCGAGTCGGCGACCGCGTAGTCGAACCGGTAGCGGCCGAAGGTGAGGGGGTTGTACGGCCCGGGCCGGATGTCGGCGGTGCCGATGACCGGGACGAACGACTCGGGGACCGACCCGTCCGGTATCGAGAAGTTGGCGACATAGACGATGGCGGTGTCGAGCGGCCTCGGGTCGTACTCGCTCGAGCAGAACATCAGCACCAACGCCGAGCCGTCGGTGGCGCGGACGCTGCCGTAGTGGATGGTGGACAGCGCGCCGGCGATGACCGACCGGTCGCGGCTCACCACCTGGGAGTTGACCATGCTCGAGACAAACAGCAACTGGCTCGTGCCCTCGGCGCCGATGTACCCGCCCGAACCGTCGCAGATGGCGTTCGTTATAGTGGCCCGGGCCGCGCCCATCGCCAGCATCTCGCCGAACACCGACGATTCGAGGTAGAAGCGGACCGAGTCCATCGGGTAGAGGTTCCAGGTGGCGAGGTCGGTGTTCACCAGCCGGAACGCCCGGTCGGCCAGGCCGAGCCGGTAATCAGAGTAGTGCTGGTTGTTCATCACGCCGGTCAGCCGGACCGAGTCACTGCCTTGCACCATCACGCCGGTCGTGCGCAGCCGCGAGTCGCGGATGGTGACGCTGCAACCGCGCATCGGGAAGGTGCCCCACATCATGTCGGTGACCGAGTCGAGCGTGACCGAGTAGCTGATGCCGGTTACCCCGGGCGAGCCGGGGTGGATCTCCCAGTGCCGGACGAGCGTGTCGCCGGAGGGCAGCGACAAGTCGGCGCAGCTTAACTCCGGGAAACCGAGCCAGATGAGGGCGGTGTGCGACGTGCGCAGGCCGACCCGGCAGGAGTCGAACACCACGTACTCGGACTGAAAGTCAGAGCCGCGATAGTCAACCCGGCCCCGGCCCATGAGCGATACGGTGCAGAAGCCCTGGCGCAGGGTGCAGGCTTCGACCGAAAACCGGGCGCTGTCCGCGACCGCCACGCCTGATGAGAAGCCGCCGTACTCGACCGCGGTGCTGTCGAACTCGATCGTCCCGCCCTGGACCGCGGCTGCCGAGTACTGGTAGGCGAACGTCTGTGCGATGGTGAACCGGCCGCGGCGCACCAGCAGGGTGCCGTGGTTGTACACCCAGGCGTCGCCGCGCAGGGTGAAGTCGGCGCTGTCGAGTATCAGCCGGCCGTTGTTGACGATGATTATCCGGCCGCTGTGGACGTAGCGGCCGGTGATGACCTTGACCTCGTTGGGATCCGGGTCGCCGACGATGATGTCCGAGTCGGCGTCGGCCGGCAGCGGCCCGAGTTCCCGGGACAGGTGCGCGGCGGACCGGGCCCGGGCCCAGCCCGGATTCAAGTCCGCGGCCGGGGCGGTCAGCCCGGCGGCCAGCAGCAACATCAGTAACCGCACTCCTATCTTGTAAGCCGTTCTGGCCCCGATGTCAAGGCCGGCGGCCCGCGCGGGGGGCTGTGAAGGAAATCGACATTCGGCCTGTTGACTGACCGGCAGGGTATGGTAACATCAGCCGGTCAGGGAGCGTGAGGAGAGGGGCGCGGTGGTCAAGGCACATAAGCTCCAAACGGAGGTGATGATGAAGAAGGTAAACGTGTTCGTGGTGCTGGGACTGGCGCTGGCGGCGGCGGGCGCGAACCTGCTGACCAACGGCGACTTCTCGAGCTGGTCCGGCTCGACCCAGCCCGACAACTGGACAGTGGAAGACACGACCAAAGCGCTCATTGACCAGAGCACCGACCCGGTGCGCTCGCCGCTGTACGCGGTGAAGATAACGCGGCTGGTCGAGGGCACCGGCAACAATAAGGGCCTGCTCCAGCAGGTGCCGGTGACCGCCAGCACCGAGTACACCCTGAGCGCCTGGTATCTCGACAATAACGTCAACGCCGGCTGCGGGTTGAGCATCACCTGGCGGACCGCGCAGGACAGCTTCATCTCGAACAGCGGCACGGTGTACGGCGACTCGGCAATCCACACCTGGCAGAAGGTGTCAAAGACCGGCACCGCGCCGGCCAACGCCGCCAAGGCGGACATCCTGCTGCGTATCTATGGGTTCAGCGGTTCGCCGTCCGGCGGAATCGTCCACCTCGACGACGCCGAGTTCGTGGTCGGCGCGGGCGGCGTCGGGGACCGGCCGCTGGCGCGGCCCGCGGCGTTCGACCTGGCGGTCAACCCGAACCCGGTCGCGGGCGCGGCGCGGATATCGTTCGCGCTGCCGCGCGGCGGACCGGCGACGGTGCAGGTCTACGACGCAACCGGCAGCCTGCGCGCGACGCCGTTCTCGGGTACGCTGGACAGGGGCGAGCATGCCATCGCCTGGGACGGGTCCGACGACACCGGTCTGCGCCTGGCCGAGGGGCTGTACTTCCTGAGCCTCGAGACCGACGGCGGCAGTTCGGTACAGAAGGTTGTAGTCGGACGCTAGTTCTGCAGTCTGGGCGGGCCGCCGGCACTGCTTTGCCGGCGGCCCGCATGACTTACAGGGAGGTATGATGCTGCGACTGACTGCGCTTCTTGCTCTTCTCTGGGCGGCAGTGGGCTGCGACGGCAACCGGCCGCCTTCCGCCCCGGACCTTTCCGGGCCGGCCAGCTCCCGCCCGCATGATACGCTGGTTTTCACGGTTGCGGCCGATGACCCGGACGGCGACGAGGTAGCGTACAAGTTCAGCTGGGGCGATACGAGCAGCGTGGCCTGGTCGGCGGAGTACCTGAGCGGACAGACCGTTACCCGCCAGCATTCATATGCCGACACCGGTAGCTACGTTATCAGGGTCAGGGCGCGGGACGCGCACGGGCTCGAGGCCGGCGACTATGACTCGCTGGTTATCCATGTCTGGCTCGCGCCGCCCGGCACGCCGGGACGGCCCGAGGGCCCGGCATACTGCACGACCGGCGTGCGCTACTCCTACACCGTGTCGGCGAGCCATCCCCAGTCCGAGAGTCTCTGGTTCCAGTTCGACTGGAATGGAGCCGTGGGCAGCTGGCAGGGCCCGGTCGCGGCCGAATCGTCGTTCGTCGTCGAGCACCAGTTCGACACCGCCGGCAGCTATGGCGTCCGGGCGCGGGCCAAGGACTACGGGGAGCAGATTTCGGACTGGTCCGAGGCGCTGGTTGTCACCGCGGTCGACATCCCGGGCGGTCCGCCGCAGAACTGCAGCCTGGCGGCGGCGACCGATACCACGGTCCGTGTGTCGTGGAGCCCGCCGGTCGAAGGCACGCCCAGCTGCTACCGTGTCTACTTCAACGCGCTGGGCGGCGGCGGGCCGGAAATGGTTGCCGAGACGCTGGGCCTCGATGTCGAGCACAACCCGGCCGGCCGGACCGGCTCGTACAGCGTCGCGGCCGTGTTCGGCGCGACGGTGTACACCGATACGCTGCCGCTGACAACCGTGCCGGTGCATACCGGGACCATCACGGTCGGCGAGCTGAGCGGACCGGATGCACCCGGTTGCGGCTGGTCGCGGTCGCTGGGTATCGCGTTCGGCTACCCGATGGCCGACACGGCATTCTGCGATTCCGTAGACTTCTACTGCACTGACTTCAAGCCGGGCTCGGCCGGCCCGGTCTACTGCGTCGCCAGCCCGGACACCGCGCCCTCAGATTCCGGCGGGTCGGTGCCGGCCGGCCGGTGGCGCAACACGCCGCTCGCACCGCTGGCCGATGAGCAGGGGCCGGTTCCAGCGGCGGGCGACAGCGCGTACCAGCCGGTGCTGGCGTTGGGCGCGGTGCCGGTCAGCTTCGGGTTGCTCACCGTGGACGGCTACTACTGCGCGGTGAAGGTAACACAGATCCGGATCGCCAACGAAGATATCCGCGTGCAGGCGTGGTTTCAGGCCGTGCGCGGCCTCAGGCTCGTCCGGCACTGACCGACACTGAACGAAGCGGCGGCGCCGAACGGTGCCGCCGCGCTGTTGTCCGGGAATCCTACTGGATGAAGCCGTGGGTCTTGAACCGGGCGACGATCGAGTCCTTCGGGAACAGGCCGACGTGCTCGGAGAGGGTATTGCCGTCCTTGTCGATGAACACCTGGGTCGGGATGGCTTTGACCCCGTACTTGCCGGCCAGTTCCTTCTCCTGGTCAACGTCGATGATGCGGAACTCGACCTTGCCGGCGTACTCCTTCTCGAGTTCGTGGACGATGGGCTTCTGCTCGCGGCAGGGCGGGCACCACTCGGCCGAGAAGTCCCAGAACTTGGGCAGGGCCCCGCTCGCGGGCGCGGTGACCTGGGCGGCCGGTTCGGTCCCGGCCGGCGGCTGGGCCGCGTCGGGCTGGCTGGCGGCGGTATCAGGGGTGACGACCGCCGAGTCGCCAGCCGGCTGGGCCGCAGGTTTGGGCTTGGACGGGCAGCCGACCGATGAGAGGACGAGTACCACGGAAGCGAACGCGAGCAGTGTACGCACGGTTGTCTCCTTTGCTGGTCTTTGAGTTATGTTAGACCCGGGCCAACGGTCACGGGGTTCATCGCCGGGCTGTTGACAGCCGCCGGCCGCGGGATAAGCTGCAGCAACTTACCGAGGAGGACAGCCATGAAAGTCACTGCCATTCTGCTGGCGCTGGTCGCGGTCGGCGTGGCGCGCGTCATCGTCGTGCCGGATTCGGCGTCAACCATCCAGTCCGGGCTGGGTATGGCCGGCTACGGCGACACGGTGCTGGTCAGGCCGGGGACGTACCAGGAACTCCTGACCTGGCCTGGAACCGATGGTATCATGCTCCTGTCCGCTGCCGGGCCGGAGTCGACCTTTGTCGACGGCCAGTCGGCCGGCACCTGCCTCGTGATGAGTTCGGGCAGTCTCACCCGCGCGACGGTGGTTTCGGGGTTCACGTTCCAGAACGGGTTCACGGCGTCGGGCGGGGCGGGCGGCATCAGCTGCGCGGGCAGCGCCTCGATAGTCGGCAACCGGGTAACGCGGTGCCAGGGCGTCGGCATCTACCTGTCGAGCTACTCGTCAGGCTTCAACCCGCTGGTGATGGGCAACGAGGTGGACGGCTGCGTGAAGGAAGTTGAAAACTGGAACTATGGCGCCGGGGTGTACATCAGCGCCGAGGCAGGAGCATACCCCGAAGTCTGCTACAACTACATCCACCACGACACGTTACGTAACAGCGCCCGCAACTACGGCTGCGGCATCTACTGCGACGCCAACGCGCTCATCTACCAGAACCGCATCGAGGCCAATGTCATCTACTCGGACACCGGCAGCGCCTGCCGGGCGTACGGCGCGGGCATCTTCGTGGACATGAGCCAGCAGCCGATCATCTTCTCCAATCTCATCACTGGCAACCGGTGTGCCACCGACGCGTGGAAGTACGGGGCAGGCATCAGGATGTACCTGTACGCCAAGCCGGTCATCATCAACAACACGATTGCCGACAATGTCTGCGAAGGACCGCACATGTGGTCGAACGGCGGCGGGCTGTACTTCGACATGAGCTGCACCAGCTACGTCAAGCACAACATCATCGCCAACAACCAGGCGACGTCCGGTTCGGGCGTGTACAACTACCAGGACGCACCGATGGTGTCGCGGTTCAACGACTACTACAACAATACGTTGGTCGGCTGCACGCCGGGCGAAGGCGACATCTCGAGCGACCCGCTGTTCGTCGCGGGGCGGCACGGCAACTGCTACTTGAGCCAAGCCGCGGCGGGTCAGCCGACGACGAGCCCGTGCGTGGACGCGGGCGAGACGCTCGACATGAAGACGCCCTTGAACCTCGACTCGCTGCTCCGCTGCTGGACAACCCGGACCGACTCGGTCGTCGACGCCGGGACGCTGGACATCGGCTACCACTACCCGCGGCTCTTCTTCACCGGCGTCGAGGAGCCGCTCAACCCCGCCCGGCCGAACGCGGCGGCGCATGCGACCCTGTTCCGCGACCGGTTGGTGCTTGCGACCGCGCTCACCGGGCCGGCCGAGTTGCTGGTGTTCGACATCAACGGCCGCGTTGTGCATCGGGCGTCCGGAACGGGCCGGTTCGAGTGGGACGCGCGGACCGCGCCGGCAGGAATCTATTCGTGGCGCATCAGCAACGGCCGCGAGGAAGAACTGGGCCGGCTGGTGAAACTGCGCTAGCGGCTACTCGGCCAAGACGAGCTTGAGCCGGCGGCTGTTGGGTAGGTTCAGCCGGCAGAAGTAGACGCCGGGCGGAACGGCACGGCCCGTGGCGTCGAGGCGGTCCCACGTGACGCCACACGCCTCACGCCCTACGCCATACGCCGAAAGAACACGGACAACACGGCCCGAGGCGTCGGTGATGGTCAGCCGCGAACCCGATTCCGGGATTCCCCAGACCGAGAAGCGCACCGCGCCCCGGCTCGGGTTCTGCTCGATGTTGACGTTTCCTGGCCCCGGGCCCCTGGTTCCTGACCCCTTCTCTTCTGCGATGCCGGTGATGTAGCACGAGTCCAGCACCCAGTTGTCCGGGTCGACCACGAGGCTCTCGGGGCAGGCCGCGACGACAAAGGTGTCAACCTCGGGGTTGGCTGCCGGGCGGATAGTCACCATCGTGTCCGAGCCCGGGCAGGCGACGCGGACCGGCAGCGGGATGCGGAAGAAGTCCGGGGCCTGGGCGCCGTTGCTCTGGGCAAGGGTGGTGATTACCCGGAAGCTGTCGCCGGCCGGTTCGTTCTGCCAGGACAGGTGGTGCTTCGGGTACCCGGCCTGGTACACCCATTCGCTGAAGAACCAGTCGAGGTCCAGGCCGGTTAGTTGCTCATTGATGCGCTGGTAGTCGTCGGTCGAGACGGTGCCGTAGGGGAAGGAGTCGCGGTAGGCGCGCAGCGCGCGGTAGAAGACGCCAGGCTGTTCCCAGGCGGTGTCGCCCTCGACGTAGCGCAGCATGTGCTCGACCCAGGCGCCCTTGCAGTAGCTGTGGCCGTAGTCGTAAATCTGGGACCAGGGCGGGTTGTAGATAGGGAAGCGCATCTGCCGGTCGCGGCTGATGTAGGAGCTGCCCCGGGCGCGGATAAGGTTGTTGAAGGAGGCCCGGCCCTGCTGGTGGCCCATGTACTCGCACTCGGCGTAGGTGGCGAACCCCTCGTTCAGCCAGACGTCGGCGTAGCCGACGTGGGTGATCATGTCGCCCCACCACATGTGCGACAGCTCGTGCGACTGGGTGACGTCCGAGCCGCCCGGGATGTAACTGGTGTGGAGCATCACCGTGGTCTGGTGCTCCATCCCGCCCCAGGGGAAGCCGTAGTAGCCGGGGATGAAGCCGAACCGCTCGAACGGGTAGGGCCCGTAGCGCAGCGTGTCCGAGTAGTACTCAATCATATCGGGCAGGTTCTGGAAGCCGGTGCGCGACGGCGCCGAGTCCTGGGGCCACAGGAAGTGGATGATGGGCACGGTGTCGCCGTTCTGACACACGACCGTGTCGGACCAGGAGACGAAGCGCGAGGCGGAGAATGTCATCAGGTAGGTGGCGATGGGGTATGGATGGCGCCACCAGTAGGTGCGTTTGCCAAAGGACACGGTCACCGAGTCGAGCAGGCCGTTGGCCGACGTCTGGAACGTGTCGGGCACGGTCAGGTTCGTCATGATGCCGCGCTCGGCCTTGTCCGACGGGTGGTCGTAGCAGGGAAACCAGCCGTGGTTGTCGCGCGGGCAGCCGCAGGTCATCGCGTGGGCGTAGATGCGGGTCGGCGGCCGGCAGTAGAAGTAGCCCACCTGCTGGGCGGTGGAGTCGCGGCGGAAGAAGATATCAATGTCGGCCGAATCGCCCAGCGCCAGCGGCGCGGCGAGGTCGACGGTCAAGAGGCCCGACGGCGTGGTGAACGTCTGCGGCACGCCGGCGCGCTTGACCGAATCGCAGACCATGTAGGCGAAGTCGAGCGAGAAAGTGTCGAGCGCCGGCACGTTGCTCCTGATGCAGACCAACTCGTGGCCGGTGTAGCCGGCCCGGGTCATCGGCATGTCGAGGTCGAGGCGGTAGAACCGGACGTCGTAGGAATGGGACGAGTCGGCGCAGACCCGGGGGTCAGGGGTCAGGGGTCCGGGCTTGCCGAAGAGGAACGGCAGCGGCTGGTCCGGAGAGGGGATGAAGGCGAGGAACAGGAGCAGCAGGTTCATTTTGCCTCCTTGAACAGCAGTTCGGCTACCTGGACCGCGTTGAGTGCCGCGCCCTTGAGCAGGTTGTCGGTCACGACCCAGAGCAGCAGCTCGTTCGGCTCGGCGCCCGGCCGGACGCGCGACACGAACACCGGGTCCTTGCCCCGGGCTTCGGCCGGCGTCGTGTAGTCGCCGCCGGTCTTGAGCACCACGCCGGCGGCGTCCTTGAGCACGTGGTTCGCGTCCTTCGGCTTCACCGGCTGTGCGAAGCGCGCAGCCACGGCCAGCGAGTGGCCGACCGACACCGGCACGCGCACGCAGGTGACCGCGACCCGCAGGCCGGGCAGGCCGAGAATCTTGGCGCTTTCCTTCATCAGTTTCAATTCCTCGCCGGTGTGGCCGTCCTTGTCGAAGTCGTCAATCTGCGGCACGAGGTTGTCGGCAATCTGGGCCTTGAGCGGGCTGCCCTTGATGTCAGGCGCGCGCTTCATCGCCACGAACTCCGTCTCATACTGCAGCCGATTGAGTAACGCCCGGCCCGCGCCCGAAACCGACTGGTAGGTCGCGACCGACAGCGACTGGAGCCCGAACTTCCGGCCGAGCGGCGCGAGCGCGACGGCGAGCGGGATGGTCGTGCAATTCGGGTTGGCGACGATGTTCTTGTGGCCGGCGAGCGCGTCCGGGTTGACCTCGGGCACGACCAGCGGCACGCCGTCCTTCAGGCGGAAGTGGCTCGACTTGTCGATGACCGGGCAGTGCCGGGCGATGTCGGGCACGACCTTGGCCGCGAGCCCGGCTTCAAGACACGAGAAGACAACGTCGAGGCCAGAGCAGGCCCTAGCGTCCAGCTCCCGGACTTCGACCTCGCGGTCGCGGAAACGCAGCTTCGTGCCCGCGCTGCGTTCGGACGCAAACAGCCGCAGTTCCTCGACCTGGTGCGGGCCGGATTCGAGCAGCTTCAACAGGGTTTCGCCCACCAAGCCGGTGGCGCCGGCGATGCCGATTCGCTTCATGGGGTCAGATTAGCCGGCAGGCGCGGGTAGTCAAGCTGCCACGCTCTACGCCCAACGCTGCACGCTTTACGCCCGGGGTCGGCCCGGGTCCTGCGCACGGCGCACTGTCCAACGCGTCTCGGCCTTGACTTTTCCTGTATCCGCTGTAATCCATCTGTGCGGCCAGTTCGCAGAAAGGACTATCATGAAACGGACTACCTGCCTGCTCGGCACATTAGCGGCCTGCCTGCTCCTGCTAGCGCTCGCCTGCCCGGGCAACGTCGCGCCCGACAAACCCGCCCCGCCCACCGGCCTCAGCACCAGTTTCATCGGCACCGAGCTGGCCTTCGTCGTCTCGGGCGCCGACCCGGACCAGCACAAGCTGGCGCTGCGCTTCGACTGGAACGACGGCGACACCTCGGCGTGGAGCGCGGAGGTCAACGACGGCGACACGGTGTCGGCAGTGCACACCTGGCACGTGCCGGGCACCTACTACGTCTCGGCCCAGGCGCAGGATCCCAAGGGCGAGCGGTCGCTCTGGTCCAACTGGCTGGCGGTGCTCATCCGCGATACGGTCAACATCGCGCCCAACACACCGGCCTTCACCGCCGGCCCGGACACGGCCTACTTCGGCCAGGCCTGCTCGTTCGCGGTCGTGACCGCCGACTCCAACGGCGACCGGCTGCGCTACCTCATCGACTGGGGTACGATTGACACCTTCTTCTCCGCGCTCGTCGCTTCGGGCACCGAGGTCACCGCCGAATACGCCTGGCCGGACACCGGCACCTACTACATCCGCGTCCAGGCACAGGACGAGAAGGGCGCGTTCTCGGCCTGGTCGCCGGGCCGGGAAATCGTCATCACCGACACGCTCAAGCGCCGCTGAGCGCGGGAGGCAACGTGAAACTCCTGGCACTGGCCCTGCTGCCGGCGCTGGCCGCCGCCTGGGAACCGTCGTTCCCGGTCGAAGAGACGCTCTGCTACAACACCGGCGGCATGCGCACCAGCACCACCTGCGGCGATTCGAGCACCGGTGCGGGCGTGCGCTTCGCGCCCCAGGGCGGCGCGTGCCGGGTCATCGGCAGCATCTCCGACTTCGCGCCGGTGTACCCCGAACCTTACCCGGCGCAACCCTGCTCGGTCATCGTCTACTCGGCTGACGAGTTGAACGGCGGGCCGGACGACCGGCTGGGCGCGGCCTGGTCCGAATGCGGCTGGGCCGGCTGGCAGTACACCGACCTGTCGGCTGAGAACATCGCCATCGCGGCCGGCGACAGCTTCCTTATCTTCTACCACCAGCTCGTCGGCAACACCATCGCCTTCTGGGGCGACATCACGCTCGACCACCCGACGCGCAACTGGTGGAAGTACGGCAAGTGGAACAACCCGCTGTTCGTCGTGTTCACGGTCGGCAACGACTTCGAGCTCAACGCGGTGGTCCAGTACGAGACCGGCGTCACCGAGGTCATCGGCCCGGCCGGGAAAGAGCCGCCGGTACGCGTCACGAGCCCGGCGCGCGGCGCGGCCCGGTTCAGCTGCGCGGCCGCGGGGCCGGTCGTGCTCGAACTCTTCGACGCGGCCGGCCAGCGGGTTGCGCGCCAGGCATTCGGCTCGGCCGGCGCGGGCCGGCGCGAGCTCACCCTCGACTGCGGCGGCGTCCGGCCCGGTCCGTACCTCTACCGCCTGCGCGCGGGCGGCCGGGCGTTCTCCGGCAAACTGCTGGTCGTCGACTAACCCGGCCGGCTGCAAAAACTGCGGGGCGGCAGATGCCGCCCCGCTCTCTTCTTGTCCCGGGCTAGCGCGTGACCACCAGCTTGCGGTTCAGGGTCCGGCCACCGGCGGTCAGCCGGCAGAAGTAGACCCCGCGCGCGACCGGTTGGCCGCGCGTATCGTCAAGGTTCCAGACCGCGTGCCGCACCGCCGGGCCGGCCGGGGCCGCGGCGAGCTGCCGGACGAAGCTGCCGGTCGCGTCGTAGACAGCGATTTCCTGCCGGCCGGACACATCGGCCGCGTAGCTGATGTGGACGCGCGCGCTGGCCGGGTTCGGGCCGGCGAGGAGCGTCAGGCCGGGTACCGGCTGCGGCTCCTCGATGATGTAGGGCTGCTGGCCGGCGACGTACTTGAGCGCGTTGTGGATGACCAGGGCCCAGTCACCGGTGCGCTCCGGTACGGGCATGATGGACGGGAACTGGTTCACGCCCGCCACTTTCTGGTTGGCGCTGACCGCGACATAGCGCCGGCCGTCGGCCCACTTGGCCACCGATTCGGCGCCGGCTGCCCACGCCCCGTCGGCAATGAACTTGTCACCGACCGCTGACACGCTGGCCATTATCGCGTGCGCCGGGTTGAACCAGCCCAGCGTTGTGGCGGTGATGGTCGACGCGCCCGCGACAATTGTCGCGTAGTTGCCGGCCATTATCGCCCCGGCCATTGCGAAGCCGGTCATGAACGAAGCTTGGCACAGCACCACGCCGCCGCCCGAGTCCACGTACTGGGCAAGGACGTTGCCGAGGGTGGTCGGGTTGTTGTACGCGCAGTTGGAGTAAGCGAGGACCGCGTCGTAAGGCCGCAGTTCGTTGAGTGTCGGGGTGGTGTTCTGGACCTCGCGATATGCCACCGAGTCGCCCAGGGCCTTAAGCCGCACGCCCAGGGTGGTCTCGGGCACGCCGTAGTCAGCGTAGAGGACGAGCGCCTTGAGCTGCCGGGCTACCGGCTCGTGGACCTTGTAGCGCCAGATCCAGGAACCGGAGAAGGTGCTGACATAGAGGCAGCCGCCGTCAACCGGGTCATTGTAGAACCCGAGCCCGGACATGTAGCCGGACAGGCCGGTCGGGAAGGTTACCAGCGGGGTGAAGGTGTTGGCGCTCGAGTCGAAACTGACGTACATCACCGTGTACGGGGCCGCAGTGCTGTGCGTGGTCCAGAGCCGGTTCGGGTACATCGGGTCGAGCACCAGGTCCCGGGCGAGGGTCGACTGAATACCGCCCGAGCGGTTGAGGGTCTTGAGCACGGTGCCGGCCCGGTTCATCGTGTAGATGTGCAGCTCGGAGCCGTCGTAGGTGGTGGCCCAGAACTTGGTGCCGTCCCAGTCCAGGCCGCGCACCTGCGGGTTGCCGGAGGGCGTGAAGCTGCGCACGTAGGTGCCGCCGAGCGTGTACACCTCGCAGAAGTCCGGGCTGACGAGGCGCGAGATGTAGAGCGAATCGCCCACCGGGCAGATGGCGGTGAGCGTCGCGCCGGACCGGGCCGCGAACGAGGTGATGACCGCGCCGGTCAGACGGTTGCGGTAATACACCGTTCCCTCCTGCAGGGCGCAGAACACCGTATCGTTGCGCACCTTGATGCACTGGTAGTTGCTCTGGGACGTGATTGAGTCGAGGAGCACGAGCATCGAGTCGTCGGTGGGTGGCAGGGTCGGTGACGCCAAGAAGTCATACCCCGGCGGTATGGTGGCGTCGCCGGCGATGGCGACGGCCGGCAGCAGGCCGGCGAACGCCGCCGCGAGCATCAGTACGGTCTGTTTCTGCATATATCCTCCCGCGCCTTAGGCGCTGGCCGTATGCTAGGCGTCGAAGGGCTTGTGTCAAGTTGCCTAAACGAGAGGCTACTTCAGAGCGCCGGCCCGCAGCAAGAACGGCGGGGCGGCAGATGCCGCCCCGCGCAGTGTCAGGCTTCCGGTTAGCGGGTCACGACCAGCTTGCGGTCCAGGGTCCGGCCGCCGGCGGTCAGCCGGCAGAAGTAGACCCCGCGCGCGACCGGTTGGCCGCGCGTATCGTCAAGGTTCCAGACCGCGTGCCGCACCGCCGGGCCGGCCGGGGCCGCGGCGAGCTGCCGGACGAAGCTGCCGGTCGCGTCGTAGACAGCGATTTCCTGCCGGCCGGACACATCGGCCGCGTAGCTGATGTGGACGCGCGCGCTGGCCGGGTTCGGGCCGGCGAGGAGCGTCAGGCCGGGTACCGGCTGCGGCTCCTCGATGATGTAGGTCTGCTCGCCGGCCACCCACTCAAGCGCGTTGTGGATGACCACGGCCCACTCCCCGGTGCGGCCCGAAGATGGGTAGATGCCCGGGTACATGTTGATGCCCACCACCTTCTGGTTGGTGCTGGCCGCGACGTAGGGCCGGCCGTCGGCCCACTTGGCTACCGAATCGCCGACAAACGTCGGCAGGGTCCGGAAGTAAGCGCCGACCGACGTTATCCCGTTCATCACCGGGTGGGCCGGGTTGAACCAGCCCAGCGTCGAGTTGGTGAAGGAGTTGGCACCCAGGGTGAGCGTGGCGTAGCTGCCGGACATTATCGCGCCCTGGAGGCCGTTGCCGTCGGTAGTGAAGCAGAAGTTGGTCAGCACGACGCCGCCGCCCGAGTCCACGTACTGGGCCAGGACGTTGCCCAGCGCGGTCGGGTCGCTGAACCCGAAGTTGGAATTGACGCCGACCGCGTCATAGGGCAGGAGCTGGCCGATGGTCGGGGTCGTGGTCCGGACATCCATGTACTCGATCGAGTCACCGAGCGCCTTGAGCCGGATGCCCAGGGTCGTGTCGGGCGTGCCGTAGTCGGAGTACAGCCAGAGGACGCGAAGCTCGCTCGCGACCGGTTCGTGGACCTTGTAACGCCAGATCCAGGACCCGGAGAAGGCGCTCAGGTAGAGGCAGCCGCCGTCGACCGGGTCATTGCGGAAGCCGAGCCCGGACATGTAGTAGGTCTGCCCGGTCGGGAAGGTCACCAGCGGGGTGAAGGTGTTGGCACTGGTGTCGAACGCGACGTACATCAACGAGTGCGGTGCCGTATTGGTGTACGAGGTCCAGAGCCGGTTCGGGTACATCGGGTCGAGCACCAGGTCCCGGGCGAGGACCGACTGGATGCCGCCCGAGCGGCTCAGAGTCTTGAGCACGGTGCCGGCTTTGTTCATCGTGTAGATGTACAGCTCGCCGCCGCTGAAGGTTGTGGACCAGAACTTGGTGCCGTCCCATTCCAGGCCGCGCACCTGCGGGCTGCCGGAGGGCGTGAAGCTGCGCACGTACGTGCCGCCGAGCGTGTACACCTCGCAGTACTCCGGGGCGCCTAGGCGGGAGACGAAGAGCGAATCGCCCACCGGGCAGATGGCGATGAACGGCGAGCCGGACTGGAGCGGGAACGAGGTGATGACCGCGCCGGTCAGGCGGCTGCGGTAATACACCGTTCCCTCCTGCTGGGCGCAGAACACCGTGTCGTTGCGCACCTTGATGCACTGGTAGGAGCTCTGGGACGTGATGGAGTCGAGGAGCACGAGCATCGAATCGTCGGTCGGGGGCAGTGTTGGCGCCGGTGCCGGGATGCTGTACCCGGCCGGCATCGTGGCGTCGCCCGCGAAGGCGAGTGCCGGCATGAGCCCGGCGAACACCGCCGCGAGCACCAGGACTGTGTGTTTTGACATAGATCCTCCCGCGCCTTAGGCGCTGGCTGTATGCTAATCCTCATCAGGCCGGTGTCAATGGTCAGCTCAACTGACAATGCACGCTCTGCTCCGGCACGGGCCCGAACACGAAGCGCGGAAAGCGGGCGAGGTTCCTCACCCGGAACCTCGCCGACAACCGGGTTCACATCCTCTCCGACACCCAGCAAGACGTCCTCGCCGGATTCGAGAGTTACGTCCTCGCCGACAACCACGCCGACATCCTCGGCGACAGCGAAGCCGACAGCCTGGACATGACTCTGGCCTTGTTCGATTCCCTGTTCCTTGCCGACAAGCCCGGCTTCAGGCTCCCGTTGTCCCGCGCCTTGAAGCACGCCGTAACTCTCGGATTGAGATGGGACTTAAGGCTCGATGACATGCTCTGCAAGGGGCTAGCCGGGTGGCGGCCCCTGGGTCGTAGACCTCCCCGGGTTTTCGCGCTCCGGCCGAAAAATCCGGCCTGCCAGACCATATAACTAGGTGAGGGCACCCGTCTGGCGTCCGAGTGAACCGCGGACTCGGACCGTTCCTCAAAGAGAAACCGTCAGGGTCGAACCATGACGAACCCTGCCTCCGACTTCTTCTCGTCCTGCTCTCAAGTATCTGGTTTCTGATGTCTGCTCTCTGGTCTATCCTGTTCCTCGCTTCTGCCTCCGCCCTCGGCCCGCCCCGGCCGCTTGACATCCGGCGGCGCTGAACTATCCTTACTATAGCAAAGTAAGAAAGTAAGGAGAGCCTATGCTGGCCAAGAAGACGACGAAGAACCAACTAACCATCCCGCGGGCGCTGCTCGACCAACTCCCCGAGACCGACTATTTCGACGCGACCGTCGTCAGCGACGCGCTGGTCCTGCGGCCGGTCAAGGTCGTACCGATGGTGGATATCGAGCGGGTCCGCGACCGGCTCGAGAAAGCGGGCGTGAAGACGGCCGAGGTCCGGCGGGCGGTCAAGTGGGCCCGGAAGAAGAAGCCGTAGCCCGGCTGGTGCTCGACACCAACGTACTGGTGTCGGCGCTGCTCTTCCGGTCGGAGGCGGCCGGGTTGTTCGATGCGTGGCGGCGGGGTGGCTTCAGGCTCGTGGCCAGCGCGGTGATACTCGACGAGTACCGCCGGGTGCTTGAATACCCGAAGTTCGGGCTGGGCCGGGAAGAAGCGGCGGCCATCATCGAACAACTGGTTCTCCCATACTGCGACCTTGTCGAACCGCGCGCGTTCTCCCGGGTCTGTTCGGACCCTGACGACGACAAGTTCTTCCACTGTGCCGGCGCCGCGCGTGCAACGGCCCTCGTCAGCGGCGACCGGGCGGTGCTCGCGCTCCGGCCCAGCCACGGCCGGGTCCGCATCCTGACCGTCGCCGAAGCCTGCGCCGAGTTCTCCCGCCCGCGCTAGCGTCCGCAGCTTCTGGTCTCTGATATCTGCTTTCTAGTCTGTCCTGTTCCTCGCTTCTGCCTCCGCCCGCAGGCCGCCTGCCGCTTCCCGCTCACCGCTTCCCGCCCCGCCATTCTGCATTCTGGATACATGCTTCTGCTTTCGACTTCTTCTCATCCTGCTCTCTGGTCACTGGTCTCTGATATCTGCTTTCTGGTCTATCCTGTTCCTCGACTCTGCCATCTGACATCGCCCTCCATCCTCTCTTGACTCCGTCCATCCATCCGCATACACTGGCGGACTATGCCTAGGGGCCTCAGCGAATCCGACACCCGGGCGAAGCTGATCGACCCGGCGCTGCACGCGCGCTGCGCGACCAAAGACCCTGGCGAGAAGAGGATACCATCCGTACTCATGTGTCGCCGGGAGCGCGTTACCCGTCCGCTGTTTGACAGGTCGTCCTTTCTCGGCTAGAACTTGGCCGTGTTGACCATCATCTCTGCCACGCGGCACGTCGATGTGCTGTTGTGTGAGCTACGTGAGCTGTCGAGGTCGCGTATCGGGACAAGATGGAAGTGCTGCCGCTAACCGGAAAGGTGAGGGTGAGGGCGTGAGTTCGCTGATCACCTGGCTCGCTTTCTCCGAGAAAGAGCGTCAGCGCGCCCTCGAAGTTGTCGGCGCCTTCGGTGAGCACGAAACGCGGGACGAGCTGGGTCTCGGCTCAGTGCGCAATGCCTACGCCGATATTCTCTTTCCCGGCACCGGCACCGTGCAGACGCGTGCCAAGTACTTCCTTTTCGTTCCTTGGATCTACCGGGCGCTGGAACAGAAGCAGGTTTCTTCCGCCCGGTTCGCCATCCGCGCGCGGCAGCAGGAAGTCGCGTTGATTGAAGGGCTGAAGCGTTCCGGTGAACGCGACGGCCTGATCGGGGTGGAGGCCGGCGCCAACCTGCGGCGACTGCCGAGCGAGATATACTGGAGCGGGCTCGGGTCCCTGGGTATAAGGCTGTTTCCGGGTTCCCGCGGCCAGTACTTCCGCTATGTAGACCGGTTCTACGAGCGCCGATGGCGGGGACGCGAGGACGGTGATGACGAGGAGTCGGGCAGTGCAGCACGGCCAAACTGGCACTCAGGGCTGCCGGAACCCGACGTGGGCTTTCCGGACAAGGCGAAGTTCGCGCTGGCGCGCGACCAGGCATCCTATCTCAGAGAGCAGATCATGCTGCACGCGCCGGGTACGATGCTCGCCTTCCTGGTGGACAGGGGCAAGCCCGTTGACCGTGTCAGACTTCCGTGGGAGCATCCTCAGTACGCCGAAATGGACGGCGCCATCCAGCACGAACTGGCTCACGCCCGGCGCTTCTCGGATTCGATGTACGGAGCCAGTATGCTCTACAACCTCATGCTGGCCGAGAAGAGAAGCCGGGCCGACCTTAAGGAGTACTACCGTGGTGAACTGCAGAGCTGGTGCGCCGAGGTCGGCAAGCGGCGGCGCGAACTGGGAACGTGGGATTTGGACGAGTTCTGGGCCACAGCCGTCAAGCGCGGGGGGCGTATTCCGCGACTGACTAGGTCGTTCGCGGAAGGCTGGATTGCTGCGTTCGTCCACGGCGCGGCCGGCAAGGACTGGGAGCAGCACGCCCGGCGGATGGTCCGCGACCGCGAACGCCAAGTCAAGGGCCCGGGCGCGCGCATCGACGACCCGCGGAAACTGGAGGAGTGGTCCGGCGCCTCGGCCGCATTCCGGATCAGCTACCGCTGGCCGCAGGCGATGAGGATCGTCGACGATATTCTCGGGGGGCTCGGGAAGTGAGCGGCCTGCTTGTCCCGCAGGAGCGGACGGGCCTGCTGGAGTTGCTGCGCCCGCCCGACGGGTTCAGCATCACGGATGCCGTCAGCACGACCTACACCCTGGACCTCCTAGCGATGCTCTCGGTCCCGGTCGCAATGACGTTCCCGGGATGGCAAGACGAGGAGCGCGACGACGTCACGCCGCTGGCTGTACTCGAGGCGCTGAGGAGGCAGGCCGGGCGCATCACCGTCTTCTGCCAAGCCGGGGGCATCAAGCTGCCGACCCGCAACAAGCTGTTGATGAGTTTCCTTGAGGAATCGGTGTTTGACGTCGCCCCGAAGAGCCGGTTCGGCGTATTCCATCCCAAAGTATGGGTCCTGCGCTTCGCCGGGCCGGACGACTGCGTGAGCTACCGCCTACTCTGCCTCACCAGAAACATGACGTTCGATCAGTCCTGGGACACGGTCCTGGCGCTGGACGGCGAGCTGACCGACAGGAAGAGGCCATATGCCAAGAACCACGGCATCAGTGATCTGATCGGAGCGTTGCCGGGGCTGGTGGTGGGTCGGCCGGTGCCGGCGGAGCGCGTCACGGCCCTCAGGCGGGTTCAGCGCGAGCTGCGTCTGGTCGACTTTGAAGTCCCGGAAGGATTCGATGATTACATTACCTGGTCCACCGGCACGAGTCGGCGCAGAACGTGGCCCTTCGCTTCCTGGTCGGACCGGATGCTCGTCGTGTCTCCTTTCCTGTCGGACAGCACGCTGCGGCGTCTGGCCGACTGCGTGGCGGAGTCCAACTCGATTCTGGTCTCACGCACGGACAGTATTGACGGGCTGGCCGTAGAAACGCGGCAGGCGCTGCGCAGCGTGTACGTCCTCAACCCCGCCGCCCAAGTGGACGAACGGGAGGACGACGAGCAAGGAGAAGACGATTCTGCGCACGGCGGCCTGCACGCCAAGTTGTACCTGCTCGAACGGGGCCGGCACGCCACGCTCTGGACTGGCTCGGCGAACGCGACGGACGCCGCGTACCGGCACAACGTGGAGTTCCTGGTGGGACTGTTCGGCTGGCGCGGCCGCGTAGGCATCGATGTGTTGCTCGCCCGGAGCAAGGGCCAGGCCAGCCTGCGGGGTCTTCTATCGGACTACGAACCGCCCGGCAGCGTCGAACCGAGCGACGAGGTACAGGCACACTTGGACCGCACGGCCGGGGAAGCCGCAGCCGCCCTGATCGCCAGCCGGCCCGAGTGCCGTGTCGCGCCGGGCATCGACAGCTGCTACGATATGCGCCTGAAATGCACGCGCGACCGGTGGCGGCCAAGCGGCGCGGTGCGCGCAATCTGCTGGCCCATCAGCCTGCAGGAGCAGGCGGCGGCCGTCTACGACCACGCGGGCACGGCCTCGTTCGAGCGCGTGACGCTCGTGGCTCTGACTTCGTTCTTCGCGTTCGAGGTTGCGGTGAGCGGGGGTGCTCGCAAGTCCCGACCGTTCCGATTCGTGCTGAACCTGCCGCTCATTGGCGCCCCGGAAGATCGGGCTGACGCAGTTCTGCGGTCGTTGCTGTCTTCACCCGGCCACGTGTATCGGCTAATGTTGCTGCTGCTCGCCGATTCCGATGCCCAAGGCCTGACCCGCGAGCCGGGCTGGTCTGCCGAACAGCGGGGAGGTGCCGGCGGGGGCGCGTGGGATACGGACCAGGCGCTACTTGAATCACTGGTCCGCGCGCTTGCCCGCAACCCGGAGCGCCTAAAGGGGGTTGCGCGCCTGGTGGCCGACCTGCGCAGGACCGCAGAAGGCGCCAAGCTGCTTCCCCCGGACTTCGACCGCGTCTGGGACGCGGTGTGGGAGGCGTACCGGAGCTACGGCCGATGAAGTCCAGGTCCCCACGCATCGATGTCGACGGAGTCATGGGTCTGTTGAAGGATTTTCAGCGCGCTACCGTTGACTACGTGTTCAAGCGCATGTATCTCGACTCGGACCGGACTCGACGATTCCTCGTCGCCGATGAGGTCGGGCTCGGCAAGACACTGGTGGCGCGGGGCATCATCGCGCGAGCGATTCGGCATCTCCAGCAGCAGGGTGTGCCGCGCATAGATGTGGTGTACATCTGCTCGAACGCCGACATCGCCCGCCAGAATACCGCCCGGCTGAACGTCACGGGCGTGGAGGATTTCGAGTTTACGTCCCGGATAACCATGCTCCCAGAGAAACTGCCCGACCTCGAGCACAACCACGTTAATCTTGTGTCATTTACGCCGGGCACGTCGTTTGACCTCGCGTCGAGCACCGGCCGAGCCGAGGAACGCGCGCTGATGTGCCGGTTGCTCCGGGACGCGTTCGACCTCTCGAGAACCGGGTTGATGAACGTACTGCAGGTGTACAAGGAAACGGAAGGCTTTCGTGGATTGGTACGGCAGTACGAGCATCTCCGCGGCCTCAATCCGAGGATCGCCAAGGACTACGGAACGACCGTCGAACGTGGCGTCTTCTGCTCCGGAGCGGGAACTACCGGCCCGCTACTGCCGGCGCTTCGCGATCTGTGCAAAGCATTCCACCGATCGCGCAAGCATGTTCCCAGTGACGAATGGAACGACAGCAGGAGAATGGTCGGCAAGCTTCGCTCGCTCTTGGCCGCCACGTGCCTCAAGATACTGCAGCCGGATCTCATCATCTTGGACGAGTTTCAGCGGTTCAAACACCTTCTCGAGACTGACTCCGAGGCCGGCATCCTAGCCCGCGAGATGTTCAACTACTCAGAGGGCGACATCAAGGCGCGCGTGCTGCTTCTCTCCGCGACGCCGTACAAGATGTACACAATCGATGGCGTCGATGATGAAGATCACTATGAAGACCTGTGCCGCACGCTGAACTTCCTGGGCGACGGGTGCGCGGAAAAACCCGACTTCGCCGGGCTTCTCCAGGATTACCGGAACGAGCTACTGCGACTGGGCAAGGGCGGCGGCCGCCTACCGGAGGCGAGGGAGCGCCTCGCGGGGGCGCTGCGGCGGGTCATGGTCAGAACCGAGCGGCTGGCCGTGACGCAGGATCGTAAAGGAATGCTGGATACCTCCACGCGCCTTCAGGCCGAGTTGCGCCCCGCGGACTTTGCCTCGTACGTCGGGTTGCACAGAGTATCCAGCGCACTTGGCCACGGTGACGTTCTGGAGCTGTGGAAGTCGGCGCCCTATCTGCTGAACTTCATGGAGGGCTACAAGCTAAAGGATCTGCTGCGCGAGCGCGTCGAGGAGGGCGGTGGCACGGCGGCTCTGGCCCGGACGCTCGAATCTCTACCCGGGCTGCTCGCCCGGGCGGACGTGGAGCGATACCGCGCGGTCGACCCGGGTAACGCCCGGCTGCGAGCATTGCAGCGCGATCTGAGCAACGGCGGACTTTGGAGGCTTCTGTGGGTGCCTCCGTCACTGACCTACTACGAGCCGGGCGGGCCGTTCGCCAACGCGGCCGCCCGCCGGTTCACGAAGAAGCTAGTCTTCTCGTCGTGGCTGGTCGTGCCGCGCGCCGTGTCGGCCATGCTGAGTTACGAGGCCGAGCGCCTGATGGTGACCTCGTTCTATCCCCACGCCGTTAACCCGCAAGGCGAGCGGAAGCGCCGTCCGCCTCTATTGAGATTCAGTCTGACCGACGGACGCCTGACGGGTATGCCGGTGTTGGCTCTGGTCTACCCGTGCACCACCCTAGCACGAGAGTGCGATCCACTGTCATTCTTCTGCGCCACGGACCGCGCGCCGTCTCGTCAGTCGCTACTGCACGCGATGGAGCGCAGGGTTGAGCGCCTGCTGCGCAGTCTGAGGATCCCGGATGTCCAAAGCGGACCCGAGGACGAGGCGTGGTACTGGCTTGCCCCGATGCTCCTGGACTACGAGCACGACCCGCGTGCCTTCCTTGCATGGTTGGAGCGCGACGATATCGCAGACTGCTGGGGACGCGAGATAGGAGACGATGCCCAGGTGTCATCCTACTGGCGGGAGCATGTCGAGAAGGCGCGCAGTTCGGTCGAGGGATACCGGGCCGGGAAACCAGTGCTGCAGCGGAGGCCGGCGGATCTCGCCCGCGTCCTTGCCCAGATGGGGGTCGCCGGGTTCGGTACAGTGATACTCCGGGCACTGGCCAGGGTAACAGGAGGCAGAAGGGTATACTCGAACGTGGTCGTCCGCGACGCCACTGCCGCGCCGGCGCATGCCTTTCTTTCGCTATTCAACACGCCGGAGTCGATGGCGATGGTAAGGGGGCTGTTCTCGGACGGCGGAACCAGAGACCTTCCTTACTGGCGGCAGGTGCTCCAATATGCGCTTGATGGCGGGTTGCAGTCGGTCATGGACGAATACGTCCACATGTTGTACGACTCTCCCGAGTACGTGGGCAAGCCGTCGAGTGACGTCGCCAGTTCGCTGGCGGCAAGCGTACACACGGCGATGTCGCTCAGGCCGGCGCAACCTGGAGTTGACTGGGTGGGCGTTACTCGGCTTAGCCGGCGCATCAGAATCGAGAGAGGGAGGCTCCGCAGCAGGTTCGCTATGCGCTTCGGTGACGAGGAATCAGACCTGGCGCACGAAGGCGTGAGGGCCGGGCAGATACGCCGAGCGTTCAACTCCCCGTTCTGGCCGTTTGTACTGGTGACAACGTCGATAGGCCAGGAGGGGCTGGACTTCCACTGCTACTGCCACGCGGTGGTGCACTGGAACCTGCCGTCAAACCCGGTGGACTTGGAGCAGCGTGAAGGACGAGTGCACCGCTACAAGGGTCACGCGGTCCGGCGCAACGTGGCGGCTCGCTACGGCTCGGGTCGGGCGATAGCCGGCGCCGTCGATCCTTGGTCAGCCATGTTCCAGCAGGCACACCGCGGCCGAGATGCAGGAACCAGTGACATATGGCCGTATTGGGTGTGCACTTCTGAGAACGGAGCAGTGATCGAGCGGCACGTGCCGATGCTTCCACTGAGCCGAGAGCCCGGGCAGTTGGCCTCGCTCCTGAGGTCGCTGGCTGCATACCGAATGGTGTTTGGCCAAGCTCGACAGGAGGATCTGCTGCGGTATCTCATGTTCATGGGTGTCGCCGACTCAGCCGCCGACCTAAACATGGACCTGAGCCCACCACCGAGACGCTGATATGCCCTTGCGCTCTTTCATGTAGACCCGCGATATCGATGACGCTGCGCAACTTGCCGCCGTCGGGCGCGCCCGGTCCGCGGGCGTGTGCTAGGCTGGGGGCCCGGCTGGCCGGGTACGTCCTGATGTCGCTGCTGGTCTGCGCGTTGGTGGCGTGGGTCGCGGGCGGCTGGAGCTTCGTGCGCCGGCCGCTGGGAATCGCGCTGCTGGCTGTCTGGTTCTCTTGGTGGCTGAGCACGGCGCTGCTGCGGCGCGTGGGCAGGTCCTCGAAGTATTCGCGCCGCGCGCTGGGCCTGGCGCTGGCGCTCGTCCCGGCGTACTTCGTCATCGTCGTGGCTGCCCCGTGGGAGTATCGGCATTTCTCCGGACCGATTCCCCGGGACGGGCCTTTGGCCTGGTTCGGGGTCGCGCTCCTGGCCGCCGGGGCCGCGCTCGGCGCGTGGGCGATGAAGGCCCTGGGCGGCTCTTTCACGGTCCGGCTGAACGTGGCGGCCGGGCAGGGGCTGGTCACGACCGGGCCGTACTCAATCGTGCGCCACCCGGCTTATCTCAGTTACTTCGTGGCGCTCCTGGGCTTGGGCCTTGCCCTGAGCAGTCTGGCCGGCATCGTGCTCGCGATCGGCGCGGCGTTCGTGCTGGCGGTGCGCACCAGGCGCGAGGAGCGGATGCTTATTGCTGAATTCGGGAACGAGTACCGCGCCTACGCGAAGCGCACGCGCCGGCTGATTCCCTTCATCTGCTGACATGACGCGGAAATCCCGGGACGCTACCCAGGTTTCCCAGTTGTCCGGAGCGCGGGCCGCGGCGGAGTGAGCCGTTGAGAGTCGTCATCGACGAGCCGGCGCTGCTCTTGATGTGCTATTACGCCAAGGCCGGGTACGAGGCGCGGGGAAAATCCGGGGAAATCCGGGACACTTATCGCATTTCCGAGTGATGTCAAGGCGCGGCTGCGTGATTCGCGCCGGTTTGAAAGGACCGGCGCGGTTGGCTATGATGAAGGCGTGATGGCCAAGACGACGAAGAAGCTCCTGCGGGCCGTCCACGACAGGACCCGCGGTCATTGCCATCTCTGCAGGGACAAAGTGGTGTTCGGGCTGTTCTGAAGCACCCATGGGGACCATACGCGTCGGCAAGCATCGGCTGGACTCGCTGCTCGTCGTCGGCCCGCTGCAGTGGATAACCGACCACATGAAGGTCATCGAGGAACGCCGCTATACGTGGATGCAGTATGACGCGCGGGCCGGGCAGACGCAGGAGCTCCTCGAACGGTTTCGCGAGGAGCAGCAGCTCCCGGTGGACCTCTTTATCTACGTGCCGCACGAGTATACCGGCGGCGGGGTCATCGACCCGCCGATACCGGGGAACGGCCTGATAGAGTTCTGTGCGAAGGTCTCAGACTGGAAGTATCGCCCCGACGGCCGGCGCCTGCGCCCGCCGGAACCGAGGCACACGGTAGCCGGGCCCATGGGCTATGACATCCACCAGGACCTTTTCACCTATCCCTACTGGTTCAGGGCTAACCGCATCGAGCGGTGCCGGCACGCCATTGAGGATTTCCTTGTGTACCAGCGGGCAGCCCGGGTCCTTCGGCCGGTCACCGCATCCGTTTTTGCCCCCAGCCGGCGTCCGATGATTGCATTCGCCCAGCAGATACTCTGAGCGGCGGTCGAAAACTCGTGACACCCCTTGATCCGTCTGTCGTCCGAAGCGCGTGACCCGGACGCGGTCTGACGGCTGGTCTTTCTCGGCTGGAACCTGCCAGTGTCGACCGACGCCCGCATTCTTCCGCCGCGCTCCGGCGGCGTGACCGGGTACTTTAGGCAAAGCCCGAGGGGGCACGGTGCGCAACTCCTTCGAGCCGGCGAGGCAACTGAACTCGACGTCGCAGGCGCTCCGAACCGCGTACCGCCCCAACCCGGTCTAAGCCGTCACACAGGAGGATGTATGATAATGACATCACTGGAAGCACACGTTGCCCCTGATAAACAGGAGCAGTTGCAGCAAGCCTTCAAGAAGCAGCTGGCGGAAAAGCTGGACGGGGCGTCGGAGGCCGTGCTGACGCAGAGCGCGAGCGACCCGACCCTCTGGCGCCTGAACGGCTTCTGGGCGAGCCGGGAGGTCTTTGAGCAGTACCGTCGTTCGGTCCCCGTGCCCGCCGGGATAGCGATTTTCCGGGCTGTGGGTTCGGAACCGACTCTGACCATGTTTGAGGTGGTCGGCCGGGTGAATTGGAGTTGAACCTGACGCAACCTCGGGATGCTACCCACGTTCCTGAATTGTCCGGAGCGCGGGTCCGCGGCTGAGTGAGTAGTTGAGAGTCGCTATCGATGAACCGGCGCTGCTCTTGATGTGCTATCACGCCAAGGCCGGGTACGAGGCGCGGGGCAAGCGGGAGCAGATAGGGCTGTTGTTCGGCCGGGTGGAGCATCGCACGGTGGCGCACGTGCGGCAAGCGGTGTTGTACCGCGCGCGCCAGCGGACCCGGAACGGCATCAACATCGACCACGCGTCCCTGGCGCGGCGGTGGCAGGCGCTGGAGCGTTCGTCGGGCGAGCAGTACCTGGGGATGTTCCATTCGCACGTCGAGGTGGCGGGCGAGGTTTGCATCGGGCTGTCCGACATCGACGTGGCGAGTTTCCGTGACGACCTGTTCTCGCTGCTGGAACTGCTGGTCACGGTGCGCGCGGCCGGCCGGCGGCCGCCGGGCAAGTCGCCACGGGTGTTGACCGGGTTCGAGGAGAAGACCGGGTACGTATACACGGTCCGGGCGTACGGGAAGACCGGGCGCGGCATCCGACTGCTGCCGGTCCGGCGCCTTCCGGCCGCCGTTTGACAGGCGGTCGTTTCTCGGTTACAACCTTCTTGGAGCGAGGAACGGTACGGTGCGGTTTTCCACCATACCGGGGTGTTTGACCCGGACGCCGTCTGTGCCGGTCGGAAATGAGGGTGGTGGTTGAGCGGGGAAGCGCGGAAGATGCTCTACTCCGGGAGGTGTCTGTGATTCAGCAGGCAGGACAGTGGTTCTATCGTCGGTGTGGGTTCCCTTTGTTCGTATTCCCGGTCTTGTTACTGGCGTTCGCGGCGCCCGGCACGGCCGCCGCTCAGGCCGAACCTGGCGAGCCGGCGGGTTTCGCGATACTGGCCAAGGAGACGGGCGGGTCGGTACTGGGCGGGGTGGTAGGCGGGGCAGCGGCCGGGCTCGTCGTCTTCGCGGTCAGCCGTGTCAGCGGAGCGGGCAACCCGGCCCTGGGTGCGCTTGCCTGTTACCCGTTCGGGTGCATGTTCGGGACCGGGCTCGTAGGCCAATGGAACGACCAGCGGGGCAGAAACTGGGCGGCGTTGGTCGGGGCGCTCGTCGGCCTAGGTGCAGGCTGCGGAGTCTGGCGGGTGGTCGAGAGCGACGCGGGTGTGATCGCCCCGCTGTGCCTGGCGCCGGTGGGCGCGGTAGCGGGCTACAACCTGAGCCGTCCCGGCATGTGGCTTTCCGGGCGGCGGGTGATGCCGGGCGGCCTCGGCCTGCGGACGGAACATGATGGGAACGAGATCTTGGTGACCGCGCTCGATGTCCGGCTGGTGAACGTCCGCTTCTGAACCGGCCGGTCTACTTGGTGCCGCTCGGGATGGTGATGAACGGCATGGTGTTGCTGCCGAGCATATAGGTCGGGAGCTTGCCGTCCCAGGTTTCGATTGCCTTGAGCGCGACGTAGTCCTTGCCGCCCTGCTGCTGGATGGCCTGGACCTGGATGCGGATGGCTTCGGCTTCGCCCTTGGCCTTGGCGACGGCCTGTTCGGCCTCGAACTTGACTTTCCTTAGGTTATTCTCGGCGGCCAGCGCGTTCTGCGTCGCCGTCACCTTGAGTTCGATGGCCTGGGTGAACTCGGGCGAGAAGGTGAAGTCGGTGATCGACACCGCGTCGACCCGGATGCCGTGCACGGAGAGCCGCGCGTCCAGCCGCTCCTGCAGTTTGTCTTTGACCAGCGACCGCTCGGTGATGAGGTTCTCGGCGTTGTAGTTGGCGGTGGTCGCTTTGACCGCTTCGAGCACCGCCGGTTCGATGATCGTCTTTTCGTACTCGGCGCCGACGTCGTTGAACAGCGAGGACGCCTTCTCGGGCTGGACCGCGTAGTTGAGGGTGACTTCGGTGCTGACGTTCTGCAGGTCCTTCGAGGCCGCGGCCGCTTTGGTGTGGTGGGCCTTGACCTGGATGCTCATCTTGTGCACGTCCTCGACCAGCGGCATGACGTAGTAGATGCCCTGGTTGAGCACCTTGCCGGTCGCCGCGCCCCAGCGCAGGTGGATGCCGCGGTGCCCGGTCGGAACCGTGCCGAACCCGCTGATGATGATGGCCACGGCGATGCCGATTACCAGCCCGACCGGTATCCTCACCCACGGGAACCGCGCCGGCTTGCCGTTCTCGGCCCGGACGCCGGTCCGCAGTCCGCGCCAGAACCAGAATCCGGTGATGATGATTGTCAGCAGTACTACCAGGAATACCATCTTGTGTCCTCCTGCTGCCTGGGCAGCGGTTCGCGGGTCGCCGCGCCGCGCAGTGACCCCTCCATCCACGAGCTTTCAGCCGTTACGGCCGTGCCGGGAACTAAAGTTCCCATACGGCTGCAGTGTATCAGGCGCAGGACCGGGGTCAAGGTTGTTGGGGCAGGTGCAGGCCCAAGCCCGAGCGCGTGACCGGTCCGCGGTTTGACAGGGGTTTCTTTCGCGGCTAGAACCTACGGGTGACCATCGTCCGTCTACGGCCCGCCCCGCCTGCCGGCGCAACCGAACGGCTGCGGCAGCCGGCAGGACGATGAGTGGCGAAGCGCGGCCGCGGCTGCGGCGGTTCCGGGACGAGGACGCCGAGCCGGTGCGGGCGATGATATGCCGGACAATCGATGCGTGCTACACGGGCGTCTACCCGGAGTCGGCGCTGGAGTTCTTCCGGGATTACCATTCGGTCGCCAACATCCGGTCCGAGGCAGCGTCGGGACGGACGTTCGTGCTCGAGCTGGCCGGCCGCGTGGTCGGGGTCGGTGCGCTGGTGGGCAACACCATCAAGCGTGTGTTTGTGGACCCGGAGTTCCAGCACCGAGGCCTGGGCCGGATGTTGATGGCGCGGCTGGAGAAAGAGGCGCGGGCAGCCGGTGTCCGTACGGTCGAGCTGCACGCTTCGCTGCCGTCGAAGCGGCTGTACGAGTTCCTCGGGTACCGGGCGGGAGCGCGGCGCTGCGAGCCGGGCGCGGCCGGCGAGAAGCTCTATTACTTCCCGATGTCCAAACAACTGGCCTGACCGGCCGCGGCCCGCCACCGGGTTTGACAGCCCGGACTATTGCGGTTAGAACCTGCAGTGCCGACTGCGGCAAAACAATGAGGACTGAGTTCTTCATCAAGTCACACGACCGCGACCGGCTGGCGCAGGCGCGCCGGGTCGCCCGGGAGTTCGCGCAGCAGTACGCGGGCGACGGAGTGGCGGGTATCGTGTTCCTGGGTGCGGTGGCGCGGGGGTACTACGACGAGGAGTCGGACATCGACATCGCGCTATTCATGAGGCCGCCGGACCGGCCCCGGCCGCCCAGGTTCAGCCGGGTCGAGGGGCTGGAGGTGCATTGCTGGCTGTCCGACCTGGCGGGCGAGCGCGGGGCCCGCTGGAGCATGGCGCGGCGATGGACGTTCGCGCAGGGCGAGGTGTTCTTCGACCCGGACGGCGACGTCGCCCGGCTGCTTGCGGAGAAGGTCCCGCTCCGGCCCGAAGAGCGGCGCGAGCTGCTCATTTCCGGCCTGGCGCTGTCCGAGTGGTACATCAACCGCCTGGCCGGTGCCTGGGTGCGGCGGGGCAGCGTTGCCAGCGCCCACCAGATGTTCGGGCCGGGCCTGGACCGTTTCTACGAGATGCTGTTCGCGCTGAACAGCGAGCTGGTACCCGATGCGAAGTGGCGCGGCTACTGCGCCGGGCGGCTGGCGGTGCTGCCCGCCCGTTTCGAGCAGGGCATCGCGGAGACGATGACGCTGCATTCGCTCACGGTCGAGGAAATCGCGCGGCGGCAGGCGGCGTTCATGCGGCTCTGGCAGGACATCCGGCCGCGAGTGGAGGCGGCGGCCGGGATGACGTTTGATGAGATGAAGGAGATTGTCTGAACCCGGCTGGCGAGGCGAGCTCGGCCGGGCGAATGCAGATGGTGAAACGGCGGAACGGCAGGGCTGACGGCGGTTACGCTTCTAAGGCTTTTCCCGTGGGCGTGAGCTGCCGGCGGCGGGCAGTGAGCGGCGTGGTGACTGGGCTGGTGGCGCTGTTGTCGGCCGCCGTCGCGGCGCCGGTGCCGACCGGGCAGGCTGTCGTGCTGGACACGTTGAACGAGAACATCCGGTACGGCGTAGCCGGCCCGCGCGGCCGGGTGCTGGACAAGGAGTTCTTCGTCGTGAATTACCGCGACAGTTGCCGGATTCCGTACTGGGCGGCGTACGTCATCGTGGCGGAGAGCCTGTACGGCCGGCACGCCCGGCTTGCCCGTTTCCGGACCGACCGGCAAGTCCCGTCCGAGTTCCGTTCGCGGCACGATGACTACACCGGGACCGGGTTCGACCGGGGACACCTGGCGCCCGCCGAGCTGTTCCAGCGCAGCGACCGGGCGTATGCCAGTACCTACGTGTGTTCCAACATCTGCCCGGAGCACAAGCGGTTCAACGAGGACAAGTGGCGAACCCTGGAGGCGCAGGTCCACGCGCTGGCGGATGCGCAGGGCCGGGCGTGGGTGGTGACCGGCACCGCGTTCCTGGATACCGCGTTCCGCCCGCTGCCGGCCGCCGACTACCGGTGGATTCCCGACGGCAAGCGCCGGGTGGCGGTGCCGACCCACGTGTACGACGCGGTGCTGGCCAAGGACCGGTCGGGCCGGTTCACCACTTACGCTTTTCTGTTGCCCAACAAGCCGCGCTGGCGCCGGGCCGAAACGAGCGCGAGCTTCCTTTTGCCGGTGGACCGGCTTGAGGAAATACTGGGGATGGATTTCTTTCCCGCCTTGCCGGACAGTATCGAGGCGAGCTGTGAGCGGGCGAATCCAGGCTGGCAGTGGGGCCGGTGAGGAAGGTTTTTGCGGCTGACGCCGGGCCGCGGCCCGGCCGGTTGACAGTGCCCGCCGGCGGGGGTATTGTTCTCCGAGGCAAGGCAGTGGCCCGGCCGTTTCGCAACGCAACCGGCCCGCAGAGCGCACAGCGTCCGCAGATAGTCCGTACGTTCCTGAAAAGGAGGAACCCGTGAGAGCTTACGCGGCGGAAACCTTCGGTACATTCTGGCTGGTCCTGGGCGGCTGCGGCAGCGCGGTGCTGGCCGCCGGCTTCCCGCAACTGGGCATCGGCTTCGTGGGCGTGGCCATCGCCTTCGGGCTGACCGTGCTGACGATGGCCTATGCCATCGGCCACATTTCCGGCTGCCACCTCAACCCGGCGGTGTCGGTCGGGCTCTGGGCCGGCGGCCGGTTCCCGGCCAAGAACCTGATACCGTACATCATCGCCCAGGTGATAGGCGCGGTCGCGGCCGCGGCCGTGCTGTACGCCATCGCCAGCGGCAAGTATGGCTTCGACGTCAGCGCGGGCTTTGCCTCGAACGGCTACGGCGAGCATTCGCCCGGCGGGTATTCGCTGGTCGCGGCACTGGTCTGCGAGGTGGTGATGACCGCGATGTTCCTCCTGGTGATCATGGGCGCCACGGACAAGCGCGCGCCCCACGGTTTCGCGCCTATTGCCATCGGCCTGTGCCTGACTCTCATTCATCTCATCAGCATCCCGGTGACCAACACGTCGGTAAACCCGGCGCGCAGCACCGGCGTGGCGATTTTCGCCGGCGGCTGGGCGCTGTCCCAGCTCTGGCTGTTCTGGGTCGCGCCGCTGGTCGGCGGGCTCCTGGGCGGGTTCATCTACCGGCTGCTCTGGCGCGAGCCGGCCGCAGCCTAGGCGGAAAGCAGGGCACTACCAACTTGACTCGGCGCGCGCACCGGGGTAGCCTGTCGCGTGGCAGGTACTGGTTTTAGCGGGCGGCGACCGTGACTGCGGCGCAGAAGCACGTCGCCGTGGTCGAGGACGACGCGGCGGTGCGCGACGTGGTGACGTTGCACCTGAAGCAGGCCGGGTTCCAAGTGTCGGAATTCGCGTGCCTTGAGCGGTTCCGCGAGTTTCTCGAGGCGCACCGGCCCGACTTGGTGATTCTCGACCTGAACCTGCCCGACGGCGACGGCATCGACGCCTGCAAGGCGATGCAGGCCGACGCGCGGCTGCGCGACATCCCGGTTATTATCCTGAGCGGCCGGACCGGCGAGCTGGACCGCGTGCTGGGCCTGGAGGTCGGCGCGGTGGATTACGTGACCAAGCCGTTCTCGGGCCGCGAGTTGCTGGCGCGGGTAAAGCTGCGGCTGCCCCACGAGCCCGCGCCGGAGGCGGGCGACGTGCTGGCCGTCGGCGACGAACTGGTCATCGACCTGAAGCGCTACGTGGTGACGGCGGGCGGCCGGCCGGTCGAGCTGACGCCGACCGAGTTCCGGCTGCTGCGCATCCTGGCGTCCCGGCCGGGCTGGGTGCATTCGCGCGACCAGTTGCTGGATGCGCTGTGGGGCAACGACAAGGTCGTCGTGGACCGGACCATCGACCTGCACGTTGCCAACCTGCGGCGCAAGCTGGGCAAGGCGGGCGACTGCATCAAGAGCGTGCGGGGCGTGGGGTACAAGCTCGAAGTCTGAGTTCCTCGCTAACCGGAAGCTAACAGAATCCAGATAGCGGGCCCACAGGGCTGTGGTACCTTGTTGTCGTGTTTAGGCGTCCCGAAATCGACCCGCTGGGCGAATACCTGCCGCTGGTGCGGGACCTCGCCGTCGCCCAGGCCCGGCCCGGCCGGCCGCTGGGCGACCTTTTGGGCGCGGGCATCGTCGCGCTGTTCGAGGCCGAGCGAAACTGCGCCGCCATCGGCGGGACGAACTTCGAGGCCTGCGTGGCTTACCGCGTGCTGAACCGGATGCGGTCGGCCGCCGCCGGGCCGAGCTTCGAGTGGCTCGTGGCTGACCTGCCCGAGGCCGAGCAGACGGTGCTGCGGCGGCTGCTGGTCGACGGCCTGCCCCGGCGCGAGGTCGCGGCGGCGCTGGCGACGAGCGCCGAGCGCGTGCGGCAACTGCGCAGCAAAGCGCTGCGGCGATTACGGGCTAACCGGAAGCTGGCCGAGTGCTTGTCCAAAACTGGTAGTCCTATTGTCTAATATGGCGATGATCAGAACAGGAACACAGCCCAGATTCGCGGCGCGGCACCCCGGTCTCTACCGGCTGTTCTGGTCCAGGCATTTGGTTCCATACGGTACGGCTTTCACGCGGGTCGCCAACAATTATACCGGCGGACCCGTGGAGGCCCTTTGCGGCTTCCCCGCCACCGATATGGAACCGGTTATAGCCGAACCTCCCGCACCCCCGGCTCGGTTCGGTTGCTGACAGGTCCGCTCTGCATACCTGCCTCCAGGCAGGGGCGGCTAACCGGCCGCCCCTGCCGCCATTTCGGGCCTGTCCGTCCGTAACCGCCCGCCCGGAGCAGCCGCCGACCCCACAGATGACGCGGATGAGGACGGCGGAGTCAAACTCCAAGCGGACAGGAATGAACCACAGAGGACACAGAGAGCGCAGAGGGTTCGGATATGTACGTAACAACCGCAACGCGCCGACTTTATCGGCGCCGACGGCGGCCCAGGCCATCCTTTCGCTAATCAAAAGCTGACCAAACATCTGTCAGGAACTGACCGGGCAGGTGTTTACTGGCGGCGATGATTGTCGACCAAGAGCGCGGAAGGCCGACCCGGACGACCGGGTCTCCTTCACAACCATATCAAAAGGAGGATATGTGAGAAAGCTGCTCGTACTGGTGTTGCTGGCGGCGATGGTGCCGCTGGCCCTTGCCGACCCGGCATTGGGCGGCGGCCGGGGCATGTGGCGGGTGCAGGATGCGCGCGTGGAAGAGGACGGCGCGCTGGTGC
>JAEAMF010000605.1_pt1 | contig 40135 bp, 24 predicted proteins | sample 8958721 | NCBI WGS metagenome assembly JAEAMF01 (sample SAMN16933255, study PRJNA681124) | bioreactor sludge metagenome | isolation source: anaerobic bioreactor treating anionic surfactant - SDBS | place: India: Bengaluru | collected 2019-02-28 | reverse complement strand
ACCGGCAGGATGTGGAGACTCTCGCGAATGCGAATGCCATTCCCCTCGCCGTCACCGATTTCGATTATCTTCTCAGGCGTGGGGACATGGCGGAAATTATCTACCGTCTGATGGCCGGCGAAGCATCCAAGCCCTCCCGCACCTACGAGGAGCTCGCCGATGAGGTGCAGCCCGGAGAGGAATGGCCGCTCTACGACGGCTCGCGTGATAATTTCCTCATCCAGTATCCGCCGGATTGCCAGGTCTTCGCGCCCGTTCATGGGGTGGAATTTGCGCGGCCGGGGGCAGAGGACGCCGAACTCTTCGTGCATGTCTTCGACAAGTCCGAGAAGAGCGTGGAGCAGGTCGTCGCCGATGTGTCGGAAGGCCACACGGTGTTCCTGAAGGAGAAGATTCCTTTCCAGGCAACCAGTGTCACGCATCTCATCATTGTCGATGCGGACGAAAAGGTCCTTTTCGAGGGCATCGTCCTGGAACAGTGGGATAAGGTGTACCTCATCGGAGGCACGGTGGAAGCGGATGTCATTCAGAAGTTCTACGAGAGTTTCCGGTACGTCGCGGGAGCGCTGTGAGTGCGCTATACTCTCTGTCCTCATGGATGACGTCAGCGAGATCAAGGCACGGCTCACGATCGAGACCCTCGTCGGGCAGTACTGTCAGCTCAAGAAGAAGGGCAGGAACTTCCTAGCGCTCTGCCCCTTTCACAATGACACGCACCCGAGTCTCCTCATTTCCCCGGATAAGGGTATCGCCTACTGCTTCGCGTGCCAGAAGGGCGGCGACATCTTCAGTTTCTACCAGGAAATCGAGAAGGTGGATTTTCCGCAGGCGCTCAAGGACCTCGCCGAGAAGGCGGGGGTCGAGCTCAAGGAGGTGCGACAGAAGCCTGCCGTGACGAAGGATGAGAAGGAGCGCCTCCGCGAGTGCCTGACGGCGGCGGAGGAGTACTTCGTGGCGCAGTTGAAGGCATCCGGGGTGGCGCAGGATTACCTGAAGAAGCGCATGATTTCGGAGGAGCAGATTGCCTTCTTCGGTCTCGGCTACGCGCCGGACTCGTTCTCCCAGACGTACGAGTACCTGCTCAAGCAGGGGTTCAGCCGCACGGAGATCGTGAAGGCCGGGCTCGGGGTGCAGCGGGAACTGCAAGACGGGAAGATCTACGACCGCTTCCGCAATCGGCTCCTGTTCCCGGTCCATGATCATCAGGGGAACATCGTGGCGTTCGGTGGGCGGGCCATCGGCGAGGAGGAGGCGAAGTACGTGAACTCCTCGGAAGGGCCGCTCTACAACAAGTCCGCGATTCTCTATGGGCTCCATTACGCGAAGGAGGCGATCCGCGATGCGAAGGCGGTCGTGATGGTGGAGGGGTACTTCGATCTCCTCGCCTGCCACAAAGTCGGCTGCCACAACGTCGTGGCCGTGAGCGGCACTGCCCTTACCGAACAGCACGTGAAGACCCTCAAGCGTTACGCGGAGACGGCTGTTCTCTGTCTCGATCAGGACCGTGCGGGGCAGGAGGCCGCGGAGCGCGCCTTCCACCTCCTTGCGCGGGAGGGGATGGCCGTGCAGGCGGTCACATTCGAGGAGAAAGACCCTGACGAGGTGGTGAAGAGCACGCCCGAGCTCCTCGGCCGGATTCTCCACGATGGGGGAGTGCCCTACCTCGATCTCGTGCTGCAGGATCTCGCGAAGGGCGACGTCTCCTCTGCGACGGGCAAGCGCGCCGCCCTCAGGCGGCTCCTCCCGCTCATCGATTCGCTTGCTTCCTCCGTGGAGCAGGGGCACTACATCGGGAAGACCGCCTCCCTGCTCGGGACCACCGAGACGGCGCTCCGCGAGGACATCGCCAAGCTCCCGAAGCAGGTCATCGGCAAGTCGACCGATGAGGAGACGACTTCCGTCAGGGCGCGGGAGGGGTTTTCCCCGCTGGAGATCGCGCTCGGGCTCTTCCTCCTCTATCCGCTCAAGCGCGCGCTCCTCCAGGAGCTCATTGAGCCGGAAGGGGGATTCTCCGGTGCTCTCTACGGAGCACTCAAGAAGGCGCCCGAGGCGAAGGAATTGAAGCTCGCAGATCTGGAGCTCTCGGACGAACACCGCGAGCGTGCGGGCATTCTCCATCTCTTCTGCGAGTACCACGGCTTTCACGAGTGGTCCGAGGGGATGGCGGTGCGCGAGATTCGCAAGAACTGCATGCGCGCGAACCGCGAGCTCCTCAAGGTGAAGCAACTGGAGATCACGCGCCGGCTCAAGGAGGCGCGGCTGCAGGGCAAGGTCGTGGAGGAGGCGCAGCTCTCCACGCAGTACCAACAGGTCCTAAAATTGGCCCAGATGGCGGGATAGAGTAGAGCGATGAGCGGTTTGCGGTTAGTACTACGGAATGCGAGGCTTACGGTTCATCGCTAGCCGCTAATCGCTCTTTTTCCTTGGCGTCCGGTCCAATTCGCCTATACTGGCCCACGCCCATGGCCTCCCACCCCCGGAAGTTCATCGCCCAGCCGACGGACGAAGACTTGAAGAAGTTTCCCGAGTCTGTGAAGCACCTCATCAAGAAGGGGCGTGAGCAGCGCTACGTCACGCATCAGGAAATCATGGCGGTGGTGCCCAATGCGGAGGAGAACGTGGATTTGCTGGACGAGATCTACACCCTCCTCACGGATCTCGGCATTCAGGTGATCGATGTGAAGGATGTGCTCATCTGGGAGAAGAAGGGGAAGACCGTGCTGGATATCCCCGAGCCGACGGAGGACCTCACCGAGATCGCCGCATCGGACGTGGAAGAGGATGATGACGCCGAAGCGGAGCTGGAGGCCGATGAGAAGGTGGAGAAACTGGAGGAGGAGGATGCGATGGCGGTCGTGGCGACTGCGGGCATCGAGATCGACGACAAGGACATTTCCGACGAGGAGAAGAAGAAGCGCCGTCGCGAGCGCGAGGTCGACCTGCTGGAGATCTCAAACGACTCGGTGCGCATGTACCTCTCCGAGATCGGGCGCGTGCCGCTCATCGATGCGCGCAAGGAGATCGAGCTGGCCCGCCGCATTCGCAAGGGGGATGCTTCCGCCAAGCAGCAGCTCGCCGAAGCGAACCTTCGCCTCGTGGTCTCCATTGCCAAGAAGTACATCGGCCGCGGCCTCTCCTTCCTCGATCTCATTCAGGAGGGGAACATCGGCCTCTTCCGTGCCGTGGAGAAGTTCGATCCGGAGCGCGGCTTCAAGTTCAGCACCTATGCGACATGGTGGATCCGTCAGGCCATCACCCGCGCGATCGCGGATCAGGCGCGCACCATTCGCATCCCCGTGCACATGGTGGAGACCATCAACAAGCTCACGCACACGCAGCGGCGCCTCGTGCAGGAGTTCGGCCGTGAGCCGACCGTGGAGGAGCTGGCCGTGGAAATGGAGATGGATATCAAGAAGGTTCGTCACATCCAGAAGATCAGTCAGGACATCATCTCGCTCGAGTCGCCGGTGGGGTCCGAAGAGGACAGCAAGCTCGGGGACTTCATTGAGGACGAGGAAGCCATCAATCCGTTCGACGCGACGAACCGGCAGCTCAGGAAAGAGAACGTGCATGCAATGTTGGAGTTCCTCACTCCCCGCGAGCGCAAGATCATCGAGATGCGCTTCGGCCTGAAGGACGGCATCGGACATACGCTCGAGGAAGTGGGCAAGGAGTTCGGTGTCACGCGCGAGCGCATCCGGCAGATCGAGGCGAAGGTGCTCCAGAAGATGCGCGATCACCCGCGGTCCATGACCATCCGCGAGCACGGCGGAGCCCCGAAGCGCGTGGGCTTCTCGGCGGTGCAGACCTTCGTGCAGGGCAAGCTCTGCCCGGAGTGCCGCAAGGGCACGCTCGTGGATGTCATCCGCAACGGACAATCCTTCAAGAAGTGCGATCACTGCGCTTACGAGCTGAAGGGCTTTTAATTTCTCCCCTGCCCCATGTCGCATCTCTCGGAGTTCTTCGCCGTCGTCATCATTCACTTCCTCGCTCTGGTGAGCCCCGGGCCGGATTTCGTCATGACGAGCAGGAACAGCATGATCTACTCGCGGCGGACCGGGGTGTACTCCTCGCTCGGGCTTGCGCTCGGGATTCTCGTGCACGTCACGTACTCCCTCCTTGGGATTGGCCTCATCATTTCGCGTTCCATTCTGCTGTTCTCCATCTTCAAGTACCTCGGCGCGGCGTACTTGATCTACATCGGGTTCAAGTGTCTGCGGTCCCAGCCGGTGAAGCCGTCTCGGGACGGAATCATCAGGGAGAGAAACCTTCCCGCGCTTGCGGCGATTCGCATGGGATTCCTCACGAATGTCCTCAATCCCAAGGCCACTCTCTTCATCTTCGGGCTCTTCACACAGGTCATTCATCCGGATACGCCTCTGATTCTGCAGGTGTTCTACGGACTGGAGATGTCGCTCATGACCTTCGCATGGTTCTCCTTCGTCGCGACGGTCCTCTCGGTGGGGCTCATTCGTGCGCGCTTCTCCTCCGTGCAGCACATCTTTGAGCGATGCTTCGGCGGTCTTCTGATTGTGCTGGGCATTCGCGTGGCTCTGGAACGGGCCGAATGAACCGATACACGGGATGTCAGGTTTCTTGTCTTGCGGAGAGTTTTTTCCGGTGTAGAGTTGCCGCCCTTTTCCCCCATCTCTATGTCGTCCGGTGAAACTTCTTCCGACGTTCCTCAAGCCAAGATGAGTTATGTCGAAGGACACGTTGTGAGCGTCTCCAAGGATGGTCTCACGGTTTGCGATGATACGGAGAGAGATTTTGCTCTCGTCTATCAATTCGCTGATACACGCTTCCAAGTGGGGCAGGCCGTACACTTCCGCTTTCATAGGAAGGATGGTCAATTGATTGTGGATGCCATTGTGTAGCGGGATGGCCCAGCCGAGAGGGATATTTCCCGGGGTTTTGCTATGCTCTCCCCATGCCGAAGAAGAAGTCTGCTCCCCGTACTGCGTCCTCCCCGGCATTCGAGGAGCGCTACAAGGTTTTGAATGACGGGCAGAAGCGCGCGGTGGACACACTCGAGGGGCCGGTGATGGTGGTGGCGGGGCCCGGGACAGGCAAGACCGAGGTGGTGGCGCTCCGCGTCGCAAACATCCTCAGGAAGACGCACGCGCGGCCAAGTAACATCCTCTGTCTCACGTTCTCCGTGAGCGGGGCCACGGCCATGCGCGAGCGGCTCCGCGGTCTCATCGGGGCGGACGCATACGGCGTGACGGTCCGTAACTTCCATGGGTTCTGCGCGGATCTGATTGCGGAGAACCCTCTCATCTTCGATGCGTGGTCCGCCATGGAGCCTATCAGCGATGTGGAGCGGTACCGGCAAGTGAATAAAATTATTGATCAGCTTTTACCTGATCTGGTTCTCGTAAACCGCAAACAGCCTTACCTGAGGACGAAGGAGATTATCGGGCGGATTTCGGAACTCAAGCGCGAGGGGGTGACGGACAGGGAGAAGCTCCTCGCGATTGCGGATGAGTACGAACAGTCGCTCACCGGGAAGAGCAGAGAGGGGACGAAGGCGAATGAGACGAATCTGCTCAAGGCGCGCAAGTTTCGCGAGTTCCTCGAAATCTTCTTCAAGTATCAAGAGATGTTGAAGACGAGCCAGCGCTACGACTACGAGGACATGATCCTCTACTGCATTCAGGCGCTCGAGCAGGAAGACTGGCTCCTCGCGGGACTCCAGGAGCGCTACCAGTACGTGCTCGTCGATGAATTCCAGGATACGAACGGCGCGCAGTACCGGATCGTCGAGCTCCTCACGCAGCCGCGCACGCCGGAGGACAACCCCAATCTCTTCGTCGTCGGCGACGATGATCAGGCGATCTACCGTTTCCAGGGTGCCAACCTCGCGAATATCCTGCATTTCCACGCACGGTTCCCCAACGTCCCGGTGGTTCCGCTCACGGTGAGCTACCGCTGTACGCAGCAGATCCTCGACGCAGCAGGATCGCTCATTTCCGTGAACACCGAACGACTGACGGAGCGCATCAAAGGACTGGAGAAGAAACTCACTTCCGGTGCCAAGGAGACCACGGGGCCGGACCCGGAGCTCCTCTTCTCGCCGAGTGATGCGGTGGAGTCGTGGGTGGTGGCTGATCTCATCGAAGAACGTCTGAAGAAGGGGACTGCCCCCGAGGAGATTGCAGTCTTCTGCCAGACCAACGCGGAAGTCCTGTCACTCTTCGAAGTGCTCTCCGCGCGGGAGATTCCTGTGGAGGTGAATGGCAAGGCCGATCTCCTGGCGCATCCACTCGTCCGGCAGGCGCTGGCTATCCTCAAAGGCGTTGCGCACCCCGGTTCGGACGGAGCCCTGGCCGGAGCCATTTCCTGTTCCTGCTTTGGTTGCCATCCCGCCGATCTCGGGCGGCTCTTTGCGCGGGCACGGGAGGAGAAGAGGGAGCTCATGGATGTTCTCCTTTCCCTCGATAACCTCCCTCACCCGCCCCTCGAATCCGCCACTGGCGGTCGCGCCCGCCGTGGCTCCGCTCAGGGCAGGGGTGAGGGCGAACTACTCCTCGTTCACCTCGAGTCCATCCTCCATGCCCGTGACGTCATCCTCGATCTTCATAACAAACTTCCGAGCCGCACCGTCGTGGAGACGCTCGAATACCTCATCAAGGATTCTCAGCTCCTTGCGCTCGCGAAGGGCGAGGCGAAGGGCTCGAAGGGATTTCATGCCGTGAGCTTTGCCGCGCTGCAGGAGTTCTTCAACCGCGTGAAGGATCGTGCCTACGAGGAGCCGCACTTCTCCTTCGATACGTTCCTCTCCGACCTCGAATACTACGAGAATCCCGGGTACCCGGAGCTTCGCCTGAGTTTCTCGCTCCCGCACCTTACGGAGAAGGGGATCGCCCTCATGACTGCGCACCAGAGCAAGGGGCTGGAGTTCTCCGTGGTGATCCTCACGAATTTCCGCGAGGGGCACTGGGACAAGCGCAGGAATCCTTCCGGTCTCTCCATTCCGGAGGACCTGCTCTTTCAGTGGGAGAAGGACCAGAAGTCCTACGAGAAGAATCAGGATGAGCGGCGTCTGGCGTTTGTCGCCATGACCAGGGCCAAGAGGGAATTGATCTTCACCTGCCCCAAGGAGCTCACGACGGGCGACAAGATGCGCTCCGTCTCGCCCTCCGGCTTCTTCGCGGAGGCGGGCAGGCTCCCGGAACAGATTCACGAACTCAAGGAGCCGGGAAAGGCTTCGCTCCTCCTCTACGAACCGGTGCCCGACTTCGATGCCGAGATGAAGGCGTTCCTGAAATCCCGGTTGGAAGAGTACGCGCTCTCTGTCACGGCATTGAATCACTTCCTGGAGGACCCCAAGCTCTTCCTCGAGCTCGATCTCCTGCAGACGCCGCAGGTGAAGGACGCGACTCTCGTGTACGGAAACGCGGTGCATGATGCTCTGCGCAAGTGGGGGCTCTCCGTCATGGAAGGGCATCCCTTGGATCAGGCGGGATTCCTCTCCGCCTTCCGGAAGTATCTCTCCGAGCGCGAAATCCTCACGGATGCGGAGCGCCGCCGTCTCCTTCATGTGGGCGAGGAAGCGCTGCCCCGCTACTTTGCCGAGCGCCTCGCCGGCACGCCGCCGCTCGTCCACAAAGTGGAGTATGCAGTGACTACACACTTCGAGGACATTCCTATCAAAGGGAAGATCGACCGCATCGATCTCCTCCGGCCGGATTCCTCCGATGCCATCATCACGGATTACAAGACGGGGCGGCCCAAGTCAGAAAACGAGATTCGCACGGATGGTGACTACTACCGGCAGCTGGTCTTCTACGCGCTCCTTCTCGAGGAGAAGGGCGCACTCCTCACCCCGCGCGAGTTTGTGCTGGACTTCATCGGGGAGGGGAGTGAGCACTCCGTGCAGCGGTCCTTCCAGATTCCCGCAGCGGAGATCAGCGAACTGAAGAAGCTGGTGACCGCCGTCTGGGCAAAAATAACAGCTCTGGACTTCACACCTTTGGAATAGGCACATTGTTTGCAATTGGAGGGGCTCCAGTTTTTCCATCCTCTTCAGATTTCTCTCTGGGCATTCATATCCTCACCACACTCCTCCCGTCAGCCGCGAACGCGTAGAGCGGCCGGTCGCTATAGGCGTGATAGATCCCGTCGATGAACTCCTGATTGAGGGGATAGCGGTATCCCCGCGGAAAGAATCTCTGTGCCCCCTGGAGGAGCGATTGCGCCTGGGGGCGGAAAACCTCGGGTGCCTCCATACGCCTGAGGAATTCGCTCTCGCGCTCGGGGGTGACGGGGAGATGGACGTTCTGCCGGAGCCACCCTACGAGGTAGCGGTCAATGGCTTCCATGTGGAGGCCGCTCGCCTCGACCTCGAAGGGGAAGATGATCGGCGTGGCTCCTCCCTGGCGGTAGAGGCTGTTGTAGGCCTCATTCCCGATCTTCAGCCGCAGGTTCGCGTGCTGCACTACGTGTAGATCCTCATGGTAGAGGTCAAAGAGCTTGAGGGGGCATCGGGGATCGAAGTCTCTGGGAAGGGAAATGAAGTTCGAGTCTGGACTGTACGACGCGCCGATGGTTCTCCCGGGCACATGGACTTCGTCCTCGCGCAGCAGTGCGTACGCGAATTGTCCGGGAGCGCTCCTATAGCTTTTCTGCCCTCCGGTACGGGATTCCCGCATGATCCTGAGACCGTTCTTCTGGGGATTCTCCTTATTGTGTTCACTGATATCGAATGGGGACTTGAGGTCGCGCACCTCATATGGGTATTGACCGGGGGCGGACGCGAGTACCCGCGGAGCGAGCCGTTCCATGCCTTCCTCGATTTGAAGGATGATCCGGTCGAGTGCAAGGATTTCCTCCTCTGTGGGAATAGAAGGCTGTTCTCTCTGCGCCGGGTCCCCTTCCAGGAGGCGTGTGATGCGGTCGTGGAGCGCGATGGCTTGTGGCATCGTGGGATCCTGCCGGAGCACCGCTTCGCAGGACTCCTTCGCGTCGCGGAGGAGCGCGGCCATCATCTCGTTCAATCCCGACCGCTCGGCTCTCTCAACGAGCTCGGGAATACCGGAAAGCCACCGAAGGTGGTGTGCCTGGTACAAGTATTATTAATATAGAATAATTTAAATATAAATCAAGTTTCTGAGAGTTGGTCCTGAAGGTGCTTTTTCAGGGAATGTGCTGCCTTCCCCCGATGACTCGTACTATTTTTTTGTTCAATAGTCAGGGCTGAGAATACAGCAGAATGCCCATCGGGCCGGAAGCAGGCGGAGATGGGGAGGCCCGGGAGGTAGTCGGCCTCCAGCGTCGGCGTGATGATCCCCTCGCAGCGGCCTTCGAATGTGTGGGTGGCACCGAGGGGGTCGACGTAGGCGAGGACGCAGACGAAGCGGGCGCGCTTGTTCTTCTCCTTCCGCATGCGCTTGAGGAAGAAGTCGATCCACTCCGCGTCGCTCGCCGCCGGTCCCGCGCCCCAGCGGCGCGTGTGGAGACCGAGCTCTTCCCCGAGTGCCTCCACGATGATGCCGGAGTCGTCGGCGACGGTGGGGAGGCCGGAGCGCTCGGAGAAGAAGCGGGCCTTCTCAAGGGCGTTCTCTTCGAAGGTTGAACCAGATTCTTGTGGAGTTTCTTCGATGTAGGGGAGATCGAGAGGGGTGAGGATGTCGAGAGGAAGCGTCGAGAGCACCCCAGATAGTTCCTGGACCTTCCCGCGATTCGACGTGGCAATGAGCAGCGGAGGCCGGGCATCAGGATAGTGTGCACCGATAGAGAGGAAGTGACGGTCAGTTTCCTGATTGATGGAAGAGAAAGGATAATCCTTGGGATTTTCGCAGAGGCCGGCGAGGACGGGGTTCTGATGGATGTAGTGGCGGAGTGCTTCTCGGTGCTCGTTTGAGCGGATGATGATGTCGTGGAAGGAGTGTTGCCAGAGTTGGTCATGGTCTACGGAGCACAAATCTGTGGGACAAGAACGTTCTTGTCCCACAGATTTGTGGAATTTTTCATGAATCATCTGGGCAATAGTCCTCTTCAGATCATGCATACAGGCACTTAAAGGCTTTTCCTTGGGGGAGATGAGGAGATGAACATGGTCCGGCATGACGACATACTCAGAAAGCCAATAGTGTCCTCTGCGGTTGTAGTCATGGATCATCTCCACAACCAGTTTGGCAATTGAGGAATTGGAAAAAATCTTCTTTCTCCCCTCCGTCACCGTTGTCACGAAGAAGCTTGTTCCGTCCTGCCCTTGGTGTCCGCGCGGAAGTCTCATAAGCTGATTGTAACAGGTACTTGACAATACTAGTAAATCATTTAATATTCAAACTATGGAGACACTCGCTCCCATGGCAGTGGCAGAGAAGCAGGAAGCTCCGCGGGCAATCCTGTCTTGGATTTCCGGAAAGACGCAGGATGCACTCTCGAGACTCCTGGCAGCGGGCAGGGATGCCGGAACTGCAATCGGAGAGGGGTTGAAAAGCGTGAACTGGAAGGACGAATTGCGAAGGATCACTGCCGAGCTTGCGAAGAGATCACTCGAAGGGGCGCTCCTTGGAGTGTGATGGAGCTTTCGCCACGGGAAGCTACGGGGTTGCCATCTTCTCGATGTACACCTTCCGCGGCTTCGCGCCCTCCGTCGGTCCGATGAGTCCTTTTTCGAACATGATGTCGAGGAGCTTGGCAGCCCGCGCGTACCCCACACTCATGCGGCGCTGCAGCAGGCTCGCGGAAGCCTTGCCCGTTTCCTGCACCACGCGCACTGCTTCGAAGAAGAGGTCGTCCCCGCCGTTGTCATCCGCCTCGAGGTCGATCTGCGCGTAGGGGGCGGAGAGGCTCTGCTCACCTTCTTCCCCCTCCCCCTCCTCGTCGGAGCTCAGGGCGATCTGCTCGGTCATCTTGCCGCCGCCCGCGATCTTCACCGCGTTGATCACACGCTCGACTTCCTTGGTGGAGACGTAGATGCCCTGAATGCGGACAGGGTCCGGCGTGGAGGCGGTCATGTAGAGCATGTCCCCCTTGCCGAGGAGATCCTCCGCGCCGATACCGTCGAGGATCGTGCGGGAGTCCACGGAACTCACCGTGCGGAAGGCGATGCGCGTGGGGATGTTCGCCTTGATGAGGCCGGTGATCACGTCCACGCTCGGGCGCTGCGTGGCGATGATGAGGTGCATGCCGACGGCGCGGGCCATCTGCGCGATGCGGGCGATCATCGTCTCCGTGTCACGCCGGTACTGGCGCATCATGAGGTCGGCGAGCTCGTCGATCACGATGATGATGCGGGGGAGCATGTCGGCTTCCTCCTTCTGCTTTTCATTGTACTCATCGATGTTGCGGGCACCCACATCCGAAAAGCGGTGCAATCTTCGTCCCATTTCGGCGACGGCCCACCGGAGGGCCTGCAGCGCCTTCTCGGATTCGCTGATGACGGGCGTGAGGAGATGGGGGATGCCGTCGTAGGGCGTGAGCTCCACGCGTTTGGGGTCGATGAGGATGAGCTTCAGCTCGTGCGGCGCATTCTGGTAGAGGAGGGAGGTCAGGAACGTATTCATGCAGACGGACTTCCCGGAGCCCGTGGCGCCCGCGATGAGGAGGTGCGGCATGCCCTCGAGGATCGCGACCACGGCCGCCCCGCCGACGTCCCGCCCGAGGGGCAGGGCGAGCTGGGATTCACTCTGCATGAATTCCGGGCTCTCGAGGATCTCGCGGAGGTGCACGATGGTGCGTTTCTTGTTCGGCATCTCGATGCCCACGAGGGACTTGCCCGGGATGGGCGCCTGGATGCGCAGACTCTCCGCGGCGAGCGCGAGCGCGAGATCATCCTTGAGCGTCTCGATCTTGCTCAGCTTCACGCCCTCCGCGGGCTTGAGCGTGAACTGCGTGACGGTGGGCCCCGGGTGCGCGTCGCGCATCGTGACGGGGATATCGAACTCCTGCAGCTTCTCCTCGATGCACTTGGCCTGCCGCTTGAGCTCTTCGTCATCAATGGTGAGCTCGCTCCGCGTATCCTCGAGAAGGTCGAGCGCGGGGAACGTCCACTCCTCGAAGCGCTTGTCCGTCATCTCGAGGATATCTTTGATCTTCTCCTTCACAATCTTCCCCGTCTTCTCCTTGGCGATTTGCTTTGCCAGCTTTTCCTTCTTCTCCTGCTCGCGCGCGAAGGCCGGTCGGACGATATTGAGCTCCGGCGCCTCACGGTCCTGCTCGATGAGGTCTTTCCCTTCATCCTCTTCCTTTCCCTTCTTCTGCTCCGTGCGAACAACCGTTCGCGTGACGATCGGCCGCTCGCGGGGGGTGGGTTTGCGGAAGAAGTTCACGATGGCGGACCAGAGCGCGCCGAGATTGGGCTCGAAGGCGACGAAGATGCCGATGAGGAAGAGTGCGGAGAGGACGGTGTAACCGACGGGCCGGCTGAAGAAGAGCAGGAAGGGCACGCTCGCGAGGAAACCGATGGCTCCGGCAAGCTCTTCGCGCCTGCGTCCCACCTCTTCGAGCGGCGCACCGATGTGCATGAGCCCGAGGAACGTCACGAGGCAGAGGACGAGGCCGATGGAGCGCTTCGCCTTGAAGCGGTCCTCCGTGGTGAACCAGTGGAGGAGGCCGGACGCGACGAGGAAGATCGGGAAGATGATGCCCCACCGGCCGAAGAAGAACGTGAGGAACTGGTTCGCGGCATTGCCCGCCAGCCCCGCTCGTTGCTGGAGGACGAGGAAGAGGAGGATGCCGAACGTGATCTGCAGGGTGCCGGAAATATGCCGCTGCGTCGTGGGACTCAGCTCGAGCCCGGGGCTCTTTCTCCGTTTGATGCTGCGGCGGAGCGTTCGCTTGCGCTTCATTGTGGCCATTGTACTCTCGGAAACATTTCTGTGTAGAGGCATTTCCGCGGCGAGCGTGACATCTTTTTGGCGTGTGGCTGCGCTATCAGGTAAGATGAAGGCGTGAAGATCCTCCTCTTTGGCGGCCGCGGATTCATGGGGCAGCAGTTCCTCTCGCTCTATCCCGATGCCGTCGCGCCGTCGGTGGACATCGCCGATGCCGCCGCAGTGGGCCGCGCACTGGATGCGGAGAAGCCGGACATCGTCATCAATGCGGCGGGCAAGACGGGCGTGCCCAATGTGGACTGGTGCGAGGATCACCAGCTGGAGACGATCCACAGCAACGTGACGGGTCCCCTGGTCCTCCTGGAGGAGTGCGGCAGGCGGGGCATCTACTGGGTGCACTTGAGTTCTGGCTGCGTCTACCTCGGCGATAATGGCGGAAAGGGATTCTCCGAGGATGATCCCCCGAACTTCGATGGCAGCTTCTACTCGCGGACCAAGGCATGGAGCGAGGCGGTGCTCCGGGAGTTCCCCGTCCTGATCCTCCGCTTGCGGATGCCCTTCGATAAGGCTCCCCATCCGCGCAATCTCCTCAATAAGCTGAAGGAGTATACGCATATTCTGGATGCGCAAAATTCCATCACCTACCTCCCGGATTTTTTGCAGGCGGCAGGGAAGCTCATTGCGAAGCGGCGCACCGGCATCTTCAACATGGTGAACGCGGGGTCCATTTCGCCGTACCGCATCATGGAGCTCTACCGCGAGCTCGTGGACCCGTCGCACACGTTTGAGCGCTTGCAACTCAAGGATCTCCCGCAGCGCGTGAAGGCGGGACGGAGCACCTGTGTTCTCTCGACAAAGAAGCTCGAGGGGGAGGGGATTGCCGTCCGGCCGGTGGAGGAGGCAGTGCGGGAGGCGCTCCTGGCGATGAAGAAATGGTAGCCGGAGAAAACTCCGTTCCCATCTGGACGGGCAGGGAATGCGTGATAACCTGAGAAGTTCCTTCCCCCTTCCAATGCTCCTCCGTGGAGGCCTTGCTCGGCTCGATGAAAATAGGGTCATCGTGACGGTGAAGACGGCGGAGAGTCCTGCAGAATTCCAGGAAGTACTGAGACAGGAGGGCATCCAGGATGTTTCCGCTTCCCAGGAGGGGAATCCCTCTGATGGGGTGGTGGAAGTCATCGTCGATGCGAAGGGTGTGACGATGCGGCGGGCGCGGGAGACTTTGGGAGGGAGAGACTTACGGGAAATAGACACGCAGGCCAAGGCCATCGTGGAAGCCTGCCGTCGTCATGGCGCGCAGGTGCTGCAGAATTAGTCATGCATTCCCTGGGAGATCCTTGGTTCCTGCGCGGGGGTTCGCTATGCTTCCGGTGCCTTCGGGTCGGCCCCGCACCTGCGGGGCGAGTGACTCTGTCATTGTTCTGCTCTTTGGCTCATCGTCGTTATTCTTGGGTCGGCCCGCCTTCGCTCTTCACATTCGTTCAGAGCTTCGGCGGGTGAATGACTCAGCTGTTACACTGCTCCTTGGGTTTCTGTCGTTATTCTTGGGTCGGTAGCGAAGTGGACAAACGCGCCTGACTGTAAATCAGGTGGCTCATGCCTTCGGGGGTTCGAATCCCTCCCGGCCCACCATTCGGCTTCGTCCCGCATGTGCGGGGCTACGCCGCGCTCCCTCTTGGGAGCACAACAACTTCTTGAGGCCGAATGCCTCGGCGAAGCGCAGCAAATCCGGGCGCTAAAAACGTGAAAGGGGTATCGCGATCAAGCGTCCAAGTGGGCGTGGGATTTCGTGAGCAGCCATATTCCTCCCATGATCGGCAGGAGGCCGAGGATCTGGTAGGCGAAGATGGGCTCGTGGAGGACGAGGAAGGCGACGAGGAGCGTGAAGAGCGGCGTGATGCTCTCGAGGGAGATCGCCTTCGTGATGGGGATCAGGTGGATGCCGTCGATCCACAGGATTTTGGAGAGACCGAGGAGGAGGAGGCCGTTCACGAGGAGGAACCAGATCGAGGAGGAGAGAGCAGGAATGGTGGGGACGGGTTCGAAGAGGCTGGCGAACAGGAGGAGGAAGCACCCGCTGATCACGCTCCGGCAGAACATGATGCACTCGGCGCTCACCACTCTGCGCGCCTGCTGCGCGTACTTGTTCCCGAGCGGGGGGAAGAGAGTGGCGAGGACGACGAGGAGATCCCCGCTGTGCCACCCCGAGGCTTTCGGGAGGAGGATGACGAGTGCGCCGGCTGCCATGCAGATTCCCCCGAGGACGCGCTGCACAGAGATTTTCTCGTGGCGCAGGAACAGGCCGAGGATGAGGAAGGAGAACAGGATCTCCATGAGACTCATGATTGATGCATTGCCCGCCGTCGTGCGGCGGATGCCGAGGAAGATGAGCCCGTAGAAGATGACGCCGATGTAGAGGGAGGTGAGGAGGATGTCCTTCCACGCGTTGCGGCGCCGGAGGCAGGGCCACTGCTTCTTCGCTGTCAGGACAGCAGCGAAGAAGACCGCGGCGAGGAGAGTGGAGATCGCCGCGGAGAAGAGGGGAGTGATGCGGGAGAACGTGAGCGTGGTGATCACGGGAAAGAGGCTCCATAGGAACCCGCTCAAGTAAATGCAGATCTCGCCGCGCCTCGCAGGGGAGAGTTCGGCGTTCATACGCGGAATTTCTTACCCTCGTAGCGGATGAGCGTGAGGCCGTGCTGCTGGCCGAGGATTTCCTTGCTCAGAGGGTCGTCGTAATCGGAGTCATAGACGACGGTTGTGATGCCCGCGTTGAGGATCATCTTCGTGCAGATGACGCAGGGGAAGCAGTTGCAGTAGAGCGTGGAGCCTGCGATGGGGATGCCGAACTTGGCGGCCTGCGTGATGGCGTTCTGCTCCGCATGCGTCCCGCGGCAGATCTCATGTCTCTGTCCCGACGGGATCTTTAATTTCTCGCGGAGACATCCTCCCATCTCTGCGCAGTGCGGCACCCCCTTCGGCGCGCCGTTGTAGCCCGCCGTGAGCTGCTGCTTGTCCTTCGCGATGACGGCCCCGACTTTGCGCCGGAGGCACGTGGCGCGCTTGGCCCATGTGAAGGCGATCTCCATGAAGATCTCATCGAAAGTGGGGCGATCCTCGCCGCGGAGGAGCCGCAGGAAGTGCTCCAGCTTTCCCTCGAGCTCGGCGAGCGTCCCTTCATTGAAAATGAGGAAATCCACGAGGTCGAGACACTGCTTCACCTGCTGGCCGTCCGGCGGCTCGCCGATACCCTTCTCCCGCTCGAGTCGCTCGAGGATCTGCTCCTTCGTGAGGGCACCGCCTTCGCGCTTCCGCGTCGTGAGGCGCCGGACGATCATGTCCGGATGGGCGGTGACGCCGATCATCTGGAATTCAGGGAGAGTGCGGAGTTCTCGTACTTCTCCCGGATTGCGGATGCCGTCGATCACCCAGCTCTTGCCCGCATCCTGCTCGATGATCTCGCGCACCTTCCTCCCCAGCGCACCCGCCCCGCCCTCGCGCCTCAGGTCGTTTCCCACGTTCTGGAGGTTTTCGCGCGTGAGGGGCAATCCGCGTTTCGTGGATTCCTCGCGCACGATGTCGGAGAGGGAAATATAGGTGAAGCCGCGTTGTTGCAGCATTTTCACGAGCTCGCCCTTTCCCGTTCCCATGTAGCCGGTGAGACCGATGCAGAGAGCCATGGACAGGCGCTCATCGTATGGCTTTCCCTCCTCAGTGGACAAGAGCAAGCAGAGAGACGAGGCTCTTGACGGGCGAGTCGATAAGTAGAATGATGTGCATAGACGCTGATCGTCATTCATTCCATGGATGAGAAAGAATCAGCACTGGCAGGGTGGCTTCAAAAAGAGGGAGTGCAGTTGCCGGCGCATGTCACGGTTGATGAAGTTCGGGCGGCACTTCTCTTCGATTTGCATTGTTTGATTAGAGAATCGCCCGTGCCTTTGCCCCCGAAGTCACCATCTCGTAGCCTTGGTGAGGTTTTGGTTGGTGGTGGTGAGGACGATCAAATGTACCGAGTTCCTGATAACGGTGAACAGGGGCAGGTATGGGAATGAGTGGAGACATTCCTTCCTATTTCGCCACCTCAAAGTGTTGCTCTGCCACGGCGGTGCCGCTCCGCGCTTCTGCCGTGAAGGTCCCCACACGCGGCTTCCATGCGAAGCGAAAGTCGGGTGCATTGCCAGTGCCCACCTTCGTCCCGTCGACGTACCACGTCACGGAGGTGATGTCGCCGGAAGCGCGTGCCTCGAAGATGATGTGCTCCTGTGCGTCGGGGATGAGAGGGTCCAGTTGGAAGCTGTCATTCGGCTGCGGACGGGTGATCTCGAGCCAGGAGGATGCCTTTGAAGCGGGAGTGGGTTCGGGGGGTCCGGAAGGACTTCGACAGAGCGGAGATTCCTGTGAAGGGGGGGCAGGCCAACCGTTCTCCCGCGACCACTTCTGTAACTCCATTGGAAACACAGCGAACCCTTTCTGCTCAACAAAAGTTTGATCACAATAATTGTTCGCAAGAAGGCCGTTCCGCCGGTCGATCGAGAAGGACCGGAAGAGATCATCCTGCTCCGTTGGCTCTGTGCCGGCAGCGAATTTCTCCTCCATGGTGTGGGGGCAGAGCGGCGTGGGGAGCTTTCCTGAGAGACGACAGATGGTGCGGTCCGTGATGCCGGCGGGGCGCACGAATTTCTTCGGCGGATTATTCCTTGTCGCTGCGAGCATCGCATCGTGGAAGATGGGCCCGGCACCCGTGACGCCGGATGTATCGCGCATGGGGGAGTTATCCGCGTTTCCCACCCATACGCCGACGAGGACATCCGGCGTGTAGCCGAGGGTCCAGTTGTCGCGGGAATTCCGCGTGGTCCCGGTCTTGGCAGCCGCCGGGAAATCGAAGGTGAGGGCATTGGTTTCGCCGAATTCCGGCAGGCGCGCGGTCGCGTCGCTCAGGATATCCGTGACGAGCCAGGCGACCTTCGGGTCGAGGATCTGCTTCCCCTCAGCGGCAGGATCACTAAGGAGGGGGCGTGGTGTCATGGTCTTCCCTCCGCGCGGAAAAATGCCGTACGCCTGCAGCAGCTCGAGGAGCTTCACCTCGCCGTCCCCGAGCGTGAGCGCGAGGCCGTAGTGTTCGGGGGATTCCGTGAGTGTCGTGATACCTGCGGACCGGAGGAAGCCGAGCAGGCGCGCCACGCCCACGCGCTCCAGCACCTTTACAGCTGCGATGTTGTAAGAGTTGGCGAGTGCCTCGCGGTAGCGCACGAGGCCGTGGTAGCCATAGTCGTAGTTGCGTGGGACGTAGGGATTGCCCTCCTCGGTAAAGAACTGCGTCTCGACATCGGCGATAGTGGTAGCGGCTGTATCCCCCCGTGCGAGTGCGAGCGCGTAGGTGAAGGGCTTGAGGGCGGAGCCGGGCTGACGTGACGCGAGGGCGACATTCACGGCGCCGTCGTGTTCGACGTCAAAGTAATCCGCCGAGCCGACCATTGCGAGGATGTCACCTGTGTGAGCGTCGAGGACGACGACTGCGGCGGAGGTGACGTTCTTCTCCGCGAGGTCCTTCAGGCGGAGAGCCACAATGCGCTCGATCTCCTGCTGGAGCGCGAGGTCCAGCGTCGTACGGACCTCCCGGGTGTGTGTGAAGGCTTCCGGACGGTTCTGGAGGAGCCACATCACGAAGTGCGGAGCACGAATGTCCACGGCCCCCGAGGCGAGGGAGATCGGTTCCATTCGCGCTTCTTCGATAGCCGAATCGGGCAGTCCTTCTGTTTCCTCAAGGGCATCGAGCACTCTCTGCTGGCGCTCCTTTGCCTTGGTGTAGTGCTCGAAGGGGTCGAGGGCGCTCGGCGATTGGAGGAGGCCGGCGAGGAAGGCACACTCGGCGGAGGAGAGTTCCTGTGGGCTCTTCTCGAAGTACGTCTTCGCCGCCGCGGCGATGCCGTACGCCTGATGGCCGAAGTAGGCGGTATTCAGATAGGACTCGAGGATTTGCTCTTTGCTCAGGGCTCTCTCGATTTTCAGCGCGAGGATGGCCTCCCTCACTTTGTAAAGAAAATTTCTCTTTTTTGGTTGGAGCCGACTGCGTACGAGCTGCTGTGTGATAGTGCTTCCGCCGGAGACGATGCGTCCTGCGCTCAGGTTCTGGATGAGCGCGCGCGTGATGCCCTTCGCGCTGATGCCCGGATGGGTCAGGAAGCCGCGGTCCTCGATGGCGATGACGGAGGAGAGGAAGGCAGGCGGCATCTGCTCCAGTGCAATCCATCGCTGTGATCCGTATCCCGGCAGGCGCGCCTCATAGAGGAGAGTGCCTTCCCGGTCGAGGATGCGGACGGCGTCTTTTGCGGGTGGATGGACGAGCTCCTCCGGCACTGGCCAGAACAGAAGCGCGAGGAGCGCGAAGAGGGGGAGAAGCCAGAGGAGGTGGCGACGTCTCATGAGAGCATCAGAATATCAGAGTATCAGGATGTTGCCTGATACTCTGATTCCTGATTTTCCGATTACTCCTTGATGATCATCAGCTTTCCCTCGGTCTGTCCGAAGATTTCCGGGAAGTACATCTCCCACACGCGGGCGGGGCGCTCCCGGAAGGTACCGGGGGTCGTGGCGCGCACGAGGTAGGTGTACTGGTAGACGCCCGCGGGCAGATTCTCCGCGAAGAGGAAGACAGAATCATCACGGAACTCATGGTGCGAGAAGCGCCAGATGCCGCTCTGCCAGTAGTCCTCGCTCCAGTAACTTCCGGCGGTAGTGCTGTCGCTGAGGAGCGTCTTCTGCGCCGTTTGCAGTGAGAGGTCGATGGCTTCCATGCCGGCAGGAAGGGGGCTGGAGACAGCAACGAAGTGGCGATCCTCCGGTGCTGTGATCGTGAGGGTGACGCGGTAGGTATTGCCCACGGTCGGCTCCTTCGCCTGTCCGCTGAGCGGCTCGATACTCCGGAGGATGCTCAGGCCCTCTTCGGCGGGCGGGATCGTCGGGGCGGTGTAGAAGTACGAGAGGACGAGATCGTAGTAGAGTCTGCCGACGCCCAGAGGCGCTTCCGGCTCTGCTTTCTTCCCCTCCTTGCCGATGCGGATTTCGTTCTCCTGCCCGCGGAGGAGATCATCGAGCGCGAGCTCCACGGATTTCCGCGTGAGGACATTCTTTTTGTCGAAGCTCTCCTCGAGGACCTTCCTGCCATTCACGTCCACGGCGGCGGTGTAGGAAGCGTCGAGCTCCTTCGTCTGCCGGAGGAAATCAGTGAGGGCGAGGAGTGCCTGCGCGGTTGCCTGGGTCGTGTCCCAGTGGCCATCCTCGCGGTTGGCAAGGAGGGAGCGGACGATATTCGGGACGAGCACGTTCTCGGGGTCGATGCGGATCATCGCCTGCAGAACGATCGCCGTGGTGCGGTCGTTCGTGTGCATGGTCGACCAAGAGGAGTAATCATTCTCCTCCTCGAAGTGCGTGCCGCGCCCGTCCACCTTCGCGGCATTCTGGATGTCCGTGAGGAGGGACGTGGCCTTGCTCACGGAGGTGCGGGCTCCTTCGTGCTGCAGCGCCATGGCGAGGTAGGCCTTGGCGAAGAGCGGCAATTGCTTCCGTTGCTCGTAGAGATTCGCGAGGAGGCTCACGTCGCCTTTCCCTGTTTCCGAGAGGACGAAGAGAACGTACGCGCGGCTCGCGGGATTGAGGTACATCTCATCCGTCGGATCGGTGTGGCGGAGTGCCTCGTCGAGGTAATTGCGCGTCCGGTCGATCATGCTCTGGTCGACGCTGTAGCCCGCATCCCGCGTGAGGCTCAGGGCATGGAGAGCGTAGGCGCTCAGGTACGGGTAACTCCGATCGCTCTCCGTCCAGTAGCCGAATCCCCCGTCACTGCGCTGGAAAGTGGAGAGGCGCTCAAGACCGGCTGTCACGATCTTCTCGAGCTTCTGGCGGTCCGCCACCTGGAAGGCGTCGAAGCCCTGCAGGCGCGTGAGGGCGATGCTCGGAAGGAAGCTCGAGAGTGTCTGCTCCGCGCAGCCGTAGGGGAACGTCAGGAGGTAGTCGAGGGCGGAAGGAAGGTAGGTGGCGAGCGTCGGGGAGACGGTGGCGGTCACGGTTCCCCGGTCCGCATCGCGCTCGGTGGGGACGAGGACTTTCTCGGTGACCACGTCCTCCGTGACGCCCGTCGTGGCGACGGTCTGCGGCGTGCCGAAGACGGAGACGGGGAAGCTCTCCACGATCTCGTCGCGCGCCGCGGGGTTCTCCGCCAGGAAGCGGAGGGACACACTGTTGCCCGGCTGGATGACGACCGGGAAGAGCAATTTCTGCTGCCCGCCGCTGTCCACTGTCACCTTCTTCACCGGCGCATCGAGGGCCGTGAAGCCCGAACCGGTGAGGGAGACGGAGAAGGTCTCTTTCGTGGGGAGGAAGTTGTGGACGATGGCGCCGAGGGTCACCTGGTCGCCGACGACCGCGAAGCGCGGACGCACGGGACGCAGGATGACGCGCTTCGTCTCTACGATGGTCTTCTCGGCGGCGCCGAAGGTGTGCGTCTTCGTCGAGCCGATTGCGAGGAGGTGCCACGTCGTGAGGTTATCGGGGAGTGTGAAGGAGATCGTCGCTTTCCCCTCGGCGTTCGTGACGATCTTCGGGTTCCAGTAGGCCGTATCCTTGAAGGTGCCGCGCACGCGCTCCTCCAGGTTCTCCCCGCCGCCTCCGCCCTTGGAGCCGGGCTTGTAGCGCTCGATCAGGTACATGAGCATCTCGGCGGTGTAGACGCCAAGTCCGCGGCGGTTGTAGAACTGCTCCACGAGATCCGGGAGCTCGAAGCCGCTCAGGGCGAGCAGGCTCATGTCCACCGTGCCGAGCGAGAGCTCCGCGGGGACAGGCTTGCCCTGCCGGTCGGTGGTGGTGAGGGTCACGGTGACCTTCTCGCCCGGGAGGTACTGTTCCTTGTCTGGCTCGATGAGAACGGAGAGGCGCTTCTGTTCGGTATCCACCTTGAGCTGGACATAGCCGAGCTTGTAAGCGGGTGCCCCGGCGTCTTTGCCGTTCTCGTCGAAGGTCTCGCCGATGCGGGGTTTCACAACGACGACGGAGACGTAGACATTCGGCAGCATCTCCGCGGTCACGGGGATCTCGATCGGCTGGGCGTTGCTCGTGATGTCGATGACCTTCTTGTCGAGGATGTTCTCGCGCTCCACGGTCACGAGGGCCTTCACACCCTTGCCCTGATAGGGCGACTTGATGAGAAGCTTCGCGGTATCGCCGACTTTATAGGTGGGCTTGTCCGCGACGACGTCGATCTTGTCATTGTTCGCATGAGGCCAGTTGATGTAGGTGTCGGACCAGGCGTAGACGCTCGTGCCTGCTCTGGCTTCGCGCCCGCTGCCGTCCTTCACAGTCGCGACGATGCGGAAACCTCCGCCACTGTCGATCTTCACCCGGGCGGTGGCTTTGCCTTCCTCGTTCGTCGTCGCGGAGAAATTGCGTATGAAGGTGTCCTTCGGCTCGTTGTCGTAGTAGTACTCCCCATCCACGCCTTTCTTCCGGATGGTGTTCCACGTGCGGGAGAAGAGCTGCAGGCGCACGTCCTGTCCGGGCAGGGGCGAGCCGTCCGGCTTCACGGTGATGAGTGAGACGGAGGCTTCCTCGCCGGGGGTCACCACGTAGTCATCGCTGCGGATGCCCACGTAGGCATCGGCCTTGTGTACGGGGACAGAGATACGGTTCGAGACGACCTGGTTGTTCTGGTCCGTGATGTCCGCCTCGATCGTGAGGATCTGGCTCACGGCCTTGGCATCGATGATGGCGGGGATGGAAACGGCGAAGCGGCCGGACGCATCGAGCTTGCCGGTGCCCTGCGCGATGTTCTCCGTCTGGCGGTCACAGCGTTCCCAGCACCAGCCTTCCTCGAGGGCGAACGAGTACCACCCGTCCGTGACTTTGTTGAAGAAGTAATCGGTGGTCTGCGCTCTCCATGAAACTGCGGCGCCGTCCATGGGGGCCCCGAAGTAGTAGGAGCCGGCGATGGTGGCCTGCACCGAATCATGGTTGAAGTACTCTTCTTTTTCGGTGGTGACCTCCACCTTGTACTCGGGCTTGCGGTAGGCGAGCACCGAGAAGTTCGCCCAGAGGTTGGGATTGACGAGATCCCCTTCGGGCAGCACCACGGCTGAGATGCCGTAATTGCCGAGCGCGGCATCCGGGTCGATGGGCAGTTCTCCGTGGAAGCTGCCGAAAGCGGAGAGGGGGAGATTCTTGTTGAAGATTTCATTGCCGTTCGGATCGCGCACGCTGACGGTGACGGAGCGGCTGGCTTCGGGGAGGCCGAAGGTGCCATCCCACCCGAGCATGCGGACGATCCCCTTGAAGAAGACGGTATCCCCCGCGCGGTAGAGGGGACGCTCGGTGTAGAGGTATCCCTGCACGCGCTCGGAACCGGCTTGGGCATTGCGGAAATCCGTCCAGATGTCGAACGCGCCGGAGCGGATGCCCTCGTTCCACTGGCTGCTTACGAAGGCGAAGTCGTTTCCCTTCTGGGCGGTCACCCAGAATTCAGGCTCCCACTCGTTCTGCGGGGTCGTGAACGATTTGAGATCGAGCGGCGTCTCGAAGAAGCCGCGTGCATCGGTGGCTCCCGTGAGGACCGTCGTGCCGTTGAGCGAGTGGAAGCCAATCTCCGCTCCCTGCACGGGGTCGCCCGTCTGCATGTTCGTCGCCCACACGAGCGCATGGTCCCCCGAGTACTTGAGGGTGAGCGCGATGTTCGTGAGCGCGAAGAACTGATACTGCACGATGGGGGCGCGGTCCCCCCATTCCTTCTTGTACTCCGGGGAGCGGACGGAGAGCGCGTAGATTCCCGAGGAGAGAGTACGTCCCGCTTCCTTCTCAAGATCGAGGAGGGTGGTGTTCCAGGCATCCTTCTCCTTCGTCACCGCGAGATCCCAGGCGCGGTAATCCTTGTTGCCTGCGAGGCTCAGGGCCGCATCCCAGTTGCCGAGCTTCGTGGACCGAAGTTGCAGGAAATCCGGGAGCGTGAGTGAAGCAAACTCCAGGTGGAGCGTCTTCACGTTCACCGTGCTGATGGGGTAGAGCGGGGGATTGCCACGCTCAAAGATGCCGAATTCCCCCTTGGAGCGGATGCTCACCTGCGGCGGGAGCGATGCGGTAGTGAAGGTGAACTCCCCGGCTTTCCCGAGTCGTTGACCATAGCTATCCGCGATGCCTGTGAGGAGGGAGACGGTGTACGTCGTGCTCGGCTTCAGGCTCGGGGAAGCGAAAATCTCCACGTTGTCTTCCCAGGTGGAGACCGTCCACTCGACGTCCTTCCATCCCTCAATCTCCGGCTGAATGGCGATCTGTCCCGGGAGCGAGTCGGCATTCACGGGATTGCTGAAGCGGAGGTGGATGCCGTAATTCTCGTAGGTCCCGCTGAGGAAGGTCATGTCACCGACGGTGGCGAAGCGCAATTCTTCGCTGCTCGTCGTGCCGAGGTCTCCCACTTTGCTCTGGAGTCCCGACGGGATGGTCACGGTGTAGGCCGTCTTGAAGGAGAAGGGCTTCGCGGGCTTGAGGACGAGCGTCGTCGGGTCCGTCACGCTCTTCCCGTCGATTTTCATCGTGCCGGAGCGCACGGTGAAGGGGAGGGGAAGGGCACTGGCCGCACCTTCGGCAGATTCCTGCTTGAGGGTGAGTGCGTCTTTTGCGCGTTTCGGGTCCATGTTCTGATTGAAGTGCAACTGGACTTCGGTCGTGGGTCCCGCGAGCGAGGTGCCTTTCTCCGGCTCCGTGGAGACGAGTTCCGGGCGCTGCGTCTCGAAGCTCCAGGAGAAGTCCTTCTCCGTCGCGTCACCCGTAACGGAGGTGAGTCCTTTGGGAACCGTCACGGTGTAGCGGGTGTTCAGGGGGAGACCGCTCTCCGGGACGTACTCCACTGCCACGGTGCTCAGCCACCGCCAGCGTCCCTTCACCTCCGGCGAGATGGTCACCGGCCAATTCGCCGTGCGGGCTTGTGCGAAATCACCCTGCACCTGCGTGAGCGGGATCATGGGGCGATCGAAGACGAGCGTGATCTTCGAGCTGTCGGCAATGCCGACGGCATTCTCGCTCGGGATGCGGGCACGCACCTCCGGCGGACCGGCCACGACGAAGACGAAATCAAGATCCCTTCCGAGCGGCGTCCCGTCACTCCGCTGCGCCGAGTTGTCCAGGTGGAAGGTGAGGGTCTTTCCCGCCGGCAGGTTCTCCGACGGATCGAAGATGAGGACATTATCGGCCCAGGACCAGCTCCCTTTCACTCCTTCCGGCACCGTCATGGCCTCCTCGGCACTCGTGTGATCCATGAGTTCCGGGAAGCTGAAGTGGAGGTTGCTCGCGGCCGACACTTTCTGGCGGAGTGCGAAGTCCATCGTCGAGAGCGGCCCGCGGGGGATGCGGAGAGTGCCCGTCGCGAAGAGGATGCCGAGCAGGATGACGATGATGATCGCCGTCGCGAAGGCAAGGGGCGTTCCCTGTTTTCGGAGAGAGGGGAGGGTGGGCATATTGGTGCGGAGAAAATGGGAATTTATCCTACCAAGGGGGAGGCGGGAGAAGGCGCTGATTACATTGACTTCCAAGGCGTTTTGGCTGAGAATAGCGGGACCCGGAGGGCAGACCCTGCGTTCCGGGTACGTTCTTTGGCAGGACAGGCGACAGGGATTCTTTTCTGTGTGAGGGCGGCCTTCGGTGCCTCATGGGCTTCGGCGGCTGCTCTCGCACCCTGGCGAAAAACTGTGGCGGGAAGATCCGCCGCGCCGGGAGCGAAAGAATTTTTTTGGAGGACGTATGAAGCGTCAAGTACAGGTGCATTTGCATGATGGCGAGGAGGGGCCGGTGTTCTTTCCCGTGGTGGGAAAACTGGAACACGGCAACCTTCAGGTGCTGATGGAAAGGGATTGGGAAGTTTTCTATCTGCCCTTGAAAAGTACCAAGCCGGGTGAGCTTCCTCCCATCCGGGAGCACCCTCTCGTGAGGATTTGGGACGAAACCGGTCATGTGCGGCTCATGCTGACGCATTTTCCGGAAGTCTCTCCTGATCCAAAGGTTCTCCGCGCCACGATTGAGCGCTGGAGGGACCTGGACTGGATCATTCATCATGCGAGAGAGGGCGGTCCCCCGATTGACGGGGTGACCATTCCCCATTTCATGCACGAGGACTTTGCCCTCGTGCCCAAGATTCCCAACGAGCAGGTGCCCGAAGCGCATCATGTGCTGACGGTCGTCCCTCCGTGTCTCCTCTGGACCGAGTGTCTAGAGGGCGTGGTCCGGGCGGTCATCACCGTCTCGTGATCCTTGCCTTGTTGCATTTGCCTGCCGAAGAATTCCCTGGTCCCGCATGCGCGGGACCGGGGTTCTTCTCATTGATTTCATTTCTGTCCTTCGATCTGCTGCAGGGCTGATCTCGCCTGCTTGTTATCCGGATTGGACGTCAGCACCGCCTCGAACTGGGCACGGGCTTCATCGATCTTCCCCTGATTGTAGAGGAGGATTCCGAGATTGATCCGTGCGGCGACGAAGGTGGGGACGAGCGCAACGGCTTTCTCATAGGCTTCTATCGCCTCGCTGGTTTTCTTCAGTTTCTGGAGGATCGTTCCGAGGTTGTAGTATGCCTGCGGGTAGTAGGGATTCACTGCGATTGCCCGCTCAAATTCCTGGATTCCTTCCTCCGTGCGCTGCAGGTACACGAGGAGTGTTCCCAGATTGACGTGTGCCGTGGCGAACGACGGGGCGATCTCCAGCGCTTTCCGATAGTCGGCTTCCGCTTCCGCGGTCTTGCCCTCTGTGGCGGCGACGATGCCGAGGCCGAGGTGGGCGTACTCATTGCGGGGGTTCAGCACGAGGGCGCGGTCGAAGGTCTCGCGGGCTTTCACAAGGTCATTCTCCTGCCGCTCGGCCGAAGCGAGATTACTGAGGATCTTCGATTCTCCGGTCGCGAGGCCGGGACCGCGGCGGCCGTAGCGTTCGAGCACGGCGACGGCTTTCTCGTACGAGGCGATGGCGCGCGCGTTCTCGCCGCGGTTGCGGTAGACATTGCCGAGGTTATTGAGTGCGACGTGGGAGTCCGGGGAGAGCGCGAGCGTGTGAGTGAAGAGTGCTTCGCTGTTCTTCCATGTGAGCGATTGCCGATATGCGAAGAACGCGAGGATGATCCACAGGAGAGAGAGGAGAACCCTGCCGGGTGTCGCTGTTTTTTCGAACCGCCCGAAGAGGCGATCCAGTGCGACGAGGACGAGGAGGAAGATGCCGATCGACGGCACGTAGGCGTAGCGGTCCGAAGCGAAGTAGAAGAAATCCCCCTTGGCAAAATTGAAGAGGGTGGGGGAGAGGGCGACGAGGAAGAAGCCCACGCCGAAAGCCATCTCCCGCGAGAAGCGCAGGGAGGCGAGTGTGACGAGGACGAGCGCGCAGAGGAGGATGAGGGGAAGAAGGATGTCCGCCCTGCTCAGGGAGACTTCCCCGAAGAAGGGGTACAGGACACTCAAGTGCAGGGGGAAGAAGATTTTTTTGAGGTAGAACATCACGCTCATGGGGGCCATGAGCACCTTCTCGAGCGGAGTCGAGGAAGCGAGGACACCCGTCTTCCCGATCCATGCAATGATGCCGAAGAGAATGGTGAGGAAGAAGTAGGGAGCCTTCTCGGCGAGCATGCGGAGTGTCCACGGCCTCCTGTTTCGGAAGTCGATGAGGAGCAGGAGGACGGGGAGTGTGAGGATCGTGACCTTCGCGAGGAGCCCGAGGGCGAAGGCACCCAAACTCAGGAGGAGAAAGCGCCGCTGTTTGCGTTCCTGAAAGAGGAGATAGCCAATGATGCTGAGGAGGAGGAAGAACGTGGAGAGGACATCCTTCCGGGCGCTCGCCCACGCCACTGCTTCGGTGTGAAGGGGGTGCACGAGGAACAGGAGGCCGCAGGCAAGGGCCACCCAGCGTCGTCGTGTGAGGAGGAGGGCGAGCCACGTGACGAGGAGCGCATTGAGGGTGTGCCAGAGGAGGTTCTGGAGGTGGTAGAGCGTGGCGTGCGTGCCGCCAATGAGAAAATCCAGCTGGTACGTGAAGAACGTGAGCGGAATGTAGAGCTCAGGGTCGTACATAGTGAAGATCGTCCTGAGGCTCGCAGGCGTGATGGAGCGGATGGCGGGGTTCTCGTAGATGAGCAGCCCGTCATCCCATCGGACGAATTGGTTGGAGAGGGAAGCTCCGTAGACGAGGAACGCGAGTGCGAAAAATCCGCCGATGATCCACCAGCGGGCAGCACGCAGAGAAGGAAAGGGGAGGGAAGGGGAGGGGCTCTCCATCTTCCTCACTCTAAAGGCCTTTCCTCCTCAAAGGAATGGCTGCTCGAATTGAACAAATTTTTAGTACAAAGTTTGGGCTCTCCGGAAGTGCTTCCGCGTCGTCCAGTAGAGTCCGCCGATGCTCGCCGTCACGACGATCCAGAGGCTCGCGCCCGTGGCGGGCTGGGTGAGCGGGCGTGGCGCACCGCCGTGGAGCGCTGTCCCCTTGCTGGAGGAGCTCTTCGCGGCGCCATGCGTCGCATCAACGGGACTGCCCGTCTCGTCGAAGGGATGCACGCGCGTGCTCCCCACTGTGTAGGGATTGAAGGGGAGGAGTGCGGAGGACTGTGTCCGCGCTCCTGCCATGGAAGAGGAGGAGCGCGAGGCAACGAGTGTCGAAGTGGAGGAGGGGGTAGACGCGCGGCTTCCGCCGATCACGGGAACGGTGCTGGAAGGAGGCGCGGACACCGAGGAGCGGGAGCTCGGAGGCGGTGGAGGGGGGGACGAGGCGGCGCTCGACTTCGGTGCCGAAGCAACGCTGCTGCTCTGGGGGACATCAGGGGCGTTCACGTTGATGATGGCTTGCGTCGTCTTGTCCCCGGCGAGGTAGGCGTGGTAGAGGCCCGGGGCAATCTTTGCACTCACGATGGTGGTGGCCGCTCCGCCCTTGGTGATGAGACCGGTGGAGAGGCAGCTCGCTGGCGTTTCACAGTAATCATCCGATGCGACGTTCTGCGCCTGGTCGAGATCATTGATCCACGTGATGATTCCGCCGCGCGAGACGGAGACGGAGGAGGGGGAGAAACCCTGGGTGGTGATGTGCAGGGTGGCGCCGCTCGCCACTTCGCCCTGCAGGTATCCCATGCTCCGGAGGAGACCGAAGCCGATGGTGACCACGAGGAGGATCCCGGCGATGGCTCCCGGCTGCCGCGAAACCGGCATCCCCCGCAGAGCGGGAGGGGGCATCGGTGGGGGCAGGGAAGGTTGCGCGGAGTGGACCGACACTTGCCGTTCTCCGTGCGATTCGCCTGCAGCATCGGTCGTGTGCCAGTGCGGATGGAGATCGCTCACAGGTGGGGGGGAGTGGTGGTGGCGTGGAGCTGTCGCCTCGCCGCGAGCACCGTGCCGGTAACCGCGGAGAGGAGGAGGAGCAGGACAACGACAGAAGGCACGCCGGTTTCGCCGGGGAGCGTGGATGTCTTGCTGCCAGTGGTGCCTTCAAGGGGATTCGTCGGGAAGGCTTCCTGCGTGAGATCTCCGGTGAGGGGGGAGGTCGAGCTCTTCGGATTACCGACTTCCACGGAGACTTCCTGACTGAAGGCGCTCTCCTCGTCCAGCGTATTGAGGGCGCGCACCGAGAGGTAGTACGTTTCCCCCTCGGTCATGGCGCGGATCGCCATGCTCGTGGACTCCGGATTGACCGTCTTGCGCTGGATGTACCGGCCGGTCGTCGTGCCGTAGTAGACGTTGTATCCCTTGAGCTGCGAAGACTGGAGCGGATCCCATGCGAGGAAGATCGTGCTCCCTTCGGTGGTCACGCGGACATTACGGACCTGCAGGATGGAGAAGGCCGTCCTGCCGGTCTGATCGGTCGCGGCGCCCGCGGCGGTGCAGACATTCGTCTTGCAGTTACCACTCGTGCACTGGGTGTTCGCGGTGCACTGGCCGCCATCCGGAATCTTCAGGACATCCCCCTTGCACACTTTGTCGCTGCAGAGGCCGCTCTTACAGTCGGTATTGGCAGTGCAGGCTTTCCCGTCCACGATCAGCTCCTTCGCGGTGCTCGAAGCGGAGGAGGCGGGAGAGGGGGTGGAGGAGGTACTCGCTTTCGAGGAGGTGCTGCTCTTCGTGGAAGACACGCTGGTGCTGCTGCCCCCTGCCTGCTCAATGCGGCAGAAGATGGAGCAGCCATCCCCCTGAATGAAATTTCCGTCATCGCACTCCTCCGTGCCTTCGATGATCCCATTGCCACAGAGCGGTTCCCCACTCCCATGGAGGGAGGAGCTGGCCGATGACTTTGGCTTGGACGTGGCACTGGAGCTTGCACTGGAACCTGTTCCAGTCGAACTTACCGAGCTCGAGGAGCCGGTTCCCGTCTTCGGGACGTCCTTCGGATCGAAGGTAACGAGGAGCGAAGAGGGGTCGATGCCGAGGACGTTCTCGTCGGCCGTCGCCCCCTTCGCCATGACGAAGGTGTGTCCATTGGTCTGGATGTCGTAGAAGCCAATGACTTCCTTGCCGAGCGCGGGGACGCTCTTCACGCGGAAGCTCACGCGCGCCACCACGATTTCGGTGTCAGTGGGCTCGCTTTCCTCCTCCGCACTCGCGTCGATCTTGAGGTAGCCCTCTGCTGCGGAAAAATTTTTCTCTCCCGGAGTGGTCAGAGGGAAATCATCGCCGATGGTCACGCCGCTCCCCTCGAGGACCTGCGGGTTATAGAGGAGCCATGCCCGCACGCGGGTGATCCCCTGCGCGGTCGGGTTGGTGAGGACGAGATCCATGTCCAGGGAACCATTCTTGCGGAGAGGCGTCGTCTTCAGGGTCTTCGGGTCGACGACGGCGAAGCCCGGACAGACGGTGGCGCCCGTGCCTGCCTGCGTCCCTGAACCTGTGCCTGCCTGCGCCCCTGAGCCGGTTGCCGGGGTGGGGATGGTGCAGTGGGGGCGCAGGAAGAGCATAGTGTCCTTCTTCGCCGCTGCGAGCGCCCCCGACACGATCATGAGGGAGAGGAGCGTGCAGGGGAGCAGGTATCTGCGGATGCGGGGCCTCGGGATGAGGAGAGTCAGGTTCATGGGGGAGGGGCGTTAGAACGCGGAGATCTGGCGGAGGAGTCGCAGTGCGTCATCGACCGTGAGCTGCCCGTCCCCATTGGGGTCGGCCAGGAGCTCGCGCGGCGAAGGAGTGTGGTACCCCTGCGCGATTTCCAGGATGGAAATGACATCCTGGAGGTCGATGCTGCCACTCCCGTCCATGTCTCCCTGTTGTGCCGTGGATCCTGCCTCGATGAGGGTGATGGGCTGCACTTCCCCGGCGGTGCGAATACCGACGGCGAAGGACGCCACCACGCACATCGCGCCGAGCCCGAGCATTTTCAGGCTCTGCCCGGAGAGGATCCTCTGGAGGATGGGTGTGTGCATTTCTCACCATTATAAGCCAAAAACGCCTGCCGCTCCACGGAGCAGACATTGACTATTACTTTTGATTGTTTGCTAACACTAGCATTATCAATAGTGGCGGAAATGCAATCTCCTGGCCTCGAGAAGCAGGGTTTTCTATTAGAAACTACCATGAGGATAAGTACAGTAGAGTGGTACCACGATGGAGACCTACACTTGAGCTTCCCATGGGAAAAATCTTTCTCTTTACGGGCGAGAATCGCTATGCCCTCCGGCAGGAGGTGAGCCGGTGGATGCGGGAATTCCGCGAAAAGCATGGGGAGGAGAACATCAGCCGTCTGGAGGCGAGGGATCTCTCCGTTGCCTCCCTCCTTGATGAGGTGGCCTCAGCCCCCTTCATTTCCCAATTCCGGCTGATTCTGCTCGAGGGTATTCCGTCTTTCTCGAAGGAGGAAGTGGCCCTCATTGCCGACAGTCTCCACCCGCAGGCGCTCCTCCTCCTCGTCGATCCCGCTCCGGATCGGCGGCTCGCTGCCACGAAGGAATTCCTGAAGATCGCCGAGGTGAAGACATTCCTCCCTCTTCGGGGGCAGAATCTGTTTGCCTGGATGCGGACCATGCTCGAGCAGTGCGGGGGCAGGGCTTCCGAGGAGGTGCTGGGACTGTTGCTCGGTCTGGTGGGAGAGGATCAGGAGGCGCTCTCCCAAGAGCTCCGGAAATTGGCGCTCTTCTGCGGTGAGCGGCCGGTGACGAGGGAGGATATCGATCTCCTCGTCGTTCCCTCGGCGGAGCAGGCCGTGTGGCGACTCATGGATCTCCTGGGGGAAGGGAAGTCCGAGGAGCTCCTGCGCTACAGCAAGAGTTTGCTCGACCGCGGGGAGAGTCCTGCCAGTCTCTGGAACATTCTCCTCTGGATGACGGCGAGCCTCGTCGGCGTCACGTGCGCCGTGCAGGAGGGGGTGATGTCGCCGGATGCGATCGTGAAGGCTGCGGGCGTGAAATTCAATGCCGCGCGCTCACTCCTTCCCCTCGCTCGTCGCTCGTCTCCTGCCGGACTCCGTGCGGTGGTGGCGCGCATTGCGGAGAGGGATATCGGCCTGAAGACGGGGGCGTTCCGCTCGACGGCGGAGGCGCCCGAGGAACTGGAGGCGATCGTTGACTCGACGCTCGCTGCTCTCGCGGAGGTCGGGAAGGGGCGGTGATGTTCCCTACTTCTGTTCGATTTTATTCAGGAGTTGCTGTGCCTTCGCCTCCTCTTCGCGGGAGGCTGCTTCCTCCGACTGGCTCCGCTGCTGCTGGCGACGGTGCCGTTCCTCCTCGATTTTGCGCGTGAGTTCGTCCTGCCCGAGTTTCTCGATCTCATTCGCGTACTTGCGGTCGATCGCCGCCAGCTGTTCCCGCTCGTTTGTGAGGATGTCCTTCAGGTTCTGGACCTGCTCGGGGGTCATGACGGGGAGGATATTCACCCAGTACTGTCGCTCCTCGTCATTCATGCTCTCCGAGCCGAGGATGAGCTCGATGATCTCCAGGAACTTCTTCTTCACCTCCTCGGGAACGGTCACCGCCGGCGGGTTTTTCTTCGGATCGGGCACGGACCAAAGGGTACGGGGTTTAAGGTCACGGGTAAAGAGCACGCCATTGTGTGCGCACATTTTTCCTGGGATTCCTCACGCGACTTTCAGGATCTCGTAGCGGAAGATGCCATTCGGCGCGTTCACTTCCACGACGTCATCCTTCTTCTTGCCGAGAAAAGCCTTTCCGAGCGGGGACTCGTTGCTGATCTTCCGCTCGATGGGGTCCGCCTCGGTGGCGCCGACGATCGTGTAGGTCTCCGGTTCCTCGCGCGTGGTCTTGTTGCGGACGGTGACAGAGGAGCCGATCTCCACCTCCTTGCCGCGGTGGTCGGTCTTCTTATCGGCGATGATCTTCGCATTCTTGATTTTGCGCTCGAGCTCGAGGATCCGCCCTTCCACGAATGCCTGTTCGTTCTTCGCTTCCTCGTACTCGGAGTTCTCGGAGAGGTCTCCGTAGGAGATGGCTTCCTTCAGGCGCTGTGCGACTTCCTTGCGGCGTGTCGTCTTGAGGTAGGTGAGCTCTTCCGTGAGCTTCTTCAAACCTTCCTTCGTCACGAGCGTCTGCTCGTCATCCGGGAAGGGAGCTGCGGCAGCGCCACCCGGTGTGGGGACGGAACCCGGCTCGTCAAAGAGGAAATCGTCTGTCATGGCAAAAGGAAGGGAGGGGTGAGCGTTATCCTAAGCTTCAGGGCTTGGGAAAGCAAGGAAGAAGAGAGGCGAGAAGCTCGATGCGGAGTGGCTGTAAGCCGTACGCTGGCAGGTCGCTTACTGTTCCGCAAGCAGAGCAGGCCATTTGAGGAGGGGGATTCCCCCTATGTCCTCGCGCACAATGGCTTCCACGAAGCGCTTGAAGAGCTGCACATTCGTGAAGAGGGGGATACCGTGATCGGTGGCGAGCCGCCGGATGAAGTAGCCGTCCGTCTGCTCCGCGGAGCTCGAGTGCGTCGGGATATTCACGACGAGTTCGGCCCTCCGCTGCTCGAGGTACTCGCGGATGTTCGGGCTCCTCGGCTCGGAGACTTTATGAAGGAGGACGGAGGGGAGTCCGCGGGATTCGAGGAATTCGTGCGTGTGCTGGGTGGCGAAGAACGCGAAGCCCCGCTCGTGGAGGGCGCGGAGAGTCGGGAGGAGATCCACCTTGTCCTCGAGGCGCCCGATGGTGACGAGGATGTTTTTCTTTGGCATCTTGAAGCCGACGGCGGTGAGGGCGAGGAGGAGCGCCTGTTCCGCGTTGTCGCCGAAGCACGCCACTTCCCCCGTGCTCGCCATCTCCACGCCGAGGCGCGGGTCTGCACCCCGCAGGCGCGAGAAGCTGAACTGCGCTGCCTTCACGCCGACGTGGTCGAGATCGATGGTCTGGTAGCGGAGATCGGTGGGGGCCTTGCGGAGGAGCGCCTGTGTTCCCAGCGTGATGAAATTCTGGCCGGTGACCTTGCTCGCGAAGGGGAAGCTGCGGCTCGCGCGCAGGTTGCATTCGATCACCTTCAGGCGGTTGTCACGGGCGAGGAGCTGGATGTTGAACGGTCCGGAGATGGCGAGACCGCGCGCGATCATCTTCCCAATGGCCTTCACGCGGCGGAGGGTCTCCAGATTGATGCGCTGCGGCGGCAGGACGATGGTCGCGTCACCCGAGTGCACGCCGGCATTCTCGATGTGTTCGGAGATGGCATAGAGCAGGAGCTGCCCGTCCTGCGCCACCCCATCGAACTCAATCTCCTTCGCGTTGATCTCGAACTTGGAGATGACGATGGGGGCCTCCTTGTTCACGAAGGTGGAGCGCTGGATGTAATCCTCGAGATCGTCCTTCGAGTGGACGACGGCCATGGAGGCGCCGGAGAGCACGTAGCTCGGTCGCACGATGACGGGGTAGCCGACGGCATCCGCGAACTCGACAGCGGAGGAGAGCTGGGCAAATTCCTTCCACTCCGGCTGGTCGACTTTCAATTCATCGAGGAGGGAGCTGAACTTGTGGCGGTTCTCGGCGCGATCGATGTCTTTCGGGGACGTGCCGAAGATCGGGACCCCCACTGCGGCGAGCTTGGGGGCGAGGGAGTTCGGGATCTGCCCGCCCATGGAGACGACGACGCCCTCCGGTTTCGTGAGCTCGATGATGTCCCGCACGCGCTCCTCCGTGAGCTCGTCGAAGAAGAGCGCATCGCATTCGTCGTAGTCCGTGCTCACGGTTTCCGGATTGCTGTTGATCATGATGACGTGAAATCCCTGCCGTTGCAGCTCGTGGGCCGCCTGCACGCAGCACCAGTCGAACTCGACGGACGAGCCGATGGAGTAGGGGCCCCCGCCGATCACCACGGCGGAGCGGTGCAGAGCTTCCGGTGTCCGCACGCCGAAGTCCGTGTCGTGCTCCTGCCCGTGATATGTCAGGTAGAGGTAATTGGTCTGCGCGGGGAATTCCCCGGCGAGCGTGTCGATCTGCTTGATGACGGGCAGAATTCCCTCCAGTGTTCGCTGCTGACGCACCTCCTCGCACTTCTTGTCCGCGAGGAGCGCGATGGCCCGATCGGAGAAGCCCCGGCGCTTCGCGGCGCGGAGGAGGGGGGCGGCGAGCGGCTTGCCACGGTGGTGGAAGAGTTCCGCGGCGGTCTCGGCGCAGGCGCGGATGCGCTCGAGGAACCAGCAGTCCATGCCCGTGGCGGCGGCGATCTCGTCCACCGTCCACTCGCCCTTCAGCGCCTCGGCGACGGCGAAGATGCGCCGCGGCGTGGGGCGCGTGAACTCCTCTTTCATATCACGAAACTTCAGCGCGCAGGGATAGAGGCCCTCCTCGCCGATGTTCAGCATCCGGATGGCTTTCTGGAGTGCTTCCTCGAACGTGCGGCCGATGGCCATCACCTCGCCTACCGACTTCATCTCGCTCGTGACGCGCTCGCTCACGTGGCGGAACTTCTGGAGATCCCAGCGGGGGATCTTCACGGCGACATAGTCGAGGGACGGCTCGAAGTCTGCGCAGGTCACCTGCGTGATGGCGTTGCGCAGCTCCGGAAGGATGTAGCCGAGGGCGATCTTCGCCGCGACGAAGGCGAGCGGATAGCCGGTTGCCTTGGAGGCGAGAGCGGAGCTGCGGCTCAGGCGCGCATTCACCTCAATGACACGGTACTGGCGGGACGCGGGGTCGAGCGCGTACTGGATGTTGCACTCGCCGGCGATCTTCAGGTGCCGGATGACCTTGAGCGCGATGGAGCGGAGCATCTGGTAGTCCTCGTTGTCGAGCGTCTGGCTCGGCGCGATGACGATGGATTCACCCGTGTGGATGCCGAGGGGGTCCACGTTCTCCATGTTGCAGACGGTGATGCAGTTGTCCGCACTGTCCCGTACCACCTCGTACTCGATCTCCTTCCAGCCAGTGAGGTCCTCCTCCACGAGCACCTGCGGGGACTCCACGAAGGCAACTTTGCAGATCTCACGGAGCTCCTTTTCGGTTTGCGCGCGGCCGCTGCCCTTCCCCCCGAGCGCGAAGGCACCGCGGACGATGACGGGGAAAGTAATCTCCTTCGCTGCTTTCAGTGCCTCGTCCACGGATTCGCACGCGAAGGAGCGCGGCACGGAGACACCGATGGAATGGAGCTCTGCATTGAAGAGCGCGCGGTCCTCCGTCTTGCGGATGCTCTCCACCGGCGTGCCGAGCACGGCGATGGAGTGCTTCTTGAAGATGCCGCTGTCCGCGAGGGCGATGCCGCAGTTCAGGGCCGTCTGCCCGCCGAAGCTCAGGGCGATGGCGTCGGGGTGCTCCTCCTCGATGACGCGCGTGACGAACGCGGGGGTCACCGGCACGAAGTACACCGTGTCCGCGAGGTTCCAGCTCGTCTGGTTCGTCGCGATGTTCGGATTCACGAGGACGACCCGCGCGCCCTCTTCCCTGAAGGCCTTGATCGCTTGACTGCCCGAGTAGTCAAACTCGCCGGCCTCGCCGATTTTCAGCGCGCCGGAGCCGAGGAGCAGCACCGTTTTTCCACGGTAGGGATGCGTGCCCTGCGTGCTTTCAGAAAAACGTTCCCCCGTACCCGCATCCGGGCCTCGGGGGCCAGCACTCTTCCTGGGAATCATGTTCCGACGGAGGCTACCGTGTGCCACTTCGCGGGGCAAGTGGATTTGGTGTCAATTGCCCGTGCATCACGGGGGCGCTTTACTGTCTCCATGCGCCGCTCCTCTCTGCTCCTCCTCTCGCTTGCTCTCCTCTTGCCCTTCACGGCGCTGTCCGCCGGGTGGGATGCTCTCTTCGAGGACCTCGACTCCTTCGACACATACCTTGATGATCTCAAGGAGGATCAGAGTGCGGAGCAGGCCGCACAGTCACGCGCATCGCAGGAGGAGCTGTTCCCGGTTATAGAGGAGGGGAGTGGGGGGGCGCTCGGGGGGGAGGGGGAGACGACACACGTGATCATCCATGTGGGTGGCAAGCCTGTCACCCTCTCGGACGTGCCGCGCGATGAATGGTTCGCTCCGTACGTGCGGGACGTTGCGGAGCGGGGAATCGTCTCCGGCTACCGTGATGCGGCGGGAGTGCCCCGCGGGCTCTTCGGTCCTGCAGACGACGTGACGGTGGAGCAGCTCGCGAAGATCGCCGTGCAGTCCGCGGGAATCGACAGCACCGCCTGCACGGGTTCCCTCGTGAATGCGTCGGCGCAGGGGCGCTGGTCTGCCCCGTTCATCACGTGCACGGAGACCCGGGGGTGGGCCGTCTTCAGCGACGGATCCGTTCCGGTGGAGCGGTCCGCCACGCGTGCCGAGGTGGTGTCCACGCTCCTGCAGGCATTCGCGGTCCCTCTCGATCCGCGGGCAGGCGGGGTCTTCCGGGATGTCGATGGCTCGACGGAATTTGCCGCCGCCGTTGAGACGGCTGCGGGGGATCAGATCATCTCTGGCTACACCGACCCGGATGGCAATCCCACAGGACTCTTCGGTCCGACCGATTCGGTGAATCGGGCGGAGGTGGCCAAGATGGTCTCCCTCGCGCTGCAAGTCTATCGGTGATTCATCCTCTCATTGCCGCGCGGAGTGCGACTTCAGGTACTGACGGAGGAGCACCTCCTTCGGTAGGAGTCCCTGCAGGTGCACGAGGGAGGCACCGAAGATGATGAGGCCGCCGCCTGCCGCCTGGTACCAGTGAATGGGTTCCCCGAGATAGAAATGCGCGAAGAGTGTCGCCCCCGCGACAACGAGGGTGGAGAAGAGCGAGAAGGTGGCCACGGGCAGGCGCTCGATGGCTTCGTAGTAACTGAAGACGAGCAGGAAGCGCGAGACGAATCCGTAGCTCAGGAGGATGGGGAGGAGGACGAGCGGGAAGAGCTGCACTTCATCGATGAACGGCCGTTCGCGGAAAGGGGAAATCAGGAAAAAGAAGGAGATGGCGATGGCGGAGCGCACGAGGATGATGAGCTGCGGTTCCAGCCGGTGGAGTTCCTTGCGCACGATCGTTCCGCCCATGGCGAAAAGGAAGCAGGAGAGCATGATGAAGAGATCCCCCCGTCCCAGCGTGAGACCGTCGGTGAATCCCTGCAGTGCCACGGTTGTGACTCCGAAGAGGACGATGGTTCCGCCGAACACGTGGGAGCGTCCGAGGGGTTGCCGGAGAACGAAGACACTGAGGAGCATGAGGAAAATCATCTCCGTCATGGAGAAGAGCTCCGCGTTGACGGCGGAGGTTGCATGGAGGCCGCTGAACCAGCAGAGGGGCGCGATGATGCCGTTGATGGAACCGGCGATGACGAGGAAGAGCAGCTGGCGCCTGCGGATCTTCAGGAGGTGACGGAACGTCGGCAGGAAGCCGAAGGAGAGCATGGCGAAGAGGAGCATCAGCACTTCGCTCAGGAGGAGCATCGAGAGCGGAGAGAAAGTGCCGGTGAGCTGCTTCCCGAAGGCGGGGTTCGTAGATCCCGCGAGGATCATCACAAAGAGCGCCACCCAGCCGGTCGAGAGCGCGCGCGAGGCGGGGCGCTCCTTCTTTCCGATGAGCGTGAAGAGGGTGTTTGTGAGGTACATGTTCTCATTATTATTATAACATAATAATTAATATTTAGCTATTCTCCCATAAGCCTTACTTCTCACGTTTTCCGTGGTGCCGCCGGCTGGACTCCCCTCGACTCCGCTCGGGGTAAACTTCTCGTCCAGCCGCCTCAACACGTAAAGGAGTGGCTTGCCATGAGCGAGCGAATGGAATGAGCGAGTCGAATGGTGCCGCCGGCTGGACTCGAACCAGCATGCCCCTTGTGAGGGCAGGGGATTTTAAGTCCCCCGTGTCTACCATTTCACCACAGCGGCAGAAGGAACAGGTGCGGGAAAAGTATAACGCAGAACGCTCGTGCAAATAGAGGTGGCCTTTCCTGTCTGCGTCTCAGATGGGGAGCGCCTGCATCTTGAATTCCGGCTGCGCCTTGAGTGGTTGCTCTCCGACGGCGAGCGGAGCACCCGTGGCCGGGTCGATCTCCTCCGCAGTGAGGATGAGGCGTCGTAAGGTCGTGCCGACGGGCGTGCAGGTCATGAGCGTCCCGATGCGCCTGTCCACCGGCTGGTCGAGCACGTCGACATTCGTCGGCTTCACCTCCTCCTTGTTCGTGACGACATAGCGGTGCTTGTCCCCTCCGTAGTACACCCAGTACTCGTCGCCCACCTCCAGCGCGCCGAGCCGCGCGAAGACCGTCTTGTACCTGCCGTCTGCCCACGGGTAGTACGAGCTGTGTCCCGTGACGAAGAAGTTCCCGGCCTGCCCGGGTCGCGCGGTCCCCGGATAGTGGACCACGCCCATCTGCAGCGCCTCCTGAATGTCCGTCTCCACCTGCGCCCAGTCCTCGTTCAGGAGGGCTTGGTAGGAGGGGGTGATGAGGGGGACATTGAGATCCAGCTTGGGGATGATGAGGCGGTTCTCCGGCGGACCGACAGGAGGGAGGAAACTCAGGAGATCCCCCTCGCTCACGCCCGCGGTGGCCAGCATGGGGGAGCGGAGGAGCTTTTCCTTCAGCGTGTCGCCGATATTCTCCTCGAGGGCGATCTCCGAGTTCATGCGCTCGGCCGGGGAGAGATTGGAGCGCGCGATCTGCCAGAAACTCTCGTAGTTGAGGGAGAGGAAGAGCGCCACAAAGAGGACGGAGAAGGTGCCCCCGAAGCGCACGGTGTCGAGGAGGAAGAGTGTCAGGCGGCTGTACTGCTTCGGCTTGCGGTGCGGGTGGACGATCCAGACGGGCTGTGCGAGGAAGGCCCAGACGACGTGCGGGATGGCACGGAGGGACGTGAGGCTGTTCTGCAGACCGGAGGCGGCTCCCCTGAAGCTGGATTGGTACTGCTGAGCGCCTTCCCTCAGGAGTGTCTGTGTCACATTCGCTGTCTGGGAACGGACTCCGTGGAAGAGTGCGTCACACTTCTCCAGCAGTGGCTTGAGGGAGGGG
>JAEAMF010000604.1_pt1 | contig 40291 bp, 44 predicted proteins | sample 8958721 | NCBI WGS metagenome assembly JAEAMF01 (sample SAMN16933255, study PRJNA681124) | bioreactor sludge metagenome | isolation source: anaerobic bioreactor treating anionic surfactant - SDBS | place: India: Bengaluru | collected 2019-02-28 | reverse complement strand
GTTTACAACGACAAAATAAAAATGCCGTTCAGTCTTAACTGAACGGCATTACCGCTTAAGCGGGCATTTGTTTATCCGCCTGCGCCGTCCCCGCATCGATCACCTGCAGCTTCTGCAACTCGCGCGCCACCTTGGCGCAGGCCTCCACGTGCTGGTAGCCCATCTTGCGGAACAAGGCGAAGCCGATCGCCGCCGAGGCCACCTGCCCCGCGACCGGCACCACCTTGGCCACCGTCTTGGCCGCGATCTTCACGCCGGCGCGCTTGAACAGCACCAGCACCAGCCGCTTGGTCACCAGCTTCCCCACCAGCATGCCGCCGACCGAAGCCGCCGCCTGGTAGGCCAGTACCCGCAGGCGCGGATGCAGGCGCTCGATCTGTTTCTGGCTCAGGCCAAATTCCTTGTTGACCTCTTCCACCAGCAGCGTAAAGGTGCTCAGGTCCGACAGCACGTCCAGGCCCGGCAGCGGTACCGCCGCCACCCCGGCCGACACCAGCGCCCGCTTGCGCACCATCTCGCGGCAGCGCTCGCGCACCACCTCGATCTCGGCCCCGCTCACCGGCGTTACCGGCGATTCGGGCGCGACGAGGTCTTTATTTTTGCGTCGAAACAACATATCGCCTCCCGGTTACTTCGTACCGACAAGTGTAGCGCGCGGCCCGGGTTCGCCTGAACACAACAGAACCGCATTTCCTGACGAAAATTCGTCAATTTGCTGTAGCGCCATTTTGTGAAAGTCTGCTATATTCGGTTTAACCCTTGTAGGAGCCTTCCTACAAGGCTAACCTGACCAGTAGATGTCCCATGAAGATTGCCGTTCTCGAACAAGACCGCAGCCAGGCTGAACTCATTTGCCAGGTGCTGACTGCCGCGGGCCACAGCTGCCAGCCGTATGACAGCGCCAAGGAATGCCTCGCGCAACTGCGTAAGGAAAATGCCGACATGCTGGTCATGGACTGGAACGTCCCCGACATGGAAGGCGCCGAAGTGCTGCGCCGCGCCAAGGAAAAGATGGCGGCCAACGCGCCCGTCATTTTTCTGGTTGGTAACAATGCCGAAGACGACATCATCGCCGGCGTCACCGCGGGCGCCGACGATTACCTGGTCAAGCCGCTGCGCCGCGGCGAGCTGGTGGCCCGAGTCTCGGCCCTGCTGCGCCGCGCCTATCCGTCGCAGAACAGCGCCGAGCAGCTGCAGTTCGGTCCGTTCACCTTCGAGACCCGCCCGGGCCGCCTGCTCAAGGACGGTTCGATCATCGACGTCACCCAGAAGGAGTTCTCGCTGGCGCTGCTGTTCTTCCGTAACATCGGCCGTCCGCTGTCGCGCGCCTACATCCATGAATCCGTGTGGGTACGCGATACCGACGTGCCTTCGCGCACCATGGACACCCACGTCTCGCGCGTGCGCAACAAGCTCAGCCTGCGTCCGGAAAACGGCTTCCGCCTGGTGCCGGTCTACAGCTACGGCTACCGCCTGGAAAAGCTGGGCGCCTGATCATTGCGTCAACACGGGCGGCCGGCCCCGGCCGTCCGCTGAAACCCTTCTCGCACAAGGGTATAATGGGTGCATACCTGTCGACCCCGTCCCACCATGCAACTGCTTGCCGTTGGCCTGAACCACACGACCGCACCGGTCTCGCTGCGCGAGCAGCTGGCGCTCGCGCCTGACCAGCTCGGCAAGGCGGTGCAGGCGGCGCGCAGCTGGTTCGCACGCCAGGGCGCGCATGGCGCTTCCGGCAACGAGGCGGCCATCCTCTCGACCTGCAACCGCACCGAGATGTATGCGGCCAGCGACATCGCCAATCCGCTCGACGCCTCGGCCCAGTTCCTGGCCCACTACCACGCGCTGAATTTCGCCGAGCTGCGCCCGCACCTCTACATGCTGCCGCAAGACAGTGCGGTGCGCCACGCCTTCCGCGTCGCCTCCGGGCTCGACTCCATGGTGCTCGGCGAGCCGCAGATCCTGGGCCAGATGAAGGACGCGGTGCGCACCGCCGAGGAAGCCGGCGGCCTGGGCACCTACCTGCACCAGCTGTTCCAGCGCAGCTTTGCCGTGGCCAAGGAAGTGCGCAGCACCACCGAGATCGGCGCCCACAGCGTCTCGATGGCGGCCGCCGCGGTGCGTCTGTCGCAGCGCATCTTCGACCGCATCGCCGACCAGCACGTGCTGTTCATCGGCGCCGGCGAAATGATCGAACTGTGCGCCGCCCACTTCGCGGCCCAGAACCCGAAATCCGTCACGATCGCCAACCGCACCATGGAGCGCGGCCAGCAGCTCGCCACGCGCTACAACGGCGAGGCGATCCGCCTGGCCGACCTGCCCGAGCGCCTGCAGCATTTCGACATCGTGATCTCCTGCACCGCCTCGTCGCTGCCCCTGATCGGCCTCGGCATGGTCGAGCGCGCGATCAAGGCGCGCCGCCACCGCCCCGTGTTCATGGTCGACCTGGCCGTGCCGCGCGACATCGAACCCGAAGTCGCGCGCCTGGACGACGTGTTCCTGTATACCGTGGACGACCTTGCCCAGGTGGTCCAGACCGGCATCGAAAGCCGCCAGGCCGCCGTGGCCCAGGCCGAAGCCATCATCGAGACGCGCGTGCAGTCCTTCATGCACTGGGTCGGCGACCGCGCCATGGTGCCGGTCATCCGCGACCTGCACGAGTCGAGCGAGGCGCTGCGCCTGGCCGAACTCGAACGCGCACGCAAGCTGCTGGCGCGCGGCGACGACCCGGAGGCCGTGTTAGAGGCGCTGTCGAAGGGCCTGGCCGCCAAGTTCCTGCACGGCCCCCAGCAGGCGCTGCACCACGCCCAGGGCGACGAGCGCGCCCGCCTCGCCAGCCTGCTGCCCCAGCTGTTCCGCGGCCGCCGTTAGCGGCCCTCTTCCTTTCGTCGTGCGCTTCACGCGAGGCGCGTTCCGGCCGCCCCGCGGCTATCTAGACTCTACCGAGCACCCATGAAACCATCCATGCTGGCCAAGCTGGACCAACTGGCCAACCGACTCGTCGAACTGGACGAACTCCTGATGTCCGAAGGCGCCACCGCCAACATGGACAGCTACCGCAAGATGACCCGCGAGCACGCCGAGCTCTCGCCCCTGGTCGCCCTGTACCGCCAGTACGGCGCGGCGCAGGAAGACATCGCGGCTGCCCAGGAGATGGCCCAGGATCCGGAGATGAAGGACTTCGCCCAGGAAGAAATCGAGGATGCGAAAGCGCGCCTGGCCGAGCTCGACCTCGAGCTGCAGAAGATGCTGCTGCCGAAGGACGCCAACGACGAGCGCAACATCTTCCTCGAGATCCGCGCCGGCACCGGCGGCGACGAGTCGGCCCTGTTCGCCGGCGACCTGCTGCGCATGTACACCCGCTTCGCGGAGCGCAACCGCTGGCAGGTCGAGCTGGTGTCGGAGTCGCCCTCGGACCTGGGCGGCTACCGCGAAGTCATCGTGCGCATCATCGGCAACGGCGTGTACTCGAAACTGAAATTCGAATCGGGCGGCCACCGCGTGCAGCGCGTTCCCGCCACCGAGACCCAGGGCCGCATCCACACCTCGGCCTGTACCGTGGCCGTGATGCCGGAAGCCGACGAGGTCGAGGACGTGAACATCAACCCGGCCGACCTGCGCATCGACACCTACCGCGCTTCCGGCGCCGGCGGCCAGCACATCAACAAGACCGATTCGGCGGTGCGCATCACCCACCTGCCGACCGGTATCGTGGTCGAGTGCCAGGACGACCGCAGCCAGCACAAGAACAAGGCGCAGGCGCTGAAGGTGCTGGCGGCGCGCATCAAGGACGTGCAGCTGCGCGAGCAGCAATCGAAGGAGGCGGCCACCCGCAAGAGCCTGATCGGCTCGGGCGACCGCAGCGAGCGGATCCGCACCTACAACTTCCCGCAGGGCCGCCTGACCGACCACCGCATCAACCTGACCTTGTACAAGCTGGACTTCATCATGGATGGCGACCTGAGTGAACTGACCAATGCGCTGGCGGCGGAGCACCAGGCGGAGCTGCTGGCCGCGCTGGGCGATTGATTCGTAGGGTGGGCAGGTCTCCTGCCCACGCGGTGATTGTTGTCGGCTCCGCTCTCGTGCGGGATGAGCTTGCTGCTAACTATCACCGCGTGGGCGGCAGAGCCGCCCACCCTACGTTAAGTAAAGAATAAAGTAGCCTCGCAGGCTTCATGCGAGAATTGCCCGTCCCATTCAACACGATAAGAACCATGATGCTGCCTTCCAACCGCCAGATCCTGTTCGCCATCTCCTCGATCTGCTTTGCCCTGATCGGCGTCGCCCTCTACCTGCAGCATGCCCACGACATGCTGCCCTGCCCGCTGTGCGTGATCCAGCGCTACATGTTCCTGGCGATCGGCGTGGCCAGCCTGGTGGCGGCCATCAGCGGCAAGGTGCGCGAAGGCACGGTGCTGGCCCTGCTGGCGGCGCTGGGCGGCCTGTATACGGTCGGCAAGCACCTGTACGTGATCGCCAACCCGGGCTTCAGCTGCGGCATCGACCCGATGGAGACCTTCCTCAACAAGATCCCCACCGCCGAATACCTGCCCTGGCTGTTCCGCGCCGACGGCCTGTGCGAAGGCGCCACCGACGGCATCATGGGCCTGGCGATCCCGCAGTGGTCGGCGATCTGGTTCGTGGTATTGACCGTGCTGCTGGCCTTCGTCCTGCTGCGCAAGAAACGTACATGACGCAAGCGATCCAGACCGGGGCGACCATCCGGCAGCTGCTGGCCGCCTTGCCGCTCGAGCCGCTGGAAAACCGCATCCTGTTGTGCCACGCGCTGGGAGTGTCGCGCGTGGGCCTGATCACCCAGTCCGAACGTGCCTTGACCAGCGCGGAAGCCGCGCACCTGGGAGCATTGGTGCAGCGGCGCCTGGCCGGCGAACCGATCGCCTACATCGTCGGCGAACGCGAATTCTTCGGCCTGCCCTTCCGGGTCGGCCCGGGCGTCCTGATTCCGCGCCCCGACACCGAACTGATCGTCGAACTGAGCCTGGAGCGCCTGCCGCCGCGCGGCCGCCTGCTCGACATGGGCACCGGCAGCGGCGCCATCGCCGTGGCCTGCGCCCACTCGCGCCGCGATGCCAGCGTGACGGCGCTCGACCTCAGCGAAGAAGCGCTGGCCATCGCGCGCGCCAACGCCGCGGCCAACGGCGCGCAAGTGCGCTTCCTGCGCAGCGACTGGTTTGCCGCCATTGGCGAAGAACGCTTCGAACTGATCGCGTCCAACCCACCCTATATCGCCGCCGGCGACGCGCACCTGTCGCAGGGCGACCTGCGCTTCGAGCCGGTCGGCGCCCTCACCGACCATGCCGACGGCCTGACTGCGCTCCGTAGCATCGTCGACGGCGCCCCCGATCACCTGGTGCCGGGCGGCTGGCTGCTGCTCGAGCATGGCTACGACCAGGCCGAGGCCGTGCGCGCCCTGCTGGCGGCGCGTGGTTTTCTTGAGGTACAAACCTGGCGCGACCTGGCCGGCATCGAGCGTGTCAGCGGCGGCCGCCTATCCTGACGGGCGCGCCGCCGGGATCAGTCTTGCTAAAATGACCAGACCATTCCTTGGGTCCGGCATGCGCAAACTGTTCGCCTCGATCGTCCTGCTTGTTCCCTTCGTCTGCGGCGCCGCCGATACGACGACGGATGCCGCACGCCGGCTGTTCGAGCGCGAATGGCAGTGGCAGCTGCGCCAGCAGCCCGAGTATGCGACCACCATCGGGGAGCACCGCTTCGATGCCAGCCTGAGCGACACCAGCCTGGCCGCCCGCGCCGCCGCCGCCGAGCACGCGCGCCAGGTCCTCGCCGAAATACGCCAGCTCGAGCGCGCGGAACTCGAGGGCCAGGACCGGATTTCCTACGACCTGTTCATCGCCCAGCGCGAACGCCTGCTGGCGGCCGACGCCTTCACGCCCTTCGATCCGCAGCCGCTGAGCAGCGTCGACGGCCTGCAGGTGCGCCTGCCGCGGCTGGTCGCCGCGATGCCCTTCACCAGCGAGCTGGATTACCGCAATTACCTGGGACGCCTGGCCGCCCTGCCCGCGCACGTGGACGGCCTGGTCGAGCAGCTGCGCGCCGGGATGGCCGCCGGCTGGACCCAGCCGAAAACCGTGATGGCGCCGGTCCCGGCGGCCCTGCACGCGCTGCACGAGGAGATCGCCACGGGCCCGCTGTTCGCGCCCTTCCTGCGCATCCCCGCCACGATCGAGCCGGAGACAAGGGAAAAGCTGCTGGTGGACGGCATCTCGGCGCTGGCGAACGGCGCCCAGGCCCTGCACCGGCTGGAGGAGTTCGTGCGGATGGAATACCTGCCGGCGGCGCGCGAGACCATCGGCGCGTCCAGCCTGCCCGGCGGCGCGGACTGGTATGCCTTCCTGGTGCGCCATGCCACCACCACGCGCCTGACTCCGGGCCAGGTGCACGAGATCGGCCTGCGCGAAGTCACCCGCCTGCGCGCCGAGATGGCGGCGCAGGTAGCACGCACCGGTTTTCGCGGCAACCTGGCGCAGTTCCTGAGCTTCGCGCGCACCGACCGGCGCCTGTTCTTCCCGGACCAGGAAGCCCTGCTGGCCCGCTACCGCAAGGCCGTGGCGCGCGCCAGCGCGAAGCTGCCCCGGGTCGTGGCGACGGTGCCGGAAGCCGGCATCGCGGTCAAGCCGATGTCCGCGGAGGGCGCCGGCCAGCCGCTCGCCTATTACGAAGGCGGCAGCGAAGGTCGCAGCGCCGCGCTGGTGGTGAACGTGTCGCACCCGGGCCTGCGGCCGGCCTGGCAGGTCGACAGCGTGGCCCTGCACGAAGCCCTGCCGGGCCACCACCTGCAGGTGGCGCGCGCCCAGGAGCTCGCGCTGCCGGCCTTCCGCCGCCACGCCTGGTACCAGGCCTTCGGCGAAGGCTGGGCCACCTATGCCGAGGGCCTCGGCCCGGAACTGGGCTTCTTCGGCGACCCGTTCTCGCGTTTCGGCCATCTGAACGAAGAGATGCTGCGCGCGGCGCGGCTGGTGGTGGACACCGGCATCCACACCCTGGGCTGGTCGCGCAAGGCGGCGATCGACTACCTGAACACCCACACCGCCAATCCGCCGCCCGATAACGAGGCGGAAGTCGACCGCATCATCGCCCAGCCGGCGCAGGCGCTCGGCTACAAGATCGGCCAGCTGCGCATCGCCGCGCTGCGCGAGCGCGCCGCCACCGTGCTGGGCCGGCGTTTCGACCTGCGCCGCTTCCACGACGTGGTGCTGGGGAACGGCGCCCTGCCGCTGGACGAGCTCCAGCGCCAGGTCGAGCGCTGGATCACGGCCGAACAGGAGCCCGCCACCAGCAAAGCCGCCCCTCCCGTCCCTGCCGCCGGCCCCCGGAAAGAATGAGGCGGTCGCCGACGCACTCCGCATTTTTCGGTTACTCTCTGCTCCAATCGAATTGGTAGTAAAAGAAAGGAAACACCCGTGGGTATGCAACCAGAGTCGAACCAACTACAGCGCCGCCTGGCCCTGCTCGACGACGATGAGCACCGCGCCCTGCTCGGCCAGGGCCTGCGCGGCATCGAACGCGAAACCCTGCGCGTCGACCACAGCGGCCACCTGGCGCGCACCCCGCATCCGGTCGAGCTCGGTTCCGCACTGACCCATCCGCAGATCACCACCGACTATGCCGAAGCCCTGCTGGAATTCATCACGCCGGCCGAGCACGACATCTCCGTGGTGCTGAACCACCTGGACGCCATCCACCGTTTCGCGCATGCGCGCCTGAAGGACGAGATGCTGTGGAGCGTCTCGATGCCGGGCGAACTGCCGCTTGAAGAAGACATCGAGATCGCCTGGTACGGCAAGTCGAACATCGGCATGCTCAAGCACGTCTACCGCCGCGGCCTGGCGCTGCGCTACGGGAAGGCGATGCAGTGCATCGCGGGCATCCACTACAACTACTCGCTGCCGGAAAAACTGTGGCAGCTGGTGGCCGCCAGCGAAGGCATCACGGAAGAACGCCGCCATGCGCTGCGCGACTTCCAGTCCGAAAGCTACATCGCGATGATCCGCAACTTCCGTCGCTACAGCTGGCTCCTGATGTACCTGTTCGGCGCCACCCCGGCCCTGACCACCAGCTTCCTGCGCGACCGCCCGCACAAGCTGGAAACGCTGTCCGACGACACGCTCTACCTGCCCTACGCGACCAGCCTGCGCATGAGCGACCTCGGCTACCAGAACGACGCCCAGTCCGGCCTGCGCCCGCACGAGAACAGCCTGGAGAGCTACGTCACCAGCCTGATGGCCGCCGTGAACACCCCGTACGAACCGTATGCGGCGCTCGGCACCAAGCGCGACGGCGAGTGGATCCAGCTCTCGACCAACGTGCTGCAGATCGAGAACGAGTACTACTCGACGATTCGTCCGAAGCGCGTGATCCGCACCGGCGAGCGTCCGGTGCAGGCGCTGTGCAACCGCGGGGTGCAGTACATCGAGGTGCGCTGCCTCGACGTCGATCCGTTCGAGCCGGTCGGCATCAGCCTGGAAACCGGCCGCTTCCTCGACGCCTTCCTGCTGTTCTGCGCCTTCGAGGAAAGCCCCCTGATCAGCGCCCACGAAGGCCAGGTCCATGCGCGCAACTTCGCCCGCACCGTCAAGGAAGGCCGCGACCCGGCCCTGACGCTCACCCGCGACGGCACTGAGGTGCCGCTCAAGGACTGGGCGCTGGAACTGATCGAACGCATCCGCCCGGTGGCGCAGCTGCTCGACGACCAGCACAACGAGGGCAATGTGCACGAGTCCTCGCTCAACCTGCAGAAAGCCAAGATCATCAATCCGGCGCTGACCCCGTCGGCGCGGGTGCTGGAAGAGATCCGCAGCCTCGGCTCGGCCACCGCCTTCGGCCTGCGCCAGAGCGAGCTGCATGCGGCGAGCTTCCGCGACAGCCCGCTAATGCCGGCCGAGGAAGCCCTGTTCGACGAACTGGCCCGCAAGTCGCTGGACGAGCAGGCCGCGATCGAAGGCCAGGACAGCGGCAGCTTCGACGATTTCGTCGCCGCCTACAACTGCAGCAAACTATGCAGCAACCAATAAGCATCCTCTTGCCCGCGCATGCTCACGTTCTACAACGAACACCACGCCCAGCAAGCCGCCAGCGGCGAGACGGCGCCGTGGGACGAGCAGCCTGACGCGGTCGCGCTGACGCTGGCGGAATTCGAGCGGCGCGGCCTGGGGCGCATCGTGACGCCGCACGGCGTGCCGCTGGTCTCGCTCGAGCGCGTGCACACGCCGCGCTACCTGCACTTCCTGCGCACGGCCTGGAGCATGTGGAACGCGCTGGATGCATCGAACGCCGACAGGCCGCTGCTGCCGGTCCTGTGGCCGCCGCGCGGCGTAGCAGGCGAGCCCGAACCGGCGGACTTCTTCGCCCGTCTCGGCCTGTTCGCGTCCGACAGCCGCACGCCCATCGCGGGCGGCACCTGGACCGCGGCCAGGCTGGGGGCCGATTGCGCCATCAACGCGGCGCACGCGTTGCGCGTGGGCGAGCGCGCCAGCTTCGCGCTGACCCGGCCGGCGGGCCAGCATGCGCGCGCAGAGGGCTATGGCGGCGGCTGCTTCCTGAACAATGCCGCACTGGCGGCCCAGCACCTGCTGGACGACGGTTTGGCGCGGGTGGCGATCCTCGACATCGCGCGCCACCACGGCCACGGCACCCAGGACATCTTCTATGCGCGCAGCGAAGTGCTGTTCGTGTCGATCCACCTCGACCCGCGCCAGGCCTACCCTTTCTATGCCGGCCATGCCGGCGAACAGGGCGTGGGTGCGGGGCTGGGCGCCAACATGAACCTGCCCTTGTTGCCGGATTGCGGCGGCGGCCCCTGGTTCGCGGCGCTGGAAACGGCCTGCGTCAAGCTGGCCATGTTCCGGCCCGAGGCCCTGGTGGTCTCGCTGGGCGGCTTGGCAACAGGCTTCGGCCTGCAGGGCGGCGACTTCCTGCGCATCGGCGAGCGCATTGGCCATCTCGGCCTGCCCACCACCTTCGTGTTCGAGGGTGGCGGCACCGGCGCCGTCAGCATCCTCGAAGGTTTCGAAACCGCCGCGTGAGCATCCCGCCGCGCGGCCCCACCATCCCGACTTATCCCATGATCGACTGGCAGTTCTCCCATTTCAACGACCTCACTCCCGCCGAGCTGTACGCCGTGCTGGCCCAGCGCCAGGACGTGTTCATCCTCGAGCAGACCTGCCTCTATCCCGACATCGACGGACTCGACCCGGTGGCGCACCACCTGCTGGGCTGGCGCACGGTCGACGGCGAGCGCCGGCTGGCCGCCTACTTGCGCGTGCTGGGCCCGGGCGTGAAATACCAGGAGATGTCGCTCGGCCGCGTCATCACGACCAGGGCCGCGCGCGGCAGCGGCGCCGGGCGCGCCCTGCTGGTGGAAGGCATCGCGCGCGCCGAAGCGCTCTATCCGGGCCACCGCATCCGCATCGGCGCCCAGCAATACCTGGAAAAGTTCTACCAGGGCTTCGGCTTCGAGACCGTCTCCGCACCGTATGACGAAGACGGCATCATGCACATCGATATGCTGCGCTAGTTGGCGCCCGGTTCGAGCAGCACCGCGCGGCATTCGCCGTACAGGGTGCAGGCATAGGCGGCGATTTGCTGGGCGTCGTTGATGCCGACCGCATCGAGCACCGTCCAGATGCCGCGCTTGGCGACCAGGTCGTTCAGGTCATGCATCACGCCGTCGCGGTACAGGAAGGCGTGCGAAAAACTCGCGCCGGGCACGTGGTTCGCCTGGGTCGAGTAGCCGACCACCATCCCGGCATTGTTCAGGGCCCGCGCGTCGGTGTAGGGGCCGCCGAGCGAGCCGATGTCGAGCATCGCGCCGCCGCGGTACAGGAAGGCGTGCTGGACGTCGTCGTTCACGAAGCTCATGCCGGCCACCTCGCCGCGCTCGTTGATGGCCGCGGCCGTGCTGGTGGGGCCGCCGAGCGTGCCGAGGTCCTTCATCACGCCGTTCGCGTACGTAAAGGCGTGCTGGGCCGTGAAACCGCGCAGGAAGGACATGCCGGCCACGGTGCCGGCGCCGTTGATCCCGGTGGCGCGCGCGACGCCGCTGCCGAGGCTGCCGATCGCGCTCATCTTGCCGCCGGAAACCACGAAGGCGCGGTCGTTGCCGTTGCGGTCCAGTGCGTACCCGGCCACCTGGCCGCGCGCGTTGATGGCCGTGCCGAAGCTCGGCCGGCCGTTCAGCATGCCGAGGTCGCGCAGCACGCCGCCCTGGTACATGAAGGCGTGGGACACCCCGTTCTTCGCCTCCGACGCACCGGCAACCTGGGCGTTCGCGCCGATGGCCGCGGCCGCGCTCCCGTTGCCGCCGAGCGTGCCCAGGCGCGTGATCACGCCGCGCGCCCACAGGAAGCCGCGGCCGTCGGCGCTGACGCCCACGATGCGCCCACTGGCGTCGATGGCGTGGGGCGTGGTGTCGGGCGGGAGAAAAGTCATTTTGTAGAGAGTCTGGCTGTGCGCGGTCAGCGGAGCGGCAAGCGAGGAGGACAGCAGGAGGGCGAGCAGGGAATGACGCATGACTTTCCTTTGATGCTTGAGTGAAGAGGACTTTCAGCATCTCGAATAGCCGAGCCAGCAGGTTTGAGATAAATCAATGTCCAAAATCTCATTTCTTCAAAGCGTAATCGGGTTCTGGCTGAGTAGCGGAATAGCGACTCATCAGTTCCGCTGCGCCGCCAGCCGCCCGGCCATGCACACGACCAGCCCTGCCAGCAGCAACCAGCCGTCCGGCTCGCCCTGCACGGCAGGCGGCGGCAGGCATGCCGGGGGCGCCGTGGGCGCCGCCGCGCCGGCGGACGATGAACACAAGAGGAAGACAGAGAGGAAAAGAAGGGTTCGCATGGCGCACGGAGGTTTGTCGGGATCAGCAGCTTCAGGCATGAAGCGGACCCGGCCTGTGCGCCAGCGCAGGCGTGCGCGCAAAAAAAAACCGGGGCAGCGCCCCGGTCCTGGCCAGCAAGACGTTTATTCGATCTTGGTCAGGGTGATTTCGAAGATCAGGCCGTTGCCGCCCGGAATACCGTTGGAGCCTTTGTCGCCATAGCCCAGGCTTGCCGGCACTTCGATGGTGCGCTTGCCGCCTACCTTCATGCCGAGCACGCCCTGCTGGAAGCCGGGGATGACGCTCGTCGAGCCGAGCAGGAAGGAGAAGCTGTTCGACTCGAGCTGGGTGCCCTTGTGGTCGGCGAGCGCAGCGTTGTACAGCCACAGGGTATAGGTGACGGTGGCGGTCTTGCCGTTGACGGCTTCGGCGCCGGTGCCCAGGACGTTGTCGGTCTTGACCAGTGCGGTCGGGTTGTTCGGGTTGACGATAGGCGAACTGGAATCGCCGCCACCGCCGCCGCAGGCGGTCAGGCTCAGGATGGCGACAAAGGCGGCGATCAGGGGGAACTTCAGTTTCATGGGGCGGGTCCTTGGGTACGGAGGTGCGGAAAGTTTATGCAGCGAAACTTCAAACCTTACCCGAGCCCTCGACGGGCGTCTATCCCTGGACTGTCCGCCTTTTGTATTTTTCTGTAATTAAATACTAAATCTCGACCTGCGTGCCGAGCTCGATGACCCGGTTGGGCGGGATCTGGTAATAATCGGCCGCGGCGCGTGCATTGCGCGACAACATCACGAACAGGTGCTCGCGCCATGGCGCCATGCCGCCGCCCGGGGCCGAGATCACGGTCTGGCGCGCGATGAAGAAGGAAGTCTCCATCATCTCGAAGGTCAAGCCCAGTCCGCCGCACTGGCGCAGGATGCCGGGAATGTCCGGCTCGTCCTTGAAGCCGTACTGGACGTCGAGCTGGAAGCAGTTGTGGCCGAGCTCCGCCACCGCGACCTGCTCTTCCGCCGGCACCCAGGGCACTTCGCGCATGTGCACGGTGAGGAAGACGACGCGCTCGTGCAGGACCTTGTTGTGCGACAGGTTGTGCAGCAGCGCATGCGGCACGCCGTCGCTCTCGCCGCGCAGGAACAGCGCGGTGCCCGGCACGCGCGCCGGCGGCGCCACGAACAGCGACTCCATGAAGGCGTCCAGCGGGATCGCATGCTTTTCCAGGTTCTCGAACACCAGCTCGCGGCCGCGCTTCCAGGTCAGCATCAGGGTCAGCAGGATGGTGCCGAGCAGCAGCGGGAACCAGCCGCCGTGCAAGAGCTTGAGCGTGGTCGACGAGAACAGCAGCACGTCGATCACCAGGAAGAAACCGGTCGCGCCCACGCACACCGCCAGCGGCAGGTGCCAGCGGTAGCGGGTGACGAAGAAGGTCAGGATGGTGGTCGCCATCATGGTCGCGGTCACGGCGATGCCGTAGGCGCCGGCCAGCCCGTCCGAGGAACCGAAGCCGATCACGGCGATCAGCACGATGGCCAACTGCAGCCAGTTGACGGCCGGGATGTAGATCTGGCCGATCTCGCTTTCCGAGGTGTGCAGGATGCGCATGCGCGGCAGCAGGCCCAGCGCGATCGCCTGCTTGGTCATCGAATAGGTGCCGGAGATGGTCGCCTGCGAGGCGATCACGGCCGCCATGGTCGACAGGATCACCAGCGGGATCACGCTCCAGGTGCCGAGCTGGTGGAAGAAGGGATTCTCGACCGCGCTCGGGTCATTGATCAGGAGGCCGCCCTGGCCGAGGTAGTTCAGCACCAGGGCCGGGTAGGCGATCGCGAACCAGGCCAGGCGGATCGGCTTGCGCCCGAAATGGCCCATGTCGGCGTACAGGGCCTCGGCCCCGGTGATCGCCAGCACCACCGCGCCCAGCGCCACGAAAGCGAGCAGCTTGTTCTCGAGCATGAAGTGCAGCGCATGGTAGGGATTGAGCGCGTTCAGGATCACCGGCGTGGCGATGATGTTGATGACGCCCATGGTCGCCAGCGTGATGAACCAGACCAGCATGACCGGCCCGAAGAAGCGGCCGATGCCGGCGGTGCCGTGGCGCTGCACGCTGTAGAGAAGCACCAGCACCACCACTGCCAGCGGCACCACGTAATGCGACATGCCGGGCGCCGCCACTTCCAGGCCCTCGATCGCGCCCAGCACCGAGATCGCCGGCGTGATCACGCTGTCGCCGTAGAACATGGTGGCGCCCAGCACGCCGATGACCAGCAGCGGGAAATGCCAGCGCGAGGCCTTGGTGACCGAATTGGTGGCCAGGGCCATCAAGGCCATGATGCCGCCTTCGCCACGATTGTCGGCGCGCAGCACCAGCGTGACGTACTTGAGCGAGACGATGATCGTCAGGCTCCAGAAGATCAGGGAAATGATGCCGAGGATGTTGGGGGTGTTGAGGGGGAGGCCATGCTCGTGGTGGAAGATCGCGCGCAGGGTGTAGAGCGGGCTGGTGCCGATATCGCCGTAGACGATGCCGATGGCGGCCAGCGTCAGCGCCGCGACGCTGCTCTTCTTGTTTTCGGTACTCAAGTTTGCACCATTGTTCTGTTCTTGGTGCAGCGCACCATAAAATAACAGCAAGAAAATTGCAAGAAGATTTCGTATTGATAGTACACCTCTTAAAGGCCGCTTGCGCCAGCAGAGAAATTGCGCATCAGGGATAATGTCACCTCAGCAATCGCCCTCCCTTTTCCCCATGCGCTCCGGTATCCTGTCCGCCGCCCTCGCCTTCCTGTGCTGGGGCCTGTTCCCTATTTATTTCCATGCGCTGGGCGACGTGCCGCCAGTGCAGATCCTGGCGCATCGGGTGCTGTGGTCGCTCGGTTTCCTGCTGGTCGTGCTGGCCTTGCGGCGCCAGTGGAAATGGCTGTCTCAGGTACGCCAGCCGCGCGTGTTCTGGAGCTTTGCCGCCTCGGCCCTGCTGTTGTCGGCCAACTGGCTGGTGTATATCTGGGCGGTCAAGAACGGCCACGTGATCGAAGCCAGCCTCGGCTACTTCATCAATCCGCTGGTGAACATCATGTTCGGCTATCTGCTGCTGAAGGAACGCATGCGTCCGGCGCAATGGGGGGCGATCGCGATCGCCGCGCTGGGCGTGGGCTGGCTGACCTGGCAGTCGGGCTCGGTGCCCTGGATCGCGCTGGTGCTGGCCGCCACCTTCGGCGCCTACGGCCTGCTGCGCAAGACCGCGGCGCTCGGCGCCCTCGAAGGCCTGTCCTTCGAAACCATGGTGCTGTTTCCGTTCGCGGCCGCCTACGTCGGCTGGCTGAGCGTGACCGGCGACAATGCCTTCGTCAATGCGCCGCTGGACGCGACCCGCATCCTCCTGGTCCTGGCCGGCCCGATCACGGCGATCCCGCTGCTGCTGTTCGCCACCGGCGCGCGCAAGATCCCCCTGTCGATCCTGGGCCTGCTGCAGTACCTGTCGCCGACCATCCAGTTCCTGCTGGGCGTCTGGCTGTTCCACGAAGCCTTCAGCAGCGACCGCCTGGTCGGCTTCCTGATGATCTGGGCTGCGCTGGCGCTGTTCGCCGGCGAAGGCTTGCTGCGTAGCCGCAGCAAACCGGCCTGATCTCCGCCGGACGCAAGAAACACTGTGTCCGGCGCAGGTTCTGTCGTATCCTGTGCACCTTAAACAACACCAGAGTTAAAGCATGGCCAATTACGTCTATACCATGAATCGCGTGGGCAAAATCGTCCCGCCAAAACGTCAAATCCTGAAAGATATTTCCCTGTCCTTCTTCCCCGGTGCGAAGATCGGCGTGCTGGGCCTGAACGGCTCGGGCAAGTCGACCCTGCTGAAGATCATGGCCGGCATCGACACCGACATCCAGGGCGAAGCGCGCCCGATGCCGGGCCTGAACATCGGCTACCTGCCGCAGGAACCGCAGCTCGATCCGGAAAAGACCGTGCGCCAGGAAGTGGAAAGCGGCCTGGGCGAAGCCTTCGAAGCGCAAGCCAAGCTGGAAGCCGTGTACGCCGCCTATGCGGAAGAAGACGCGGACTTCGATGCCCTCGCCAAGGAGCAGGAGCGCCTGGAAGCCATCATTTCCGCGGCCGACGGCGGTAACCTGAACCTGCAGATGGAAATGGCCGCCGATGCGCTGCGCCTGCCGCCGTGGGACCAGAAGATCGGCGTGCTGTCGGGCGGCGAGAAGCGCCGCGTGGCGTTGTGCAAGCTGCTGCTGAGTAAACCGGACATGCTGCTGCTGGACGAACCGACCAACCACCTGGACGCCGAATCGGTCGAGTGGCTGGAGCAGTTCCTGCTGCGCTTCCCGGGCACCGTGGTCGGCATCACCCACGACCGCTACTTCCTCGACAACGCCGCCGAATGGATCCTGGAACTGGACCGCGGCTCGGGCATCCCCTGGAAGGGCAATTACTCGTCCTGGCTGGACCAGAAACAGGCACGCCTGAAGCAGGAAGAAGCGACCGAATCGGCACGCCAGAAGGCGCTGGCCAAGGAACTCGAATGGGCGCGCCAGAATCCGAAGGCACGCCAGGCCAAGTCCAAGGCCCGTCTGGCCCGCTTCAACGAGCTGAGCGAATTCGAATACCAGAAGCGCAACGAGACCCAGGAGATCTTCATCCCCGTGGCCGAGCGCCTGGGCAATGAAGTCATCGAGTTCAAGAACGTCTCGAAGGCTTTCGGCGACCGCCTGCTGATCGACAACCTGTCCTTCACCGTGCCGCCGGGCGCGATCGTCGGCATCATCGGCCCGAACGGCGCCGGTAAGTCGACCCTGTTCAAGATGATCGCGGGCAAAGAGCAGCCGGACAGCGGCGAAGTCGTGATCGGCAAGACCGCCAAGGTCTCGCTGGTCGACCAGAGCCGCGACGAGCTGGCCAACAACAAGACCGTGTTCGAGGACGTCACCGGCGGCGCCGACTTGCTGAGCGTGGGCCGCTTCGAGATGCCGTCGCGCGCCTATCTCGGCCGCTTCAACTTCAAGGGTTCCGACCAGCAGAAGGTGGTCGGCAACCTGTCGGGCGGCGAACGCGGCCGCCTGCACCTGGCCAAGACCCTGCTGCAAGGCGGCAACGTGCTGCTGCTGGACGAACCGTCGAACGACCTCGACGTGGAAACCCTGCGCGCGCTGGAAGACGCCCTGCTCGAGTTCGCCGGCAGCGTGATGGTGATCTCGCACGACCGCTGGTTCCTGGACCGCATCGCGACCCACATCCTGGCCTTCGAAGGCAATTCGCAAGTCACCTTCTTCGACGGTAACTATCAGGAATACGAAGCCGACAAGAAGAAGCGCCTGGGCGAAGAAGGCGCCAAGCCGAAGCGTATCCGCTACAAGCCGCTGACGACCTGAGCTCAGCTTAAGTGCTTGTTTCGTAAAGGAAAGCCCCGCTTCTGCGGGGCTTTTTACTAGCGGAAACGAACGCGGCGAACAAACCGCCGTGTGTAAAATCCTTGGCGATTAGGCCCTATGGCCTGCGATGTCCGCTGCCTTTGCAAGGCGTGGACTGACGACGCCTATGATTGATTACCGCAACAACCGCGTCCCGGGCGGGACTTTCTTTTTCACGGTGCGCTTGCTCGAACGCGGCAGCACCTTGTTGACAGACCATATCTCCGCCTTTGGCGAAGCGATGCGCCTGGCGCGCGTGCGCAAGCCCTTCCATGTCGATGCCTGGGTGGTCCTGCCGGACCATGCGCATGCGATGTGGACGCTGCCGCCGGGCGACCACGACTGCTCGAGCCGCTGGCGCGCGGTCAAGATCGCCTTTTCCAAGGCCTTGCGCAAGTCCACCATGCCGGACGCGGCCGACGGCACGATCTGGGAACGCCACTACCAGCACTACCGGGTCGGCGACGACGACGAGTACGCGGCGCTGGTCGACTACACCCACCTCGATGCGGTACGCCACGGCTTCTGCAGCCATCCGCGCGAATGGCCGTGGTCCTCGCTGCACCGCTTCCTGAGTAGCGGCCACGCGATGCCGGCGCCGGAACTGGTCGTGCCGCCCTGGGTACACCGCCCGCAGCCGCACGGCTACGCGCGCTTGTAGGAAAAACAAAAGGCCCCGCAGGGCCTTTTGTCGTTAAAGCGATGGGCGTTTAGAAAGCGTACTTGGCGCCGATGGTCCAGACGTCGGCCTTCGCGCCGAAGTCCTTGCTCTTGCCATAGCGTTCGTATTCGCCGATCAGCGACACGTTCTGGTTCAGCTTGTACTCCGCGCCGAGCGCGCCATAAGCCTCGGTCTTGCTGCGGCTCATGTTTTGCGAGGCATTGATCAGTTCCAGTTCGCTCTTGGTACGCGCCGCGCCGAGCTTGCCGTAGACCGAGAACTGCTCGTTGACCGGCAGGGTGGCCTTGGCCGCCAGGTAGAAGGCGTGGCCATCGGTCTCGCCGCGGTTGTTCACGCCGCCGATCGAATAATTGACGTCCGACTTGCGGAAGTCGGTATAGCCCGCTTCGACACCCCAGTTCTGGTCGAACTCATAGCCGCCGAAGATCTTGCCGGAGGCTTTGTAGCCTTCGGTATCGACATTGGTCGCGCCGGACATCTTGAAGTCATGATCGGCGCTTGCCACACCGGCGCCGACATAGGCGCGTGGCGCGGTGGTCTGGGCCTGGGCCGCCGACATGGCGGCCGCGGATGCGATCAGTGCAACGATGAGCTTTTTCATGCGAATCCTTTTACTTTGGCTGGTTCGCGATTCCCATTGAATCGCGATACTGCCAAGGTAGCATCGGTTTCGCTTTATTAAAGTCCCAGGGCCGTAAAAACTGTAAGCAGTTGTAAATTACTGACTCAAGCGTTAGATAATTCTCCGAAAAGATACGGAAAGTAGCGTGCTGATTAGGCGATGTTGCGGAAAGTTAGGTTCAGGCGCGCGCCGACGGGCTTGGCCGTTTTGTTGATCCCGTGCATCCAGTTGGCCTGCATCGGGCCGGCCATGAACAGCAGGCTGCCATCCGTCAGCGGCAGTTTCAGGGTCTCTTTCGTGCGTTTGTGGCGCAGGACGAAGGGCCTGGTCGCGCCGAAACTGACCGAGGCGATGGCCGGCTGCGGGCCCAGCTCCGGTTCATCGTCGCTGTGCATGCCCATGCTGTCCCGGCCGTCGCGGTAATAGTTCAGGAGTACGCTGTTGTAGCGCCGGCCGGTGGCCGCCTCGGCTGCGCGGCGGATGGTGTCGAGCAGCGGCGTGAACGGCAACGGCGCCAGGCTCAGGCCCGAATAGCGGTAACCCTTCTCGCCATGCCAGGCGCTCAGGCGCGGCTGCAGGTGGCGCTTGCCGTAGACGACGACGCTTTCCTCGCGCCAGGCAGTTTCTTCGATCAGGCGCGCCAGCACCACCTCGTTCGGCCAGGGCAGCGGCAACTGAGGCAGGAAGGCCAGTTCCCCATCGCGGATGGGAATCGGGGCAAGCGTGCTGGCTGAGGTAAACAAGTCCATTGTGCAATATCTGTGGCTATGATGACGGTTTCCGCCACCACCTTATTTTCGCATGGACAAACGTCACTTCCTGGGTGCGGCACTTGCCTCCAGCGCCCTGCCCGCCATTGCCGCGCCAGCCACGGCGCCGACCGACGGACCTGCCCTGCTCACCATCACGGGGGATATCAAGCGCAGCAACCGCGCTGCCCTCGACCCGGTACGCGACCAGATGATGTTCAAGCAGAAGCTGGCCTTCACGCGCGCCTTCGCGCTGGATTTCGCGGCGATCGCGGCCTTGCCTGTCCAGACGATCCGGCCGACGCTGGAGTACGACGGCAAGCCGCATACCCTGCGCGGACCGCTGCTGCTTGAGGTACTGGCCCTGGCGGGTGTGCGTCCCCGCGACGCCGGCAAGGTCCTCCTGCGTGCGGTGGACGGCTATGCCGCCGCCGTCCCGATGGGCCAGCTGCGTGCCTGGAAATTCATCGTCGCGACCCATCTCGACGGGCAGCCGATGGCGCTGGGCGGATTGGGGCCCTTGTGGGCGGTGTACGACGCGGACCGCGTGCCGGAGATGGCGGCGCGGCCGGTCAAGGAGCGCTTCGGGGCTTGCCCCTGGGCGCTGTATCACATCGAGGTGTCAGCGGATCAGGCGTAGGCTTCGGCGAGGCTCATGACGCGTGGCGTCACGGTGACGCCGACATTGCCGAACAGGGTTTCGATCGCCGCCAGGTTGGCCTTGCATTCCTCGGCTTTCCAGCCGTTGAACAGGTCGGTGCCGTCCTTCTGGAAGTGCAGGTCCAGCACCTTGCCCTTGTCCTTGTGGACATAGCTTTGTTGATAGGTGTTCTTGAAGCCGAGTTCGGCCAGGCCCGCCAGCACGGTTTGCGGCGGATTGTCCGGATCGGTCGCCAGGAAGACACCGAAGGTCTTGCCCGGCGGTTTGGCGGCAACGTCGACTTCATAGATCCCCGGGGCCTTGGTGACGCTGGTGCTCTTCAGGAACAGCATAGGTTCTCCTTCTCCTCTTGCCCGCGCGGCCATGCTGGCGGGCGGAGCGGTTATTGGTATCAGCGTCCTAGCTTATTGCTCCACGGGAACTTTGTCGATGACTGTATGCACTTTTTTGGCGTTAGCGCAGTAACAGGCCCCACACGGTGCCGCCAATTAACAACGCGCAAGCCAGCATCCCTGTAATAAACCCCAGTTCGCGCTTCGCCGGGTCGCGGTAATAGCCGAGCGCGTAGGCGATGCGGCCCAGGCACCACAGCAGGCCGCCGGCCGCCGCCCACAGGTCGCCCAGGTAGAAGGCGCACAGCCACAGCGGCACCAGCACCAGGGGCAGCTGTTCGAGGGTATTGGCCTGTACGCGCTGGCAGCGCAGGAACTCTTCCGGCCCTTCCATCATCGGCGCCGGCACATCGTGGCGGATACGGGCACGGCCGGCATTCACGCCGGTCCAGAAATAGACGCCGAGCGCGGCCAGGGTGGCCCAGGCGGTGAAGAACATCGGAACTCCTGTGGATAAAGCTTTGGATAAGAACATGGAAAGACCTTGGAAAAACCGGGGAAAAGCGCGTGGATAAACCCTGGATAAGGGCCTGGACAAGCGCTGGATAAGGGGTGGGATATCCCGTGGAAAAGCGCTGGACAAGCCCTGGATAAGTTCAGGATTCGCCGCGCTTGCGGCGCGCCAGCTCGGCGGTCGGCGGCACCAGCCCTTCGTACAGGCGCCCGGTGGCGGCATCCCAGCGCGTGACCGCCTCCTGCTGGCGCGCCACGGTGGCGAAGTCGCCGCGCGCCACCGGTCCGCTGAGCGCCGCTTCAGGGCCCAGGCGGAACACGTTGGCCAGGGCTTCGGTGGCGAGCGGCCGCGCCAGTTCGCGCGCCACCTCCGCCGGCACGCCGGCCGCCTCGTAGGCGCGCAGGGCGGCGTCGACCACCGTCACCAGGTAATTCGACGCGAACACCGCGGCCGCGTGGTAGACCGTCTTGGCGGCCGGGTCGATGCGCACCAGGCGCGCACCGATCGCCGCAAAGGCCGGCTCCAGCAGCGCCAGCGCTTCCTGGTCGCCCTCGATGCCGCAGAAGGTGCCGGCGAAATCCGCGGCCACGGCTTGCGGGTCGGCGAAGCTGCGCACCGGATGCACGCTGGCGACGTGGGCGCCGGCCGCGCGCGCCGCCTGCAATTCGCCGGAGGCCTTGGCGCCGCTGCAATGGAACACGACCGCTCCCGCCAGCTGCCCGCGCGCCGCCAGGGCTTCGCAGGCGGGCACGATGGCGTCGTCGCCCACCGCCAGCATCCACACCCGGGCCGGGCGCATCTGCGCGAGCGTGGTGCAGGCCTGGCCGGCGCCGATGAAATCGACCGCCTCGCGGGCGCTGGCGGCGCTGCGGGTCAGGACGTCCTGCACGGTGAAGGCGCCGCCGGCCGCGAACAGGCGCCCGAGCGCGCGGCCAACGTGGCCGGCGCCCACCAGGTTCAGCGTCGCCACCTCAGAAACCGGAGCCGGGAAGCGCGAGGTAGGCCAGCTCTTCCGGCGACGAGGCGCGACCGAGGATGGTGTTACGGTGCGGGAAGCGGCCGAAGCGGGCGATCACGCCGCGGTGGCGGTGCGCGTAATCCAGCGCCTCGGCGAAGCCTTCGTGCTGGGCGGCCAGCTCGGTGAACAGGGTCACGGCCTGCTCCTGCATGCGCGCGTCCTCCGCATGCTCGAAGGGCATGTAGACGAACTGGCGCTCGACCGGAGAGAGCGCCAGGTGCTCGCCCGAATCCACCAGCTGCTGCGCGCTGGCCAGCGCCAGCGTGTCGCCGGCGAAGGATTCCGGCTTGCCGCGGAAGGCGTTGCGGGTGAACTGGTCGAGCACGAGGATGCGCGCCAGCGCGCCGCGCGGCCCGAGCTCGTCCCATTCGCGCAGCCCGCCCGCCAGCGCCTGGTGGATGAGGGCGCCGAAGCGCTCGCGCAGCGCCGCGTCGAAGGCCTCGTCCTTGCGGAACCATTCGATGCGCTGTTTGCCATGGCCTTCGCTGCCTTCCGGCAGGAACCAGAAATCGAGAACGTCTTGTGCTTGCATTGATGACCCCCAGTTCTGAATAAACTGACTTATTGTTGTTGGATTTTTCTTAATTACGGGCGTGCGACAGCTGGAAGGCTTCCAGTCCCTCGAAAGCGGCCAGCTCCTGTGCCAGTTCCGACAAGGGCGCGCCGCTGCGGTTCGACAGCGCCAGCGCCACGAAGCGCCATTCCTGGCGGCCTTCGTCGCTGCTGATGGTGAGGGAGCTGCCCGCGATCTCGTAGCCGCGCTCCAGCGCGGCCTGGCGCAGGATCTCTTCGCGCGGCATCACCTGCGGCTTGAAGCGCATGCGCACCGCCACCGCATGCCGCGAAGGCAGGATGGTTTCCAGGCGGTTCAGGTAGATCATGATCATGCCCGAGAAGAAGGCCAGACCCATGGCCGCCAGGTAGAAGCCGACGCCGACCAGGATGCCGATCGCGGACGAGGCCCAGATCGAGGCGGCCGTGGTCAGGCCGCTGATGTTGAAGCCCTCGCGCATGATGACGCCGGCGCCGAGGAAGCCGATGCCGGTCACTACGCCCTGGATGATGCGGGTCGGGTCGACCGGCGCCAGCACGCCGCCATGGCCGCCGTACCAGAAGTCCGGGTAGCCGGCCAGGATGGTCAGCGCGGCCGAGGCCATGCACACCAGGCCATAGGTGCGCATGCCGGCGGCGCGGCCGTGGTAGGCGCGTTCATAGCCGACCAGCAGGCCGAGCGCCAGCGCGCCGGCCAGGTGCAGCAGGATCAGGCCATTGGTGATGATGCTGGATTCGGACCAGTAGGCAGCTAGCAGGGCATTCGAGGGCATGGCGGGTCGTCACGCTCCCGGCTTCTTGCGCACCAGCTGCTTCTCAAAAGCCTCGTCGTGCTTGCTGATCCGCTTGACCTCCTGCGGGCCGAGGCCGTTCACGAAGGCGACGAAGTCGTCCAGCTCGAGCGGCGCATTGAGCGCGGGCGCGCCCGGGGCTTCGGATAGGTAAAACAGCCCGTCGCCGGTGCGCGCCATCGAATACGCGGCATTCCCGGTGCGCTTCTTGAGACGCTCGACCGCCGCGCTGGCGCGGGTGGAACGGGAGCTCGCCATCAGATCGCCTCCGTGCGTTCGATGAGCCAGTCGCGCGCCGCGCCGGCGACAATCGGCTCGAGGCGTGCACGCACCGTGGCGTGGTAGGCGTTCAGCCACGCGATCTCGTCTTCGCGCAGCAGCGAGCGATCCAGCGGACGGGTGTCGATCGGGCACAGGGTGAGCGTCTCGAAGCCCAGGTATTCGCCAAACTCGGTATTGTCCACCACCCGGTTCAGCACCAGGTTCTCGATGCGGATGCCCCAGCGGCCCGGGCGGTAGATGCCCGGCTCGATCGAGGTGATCATGCCCGGCTCCATCGCGGTATGCGGGTCCGGCGGCACGGCGGGGGAGATGGTCTGCGGACCTTCGTGCACGTTCAGGAAGTAGCCGACGCCGTGGCCGGTGCCGTGGCCGTAGTCGATACCGGCGGCCCAGATCGGCGCGCGCGCGATCGCGTCCAGCATCGGCGAACGGGTGCCGCGCGGGAAGCGCGTCGCGGACAGGTTGATCAGGCCCTTCAGCACCAGCGTGTAGTCGCGCTTCTGCGCTTCGCTCGGGGTGCCGACCGGGATCACGCGCGTGATGTCGGTGGTGCCACCCAGGTACTGGCCGCCCGAATCGATCAGCAGCAGTGCGTCGCCCTCGATCGTCGCGCAAGTTTCTTGCGCGGCGCGGTAGTGCATGATCGCGCCGTTGCTGTTGAAGCCGGCGATGGTCGAGAAGCTCGGGCTGATGAAGTTCGGCCGGCGCGCGCGTGCTGCGGTGATGTGGGTGTCGATCGCCACTTCGTCCAGCGGTGCACGGGCGCCGTTGGCCAGTTCGGCTTCCAGCCAGGAGAAGAATTCGCACAGCGCCGCGCCGTCCTGCTCCATGGCGGCGCGCACGTTGACGGCTTCGCTATCGAGCTTGCGCGACTTGGCGAAGGTGGTCGGGTTGATCGCTTCCACCACGTTCACGCCCTGCGCCACCGCGGCGCGCATGCCGGCGGTCACCCGGCGCGGGTCGAGCAGCAGGGTGGCGCCGTCCGGCAGCGCGCTCAGCGCGGTGGCGGCGTTCGCATACGGCGCCAGGTGCACGCCGTCGGACTCGAGACGCGCACGCACCTCAGCCGGCACCTTGCCTTCGCCCACGAACAGGGTCGCATCGGCGCGGCCGATCAGCGCATGCGCCAGGAACACCGGATTGAAGCTGACGTCGGCGCCGCGCAGGTTGAACAGGTAGGCGATATCGTCCAGCGTCGAGATGACATGGAAGCCGGCGCCGTGCTGCTCCATCGCGGCGCGGGTCGCGGCCAGCTTGTCGGCACGGCTCATCGTCGCGTAGGGCGGCAGGTGCTCGAACACCGGGTCGGCCGGCAATGCCGGGCGGTCCTGCCAGACCTCGTAGAGCAGGTCGATATCGGTACGCAGCGCGATGCCCTTGGCCGACAGTGCGTCCGACAAGAGGCGCGCGCCGGCCAGGCCGAGCACGCGCGCATCCACCGCGACCGTCTGGCCGGCCGCCAGGTTGGCCGCCAGCCAGTCCACGTGCATCTGGCTTGCCGCACCCGGAATCTTCATCAGGGCGATCTCGCTGCCGGCCAGCTCGGTCTCGGCCTGGGTCCAGTAGCGGCCATCGGTCCAGACGCCGGCAAAGTTGGCGGTGGCGATGAAGGTGCCGACCGAGCCGGTGAAGCCCGACAGCCACTCCCTGCCCTTCCAGTGCCCGGGCAGGTATTCCGACAGGTGCGGGTCGCTCGACGGCACGACAAAGGCGTCGATGCCGGCACGCGCCATTGCGCTGCGCAGCTGGGCCAGGCGCTTGCTGCGGACTTGTTCAAATTCAGTGGACATGGCTTGGGTCTTGGGTTGTTATCCTAGCCACGTATGATACGCCGAACGGCGCGTTACAATGTTGTCCGAGACGAACAAACGACCGGCGCACACGCCGGCACAGGAGACAGAATGGATTTTGAAGCGGCAAAGGCACTCTGCCGCAGCTTCCCCGGCTGCACTGAAGACACCAAGTGGGACCACGACACCGTCTTTTCGGTCGGCGCCAAGATGTTTGCCGTCACCAACAAGGACGGCCCCTCGACCGGCTTCAGCCTGAAGGCCGACGACGAGCGCTTTCTTGAACTGACCGACCGCCCCGGCATCCTCCCTGCCCCCTACCTGGCACGCGCCAAGTGGGTGTTCGTGACGCCGGAGGCCCGGCTCGACGACGAGGAGTTCGCCGCCCTGCTGCGCCGCTCATATGAGCTCGTTTTCGCCAAGCTCACCCGCAAGCTGCAGCGTGAGATCCAGGGCGCCTGATTCCAACAGGAACGCGCCCGCCTACCTGATTGGCGCATAATCGCAGCGCCATCCCGACACCAGAGACAGAACGACCATGCAAGACTACCACCATGACCGCGCCCGCGCGCTGCTCGCCAACGCCACCCAGATCGTCACGCCCGAAGAAGTCCAGGCCGCGGTGGCGCGTGTCGCCACTGAGCTGAACAAGCGCTTCGGCAATCCCGACGAGAAGTCCTTCCCGCTGGTGCTGGGCGTGATGGGCGGCGCCGTCGTGTTCACCGGCCACCTGCTGCCGCAGCTCGACTTCCCGCTCGAATTCGACTATATCCACGTGAGCCGCTACGGCGACGCCGACCGCGGCGGCCAGATCGTGTGGAAGGTCATCCCGCGCCAGGACGTGGCGGGCCGCACCATCGTCGTGGTCGACGACATCCTCGACGAAGGCGAGACCCTCGCCCACGTGAAGCAGCGCCTGCTCGACATGGGCGCGGCCGAAGTGGTCGTCGCGGTGTTCGCCGACAAGGACCTCAAGCGCGCCAAGCCGATCAAGGCCGACCTGGTCGGCCTGACGCTGCCGAACGAGTTCGTGGTCGGCTTCGGCATGGACGTGTACAACTACTGGCGCAACCTGCCGGGGCTGTGGTCGATCAACCAGGACGACCTGAGCGCGGCGGAACCGCCGCCGCCCTTCCCGACGCCGGACGCGAAGCGCCTCGATTAGTAGGGTGGGCGGGTCTCCCGCCCACGCGTTCAACCGGCTGCGAGATCATCGCGCACGGCTTTCATCGTCTACCTATCACCGCGTGGGCAGGAAACCTGCCCACCCTACGATCAGGTCAACGCCAGGCGCGCCCGCGCCGCCGCGTACTCCGCCTTCAGGCGCTCGACCATCTCGGCCACGCTCGGCACGTCATCCATCAGGCCCACGCCCTGGCCGGCGCCCCAGATGTCGCGCCAGGCCTTGGCGCTGCCCGCGCCAAAGCTCATCTTGCTCTTGTCCGATTCCGGCAGGTTGTCCGGATCGAGCCCGGCGGCGACGATCGATTTCTTCAGGTAGTTGCCGTGCACGCCAGTGAACAGGTTGGTGTACACCACGTCGGCCGCCGCCGATTCCACGATCGCGTCGCGGTAGGCGTCGCTGACGTTCGATTCCTTCGTGGCCAGCCAGCGCGAGCCGATGTAGGCGAAGTCGGCGCCCATGGCCTGGGCCGCGAGGATCGCGTCGCCGGTGGCGATCGAGCCAGACAGCGCGATCGGACCCTTGAAGAACTTGCGCACCTCGCCCACCAGCGCGAAGGGCGACAGCGCGCCCGCATGGCCGCCGGCGCCGGCCGCCACCAGGATCAGGCCGTCCACGCCGGCTTCCAGCGCCTTTTCCGCGTGGCGGATCGAGACCACGTCGTGCATCACGATGCCGCCGTAGGCGTGCACCGCATCGAGCATCTCCTTCGGCGGCGCGCGCAGCGAGGAGATGATGATCGGCACCTGGTGCTTCACGCAGACCTCGACGTCGTGCGCCAGGCGGTCGTTCGAGGCGTGCACGATCTGGTTCACCGCGATCGGGCCGACCTTCACGCCCGGATTTGCTTCCTGGTAGGCGGCCAGCTCGTGCTGCAGGTCCGTCAGCCAGGTGTCCAGCAGCTCGGCCGGGCGCGCGTTCAGGGCGGGAAAGGAGCCGACGATGCCGGCCTTGCACTGGGCCGCCACCAGCGCGGGACCGCTGGCGATGAACATCGGCGAAGCGATGACAGGGAGGGACAGGTCTTGCAGCACGGGTGGCAGCGTCATGGATGGCTCTCGATGGTCGGTTAACTGATCGGTTGATCAAACGTAGTCAAGGCATTATGCCGTGAAAAAAGAACGATCGTGCTAGATTTTTGTCTCTAAACGTCAGTCAAGGCGGCGCCATCGGTGCGGGCGGCGCCGGCGCGCACCAGTGCCGCGCAGGCCCAGTGCGCCAGTTCGTCCTTGGCCATCGCCAGCACCCCGGTGCGCACCCGCTCCACCAGCGGGATCGATGCCAGCAGGCCAGGGAGCGCGTCCAGCGCCAGCGTGCGCCGCTCCAGCAGCAGGAATTTCAGCAGCACCTTGACCGCGTTCTGCGCATTGCGCACCGGGTCGGCGCTCAGGTAGTCCAGGCGCGTTCTGGCCCGCGCCAGCGCCCCCGGCACGTCGCCGAACACCGCGCCATGGCCGGGAATGACCACGCGCGCATCCAGGGTGGCGATCAGGTCGAGGGTCGCGCCGACCTCGTCGAAGCCGGGCTCGCCCGCCAGTTCCGGGAACACCACGCCGAAGCCGTTTTCCCACAGCGCGTCGCCGGAAATGAGGATGCCTTCGCTTTCGCAGAAGAACAGCAGCGCATGCGGGTCGTGCCCGGGGGCCGCCGCTACCACCCAGTGCAGGTCGCCCAGCACCAGCGTGTCGCCCGGCGCCAGGGTGGCGTCGAAACCGAAGCGCGCGCACTGCTGGCCGGTGGCGCGGTAGCTGAGCGCCTCTTCGTCCCATGCCGCCACCTTGGGGGCTTCCAGCGCCGGGATCGCGACCCGGCAGCCATAGGTATGCGCCAGCAGGGCGTTGCCGCCGCAGTGGTCGGAGTGCAGGTGGGTGTTGAGCAGGCGGTCGAGCGGGCGCGAACCAAGCACCTGGCGCACCAGCGCAAGGGTCTGCGTCGCATGCGTCACGTAACCGCTGTCGACCAGCGCCGTGTCATCGGCCCCGGTGAACAGGATGTTGTTGGACGAGAGCCAGCCGCGCTCGAAGACGTGGATCGACGGGGGCAGGCGCAGGCTCACCTCAGCCCCAATCGATCTCGGCTTCGCGGCGCCGGATCTCGGCCCACACGGCGCGCTTGTAGTCGTCGCCGGCGCTACCCCAGGCGACGATTTCCTCGATCGTGCGCAGGCAGCCCCGGCACAGGCCGGTAGCAGGCTCCATCTGGCACACGTTGATGCAGGGAGAAGGGACGGGGCTTTGCAGTTCCGGTGCGCTCGGCAGCGGCGGGTTTTGCGGCAGGGACATCAGAAGATCGCAGCCAAGTCGAAGAAGTAGGCACAGCCCATGACCACGCCCATTGCGATCACGACCAGCCGGCTGCCGCGGTCCTTGAGCGCATACAGGACCGGGTCGTCGTCCATTTCATCGCGCCCGGTCTTGATCCACAAGCGTCCGAGCCAGTAGATCAGCAGCGCCACGGCAGCCCACAGCAGCGTCGGGGTGGCGTAGCGCGCCTGGGTTTCGGGTGCGTGGATGTAGAGGCCGAACACCACCACCGCCGACATTGCCGAGGCCAGGCCCATCGGCCACAGCACGGCCAGGTCACTGACGCGGTAGTCGCGCCCGCGGGTACTGTTGCCGCCGCTGCCCTGCAGGGCCTTGAGCTCGGAACAGCGCTTGACCAGCGCCAGGCTGAGGAAGACGAACAGCGAGAATGCCAGCAGCCAGGAGCTGGTTTCGATACCCACCGCCACCGAGCCGGTGACGATGCGCATGGTATAGAGGATCGACAGCGCCATGACGTCCACCAGCACGTATTCCTTCAGGCTCCAGCTATAGGCGGTGGTCATGACGACGTAGGCTAACAGCATAGCTGCAAAGCCGGCGTTGACGCCCAGGATAGCGAGCCCGAAGGCGACGGCCATCAGAGCGATTGCGGCGGCGACACCCGCAGAGATGGGCAGTACGCCGCTGGCGAAGGGACGCAGGCGCTTGCGCGGATGCTGGCGGTCGTTGTTAAGATCCCACAGGTCGTTGGCGATGTATGTCGCCGAGGCTGCCAGCGAGAAGCACAGGAAGGCCAGCAGCATGGTGGCGATGTCGGCCGGGGCAAACGAGAACGCGGTGAGCATCGGCACGAACAGCAGGACGTTCTTGGCCCACTGGTGCACGCGCAGGGCCTTGCGCCACACCCGCAGCCCGGCGGCGGGACGGGCAAACTCCTTCTCGACCACGTGTTCCCTGCGCACCTGGCGCGCCAGCGATTCCGACGCGCCGACCAGCAGCGCCGCTTGGGCGCCTTTCCATACCGCGAGATCGGCCGGACTGTCGCCGGCGTAGGCGAACTCCGGTCCGACTTCTTCGCGGATCGCGGCCAACTTGTTGGATCCCTTCAGGTTGCGCGTCTCGTCGGTGGCCAGCACGCGGTCGAACAGACCAAGGTGGGCGGCAACGCCATCGGCGATCTTGCGGTGGGCGGCAGTGGCCAGCACGATCTCGCGGCCGGCCGCCTTTTCGGCGCGCAGGTAATCGAGCAGCTCTTCGCGATAAGGCAGCTGCGCCGCCGGCAGCTCGACGCGACGCGCGATTTCGGATTTTAGCGCTTCACGGCCGCGCAGCAGCCAGAACGGCAGGCGCAGCAGGCTGGATGGCGATTGCCGGGCCAGCAGCACGACCGACTCGACCAGCGTATCGGTCAGGGTCAGGGTGCCGTCGAGATCGACGACCAGCGGCACGGCGGCGGACAATGGTTCAGCCTGTTGGGAATTCAACATACATATTCTAGAAAGGGAACGCAATCGACAGCATTTTCCACTATGTAGGAATGCCGGTAGAGGGTCAATTGTAATTCTGGTATTGATTTATTGCTTGTCAATCACAGCAACGGCGCATGCCTGTTGCTTTCGCGCCATTTTCTCGGCAAAGCGTGCTGTATCGATCAAACAACGTTCATGCGTTCCTTCGCACACTTTTTCAAGTTCGTCCCAGGCTTCGACCCGGAAGCGCACGCGCCGTCCTTCGACTTCCAATACTTCGCCGCAGATTGTCAGCCGCATGCCCGGCGGCGTCGGCGCCAGATGACGGAAGTTCACCATGGTCCCCAGGCTCTGCTCGTGCGGCCAGTCGACGTAGGGCATCATTCCGTGCAAGCAGGCAAGTTCCATCATGCCAACGAGATAACCGGTGGCCAGCACATCCGGCATATCGCGGCAAAACAAGGTATCGTGGTAAAGCTGGGGCACGCTGGCGCGCTCCGGGACGGTGTAGTGCCATTCGAAGCGAAGGCCGGGCTGGAAAGTGGGATGCATGGGCGCAGCTTAGCGCATTGCAAGGCTGCCGTAAGCCTGGGCAGGGAGATTGCAAGCAATGGCACGAACAGGAGGGCCAATGAAGCTGAACAAGAAACTGATGGCACAGATGCGTGCCGCCACCCGCTCGACGGTGCGCTCTTTCCTGCACACGGGACCGGCGGCGGCAGACACCATGATCCAGGAAACGCTGAAGAACGCCACCGCCCTGCAGCGCGAAGCCCAGCGCCAGATGCGCAGCGTCGGCGTGGGGGCCGCCGCGGCGGCAAGCGATCCGTTCGAAGCGGAACTCGGCGTCAGCCTGCCAGGCAAGTTCATCGACGGCAGCCATACCAACCCGGCCGGCACTCGCGACTACAAGCTGTACGTCCCCGGCAGCAATGGCGGCAAGCCGCTGCCGCTGCTGGTGATGCTGCATGGCTGCACCCAGGATCCGGAGGATTTCGCCAACGGCACCGGCATGAACGAGCTGGCCGAGGAAGCGCCCTGCCTGGTGCTGTATCCCGCGCAGAGCAAGGCGGCCAACCCGTCGCGCTGCTGGAACTGGTTCAACGCGGTCGACCAGCAGCGCGACCAGGGCGAACCCGCGATCATCGCCGGCATGACGCGTGCGATCATGGAACAGTACCCGGTCGATCCGGAACAGGTGTACGTGGCGGGCCTGTCGGCCGGCGGCGCGATGGCGACCATTATGGGCACGCTCTACCCGGACCTGTACGCGGCCGTGGGCGTGCATTCGGGCCTGCCGTTCGCATCGGCGCACGACCTGCCCTCGGCGCTGGCGGCCATGAAGGGCGAGTTCCGGCGCGCGCAAGCGCAAGCCCAGCTGCCCGGACGACAGCTCCCGATCATCGTCTTCCATGGCGACCAGGACACCACCGTGCATCCGGTGAATGCCGACGAACTGATCGCCCAGGGCGCGCGCCAGGCGGCACGCCGCGCCGCGGAGCCCGGACGGGTGCCCGACGGCCATGCCTACACGCGCACCCTGCACCACCGCGAGGACGGGGCGGTGCATGCCGAACACTGGCTGATCCACGGGGCGGGCCATGCCTGGTCGGGCGGACGCGCACGCGGCAGCTATACCGACGGGCGCGGGCCGGATGCAAGCCGGGAGATGCTGCGCTTTTTCCGTACGCGGCGGTAAATGTTCGCTGTACCGTAGGGTGGGCGGGTTTCCCGCCCACGCGGCGATAGTTATACGTTGAATAACCGGACGCGATGATCTTGCCGCTGGTTGAACGCGTGGGCGTAATTCCGGGCACTGCCCGAAATTACCCTGCCCACCCTACGAAGAACAACGTTTTGCCCGCTCGGCCTCGATATGCGCGCGTAGGCAGGCCGGGCACCAGCAGCCCACGGCTTCCTGCGGCACCGGCACGGCGGGCGGCAGCGCCGTACACCAGCAGGGCTCAGCGCTGCCGCTTACCATGGCGCAGCCGAATTCGGCGCCGCAGCGGCTGCATGTACTCGGGGTGGAAACGCTACTCATGGTTCTTTACGGTGGGGATCGAGCCCATAAAATACAACAAGACGCCATATAATCAGCACAAGTACTACCCTGTTGCCTTAAAATCTTGCGACATTTATTTTGGACCCTCCATGAACGCTACTCTGACCAGCCTGAACACCGACGACCAGCCCAATGATCTGACGAAAGTATCGCCGCAGATCAAGGCGCAGATCCTGGCGGAGGCGCTTCCCTACATCCGTAATTTCCACGGCAAGACCATCGTCATCAAATACGGCGGCAACGCCATGACCGACGAACGCCTGAAGCACGGCTTCGCACGCGACGTCATCCTGCTCAAGCTGGTGGGCATGAACCCGGTCGTGGTGCACGGCGGCGGGCCGCAGATCGACAACGCGCTGAAGAAGATCGGCAAGCAGGGCACCTTCGTGCAGGGCATGCGCATCACCGACGAAGAAACCATGGAAGTGGTCGAGTGGGTGCTGGGCGGTGAGGTCCAGCAGGACATCGTCATGCTGATCAACCACTACGGCGGCCAGGCCGTGGGCCTGACCGGCAAGGACGGTGGCCTGATCCGCGCACGCCGCATGAGCATGCCGGACAAGGAAAAGCCGGGCGAATTCCTGGACATCGGTTTCGTCGGCGAGATCGAGGCGATCAACCCCGCCGTCGTCAAGGCGCTGCAGGACGACGCCTTCATCCCGATCATCTCGCCGATCGGCTTCGGCCAGGACGGCCAGGCCTACAACATCAATGCCGACGTCGTCGCCGGCAAAATCGCCGAGATCCTGAAGGCCGAAAAGCTCATCATGATGACCAATATCGCCGGCGTGCAGGACAAGGCAGGCAACCTGGTCACCGACCTGTCCGCGCGCGAGATCGACGAGATGTTCGAAGACGGCACGATTTCGGGCGGCATGCTGCCGAAGATTTCGTCGGCACTGGACGCCGCCAAGTCGGGTGTCAATACCGTGCACATCATCGACGGGCGCATCGAGCACAGTTTGTTGCTGGAAGTCTTGACCGAGCAGGCATTTGGCACTATGATCCGGTCTCACTGATTTTTTGTGGCGGAAATTTTCGCCACATTAAATGACAAGATGCCCTTGTAGCTCAGTGGTAGAGCACTCCCTTGGTAAGGGAGAGGCCACGTGTTCAATCCACGTCAAGGGCACCATCTCCCCCCTGCAATACCTCCCCCTTAGTAGATCCGCTCCACCTTGATGCCGCGCTTGCGCAGCAGCTCGGGCAGTCCGCCTTGTCCCAGCAGGTGCAGCAGGCCCACCGCCACCACCGCCTTGTCCTCGCGCGCCAGCAGCGCCGCCACCTTGTCCGCCATCGGTCCGTTGCGCTCGTCGAGCAGGATGTCGCGCATGAATTTCCCGGTCAGGCTGTCGTCGCTTTCCACCCGCCGCATCAGGTCTTCCTGGGCGCGGCGGTCGGCGCGCTCGTAGGCATCGAGCATCTCGCGCGTTTCGCGCAGCTGGCGGCCCGAGGCCATGTCTTCCAGGGTTTCTTCCAGCAGGCGCCACTGGTCTTCGTCCGACAGGCGGTTCAGCAGCCCGGCCTGGTAGTGCATGGTCTCGAGCTCGGCGATGCGGGTCTTGCCCTGGCGCGCCAGCGTGGCGAGGTGGTCGTCGACGCCGAGGGCCGGGTCATAGCCCAGCTTGGCGGTCTCGAACACGGCAAGCATGGTCACCAGCATCCAGGGTTTCAGCTGCGCCACGGCGGCCGGCTCCAGGCCGTGCTTGCGCAGCGCGGCTTCGATGCGCGCGCGGCGCTCGGGCGCCAGGCCCGCGTAGCCGGGGCTACCGGGCGGGAACATGCCGTGCTGCCGGACGGCCGCCGCGATCGCGGCCGGGTCGCCCTTCATGTCGATTTCCAGCGCCAGCGTGGGAGCGGCCGCGATCGCCGCCCGGATGCGCGGCTCGAGGGGATAGAAGTCGGCACGGCCGACGTGCATGGTGCCGTACAGGTACAAGGTATTGCCCTTGTCCGTGGCCTTGAACAGCGCGCCCCGCGCTACCCCCGTTTCGGCGGCCAGCGCCTGGAAGGCCAGCAAGAACAAGCTGAGGAACACCACTATAATCGGACGTCGTCGCATTCATTTCTCCTTGTTGTATTCGCGCTGTTAATCTGAAATTGTGGCAAATCATACCCTCCCCTCCCCCGTCTGGCTGTTCGACCTCGACAACACCCTGCACGATGCCTCGCATGCCATCTTCCCGGCCATCAGCGCCAACATGAACACCTACATCGGACGCGTGCTGGGCGACGGCCTCACGCCCGCCACCCAGGCGCAGGTCGATGCGGCGCGCCTGGGCTACTGGAAGCGCTACGGCGCCACCCTGCTCGGCATGATCCGCCACCACGGCGTGTCGGCGGCCGACTTCCTGCACGTCACGCACGATCTCGGCGCCCTCGACAAGCTGGTGCGCGCGGAAAAGGGACTGGGCACGCTGCTGCGCCGCCTGCCGGGCCGCAAGATCCTGCTCACCAATGCGCCGACGCGCTATTCGACCGACGTGATGCGCCACCTGGGCCTGAGCCGCCACTTCGCCCACCACGTGGCGATCGAGCACATGCATGTGCACCGCCAGCTGCGCCCCAAGCCTTCGAGCCTGATGCTGCGCCGCCTGCTGCGCAAGCACGGCGTGGCGGCGCGCCGCTGCATCCTGGTCGAGGACACGCTGGCCAACCTGAAAAGCGCCAGCCGCCTCGGCCTGCGTACCGTCTGGGTGACGCAGTACCTGCGCATGAGCGATCCGATCGGAAAAGCGCCGCTGCCAAGGACCCTGAAACGCCCCGGTTACGTCGATGTCAAAGTAAAATCCGTGCGGCAGCTTCCGGCGCGTCTGCACCGGCTGCGCTAATACCAACAACAACACGAAACTAGGGATCACATGGCAACCAAGCCAGGTCAGCGCAAGCTGCAAATCCTCCAGGCCCTGGCCTCGATGCTCGAGCAGCCGAAGGGCGAAAAGATCACCACGGCGGCGCTGGCGGCGCGCCTGTCGGTATCGGAGGCGGCGCTGTACCGCCACTTCGCCAGCAAGGCGCAGATGTACGAAGGCCTGATCGAGTTCATCGAGTCCAGCGTCTTCGGCCTGATCAACCAGATCGCCGAACGCGAGGAAGACGGCGTGCACCAGGCGCACGCGATCCTGCAGATGCTGCTCTCCTTTGCCGCCAACAACCCGGGCATGACCCGGGTGCTGATCGGCGACGCGCTGGTGGGCGAGGACGAGCGCCTGCAGCTGCGCATGAACGGGTTCTACGATCGCGTCGAAATGGCCTTCAAGGGCGCCTTGCGGATCGCCGTCACCCAGGGCCATGGCCTCGAGACCGACGTCGCGGCGCGCGCCAGCCTCCTGGTGAGCTACGTGACCGGACGCTGGCACCGCTTCGCCAAGAGCGGCTTCAGGCAGAACCCGGCCGAAGGCACGGCCCTGCAGCTGTCGCTGCTGCTGGCGGCATAAGGACAAGCGCCAGGCGATCATGGACACCCAGGAAGTATTCGCGCTGCTGGACGACGCCGGGGCGGCCGGCGAGGCCCGTTCGCGCCTCTACAGCCGCCACGCCGGCACGCTGCATTGCCTTGATGCCGCCGGCTGGCCGCAGCTGCTGCGCGCGCTGCAGGCGGCGCTGGGACGCGGCCTGTACGCGGTGCCGCTGTTCACCTACGAGCTGGGCGCGCACCTCCAGGGGGTGCCGGCGCAGCCGGTGGAAGGCGCGCTGGCGCAGGTGCTGCTGTTCGAACAATGCGAGCATCTGGATGCGGCCCAGGTCGAGGCCTGGATCGCCACCCGCGCACCCGCCGACGAACTGGCGGGCGTGGCCGGCATCACCTCCAATGTGGACGAAGCGGCCTTCACCGAGGCGATCCGCCGCATCCGCGACTACATTGCCGCCGGCGACACCTACCAGGTGAACTACACCTACCGCCTGCGCTTCGACACCTACGGTTCTCTGATCAAGCTGTATGCGCGGCTGCGGGCGCGCCAGCGCGTACCCTACGGCGCCCTGGTGGCCCTGCCGGACGGCGGCGCCGTCTTGTCCTTTTCGCCCGAGCTGTTCGTGCGCCACGAGGCTGGCAAGCTGCTGGCGCGGCCGATGAAGGGCACCGCGCCGGCCAGCGGCGACGATGCGGTGGATGAGGAGCGCTCCCGGGCGCTCTCGTTGGACACCAAGAACCGCGCCGAGAACCTGATGATCGTCGACCTGCTGCGCAACGACCTGGGACGGGTCGCCGTCACCGGCAGCGTCGAGGTGCCGGCGCTGTTCGAGGTGCGCCGCTACGGCACCGTGCTGCAGATGACCTCCACCGTGCAGGCGCGCCTGCGCGAGGATGCGAGTCTGGAGGAAGTATTCGCCGCGCTCTACCCCTGCGGCTCGATCACGGGCGCGCCGAAGCGCCGCAGCATGGAGATCATCCACGAACTCGAACCGAGCGCGCGCGGCATCTATACCGGCGCGATCGGCTGGTTCGATCCGCCCGCCGCGGGCAGCGCCAACACCTTTGGCGATTTTTGCCTGTCGGTCCCGATCCGCACCCTGGCGCTGGGTGCGCCGGAGGGCGGCACCCGCAAGGGAGAGCTGGGCGTCGGCGCCGGCATCGTGTACGACAGCGATGCCGCCTCCGAATACGCCGAATGCCAGCTCAAGGCGCGCTTCCTGACCGGCCTGCCCAACGAGTTCGAGATTTTTGAAACCCTGCGCGCTTCCTGGGACGACGGCTGCCGCCACGTCGAGCAGCACCTCGACCGCCTGGCCGCGTCCTGCCGCTACTTCGGCTATCCGTTCGACTATGGCGCCGCCCGCGCGGCATTGAACGAGGCCTGCCTGGCCCTGCCCCATGGCCAACTGCACCGGCTGCGCCTGGCGGTGGCCCCCGGCGGCGCGCTGACCGTGCAGGCGGCGCCGATCACGCCCTTGAGCGAACCGGTGGCGCTGTCGCTGGCGCAGGAAAGCACCCATTCGGGCGACGTTTTCCTGCGCCACAAGACGAGCGTGCGCAGCCGCTATGATGCGGCCTGGCGCGCCGCCGAGGCGCAAGGGGCTTTTGATGCCTTGTTCTTCAACGAGCGCGGGGAACTGACCGAGGGAGGACGCAGCAATGTGTTCCTGCGTTTCGGCAGCGAGTGGATCACGCCGCCCTTGTCGAGCGGCCTGCTGCCGGGCGTGATGCGCGGCGTGCTGCTGCAGGCGCCGGCCTGGCGCGCCAGCGAACAGCTCATCACGCGCGAGATGCTGGCGGAGGCGGACGACATCGTCGTCTGCAATGCGCTGCGCGGGCCGCTGCGGGCGGTCCTGCTGGACGACCCGCAGGGCTAAGCTGCTTCAGAAGCGGTAACCGAACCCCAGGCCGAACAGCACCGGATCCACCTTGACGGCGCTTGCCTTGGCGCCGCCGACCATCACGTCGCTGCGGATGTTCACTTTTTTCACATCGAGGTTCAGCGACCAGCGCGCATCGAGCCGGATGTCCACGCCGGCCTGCAGTGCCAGGCCCCAGCTGTCGTTCTCGAGATCGGCCGCGCCGTCCAGCAGCTTCACGCGCGAGATGCGCGTGTAGTTCAGGCCTGCGCCCACGTAAGGATTCACTGTCGACTGCGGTGCGAAGTGGTATTGGGCCGTCAGGGTCGGCGGCAGGTGGCGGAAGCTGCCGATGCGGGCGCCGTCCAGGGTGACGTCGTGCTTCTGTGGATAAGTCAGGATCAGCTCGGCCGCCAGGTGCGGCGTGAAGAAATAGGAGATATCGACTTCGGGGATGGTCTTGCCGGCCACGTGGATGCGGTCCGCGGCGCCGCTGCCGGCCAAGGGCGCGGATTCATTCGCGGGGTCGATGTGGACGGCGCGCGCACGCACCATCCAGTTGCTGTCCTGTGCCAGGGCCTGGCTGCCGGCAAGTGCGAGAGAGATCGCCAGCACAGGCTTCAACAAGGTTTTCATTTTTCTTCCTTTCGTCATGGTAACGAAAGGAAGAATATTGATGCAGCGCAAAAAAATCGTTGATGTGGATCAAATAACCATAACGACAGAAAGGTTATTCGATCCTTGGCTTACATGGCGAGCGCCTGCTCGATCTTGCCGACCAGGGCCGGGTCTTCCGGCGTCACCTTGCTCGGGAAGTATTCAAGCACCTTGCCATCGCGGCCGATCAGGTACTTGGTGAAGTTCCACTTCGGCGCCTGGCCGGTCGCCCTGGTGAGGCTGGCGTGCAGCGGGTTGGCTTCCGGACCCGTCACCGAGCTCTTGGCGAACATCGGGAACTTGACGCCGTAGGTGTTGAAGCAGAAGTCCGCGATTTCTTTCGCATTGCCCGGCTCCTGCTTGCCGAAGTCGTTCGAGGGGAAGCCCAACACCACCAGGCCGCGCCCGCCATACTTCGCGTACAGCTTCTCGAGTCCTTCGTACTGCTTGGTGAAGCCGCAGTAGCTGGCCGTGTTCACGACCAGCACCACCTTGCCGGCGTACTGGCACAGGTCCTGCGGCGCGTCGTCCTGCAGGCGCTTGAAGTTCTGCTTGAGGATGGCGGGGCAGCTCATCGGCATGCGCGCGGCAGCCGGAGCGCCCGGCGCGGACGTGGCCTGTGCGGCAGCCGGAGAAGCAGCGCTGGCTGCGGCAAGGGCAGCGAACAGCAGGGCGGTGGTCTTGATCATGGCGGGGATATCCCTGGTTGGTGATGCCACGATTGTAACGCAGCCGCCGCCTGTAAAGATGGCCGGATGGCCGCGGCGCCCGGACGATATCCGTTCAGCCGGCGTTCAGGCTGCGGTGCTCGATCTTGATGCAGTGGTTCATGACGACGTCGAGGCCGGCGGCGCGCGCCAGGTCGGCGGCGGCCTGGTTTTCGATGTCCAGCTGCATCCAGAGGCAGCCGGCGCGCACGGCGATCGCGTCGCGTGCGATCGGCGGGATGTCTTCGGACTTGCGGAAGCAGTCGACGATGTCGATCCGCTGGCCGTTGCTTGCCAGGGCGTCGGCTGCTTCCTGCAGCGTGGCGTATACCTGTTCGCCCAGGACGATCTCGCCGGCGTAGCTCGGGTTCACCGGCACGATGCGGTAGCCGTTTTGCTGCAAGTAAGCGGCCACTTCATTGCTGGCGCGGTCGGGCTTGTTCGACAGGCCGACGATGGCGATGGTCTTGCTGTCGTTGAGGATCTGGGCAATGCTTCTCATGGTGGCTTGGCTCGATGTGGATTCGGTGTCTAGCTTATCAGATGTGCATCATTGCTGGCGTCGCGGGCGCAAACGTGAAAAGATGCGGGCAGGTCCGATTTTCATTCCAAGCATGCGCCCTACCGCCCTCTCCTTTCTCTCCGCCCTGGCCCTCTCGCTGCCTCTTCACGCGGCCGAACCGCTGGCCGCGGTCGAACGCGCCATCGTGCCCGTCGCCAGCTGGGGCGGCACCCCGGCCGACGCTTCGAAAGCGCGCCGCCACACCATCAGCCAGATCACCCTGCACCACCAGGGCGAGCCCTTCAAGCCCGGCACCGATCCGCAGGGCTACCTGCGGCGCCTGCAGTCGTGGTCGCGCGCCAGCAAGGGCTGGCTCGACATCCCCTACCACTACGTCATCGACCTCGACGGCCGCATCTACGAGGCGCGCAACATCGACTTCGCGGGCGATACCAATACGGAATACGATCCGAGCGGCCACGCCCTGATCGAAGTGGTCGGTAATTTCGAGGAAGTGGAGCCGAACCAGCAGCAGCTGGAGGCCGTGGTCGACCTGATGGCGCTGCTGGCGGCCAAGTACAAGGTCTCGCTGGACGACATCAAGAGCCACCGGGACCACTCCGACAAGACCGTGTGCCCGGGTGCGAACCTGTACCGCTACGTAAAGGAGGATTACTTCCGCCACAAGGTGGCGCTGCGCCTGGCCGGAGAGCAGGCTGCGAAACAGTAGGGTGGGCGGGTCTCCCGCCCACGCGTTCAAACCAGGCTAGATCTGCCCGTGCATAGTCTCATCCGCTAACTATCACCGCGTGGGGTAATCTGGGCCAGTGGCCCAGATTACAAGCCGCCCACACCCTAATGTGATGGACTCCACCCTCCCGATATCGGCATCATTGTGCCAAGCGT